>Ga0153956_1001231_pt1 | contig 23577 bp, 22 predicted proteins | sample TSFL040MetaG_FD_104704 | JGI IMG/M metagenome (GOLD analysis project Ga0153956, IMG submission 104704) | Attine ant fungus gardens microbial communities from Florida, USA - TSFL040 MetaG | ecosystem: Host-associated > Fungi > Mycelium > Unclassified | place: USA: Florida, Wekiwa Springs... | reverse complement strand
CTGTTTTATCGACGGCTGTTTTATCGATGACTGCTTTATGGACAGCTGTTTTATTGATGACTGTTTATTGATGATCCTATTGAGCGGCACCGAATTGGTTTGCCCAACTTCGAATGTGGCATGTCTTGATGAAACCTTTCTGTGACATATCGCGGTGGACCGGCATCTTTTGTGCCTGTGTCGCCATCGCGCTCGGTCACTTTGCTTTCGGTCAAACTGCACAGGCGCAACCGCGCGCCGTCGTCGAATTGTTTACCTCGCAGGGATGCTCAGCCTGCCCGCCGGCCGACAAGGTTCTCGGCGATCTTGCGCAGGATCCGTCGGTGATCGCGCTCAGCCTGCCCATCGACTATTGGGACTATCTCGGCTGGAAGGACACGCTGGCCGATTCACGTTTCACCTTGCGACAGAAGGCTTATGCGCAGATGCGCGGCGATCGCGACGTCTACACGCCGCAGATCGTCGTCAACGGTACCGAGCAGGTCATCGGCAGCGATGTCGCCAAGATCAGAACCGCCATCAACGACACCAGGAAACGCGCAGCGGTGATGTCGGTCCCGGTGTCGATCTCGGTGTCCGGCCGGCACGTCGACATTTCCGTCGCCGCGGCGACCGAAGTTTCCGATTACAATCGCGGCGAAGTATGGATTTGTTCGGTCGCGAAATCGGTGCCGATCACGATCGGTCGCGGTGAGAATCGCGGGCACGAACTGACTTACTACAATGTCGTGCGCAACTGGCTGAAAGTCGGCGACTGGAACGGCAGCGCGGCCCATTGGACCGTGCCGCTCGAAAACGTCGCACGCGACGACGTCGATGCCGCGGTCGTCTACGTGCAGGACGGCTCGCGCGACAAACCCGGCGCCATGCGCGGCGCAGCCTATACGTCGCTGCAGTAGATTTCTTCCACTCTACCGTGCGCCCTGTGTCCCGGACGCGATGCGGCGCTCAGGCGAAGCGAAGCTTCGCCGCCAGTGCCGCTTCGCAGAGCCGGGACCGTCGCGAACGCCAGCCCCTGGTACAGTCCCGGCTCTGCGGAGCAGCGCAAAAACGCTGCACCGCGTCCGGGACACAGGTAAGCGGGATGACAACGCTTCCCAGCCCCCAAAAAAGAAAAGGCCAGCTTGCGCTGGCCCAGGGGGATTCATCTACTCTCTGCGCAGGGTCCGGCCCCAACGACCGCGGGGGGCTGGGGGCTGAGGAATCCGAGACCGCAAGAACCGGACCCGACGCAGTATCTTCTTGTCGCAAGCCACAAGGGCTTTGGCTGGGCCAAAATTGGGCGGCAATAAGATTCGCCTAACGTTCCTGTGACGGGAGATTTCCGATGTGATGCGCTCTCCGAGAGAGCGGCCCGGCCCCCGGGCGTCCTAGACACCGGATTCTTCAGGCTTCGACGCGCTTCGTAATTTCCGGATCGTCGTGCGGGCCGACATAGCGCCGCTTTTGGCCACCCCCTCTTTCGGAGCGTCAAAATACCAGTATTTCCTGCCTTTCACCTCGGCCGCCACAAACCGGCCTTCTGATGAAAACTCTGACCTGAATGTCTCGTCCAAGCTGCGTTGAACGAGTTCCGAATAGAGGGTCTGGAAGGTAATATCGATGCTCTCGGCCTTCGCCATGAGAATCTCGCTATACTATTTTCGCAAGAACAGTATAGCGCGACTGTGCCAGCCATCTACCGGCTATACTGTTTTCGCGAAAACAGTATAGCGTTGATGCCCCCCTCGAAATGCTGCTTCTGATGCCGGCTGATGCGGGGCGTACAGGTGCCGTCTCCCGGAATCGGGCCTTGCGACCAATAGCAGACGGCGCAATCATGTACGGGATATGACAGGAGACGCCGATGCATGTGATTCAGGGAGATAATGACCCCGGCGCGAATCGCGCGGCGACGGGATCTGCGCCGGCACCCGTCGTCAATTTCAATCGGCTCGAGCTCAATCGCATCCTCAATCTTTATGGACGGATGGTCGCCGACGGCGAGTGGCGGGATTACGCCATCGATTTCCTGCGCGACCGCGCGGTGTTCTCGGTGTTCCGGCGCGCGTCGGAAATGCCGATCTACCGGATCGAGAAAGATCCGCGGTTGGCCCGCAAGCAGGGCATGTACAGCGTGATCTCCGCCACCGGCATGATCCTGCGGCGTGGCCACGAACTCGACCGCGTGCTGCTGGCGATCGACCGCAAGCTGGCCGTGGTGTGAGGCGGCGGACTCTGCCGTAGGGCGGATGACGGCTTCGCCGTCATCCGCCCTACGGCAGCGTCCCGCCACCCGCGCCCAACGCCTTCTGCATCGAGACGGTGTCGAGCCAGCGTCCGAACTTGAAGCCCACATCGGGGTGCGTGCCGACCATCTGAAAGCCGGCCTTGCGGTGAACCGCGATCGAGCCCGCATTGGCGCTGTCGCCGATGACGGCGACCATCTGCCGGAAGCCTTTCGCCGCGCATGCCGCGATCAGCGCGGCGAGCAGCCTGCCGCCGACGCCGCGACGCTGCACCGCCGGCGCGAGATAGATCGAATCCTCGACGGTGAAACGATAGGCGGGCCGCGGGCGGTGCGGGCCGGCATAGGCATAGCCCAGCACCTGGCCCGCATCCGCCGCCACGAAATACGGAAACCCGCCTTGCGCCAGCGCTTCGAAACGCCGGGTCATTTCGGCAAGATCGGGCGGATCGAGTTCGAAGGTCGCGGTACCGAAGCGGACGGCTTCCTCATAGATGGCGGTAATGGCGGGAAGGTCGGCAATGCCGGCCGTACGGATTTCAATCTCGGACATGCGGGAACCGTAGGGTCGCGTCCCGCAAAAGAAAAGTCTGTCTTTCTTCCCTCTCCCGCTTCGCGGGCGAGGGGATAAAGAAAAAGCCCCGGCTTTATGGGCCGGGGCTTCGAATATTCAGGCTCAGCGCCGAAGCTTACTCGCGCTGTCCGAGCAGCTGCAGCAGCAGCGTGAACAGGTTGATGAAGTTCAGGTAGAGCGACAGCGCGCCGGTGATCGCCGCACGTTCCGCGATGTCGCCGCCCTGCGCGGCGTAGCCGTAGATGTAATCGTTCTTCAGGCGCTGGGTGTCGTAGGCGGTGAGGCCCGCGAAAATCAGAACGCCGACCACCGAGACGATGAACTGCAGCATCGACGAGGCCACGAAGATGTTCACGATGCTCGCGATGATGATGCCGAACAGGCCCATCAGCAGGAACGAACCCATGCCCGTCATGTCACGCTTGGTGGTGTAGCCGTACAGGCTCAGCGCACCGAACGACGCCGCGGTGATGAAGAACACCCGCACGATCGAGGTGTGGGTGTACACCAGGAAGATCGACGACAGCGAGATGCCCATCAGCGCGGCGAACACCCAGAACAGCAACTGGGCGGTGGCCGGCTTGAGGCGGTTGATGCCGGCCGAAATGGCGAACACCATCACCAGCGGAGCGGCGATGAACAGCCACTTCAGCGGGCTGACGAACATGGCATAGCCGAACGGCGTCAGATAGGACGCGCCGATACGCGCGGCCGCGCCCGACGGATCGGACGTGACGGCAGCCATATACACGCCCAGCGCGGCAAAGCCGGTGATGGCAAGGCCGATGGTCATGTAGTTGTAGATGCGCAGCATGTAGGAGCGCAGGCCCGCGTCCACCGCGGCGGCGTCCCGCGTGGCGGCACGGCCGAAGGGAGAGGCGTAGTTACGGTCTAGATCCGACATGGTCGAAACCTCGATAAGTTGTCCTGGCGCTCGCAAAGGGCGTGCGTCGCCGGCCCGAATTGTATCCCAGATTCAGCGTCGTAAGGATGAAACTCTCGACAGAAACGCTGAAGGCCTGACCCAAAGGGTATGTGGGAAACTAACACATCCGCCGCAAGCTTCCACGCGTGGCGGAATGTCGCTCTGATGCTGCCGCGCGCGGCACCGGTCAACAGCCGACTCGGACAAATCTGTCGGTTCCATTGCATTTTATCACGAATCGCCCGATCCGGCCCTGGCTGCGTATCAGAATGGGTCACAAATTCCGCAAAACGGAGGCAGGTTTCTGATTCAGGGCGACCAGCGTGCCCAGAAGGCCAAGCCCCACTGTGACAATAAGCGCGGCCAGCACCACGCCTGCCGCGCTTCCGCCCTGCCAAACGAAATTCAGCGTCATCAGTCGCGTGACGATCAGCCACGCCGCCACCGAACCGGCGATCACGCCGAATACCGCCGTCGCCAGGCCGATCATCAGATATTCGAGCGCATAGGCGCCGAGCAGCCGCGCCCGCGTGGCGCCGAGGGTCTTCAGGATGACGGCATCATAGACGCGGTAGCGATGGCCCGCGGCGAGCGCGCCCGCCAGCACGAAGACCGCCGACAGCAGCGTGACCGCGCTGGCGCCGCGGATCGCCAGCGTCAGGTTGGTCACGACGGTTCCCACCGTTTCGAGCGCCTCGCGGACACGTACCGTTGTCACCATCGGAAACGCGTTCGCCACCGCCTTGACCAAAGCGGCATCCTGCGCCGGATCGCCGCCGTTCGGTTCCGTCAGGGTCGCGATATGCGTATGCGGCGCGCCGCGGAACGTATTGGGCGAGAACACCAACACGAAATTGATGCCGAGGCTCTGCCAATCGACGCTGCGCATGCTGCCGATCTTCGCCGTAATATCCCGCCCGAGCACATTCACCGTCATCTCGTCGCCGAGCTTAAGGCCGAGGCCGTCAGCCAGCTTCTTCTCGAACGACACCAGCGGCGGGCCGCTGTAATCCGCCGGCCACCACGCGCCCTCCACCACCCTGGAACCGCGCGGAACCTCGTTGGTGTAACTGAGGCCGCGATCGCTCTGCAGCACCCATGCGGCGTCGGTGGAGGGTTTCAGATCCTCGGCCTTGACGCCGCGCGCCGCCACGATCCGCCCGCGCAGCATCGGCACCTCCTCCACGGTCGATGACGGCTGCCTCGCCCTGAGAAACGCGGTGAAGCGGTCGGCGTCGGTAGAGGGAATGTCGATGAAATAGAACGACGGCGCTTTCTCCGGCAGCGAGGCCATGAACTGCCGGCGCAGATTGCCGTCGATCTGGATGATGGTGACGAGCACCGTGAGCCCGAGGCCGAGCGACATCACGACGGAAGGCGTCAGCGCACCTGGCCGGTGGATATTGGCGATGGCGAGGCGCAGCATGGTCATGCCCGGGCGCGGCAATTTTCGCGCGACGGCCATCAGGATCCCGGCGATGCCGCGCAGCAGGGCGAACACCAGCATCGACGACACCACGAAGATCGCCGCAATCCGCTTGTCATAGGCAAGCCCGACGACGACAGCGATCAGCACCGCGACCACCAGCGCCATCCCGACCAGATAACGTGCCTGCGGTCGGCGCGCTTCGCTGTGCGCAGCGTCCCGGAACAACGCCGCCACCGGGACGTCATGCACGCGCGCCAGCGGCCACAGGCCGAAGGCGAGCGCCGTCAGCAGGCCGTAGAGCAGCGACAGCGCGAGTTCGCCGGGATGCAGCGCCGGCACCACCGGCAGCGGCAGCAGGTTGCCGAGCAGGCCGACGATGGCGAAGGGCAGCGCAGCGCCGAGCACGAGGCCGATCATCGAACCGATCCCCGCCAGCACCATCACCTGCGTCAGATACATGGCGAACACGTCGCGCCCGGTGGCGCCGAGTGCCTTCAGCGCGGCGATCGCCTCGCGGCGGCGGTCGATATGGCTCTTGACCGCATTGGCGACACCGACGCCCCCCACCAGCAGCGCGGCAAGGCCGACCAGCGTGAGGAATTGCGTGAAGCGGGTGATGGAGCGTTCGAGTTGCGGCGAGGCGTTGTCGCGCGAGCGAATCTCCCAGCCGGCCTGCGGCAACCGGCTGCGGGCGTCGTCGCTCAGTGCCTTGGCGGCACGGTCGCCGCTGTCCGGCAGGCGCACGCGATAGGTCCAGCGCACCAGGCTGCCGGGCTGCAACAGCGCCGTCGCGCGCAAGGCATCCGCGCTGACGAGAAAGCGCGGCGCGAAGCCGACGCCGCCGGCGAGCTTGTCCGGCTCGGACTCGACAACGCTGCGAATCTGAAAGGTGGCGCTGCCGACGGTCACGCGATCGCCGAGCTTGAGGCCGAGCCGTGCCAGCAGCGTGGTGTCGGTGGCGGCGCCATAAGCGCCGTCGCGTTCTGCCAACAGATCGCTCACGCTCATCTCGGGTGCCAGCTTCAACCACCCCAGCAGCGGATAGGCGCCGTCGACCGCCTTCATCTCGACCAGCGCGAGATTGCCGTCGGCCGCGCGCACCATGCCGCGCAGGGTCGCCGCGACGGAGACATCGCCGCGCCGGCGGAGAAACGCGATTTCCTCCGGCTTGGCCTCGCGCTGCATCAGCGAAAACGCGACATCGCCGCCGAGCAGCGTGCGGCCTTCGCGCGCCAGGCCGTCGTTGAGGCTCGCCGCCACCGAACCGACACCGGCAATGGCGAGCACCCCCAGCGCGATACAGGCGATGAAGACATAGAAGCCGCTGAGCCCGCCGCGCAACTCGCGCAGCGCATAACGCAAAGCGAGCCTCGGGCCGCGCGTCGGGGCGGCAGTGTCGGTCAGGACGGCCATCAGGTCGTCTCGATACGGCCGGAGCGGAGTCGCACCACGCGGTCGCAGCGTTCCGCAAGCGCATTGTCATGCGTCACCAGCACCAGCGTCATGCCGCGCGCGGCATGCTGCGCGAACAGGAGATCGACGATCTGGCCGCCGGTGGCCTCATCGAGATTGCCGGTCGGCTCGTCGGCCACCAGGATCGCCGGATCGGGCGCGAGCGCGCGCGCCAAAGCGACGCGCTGCTGTTCGCCGCCGGACAGCTGGCGCGGATAATGATGCAGGCGCGCATGGAGACCGACCGCCGCCAATTCCTGCGCGGCGCGGCCGCTCGGATCGGGATGGCCCGCCAGTTCCAGCGGCACGGCGACATTCTCCAGCGCCGTCATGGTCGGGATCAAATGGAAGGACTGGAAGACGATACCGACATGACGGCCGCGGAAACGCGCCAGCCCGTCCTCGTCCAGATTATTGAAAGCGGTGCCGTTGACCACCACCTGACCGGAGTCAGGCCGTTCCAGCCCCGCCATCACCATCAGCAGCGTGGATTTGCCGGAACCCGACGGGCCGATCAGCCCGATCGCCTCGCCCTCACCGACGCGCAGGCTGATATCCTTGAGGATATGCACCCGCGCGGCGCCGAGGCCGAGCGACAGGTTGAGGTTGGAGATGGAAATCGTATCCGGCAACGTGCCGGCCGAGGATGAGGTGTCGATGCGCGTGTCCATGCCGGTGTCATATGGCACTTCATTTGCGGCGGTCGAGAGGTGGTCGCGCAGGTTTCTCTGCCTGTTGTTCGCGAGCCTCGCGGTGATGCTGTCGCCGGGGGCGGCCTCGGCACAGGGATCGGCCCAGCCCGTGAAGCTGGTCGCGCTCGGCGATTCCCTGACCGCCGGCTACGGCCTGCCGGCCGACGCCGCCTTTCCCGTCCGCCTGCAAAAAGCGCTGGCGGGCAAGGGCGTTTCGGTGGAGATCGCCAATGCCGGCGTCTCCGGCGACACAACGTCGGGCGGGCTCGGCCGACTCGACTGGTCGGTGCCGGACGGCACGCAGGGCGTGATCCTCGAACTCGGCGCCAATGACGCCCTGCGCGGCGTCGATCCGAAGATTCCGCGCGAATCGCTCACCGCGATCATCGAGCGACTGCAGGCGCGCGGCATCAAGGTTCTGCTGTGCGGCATGCTCGCGCCGCCGAATTACGGCAAGGACTATGCTGACAGCTTCAATGCGATCTACCCCGATCTGGCGAAGCAGTTCGGCGTGCCGCTGTATCCGTTCTTTCTCGACGGCGTGGCCGGCGAAGGCAGCAAGCTCAACCAGGCCGACGGCCTGCATCCGACCGCTGACGGCGTCGATGTCGTGGTCAACAAAATCTTACCGGCAGCGGAAGCTTTCGTCGCGACGATCAAGTAGCCCGTGCGGGCTACGATCTCTCCGCTCTCCATCACGTTATTCGGAACTTGACGCTGCGATGACAGCCGTTGCTTCGCAGAGTCACATAACTCGGGTACAAAATGGACATCGGTGATTCGCCTTTCGACATCACCGGCTCGTTTGTTCGGGCATGATTTTCGCCGAGCGGTCCATGGACGGCACCCTTCGGCGAAAATCGCGCCCCGACAAAAAGGAGCTGCCTATGCCGCGTCTATTCGCCGGGCTGGAGATCCCAGCCGAGATCAGTCAGCGATTGGCCAATTTGCGTGGTGGCCTGCCGGGCGCGCGCTGGATCGACCCCGAAAATTATCACGTCACGCTGCGCTTCATCGGCGACATCGACGGCATCTCCGCCAACGAGATCGCTGATCTGATGTCGCGCGTGGAGCGGAAGCCGTTCCCGGTCACGATTCGCGGCCTGTCGACCTTCGGCGGCAACAAGCCGCGCGCCATCGTCGCGTCGGTGGAGCCGAGCAAGCCGCTGCTCGAATTGCAGGCCGAGCTGGAACGGCTGGTGCGCCGCTGCGGACTGGAGCCGGAAGGCCGCAAGTTCACGCCGCATGTGACCCTCGCCCGCCTGCGCGATTCATCCTGCCGGGACGTGGCCGACTATCTGTCGGTGCGCGGCTATTTCCCGGCCCAGACCTTCACCGCCGCCCACTTCACCCTGTTCTCCTCGCGCGCCTCCACCGGCGGAGGGCCGTATCTGGTGGAAGACTCCTACGCGCTCTGCGCGGCGTGAACTGAAGCCGTCATTGCGAGCGTAGCGAAGCAATCCAGTTCTTCCCCAGCAGCTTTCGGGATTGCTTCGTCGCTACGCTCCTCGCAATGACGGCTATGATTCACGCCAGCGTCCACACGGCGGTGTTCTTGATCTCGGCATCTTCGAGATCGCGCGTCACCGGCACCTTGTAGTCGGCCAGCTTGCGCAGCCTGTCTTTCGGCAGATAGCTGCGGCCGGGATCGCCTATCAGCACCAGGGCGCCGCGTGCGGCCCGGCCTGAGAGAAACGCATAGGCGCGCTCCGCGGTGTCGCGTTCGTAGAAGATATCGCCAGCCAGGATCGTCTGCGCGTCGGGCGCAACCGCCGCGCCGAGCAGATCGTCACCGCGGGCATCGACCACGACATCGTTATCGGCGGCATTGATCGTAATCGCCACGCGCGCAAACGCATCGATATCGTAAGCACTGACGCGCGCGGCGCCCGCCTTCATCGCGGCGATCGCGACGAGGCCCGAGCCGGAGGCGAGATCGATCACCGCGCGGCCGGCGACATGCGCACGATGATCCAGCACGTAGCGCGCCAGCGCCTGTCCGCCGGCCCATGCGAAGGCCCAGAACGGCGGCGGCAGGCCGGCTTCGCCGAGTTCTTCCTCGGTCCTACTCCACAGCGGCACGGCTTCGTCGGCGACGTGCAGCGAAATCTCCGGCACCAGCGGCACCGGCAACAGGCGCGTATTGGCGCGGATAAATCCGGCGGGGTCGGCGATGGCAGGCTTGATGTCCGCGCTCACAGACCGCCCATCTTGCAGAGCAGTTTCCATTCCTCCGCCGTGATCGGCGGCACCGACAGGCGGGACTGCTTGATGATCGCGACGTTGGCGAGCTTCGGCTCGGCCTTGATGGCCGCCAGCGTCACCGGCTTCGGCAGATCCTGGACAGCCTTGACGCCCACGCAGACCCACGGCGTTCCCGGCTCGGCGGTGGGATCGGGATGATGCTCTTTGACGATCTCAGCGATCCCGACGATCTCCTTGCCGATATTCGAATGATAGAAGAAGGCGCGGTCGCCCTTCTTCATCTTCATCATGTTCAGCTTGGCGGTGTGATTGCGGATACCGGTCCATTCGGTGCCCTTGGCTCCTACCGCTTTCTGCTCGTCCCACGACCAGGCGTCGGGCTCCGATTTGATCAGCCAGTATTGCATCGTCTAACCCTCCGCCTTGAACGGCCGCGTCAACAAGCCCTCGATCACCTGATCGACGCTGGCGCGGCCGCCGAGCACCGCGGCCACTGCTTGCGCCACCGGCATATCCACATCGTTCGCCTGCGCAAGTTCGATCAGCACCGGCGCGGTGAAAGCGCCCTCCGCCAGCTTGCCCGCAGCCGGCGGCTCGCCGCGGCCGAGCGCGACGCCGAGCGAAAAATTTCGCGATTGCGCGCTGGAGCAACTGAGAATGAGATCGCCGAGCCCGGAAAGGCCCGAAATCGTTTCCGCCCGCGCGCCGCAGGCGATGCCGAGCCGCAGCAATTCGCTGAAGCCGCGCGTGGTCAGCGCCGCCAGCGCCGACGCGCCGAGCTGCTTGCCGGCGACGATGCCCGCCGCGATCGCCAGCACGTTCTTGGCCGCGCCGCCGATCTCGACGCCGCGCACATCGGTGGAGTGATACGGCCGGAATGTCGCGGAGCCGAGTGCCTGCACCAATGCGATCGCCACGTTCTCGTCGACGCAGGCGAGCGTCACCGCGGTCGGCAGTCCCGCGGCAACGTCATCGGCGAAATTCGGCCCCGACAGAATCGCCGGCAACACATCCGGCGCGATTTCGGCAATCACCTCGGTCATGAATTTGCGCGAACCGTGCTCGATTCCCTTGGCGCAGGCGACCACCGGCTTGCCTGCCGCCAGCAGCGGCGCGACGGCGGCGAGCGCCGCGCGCAATTGCTGCGACGGCACCGCGAGCAGGACGATATCCGTCCGCGCCGCCTGCGCGAGATCCGATGTCACCGCCACCGCATCGTCGATAGCGGCGCCCGGCAGCCGCGGATTGCCGCGCGACGCCTGCATCGCCTCGGCGGCCGCCGGCGAGCGCGCGTACAGCACGACCTCGCGCCCCGCCCGCGCGGCGACATCGGCCAGCGCGGTGCCGTAAGCACCGGCGCCGATGACTGCGACGGAATTGTAGTTGCTCATTTTGCCTTCTCCCCGCCTGCGGGGAGAAGGTGGCCCGGCGCAGCGCAGCGAAGCCGGGTCGGATGAGGGGGAGTCTCCATTTGCGTCGGAGCTTGCGGAGAGCCCTCCTCACCCGACTTCCACATGCTTCGCATGTGAAAATCGACCTCTCCCCGCGAGCGGGGAGAGGTTAAGGAAGCTGCAGTGCGTGCGGCCATCATCTCAATACCCCGCGCGGCTGTTCTTGTGCCCGGCCGGCGCTTTGGCGTCCGCGTCGAGCAGCCAGCGGGCGCGCGGCGGGGCGTCCATGCCGTCGGAGAGGCCGAGGGCGAGGCGTTCGGCGCCGGCCCATGCGATCATCGCGCCGTTGTCGGTGCACAGCGCCGGCGGCGGCAGCATCAGCACGGTGCCGGCCTTCGCCGCGACCGTCTCCAGGGCCGCGCGAATCGCCTGATTGGAGGCCACGCCGCCGGCCGCCACCAGCGCCTGCGGCGGGCCGAAACGTTCCTCGAAAATCCGCAGCCCGACTTTCAGCCGATCCGCCGTCGCGTCCAGCGCGGCCGCCTGAAAGCCCGCGCAGAGATCGGCGATATCCTGCGCCTCCAGCGGCAGCAGGCGCGACGCCTCGTTACGCACGGCGGTCTTGAGGCCGGAAAGCGAGAAATTCGGTTCCGGCCGCCCGACCATCGGCCGCGGAAAATCGAACCGCGTCGCATCGCCTTCGGCGGCGGCGCGTTCCACCTGCGGGCCGCCGGGATAGGGCAGGCCGAGCATTTTCGCGACCTTGTCGAAGGCTTCACCCATGGCGTCGTCCACTGTCGTGCCGAGCCGCACATAATCGCCGACGCCGAGCACGGCGACGATCTGGGTATGGCCGCCGGAGACGAGGAACAGGCAATACGGGAATTCCAGCGGCGCGGTCAGGCGCGGCGTCAGCGCATGGGCTTCGAGATGGTTCACCGCGATCAGCGGCGTGTCATGCACCATGGCGATCGCCTTCGCCGTGGTCAGGCCGACGATGACCCCGCCGATCAGCCCCGGCCCGGCCGCCGCCGCCACACCGCCCAGTTCGGCATAGCCGACGCCGGCCTCGCGCATGGCGCGGTCGATCAGCCCGTCGAGCAGGTCCACATGGGCGCGCGCGGCGATTTCCGGCACCACGCCGCCATAGGGCGCATGGTCGCCGATCTGCGAATGCACGATATTGGACAGGATGCGGCCGCTGCCGTCGCCCATGCGTTCGATCACGGCGGCCGCGGTCTCGTCGCAGGTCGTCTCGATCCCCAGCACCAGCATCGGTTGGTCGGCGCTCACGCTTGGTCCTTGCATTATCAATGGAATATCGGCTTTTTGCTGGCTCCGGCGTAGCACTGCGGGGTCGCCCGGTGCAATCACTCCCGAACCCATGAGCATACCCATGGCCATTCTCGTCACCCGCCCGCAGCCGGACAATGCCCGCACCGCCGTCGCGCTACGCGCGCAAGGCTATGAGGCGCTGGCCGCCCCCGCACTGCGGTTCGAGAAAATCCCGCTGCCGCCGGATCTCGGGACCGGGTTCGGCGCCGTGATCGTCACCTCGGTCAATGCGCTGCGCGGTCTCGCCGACCAGCCCGCCGCGACGCGTCTGGTTCACCTTCCCGTCTTCGCGGTGGGCGACCGCACCGCGCAGGCGGCGCAGGACACCGGTTTCCGCGACATCACCTCCGCCGGGGGCGATGCCGACGATCTGCTCGCGCTGCTCACGGCGCGGGCGCCCGCGACCACACCCCTGCTCTATCTCGCCGGCGCCGACATCTCCCGCGACCTCAAGGCCGAACTCGACCCGCGCGGCTTCGAAATTGCGACCCACACCACCTACCGCATGACACCGGTCGCCGATCTGCCGGACGATGTGACGGCCGCCTTCGCTGCCGGCCGGATCGACGCTGTGCTGCATTACTCCCGCCGCAGCGCGCGCGCCTTCTTCGCGGCCGCGGGCCTTGCCGGCGTCGAGATTTCCGCGCTGGCGACGGCGCATCTGTGCCTGTCCGGGGCCGTTGCACGCGTGGCCCATGACGCCGGTGCGACAAACGTCATGATTGCAGCCGCACCGGACGAAGATTCTCTATTCGCCGCCCTGACCCGTGCCATCCCGCCAAATGCGCGCTAAAAACCGGCGTTAACAGAGAGGCCACCGAATCCCTGTTAAGGGGATTCGCTTGCTTTGAGGAAAACTGGCCATGGCCGACGATAGCGAAACAGGATCGGTGCCGAATGCCGGCCGGCCCAAGCGCCCGCCGCCGACCCTCGAACTGGCGGCCACCCATATCACCGAACGGCCGGTGACAAGCGAAGACGCCGCTGCAGAGGCTGCGCCCGCCCAGGATCAGGATGCCCCGTCGCCTCCGGATGCATCGGATCGCGATACATCCCCCTCCGATATGCCGCCGTTCGTTGCAACCGAACCTGCGGCCGAGGACGCCATCACACCGCCGCGGGAAAGGCCGTCGCTGCTCCTGCCGGTTACCGCAGGCGCCGTGGCCGGCGCCATCGCTGCCGGCGCCACATGGTTTGTTCTCACCAGCCTGACGCCGGCGGACAAATCCGAGATCGATGCGCTGACCGCGCGCGTGGCGCAGCTCGAAGCGCGTCCCGCCCCGAAGCCGGACACCGGCGCCGCCACGCGCATCGACGGCCTGGAAAAGTCCACCGCCGCACTGCGCAGCGATCTGGCCGCCGCGAAGACTCAATCGGAGCATGCCGCCGCGGAGATCGACCAGCTCAAATCCGCGCCACACACCACAACGGCCGTGGTCGATCTTGCGCCGATCACAGAACGCCTGAACGCGATCGAGCGTGCCACCGGCGACCTGAAGTCGTCCGCCGAACTGCGCAACGCAAAACCCACCGATGATTCGGCGCTGCGCCGAACCGTCGCCGCTTCACTGCTCGACGCTGCGATACGGCAGGGCGAACCCTACGCCGCCGCGCTCGCCGCCGTTAAACCGCTGGCAGGCGACAGCGCGCCCTTGAAACCGCTTGATGTCTTTGCGACTTCCGGCGTGCCGGGCGACGCCGCGCTCAGCCGCGAATTGCTCGCGCTGCTGCCGAAGCTCGCACCGACGCCCGATGCCACGCCAGCCGCCGGCAGCGGCCTTCTCGACCGCCTGCAAGCCAGCGCGGCAAAGCTCGTGCGCATCCGGCATACGGATGCCGCCGGCGGCAAGGACGGCAGCGCGATCGCGCAGGCCACCGCCGCAGCGCGCGGCAACGACGTCGCCGCGGCGAAACGCGCGCTGCTGACGCTCGCGCCGCCTGAGCGCGCCGCCGTGCAGCCATGGCTCGACAAGGTCGCCGCCCGCGATGCGGCGGTGGCCGCTTCCCGTCAATTCGCAGCCGACGCGATGGCGGCGCTCTCCAAACCGGCGCCATAGGCTCAAGATGGTTCGTATCGTTGTTTTCCTCGTCCTGATCGCGCTCGCCGCTCTCGGCGCGGCCTGGGTCGCCGACCAGACCGGCGATGTCGTGCTGTCCTGGAACGGCTGGACCGTCTCGACCTCGCTGCCGGTGTTCGTGCTGGCGCTCGGTCTCGTCACCATCGCCGGCATGCTGGCACTGTGGCTGCTGTTCAGCGTCTGGCGCGCGCCGACGCGTTATCGCCGCCATCGCCGCAATAAACGCCAGGCGCGCGAGCGCCACGCCATCACCCAGGGCCTGCTCGCCATCGGCCAAGGCGACGGTGCCGCCGCGAAGCGCCATGCCGGCATCGCCCGGCGGCACGCCTCGAACGATCCGCTGGCGCTGCTGCTGCACGCCCAGTCCGCTCAGCTCGACGGCGACCGCGCCGCCGCGCATCGCGCCTTCCAGGCCATGGCGGAACGGCCGGACACGCGGCTGCTCGGCCTGCGCGGCCTATTCATCGAAGCGCAGCGCAGCGACGATCCGGTCGGCGCGGTGGCGATTGCGGACGAAGCGCTGAAGCTTGCGCCGAACTCGACCTGGGCCTCGCAGGCGGTGCTCGGCTTCCGCTGCGCGCAGTCCGACTGGACGGCCGCACTGAAAATCCTCGATGCCAACCTGTCGTCCGGCCTGATCGACCGCGCGATCTTCCGCCGCCAGCGCGGCGTGCTGCTGACGGCCCGCGCGCTCGACGCCGAGACGAAAGACCGCGACCTGTCGCGCGACAGCGCGATGGAAGCCGTCCGCCTCGCGCCGACGCTGATCCCGGCCGCCGTGCTGGCCGCGCGCTTCCAGAGCGAGGCGCATCAGATCCGCCGCGCCATGAAGATCATCGAGACGGCGTGGCTGGCGCAGCCGCATCCCGACCTCGCCGATGCCTATGCCCATGTGAAGCTCGGCGATGCCGCGCGCCAGCGCCTGACCCGCGTCGAGACGCTGGCCTCGAAAGCGCCGGGCCATATCGAGGGTGCGCTGGCGATCGCCCGCGCGGCCATCGACGCCGCCGAATTCGCCCGCGCCCGCGAGGTGCTGGCCCCCTTCATCACCGAGCCCACCCAGCGCGTCGCCATGCTGATGGCCGAACTGGAACGCACCGAACACGGCGACAGCGGCCGCGCCCGTGCCTGGACGCTGCGCGCCGTGCGCGCCCGCCACGATCCGGTCTGGACCGCCGACGGCTATGTGTCGGAACGCTGGCGGCCGGTATCCCCGGTCACCGGCCGGATCGACGCCTTCCAGTGGCAGGAGCCGCTGGCCGCGCTGCCGTCCGGCGATGCCGATCCGATCGCTTCCCTGGAAGCCGACGTCCTGCGGCAAGCCGCCCTCGCGTCGCCGCAGCCGGAGCTGAAGGAAATCCCGGAAACGCACCCGGCCGTCCCGATCGCCGAAAAGCCTCCGGAGCCCGTTTTCGTCCCTGAATCCGCGCCGGAACCCGCGGCTGAGACCCCGCCTGCCGAGATTCCGCCCCCACCGCAGCCCGAACCGGCGCCCGTACCGCTGTTCCGCGCACGCACCGATATCGCGCAGGACACCAGGCCGGCGGTTCCGATCCCGGCCGTGCTCCCGATCGTCCGGGCCCCGGACGATCCCGGTATCGATGAGGAAGACCCCTATCGCGACGAATTCGCCGAACTGAACGGCGGCCGGCAGCAAGGCGGCTGGCGCGGCTTCCTGCGCCGCTGGGGCGGCTGAGGCGAAGCTGCGCTTTTCGCCGCCGGCCGGCTTTCCGCGCCTTGCAAAACAGGCTCTCGAACGATATCAGAAACCCCAGCGCGACCGGCCCCGCAGCCGAATCGCGGCCTTGGTTCGCCGCAATAGCTCAGTTGGTAGAGCACGTCATTCGTAATGACGGGGTCACAGGTTCGAGTCCTGTTTGCGGCACCAGCTTTCCACATCCGTTATGTGAGAATTCCAAGCCCGTGCTTCTGGACAATCGCCCGTAACTTGAGAGCCATGCCGCTAGGCCGTTTGGCACCAGTTTCCCATTTTTCGACGGTACTCTCGCTCGTATTGAGATAACGGGCAAAAACCGGCTGGCTGACATTGTTGGCTTCGCGCAGTTTCTTGATCTGTGCGGGGGGCGATCTCAACCGGTACGACGAGATGGCGAGCGTCGAAATCGCGCATCGTCGCTTTATCGAGCGCACCAACTTTATGGAGCATAGCCGCAGAAACATATCGCAGACAGCCTGCAATAAGGGCAGCATAGGGCGATCTTGAGCCGGGTCCATTTTGCAGATGCTGACGAATACCGGAGCATCCCGATCCCCGCGCGAACGCTCCCCGCTTTGACCTTCCCGCTCCGACCTCCTATTTTAACCCGATAGTTTCGCACCTTAGCCATTCGAGCCTCCCATGACCGCCTCGCTGAAAGCCATCGACGGATCGGCCGATCTGCCGGTTCTGATGAACGACCTCGCCGCCGGCGCCCGCGCGGCGGCGCGCGGGCTTGCGGTGGCACCGACGGAGCAGAAGAACCGGGCGCTGGCCGCCATGGAAGCGGCGATCCGGGCTAATTCCGCAGCGATTCTGGCGGCCAACGCCGAGGATGTGGCTGAAGTCCGCGCCAATGGCGCAACCGCCGCTTTCATCGACCGGCTGACCCTCACCGAGGCCCGCATCAGTGCGATGGCGGACGGCGTCCGCGTCATCCACGACATCGCCGATCCTGTCGGCCATGTGTCCGAACGCTGGCAGCGGCCGAACGGCATGACCATCGAGCGCGTCCGGGTGTCGCTCGGCGTCGTCGCGGTGATTTTCGAGAGCCGGCCGAATGTGGCGGCGGATGCCGGCGTGCTGTGCCTGAAATCGGGCAACGCGGTGATCCTGCGCGGCGGCTCGGACAGTTTCCGCTCCTGCCGCGCCATTCATGATTGCCTGGTGCAGGGCCTGCGCGAAGCCGGCCTGCCGGAAGCCGCCATCACGCTGGTGCCTACACGCGACCGTGCGGCGGTGGGCCTGCTGCTCACCGGCCTGAACGGCGGCGTCGATGTGATCGTGCCGCGCGGCGGCAAGAGCCTCGTCGCCCGCGTCGAGGCGGAGGCGCGCGTGCCGGTGTTCGCGCATCTCGAAGGCGTCAACCACATCTATGTGGACCGCGCGGCGAAACTCGACATGGCCAAGTCGATCGTGCTGAACGCCAAGATGCGCCGTCCGGGCGTGTGCGGCGCCACCGAGACGCTGCTGGTCGACAAGGCGGTGGCGGGCACGCACCTCAAGCCGCTGGTCGAGATGCTGCTGGAGGCCGGCTGCGAAGTGCGCGGCGACGACGCCGTGCAGAAGACGGATGCGCGCGTGAAGGCCGCGACGGCTGAGGATTGGGACACCGAATACGAGGACGCCATCATCTCCGCGCGCGTGGTGGATGGGCTCGACGGCGCGCTCACGCACATCCACGCGCATTCCTCGCACCATACCGATGCGGTGGTGACCGAGAACGACGCGGTGGCGACGCGCTTCCTCAACGAAGTGGATTCCGCCATCGTCCTCCACAACGCTTCGACGCAATTCGCCGACGGCGGCGAGTTCGGCTTCGGCGCCGAGATCGGCATCGCCACCGGCAAATTCCATGCGCGCGGGCCGGTCGGTGCCGAGCAGCTCACCAGCTTCAAATATCGCGTCCACGGCACCGGGCAGACGCGGCCGTGACCAATCGCCTGCGGGCGCCGCGCTCATCGATCTATATGCGCGGCCTGCCGCCGGTGACGCCGGGTTTGCGCATCGGGCTGCTGGGCGGATCGTTCAATCCGCCCCACGCGGCCCATCGCGCCGCGACCCTGTTCGCCATGAAGCGGCTGCAGCTCGATGCGGTGTGGTGGCTGGTTTCGCCGGGCAACCCGCTCAAGGACCGCAGCAGCCTGCATGCCCTGACCGAGCGCGCCGAGGCGGCAGCCGGGGTCGCCGACCACCCCCGGATCGCCATCAGCTGTCTCGAAAGCGTCATCGGGACGCGCTATACGATCGACACCGTCACCTATCTGCGCCGGCGATGCTCGCAAGCACGATTCGTCTGGATCATGGGAGCCGACAACCTCGCCCAGTTTCACCGCTGGGGGCGATGGCGCGAGATTGCGGACCTCATTCCCGTCGCAGCCATCGACCGCGCATCGCAACACCATGCCGCGCAGGGTTGCCGCGCTTTGGCCGCGCCGGCACCGCAAGCCCTGGCGCGCTTTCGCGTCCCGGAAGCGGATGCTCGGTCATTGGCCGACCGCGCCCCGCCTGCCTGGATATTCCTGACCGGCCTCAAGCTCGCGATGTCCTCCACCCGCCTGCGGAATCCGGACGGCAGCTGGAAAACCTGAGTTCCCCTTCCCTCACCGAGACGTGCTATCATGGCGTGCGCTGGAATATTGAATCCGGCCACCCCACATGCATACTCGGTTCACCGGGCGCCGGATTCGGCGTCCCCTCACAGTGAAAGGACTGGTCCCTGGCCACTTCTCCATTGTCCAAGACGGGTTCTTCCAAGAAGACCGCGTCAAAGGCCGCTTCCTCCGACAAGAAGGTGAAAGCCGCTTCCGCCAAAACTCCGGTTGCCAAATCTCCGGTCGCCAAGGTTCCGGCCAAAAAGGCAGCAGCCAAGAAGGCTGCCGCGCCGAAGAAGGCCGCAGCTTCGAAACCTGCCGCCACCAGGGCCGTAACCGCCCGGAAAGCCGCACCGAAGAAACCGCCGGCGGCCGAGGTGCGTGACAGCGCGACCGAGACGCTGGATCTGGTGCTCGCACGCCTTGACGCCATGAAGGCGGAAGAAACCGTCACCATCGACCTGCGCGGCAAGTCGGCCTTTTCCGATTACCTGGTGGTGACGACAGGCCGCTCGAACCGCCATGTCGGTGCAGTCGCGGAGAATGTCGCCAAGGGGCTTAAGGAAGCCGGGCAGAAAAAGCTGCATGTTGAAGGCATGGCCAATTGCGATTGGGTGCTGATCGATACCGGCGAGGTGATCCTGCACGTCTTCCGCCCGGAAGTCCGCGAGTTCTACAATATCGAGCGTCTGTGGGCGCAGAACACGCAGGACGATGCGCGGGTGAGTTTGAAAGCCGTTTGAACCCGTAGCCCGGATGGAGCGAAGCGCAATCCGGGAACAGCAGAGCGCGTCGAAACGCCGGCCCCGGATTGCGCTTCGCTCCATCCGGGCTACGGTGCGTCCATGCATCTCCTCGTCATTTCCATCGGCAGACTTAAGCAAGGGCCGGAACGCGAGCTTGCCGAGCGTTATCGTGAGCGGTTCGACGATCTCGGCCGCAAGCTCGGTTTCCGCAGCCTGAGTGTTCATGAAATTCCCGAAAGCCGGGCGCGCGATGCCGCAACCCGGATGAACGAGGAAGGCGCGGCGATCGCGGCCTTCGTTCCCGACAAGGCCGTCCTGGTGACGATGGACGAGCGCGGCAGCAGCATTGATAGCGCCGGCTTTGCCCGCCATCTTGGCAAGGCACGGGACGAATCAGTGTCACATTACGTTTTTGTCATCGGCGGCGCGGACGGACTTTCGCCCGAATTGCGGCGCAAAGCCAAACTCAGCATTGCATTCGGCGCGGCGACATGGCCGCACCAGATGGTTCGCGTCATGCTTCTGGAACAGATTTACCGGGCCGCAACGATTCTCGCCGGCCACCCCTATCATCGCGTGTAAAGGCGCTTGCGGAACCTTGATGCTGTCACTGCGGCCTCCTCACCGTGACATCGGACGACGCATCGCGTCGTTTCCGGTTCTGGTGCTGTCTGCCGGGCTTGCAGGGCTGGGCGCCGAAGCGGCGCGGGCGCAGACGGCGCCTGCTCCGCCGCAGCAGGAAGCCGCCGCGCCGGCGACCGATCTGATCCGCCAGCACGAGCAGGAACTCGAAGCGGCGCGCGAACAGCAGAAGAAAGCCGCCGAACTGCAGGCCAAACTCAAGGCCGACATCGCGGCGATCGGCCAGGATCGCGGCAAGCTCAATCAGCAACTCATCGACGTTGCATCGCGCGTGCGCGCCGTCGAGACCAAGATCGACGACGCCGAGACGCGGCTGCGCCCGCTCGATGCGCGCGAGCGCGACATTCGCAGCTCGCTCGACTCGCGCCGCAACGAGATCGCGGAAGTCCTGGCCGCTTTGCAGCGCGCCGGGCGCCGCGCCCCACCCGCGCTTCTGGTGCGTCCGGAAGATGCGCTGTCGTCGCTGCGCACGGCAATCCTGCTCGGCTCCGTGGTGCCGGACATGCGTGCCCGCGCCGAAAAACTGGTCGCCGATCTCGGCGAGCTCGTGAATTTGCGCAAGGCCATTTCCGCGGAGCGCGATCAGCTCGCCGCCGATCGCGACAAGCTCAAGGAAGAACAGACGCGCCTGGCCTCGTTCACCGACGAACGGCAACGCCAGCAGGCCGCCGTCGAAAAGGACATGGAAGCGGAAGCCGCGCGCGCGCTCGCGCTGTCGCGTCAGGTCGACAGCCTGCAGGGCCTCGTCGCCAAGATGGAGCAGGAATCCAAGGCAGCCGCGAAGGCCGCCCAGACCGCGAGCCTGCAGGGCGCGCCGGCCGATCTCGCCAACGGCAAGCCGAATATCGAGGCGTTGAAGAATTCAGGCCGGATGACCCCTGCCATTGCGTTCGCGTCGGCCAAGGGCATGCTGGCGCTTCCGGTCAACGGCATCCGGCTGCGCGAATACGGTGCCTCGGACGGCATCGGCGGCGTCGAAAAAGGCATCTCCGTGGCAGCGCGCGCGGGCGCGCAGGTCACAACCCCGTGTGATGGCTGGGTGGTCTATTCCGGGCCGTTCCGCAGTTATGGACAACTCTTGATCCTCAACGCCGGGGGCGGATATCATGTCCTGATCGCCGGGATGGAGCGTATTTCGGTGAACATCGGCCAGTTCGTGCTCGCCGGGGAACCGATCGCCGTCATGGGCTCGACGTCTCGGGTCGCCTCCGTGCTCGCAGCGTCGGTATCGGCAACGTCGGTATCGACTGCCAATGCCAGCCAGCCTGTGCTTTATATCGAGTTCCGAAAGGACGGGACTCCCATTGACCCTGGCCCCTGGTGGGCCGCTAACGAAGGCGAAAAGGTTCGCGGATGATGCGCAAGACTTCCTTAATCCTGCTGAGTGCTGCCACCGGCGCCGCCCTGACGCTGTTCGTGACTCAGCCCCGCGCGGTGTTCATGGGCACCAGCGCGCGCGCCGCCACCTCCGATACCTACCGTCAGCTCAACCTGTTCGGCGATGTGTTCGAGCGCGTCCGCAGCGATTATGTCGAGAAGCCGGATGACAGCAAGCTGGTGGAGTCCGCCATCTCCGGCATGCTGTCCGGCCTCGATCCGCATTCGAGCTACATGGACGCCAAGAGCTTCCGCGACATGCAGGTGCAGACCCGGGGCGAGTTCGGCGGCCTCGGCATCGAAGTCACCATGGAAGACGGCCTGATCAAGGTGGTGTCGCCGATCGACGACACGCCGGCGTCGAAGGCCGGCATCATGGCCAACGACGTCATCACCAATCTCGACGACGAAGCGGTGCAGGGCCTGACCCTGAACCAGGCCGTCGAGAAAATGCGCGGCCCGGTGAACACCAAGATCAAGCTCAAGATCATCCGCAAGGGCCAGGACAATCCGATCGACGTCACGCTGACCCGCGACAACATCCGCGTCCGCTCGGTGCGCGCGCGCGTCGAGGACAACGACATCGCCTATATCCGCATCACCACCTTCAACGAGCAGACCACCGAGGGCCTGAAGCGCGAGATCGCGGCGCAGACCGCGGCGATCGGCGCCGACAAGGTGAAAGGCTACATCATCGACCTCCGCAACAATCCGGGCGGCCTGCTCGAAGAAGCGGTGACCGTGTCGGATGCGTTCCTCGAACGCGGCGAAATCGTCTCGACCCGCGGCCGCAATGCCGAGGAAACCCAGCGCCGCACCGCCCATGCGGGCGACCTGACCAAAGGCAAGCCGGTGGTCGTGCTGGTCAACGGCGGCTCGGCCTCGGCGTCGGAGATCGTCGCCGGCGCGCTGCAGGACCACAAGCGCGCGACCATCATCGGCACGCGTTCGTTCGGCAAGGGCTCGGTGCAGACCATCATCCCGCTCGGCTCCGGCAACGGCGCGCTGCGCCTGACCACGGCGCGCTATTTCACGCCGTCGGGCAAGTCGATCCAGGCCAAGGGCATCGTGCCCGATATCGAGATCGTGCAGGATGTGCCCGACGAGCTGAAGTCGCGCACCGACACCAAGGGCGAAGCGTCGCTGCGCGGTCACCTGAAGAACGACGGCGACGAGAAGACCGGTTCGCAGTCCTACGTGCCGCCGGATGCCAAGAACGACAAGGCGCTGAAGGCCGCCGACGATTTCCTCCACGGCATCAAGGTCACCTCGAACGCCACGGCGACTCAGCCCGAAGTGAAGGCCGCGCAGGACAACAGCAAGCCGGCCGGCGACAAGCCCGCCAACGACAACAAGACGTCGGACGACAAGCCGGCCGCCAAGCGGAATTGACCGGGCTTAGAGAAATAAAGAAAGGGCGGCCGAGAGGCCGCCTTTTTGTTTTGGATTGTAGATGAAGTCGGAGCTCGAACACCTCTCCCCGCCGGAGAGAGGTGATTCGAGCGTCGCTGCGGCGGGCTGCGGTCCCGCCATTTTTGTAGCAAAGCGAAGCGTGCCCACCACAACAATTCCGGCTTGAACGGCGGGCACGCTTCGCTTTGCCCACCCTACAGGTCTCCTCATGCTATGGTCCCCCAATTGATTCGGGAGACCTATGGCCGTGTCGGCGGACGAACTGAGCGCCCCGCTGGGACCAAAGCCGGTGCGCAAGCGCCGGGTCAGGTTGCCGTTTTCCGGCACCCAGGCCGCCGCGACCGCGCTTGGCCTGCTGTTGCTCGGCTTTGCCGGGGTTGCCGTCTTCCACAAGGATCCGCTGGGCGGTGAGCCGGTCGCGCGTGTCGCCATCAAGCCCGCGGAGACAGCCGCCGCCACACCGCCGGCCGAGGTCAGGCATGGCGCGCCCGAGGCTGTGAAAACGGTCGAGGCGCCGGGCCAGAAAACCATCACCATCATCGACGGCTCCAGCGGCGGCCGGCAAAGCGTCGTCGTCGCCGCCGACGGATCGGAGCGCGGGGCTTCCGATGCTCCACCGCCGGTGACGGCCGGGATCGACCGCAAACTGCTTGAGCAGTCACGCTACGGCATGGTGCCGATCGCCGCCGGCAGCCTGAAGCCGGTCAACGTCTATGCCGCCGGCTCGGAAGCCGACCGCGCCAAGGCGATGAAGACGCCCAGCATCGCCATCGTCATCGG
>Ga0153956_1001230_pt1 | contig 23582 bp, 21 predicted proteins | sample TSFL040MetaG_FD_104704 | JGI IMG/M metagenome (GOLD analysis project Ga0153956, IMG submission 104704) | Attine ant fungus gardens microbial communities from Florida, USA - TSFL040 MetaG | ecosystem: Host-associated > Fungi > Mycelium > Unclassified | place: USA: Florida, Wekiwa Springs... | reverse complement strand
AGGCCGCCGGTAATTCCGATTCCGATGAGCAACAGCCAGTGCTGCGGTCCCTCCGGCATGGTCCAGCCGAACGGTACGGTGAACAGCGAGGAGATCAGCACGATCAGCGCCATGAACGTCACGACCGCCGGCGTCGTCTCGGTGGCGGTGATGCGACGGATCTGGATGGTCGCGCCTGCGGTCGTGCATGCGTTCATGAAGGCGAACAGGATGCCGAGGCCGAGGGTCGAGGACCACGCGATGTGGTCCTGGAAATACGGCATGAGCATCAGGAGGGCGCCGCTGAAGCCCACGGCGACGGCGGTCCAGCGGTAAGCCCGCACTTCCTCCTTGAGGACAAGCCAGGAGAACACCACCGTTAGCAGCGGCGCGATGTAGACGATGGCGGTGTAATCGCCGATCGGCATGCGCGCCAGCGCGGCGAAGGTGCAGAACGTCCCGACGACGGCAAAGCTGCCGCGGATCAAATGCGCGGCCGGATTTTTCGTCTTGAACGCCTGATCGAGTTCGCCGCGCAGTCCGAAGAAAACAAAAATCGGCACCAGGGCAAAGAGCGAGCGGAAGAAGGCGATCTCCCCGGCGGGATAGGCTCCCTCCAGATAGCGCGCCTGAACGCCCATCAACGTGAACATGATCGTGCTGAAGAGCTTGAACGAAATGGCCGGAATGATTTTCATTGAAACGGATCGCATGGCGGTTCTGACGCATGCGCCGCCCTATGGCATTCCTTTACTACCGCTGTTGCGCCTTTGGCAATTTCCTGCCCGTTTTGACGGTCTGCCGCAGAGGCTGTCCTGCCCGGCACGTATGATGTTCTGACGGACCGCCGGGGCGTCCCGCTGCATGAGAACGCATCGTGAAAACCGTGGGCGCTAGGGCGCCCGCAGCGCATCAATTGTATCGCATGCTGATAAAATTGACGCTGATCTGATCCTGTACGAATATCGATGCATGAAGACTCATGGGGATGATGTCTTCAGTTTGCTTGAACCGGTTGGCTGCATTGGGACGCGATGCCGAAGGCAAATGCGACCGGTGTCTTGTGCGAAATATGTTTGCAGGAGAACGATGTGACATCACGACAGAAAGATTCCGTCCGTGAGTCGACGCGGCGGCAATTCATCGGCGCGGGCTCGGCGATGCTGGGTGGCGCGGCGATCGCAGCAGCTAGCGGCGGAAAAGCCGCCGCGCTTGATACGCCCGCCGATCCGAACGGGCCGCCGAATATTCCGGCATGGATGAAGGCGCCCGGTGCGGATGCTGGCGAGCTTTATGGAAAGCCGTCGCCCTTCGAGAAGAAGGTCGTCCGCAATGTTCCGAAAAATCTGAAGCAGTACACCTCGGCGTCCACCCGCACGCCTCTGCAGGAGCTCGATGGCATCATCACGCCGAACGGTATTTTCTATGAGCGCCATCACGGCGGCGTTCCGGAAATCGATCCGGCGCAACACCGGCTGATGATCCACGGCCTTGTTGAGCGGCCGACGATCTTCACCATGGATCAGATCCGGCGCTATCCGTCCGAATCCCGCATCCACTTTCTCGAATGTTCGGGCAATCCGGGCTTCGAGGCGATCTACGGCAAGACGGCATCGGATCTGGTCGGACTCACGAGTTGCGCCGAATGGACCGGTGTGCCGCTCAAGCTCATTCTCGATGACGTCGGTTTGAAGCCGGAAGCCAAGTGGATCGTCGCCGAGGGTGCGGATGCGGCGGCGCTCACCCGTAGTCTTCCGATCGAGAAGTGTCTCGAAGACGCGATGCTGGTCTACAGCCAGAACGGCGAACGCCTGCGTCCTGCGCAGGGCTATCCGTTGCGTGTGCTGGTGCCGGGTTTCGAAGGCAACATGAACGTGAAGTGGGTGCGCCGCCTCCACGTTACCAGCGAGCCTGCCTACTCCCGCGAGGAAACGGCGAAATACACCGACTCGATGCCGGACGGCACCGCGCGGCAGTTCACTTTCTACATGGAGGCGAAGTCGATCATCACGCGCCCGTCGGGCACGCAGAAGATCGAAAAGGGCTTCAATGAAATCACCGGCATCGCCTGGACCGGCCACGGCAAGATCGCCAAGGTCGATATCAGCACGGATGGCGGCAAAACCTGGCAGGCTGCAAAACTGCAGGAGCCGGTCTTGACCCGCGCCCTGACGCGCTTCCGCTTCCCGTGGGTCTGGGACGGCAAGCCGACCGTCATCATGAGCCGCGCGACCGATGAGACCGGTTACGTGCAGCCGTCTTTCGAGGACCTGAAGGCCGCGCGCGGACTGAAGTCGTTTTATCACAACAATGCAATGCAGCCGTGGAAGGTCGCGGAGAACGGGGAGGTCAGCAATGCACACGTCAAGGCTTAAGCTGGCAGGCGCCGCGCTCATTCTTGCCGCCGCTGCAACGGCCGCCTATGCCCAGCCGAAATACGGCTTTGGCACAGCGGCGACACCGGCGGAGATCGCCGCCTGGAATATCGACGTCGATCGTGACGGCAAGGCCTTGCCACCGGGGAAAGGCAGCGTCGCGCAGGGGCATGAATTGTTCGCTGCCCAGTGTGCGGCATGCCACGGCGAGAAGGGCGAGGGCGGCATCGGCGACAAGCTCGTCGGCGGGCAGGGCACGCTCGCCACACCGAAGCCGGTGAAGACGGTCGGCAGTTTCTGGCCTTATGCGCCGACGCTGTTCGATTACATCCGCCGCGCCATGCCGTTGAATGCGCCGCAGTCGCTGACCAATGATGAGGTCTATGCGGTGTCGGCGTACATTCTGAACTTGAATGGTCTGGTGCCGGACAGCGCGACGCTCGATGCCAAGTCGCTGGCCGCGGTGAAGATGCCGAACCGTGACGGCTTCGTTCAGGACCCGCGCCCCGACGTTCATAACAAGGCGTGCATGAGCAATTGCTAATTGACGCCATCTCTCGCCGCCGCGCCTCAAAACGCGGCGGCGAGTTCTTTTGCGCCCGGGCGGTTGCTCTCCGCATCCATCCGCGCGTTGGTGGCGGCGATCAGCTTCGCCACCGTGTTGTTGCGGATCGCGACCGGATTGCGCTCATAGCCGCCGCGCTGGAAGAAATTCGAGGTCGGCACCCGCGCGCGCAATGAATCCGGCATCGACACCATGTCGAAGCCGTTGCCGTCGCCGGTGAGGTTCATCATCTCCAGTTCGGCGGCGCTCAACGGTTTCGTGTAGCCCCTGTGCCGTGCGAAGTGGACCGAGGTCAGCAGCTTGTGCGTCTGCAGCCACGGCCCGATATCGATATCGAGATTGAGCGCGTGGATGGCGAGGCCCTTCGGCGTCTTGGCGAGCCGGGCGTGCGCGCTCCAGTCGTCCGGCACCGATTTTGCGAACGCGATCATCTTGCGGAGCACGGCGATCTTGTGGGCCATGGCCTTGCGCTGTGGTTCCGGCGTGCGCTGCATGGCGGCGGTGAGGCCCGCAAGGATGCCGTCGCTCTGTTCCGCCAGAACCTCGACCGTGTTGGTTGTAAGCAACTGATTGTAGCCGAGCGCGGTCGAGATCGCGCGGGCGTTGGGCCGGGATGTTTCGAGACCGGCCTGCACGTTATATTTGCCGTTGCCGCCCGCCTCGAAGGAATAGACCCGCACGGCCTGCTCGCGGCTTACGCCCAGCGAAGCGGCGACGCCGGCATAGGCTTTCTTGAACTCGCTCTCGCTGCGGGGACGGGACGGCGTGAACTGAAACTGCTCGGCGGCATGACGGACGAAATCGGCGACCACGGGCAAGGGAGTCTGTTTCGATGGCGGCTTCTGCGGAGCGGTTGGATCGACCGGCCGTGGCGGCCCGGTATAAACCGGCGGTTGCGTCAGGACGTAATGTTCGGGGCCGATGGTTTGGCCGTCGCGGCGGCGGGCATTGCGCAGGCGCCGTTTGTCGGCCACCGCGGTCCAGTAAGCCTCGGCTGCGACCTCGAAATGCTCTCGTGCCCGCTGATAGGCGGCAAGTTTTTGGTGATATTCGTTAATCCGGGAGGGATCTGCGGAGGCGGGTCCGCTTTGCTGCGCCAGTGCGGCTGTTGCCGCTGAAACGCCTGTAACCGCAAGAAATGCGAGCATCAGCGCCGTCCGTGCCTTCTTGCGATGCACACAAAGACGGCGGTCCGGCCTGATACGAACGTCTAACGGGATGCGAATCCTCGCCATTAGAAGAGGTTGACCGAACGTCCGCGCCCGTTCAACCTCCCGCCAACCACAAAAAGACCCAGGGAGGGATTATGAGGTTCAAGTTCGTATCCACGGTCGCCGCGATGGTCACGGCGATCAGCATGGCGGCCCCGGCAGCGCATGCCGAGCAGTTCATCAACATTCTGACCGGCGGCACGTCCGGCGTTTATTATCCGCTGGGCGTCGCGATCGGCAAAGTCTACGGCGATAAGATTCCGGGGGTCCGCGCCCAGGTGCAGGCCACCAAGGCATCTGTCGAAAACCTCAATCTGCTCGAGCAGGGCCGTGGCGAATTGGGCTTCACGCTCGGCGATTCGCTGAAAGCAGCCGTCGATGGCGATGAGGAAGCAGGCTTCAAGAAGAAGCTGACCAAGCTGCGCACCATCGCCGCGATTTATCCGAACTACATCCAGATCGTCGCCACCGCTGAAAGCGGCATCAAGACGCTGGCTGACCTGAAGGGCAAGACCCTGTCCGTCGGCGCGCCGAAGTCCGGTACCGAACTGAACTCGCGCGCGATCCTGAAGGCGGCGGGCATGAGCTACAAGGACCTCAAGCAGGTCCAGTATCTGCCGTTCGCCGAATCGGTCGACCTGATGAAGAATCGCCAGCTCGACGCGACCTTGCAGTCGGCGGGTCTCGGCGTGGCTTCGCTGAAGGATCTCTCCAGCTCGACCGAGATCAACGTCGTGGCGGTTCCGAAGGCGACGGTGGACAAGATTGGTCCTCCGTTCGTGTCGGTCGTCATTCCTGCTGGCACCTATACCGGCCAGAAGGCTGACGTGCAGACGGCTGCGGTCGTCAATTATCTGGTGAGCAATTCGGACGTTTCCGATGACGTTGCCTACCAGATGACCAAGCAGATCTTCGAGAACCTGCCGGAACTCGCCAACGCGCATGCGGCGGGTAAGGACATCAAGCTTGAGAAGGCAGCGGCCGGCAGCCCTGCACCGCTGCATCCGGGCGCGATCCGCTACTACAAGGAAAAAGGTATTCTCAAGTAGAATTCCGAAAAACGGTATTGAACTGAAACATGGCCGGGCTTAGTCCCGGCCATCCATATCTCGGGCCCTGAAGAACGCGGATCAAGCGTCGTGGGTCTGTCATGACAGAGCGACGGTCACGGGGCGTCGCTGCATCGATAAAGCGGGGAAACCGATGCTGCAGGCAGAAGGAACGCAGGAACAGATCAAGGTCGAGCTCGATAATTTCGAGCACGGCTTTCCGGAGGGGTTCGGCCCCGGATGGTGGGGCCATATGGCTTACGCCATCGGCATCGTGTTCTCAGCTTTCCAGATCATGGTGGCGGCCTGGAATTTTCTTCCGAGCCAGGCTGTGCGCGGCATCCATGTCGGCTTTCTGATCCTGCTGTCCTACGGGCTTGTCGCCAACTTCACGGCGAAAACCAATTTTCAGCGTTTTCTTGGATGGTCGATTGGCGGGATCGGTTTCTATTGCGGCCTGTATCAGTGGCTCTATTACGCCGACCTCATTCAACGCGACGGTGACCCGAGCCATCTCGATCTCGTGGTCGGAACGGCGCTTGCGATCCTGATCTTCGACGCCACGCGCCGCCTCATGGGCTGGGCGCTGCCGCTGATGTGCGGCGCCTGCATTCTTTATTGGGCGTTCGGCCAGTATCTGCCGTCGCCGTTCAATCATCGCGGTTATTATTTCGACCAGATCATCACGCACCTGTCGTTCGGCACCGAGGGTTTCTACGGCGTGCCGATCTACGTGTCGGCGACCTACATCTTCCTGTTCATCCTGTTCGGTTCGTTCCTTGAACGCGCGGGCATGATCCAGTTGTTCACGGACGTGTCGCTGGGTCTGTTCGGCGGCACGCGTGGCGGGCCTGCCAAGGTTGCCGTCGTCGCTTCCGGCATGATGGGGACTATCTCCGGCTCAGGCGTCGCCAACGTGGTGACCGTTGGCCAGTTTACGATTCCGCTGATGATCCGGTTCGGCTATCGCCGCGCCTTCGCGGCGGGCGTCGAGGCCACCGCGTCGATGGGCGGACAGATCATGCCGCCCGTGATGGGCGCTGTCGCCTTCATCATGGCCGAGACGCTCGGCGTGCAATATTCCGTCATCGTGCAGGCGGCGGTCATTCCGGCGATCCTGTATTTCGCGTCCGCATTCTGGATGGTGCATCTCGAGGCCGGCAAATATGGCCTCACCGGAATGAAGAAGGACGAGATTCCGAACACGCTGAGGGCGCTCATCAAGGGCTGGTATCTCGTCCTGCCGCTTGCCGCGCTGGTCTTCATGCTGTTCGAGGGCTTCACGCCGCTCTATGCGGGCAGCATGGGCCTTGCCCTCACGGTGACGCTCATCCTCGGCGCCAGCATCGTCGCGGGCTTTCCGGCACAGGTAACGCGCTATATTTTCTGGATCGGCCTCGCGCTGATCGTGGGATCGCTGTTCCGCAACGGCACTAGCGTCGATATCCGCTACATTGCGGCAATCGTGCTGACGCTGGTTTTGCTGGCGGCATTGACCCGCGGCGGCCGCGCGACGCTGGTCGCGTGCCGGGACTCGCTGGCGGACAGCGCTAAATCAGCGCTGACTGTCGGCATGGCCTGCGCCATCGTCGGTACCATCATCGGTATGATGACCCAGACCGGCGTCGGGACGGTGTTCGGAAGCTGGGTGATAGGACTCGGCAAGCAGAGCTTGTTCCTCGCGCTGATCATGACGATGCTGCTGTCGATTCTGCTCGGCACCGGCATTCCGACGATTCCGACGTACATCATCGTCGCCGCACTGGCTGCGCCCGCGCTGGCGCATCTCGGCGTGCCGCTGATCGTCAGCCACATGTTCGCGTTCTATTACGGCATCATGGCGGACCTCTCGCCGCCCGTTGCGCTCGCGGCGCTCGCCGCTGCGCCGATAGCCAAGGAAAACCCGGACAAGATCGGCTGGGAGGCGATGCGGATCGCGCTCGCCGGTTATGTCATTCCCTTCATTGCGGTGTATTCGCCGGCATTGATGATGCAGACGCACGATCCGATGGTGCCGGTTCTCGGCTTCTACGGAGCGGTGGCGTATGCCTTCGTCAAGGCGCTGATCGCGATCGCGCTGTTCGGCATGGTGGCGATCGGCTTCCTGTTCACGCGGATGACGGTGATCGAGCGGATCGTGGCGTTCGGGGCGGCGCTGCTGTTGCTCGGCGAATTCACCTACAGCGACGAACTGGGATATGTTCTGGCGGCTGCCATTCTCTTCTGGCAGTGGCGGAAGCGGCCGGCTCCGCTGAAGGTCACGCCGGAATCGACCGTCCCGTAGACGAGGCAGTTTTTAGGCGAGGGTATCTTGGGCCTTTGTTTTGCCGCTGCGGGCGTCGTCAAGGTCTTGTCGGTCACGGCATTTACCCTGGCATGGACCCATTCGATCGAGAAAATCGAATGGCAGGAGGATTGGCACGTCACGCCGCAAGGGCTGCAACTGGTCGAGGCGCGGGTGAAAGGCTCCGGCGCGGGCATGGAGCCGCCGCCCGAAGCCCGCCTCGTCAACGACTGGTTTCAATGGTCGCCGAAGATCGTACCTACGCCCCAAGTCGTGCTGGGCAATTCCGGTCTCGCCGGGGAATGGCGCATCTGCACGGATGGCGGTTGCCGCACGCTGTCGGATATTCTCGGCCGTCATCTTGGCGCCGAGCCGACCACCATGAAAATCTGCGATGGCGCGCCCGCGCCGAAGGCGGACAGTGGCGCGATGGACAACGCCACCATCGCAGATGAACACGCCGCCGTGCAGCTTGCACTGGCGCGCGCGGCTTACGTCAGGGGCGATTTTGAGACTGCGCGCGCCATCAGCAGCAAGATCATTCTGGCGCGGCCGGATGATGCCGATGCCTTCGAGGTGCGCGCCAATGCCAGTGTCGGCCTGAAAAACTACGAGAGGGCGCTCGACGATTACGACGCCGCCATTCGCCTCACGCCGAAAGTGGCGCGGCTTTATGCGAGCCGCGCGGCGGCGTTCGGCCATCTGCGGAATTTCCGCATGGCGGTGCGCGACTACAGCGAGGCCGTGCGGCTTGATCACAGCGTTGCACGGCTGCTCGACCGTGCCATTGCGTTCAGAAAAGTGCGGCGCACCGATCTTGCCCTCGACGATCTCACCGATGCCATCGGCCTCGCGCCGGATTCGGCCATGCTCTATCGCGAACGCGGCGAAATTTATGCCCGCAACAATGCCTATGATCGTGCCATCTCGGATTACGATACGGCGATCCGTCTCGATCCTGTCGCTGTTACCTTTCTCGATCGCGGCATGGCGTATTACCTCAAGGGCGGCAAAGCCGATCTCGACCGCGCGCTGGCCGATTACGACCGCGCCATCGCGCTCGATGACCGCATGGCGCTCGCCTACAACAACCGTGGCCTCGCACTGCGTGACAAGGGTGAACTAAGACGGGCTTACGCGGATTTCTCCGCGGCGTTGCAACTCGATCCGGACCTCATTATCGCGCGCGAGCACCGTCAAGCGCTCAGCGTACAGATGGCGCGGCTCGCCGCAGGGAGCCAAAAGTCGCATACGACGCTCGCCTGCGCGGCCGGTATAAAGGATTGTAACCGTCATTGAAAAAGACGGAAATGCAGGGTCCGGAGACTGTTCGATGAGCGATGCAAAAGCCCGTTATGCCGAAATTCATGAGCGCTCGCTACGCGACCCGCAGGGGTTCTGGGGGGAGGCGGCTCAGGAGATCGACTGGTTCGAGCCTGCGAAAAAGGTATTCGATCCGGCGATGGGCCTGTACGGGCGCTGGTTTGCGGGCGGCGTCGTCAATAGCTGTTACAACGCGGTCGATCGTCATGTGAAAGGCGGACGTGCCGAACAGCTCGCGCTCATCCACGACTCGCCACTGACAAACAAGGTCACGACGTTCACCTTCGCGCAGTTGCAGCAGGAGGTGGAGACGCTCGGCGCGGTGATGCAGGATTTCGGCGTTGCCAAGGGCGACCGTGTCGTCATCTACATGCCGATGGTGCCGGAGGCCGTCATCGCGATGCTGGCCTGCGCGCGCATCGGTGCGATTCACTCGGTGGTGTTCGGCGGCTTTGCCTCGAAGGAGCTCGCGACCCGCATCGACGATGCCAAGCCGAAGCTGATCTTCTCCGCAAGCTGCGGCATCGAGCCCGGCCGTACCGTGCAGTACAAGCCGCTACTGGACAAGGCGATCAAGCTCGCATCCTTCAAGCCGGATGCGTGTCTCATTCTCCAGCGTCCGCAGCAGGAATGCGATCTGGTCGCGGGCCGCGATCACGACTGGGCGGACCTGCGCCAGAAGGCGCTCGATGCGGGCAGGCGTGCCGCGTGCGTGCCGGTGCTCGCGACCGATCCACTCTATATCCTCTACACGTCCGGTACCACCGGCGCGCCGAAGGGCGTGGTGCGCGACAACGGCGGGCACATGGTTGCGCTGAAATGGTCGATGTCGAACCATTACGGCGTCAAGCCGGGCGAGGTGTGGTGGAGCGCATCCGACATTGGCTGGGTGGTCGGCCACAGTTACATCGTGTACGGGCCGTTGTTTCACGGCAACACCACGATCCTCTACGAAGGCAAACCGATTGGCACGCCGGATGCGGGCGCATTCTGGCGCGTGATCGCGCAGCACAAGGCGGTGGCGCTGTTCACCGCGCCGACCGCCTTTCGCGCGATCAAGAAGGAAGACCCCGACGGCGTGCTGATGAAGAAGTATGACCTGTCGCACTTCCGCACGCTGTTTCTGGCGGGTGAGCGCGCCGATCCGCCGACGGTGGAATGGGCGCAGGCGCGGCTGCAGCGCCCGGTGATCGATCATTGGTGGCAGACCGAAACCGGTTGGGCGATCGCGGGCAATCCCGTCGGCATCGGCGCGTTGCCGGTGAAGCCGGGCTCGGCGACCATGCCGATGCCGGGTTATCAAGTCGATATTGTCGATGAATCGTCAAAGCCCGTTCCTCCGGGCTCCACGGGCTCCATCGTCGTCAAGCTGCCGCTACCGCCGTCCTGCCTGCCGACGCTGTGGGAGCAGGACGAACGCTGCAAGGAAGCCTATTTCAGTGAATTCCCCGGCTACTACAAAACCTCGGACGCGGGCTACAAGGACGAGGGCGGTTACGTGTTCGTGATGGGTCGCACCGACGACATCATCAATGTCGCTGGGCATCGCCTCTCGACCGGCGGCATGGAGGAAATTCTCGCTTCGCATCCGGACGTTGCCGAATGCGCCGTGCTCGGCGTCAAGGACGACCTCAAGGGCGAAGTGCCTTGCGGCTTCCTGGTTTTGAAATCGGGCGTCACGCGCGCTGCCACGGAGATCGAAAGCGAGGTCGTCGGCATGGTCCGCGACAAGATCGGTCCGGTCGCGGCCTTCAAGCGCGCGGTCACCGTGCCGTGCCTGCCGAAGACGCGCTCCGGCAAGATCCTGCGCGGGACGATGAAAAAAATCGCCGATGGCGATCCCTGGAACATGCCCGCCACTATCGAGGACCCCAAGGCGCTCGACGATATCAGCGCCGCGTTGAAGGGCTAAACACCAGAAAAGGCTTGAGCACCGCGGCATTCCGGCCTAGCGAGGCATAAGATACCGCCGAGGGGCGGCGTCTTTACCGGCAAGGAGGAGTCTTTGCGATGAACGAGGACACATTCAACATCAGCCTGCGGAGCTTTCTCAAGAAAGTCGGAATCACCAGCCAACGTGAGATCGAAGCCGCGATCCGCGGAGCGCTTGCCGAGGGACGGCTGAAAGGCAATGAGAAGCTTCCCGCCAAGATGACTTTGAATCTTGGCGGAATCGATTTCACCCATGTCGTGGAAGCACGCATCGACCTCGAATAGAGTCTCACGATCTTGAAACATGTGACTGCAATAGCCGTGCTCGGCGCGAGTCTCCTCGTGTCGGCCTGCGCGCAATTCGACCGCACCGCGCTGCCGCAGGCGGCGACGACCGATGACGATGCGATCTGCCGCCAGCAGGGCGAGCCGGGCTCGCAGCCTTATGTCACCTGCCGTCGCGATCGCGACGTTGGCGCTGCGCGGGCCTCCCGCTCGGATGCCGGGATCGAGCGCTCGCACAGGAATCTCGCCGAGGACATGCTCAACGGCCGGTGAGCCCCACGTAACGCCGCCCGATTTCCACCGTAGAACGGATCATGATGACAACAATCTCGCGACGTCGCGCCTTCGCCCTCGCCATGACGGTGTTTGTTGCATGCGATGGCGTCGCTTCGGACCTGCGCGCCGAGCCGGACGATGTCACGAGTCGCGAGCGCATCCTGCGCGATCCGGACATTCCATCGCTCGGCAATCCGGATGGCGACGTGACCATTGTCGAGTGGTTCGACTATCAGTGTCCGTATTGCAAGACGCTGTCGCCCGAACTGGAAAAGATCATCAAGGAAGACGGCCATGTGCGCTTCGTGCTGAAGGACTGGCCGATTCTCGGTCCGCCGTCGCCGGAAGCCTCGCGTCTCGTGCTGGCCACGAAATATCAGGGCAAGTTCGAGGCAGCGCACAAGGCGCTGATGACGCGGGTCGGGCGGCTCACGACGGGTACGCTCGATGAAGCGCTTTCCGCTGCCGGTGTCGACGTGGCGCGGGCGAAAGCCGATCTCGAGGCGCACAAGACCGAGATCGAGGCGCTGCTGGCACGCAACAACGAACAGGCCGAAGGGCTTGGGTTGAATTCCACGCCGTCCTTTATTGTTGGCAAGTTCCGCATTCCCGGCGTCATGAAGCCGGAACTGTTCAAGCTGGCGATTGCCGATGCGCGTAAAGTTGCGAAGGCGGAGAGCGGAAAGACTGCCCCGAAGGCAAAGAGAAAATCAAAGGCCATGCCAGAAACGAAAGAAGCGCCGGCGAAATAGCGCGGCGCTTTCGTTGTTTTGCTGTCATTGCGAGGAGCGCAAGCGACGAAGCAATCCAGCTCTTTTTTGCGTCTTCTGGATTGCTTCGCTGCCGCTCGCAATGACGAGCATCAGCGTTGATCCCGGTGGCGAGAACTTGAGCCCGCTTATTCCTCGTCGTCGTGCTTCTTGTCGTGGCCGAGCGTCTTCAGCTTGGCGAACACGGCATCGACGTTGATGTCATCCTCGTCCTTGGCGGAGAGCGGCGCGTCGTGCTCGTCCTCGCGGCGCGTGGTCTCCGACGCAGGCAGCAGCGTGACGCCGCCATATTCCTGCTTGGCGGGCTTTTCCTTCGCCGCGCGCTGCACCTCGAAATCGAGTTCGATCTGGGTGCACAGGCCGAGCGTCACCGGGTCCATCGGCGTCAGCGTCGAGGCGTTCCAGTGGGTGCGGTCGCGCACGCTGGCGATCGTGGTCTTGGTGGTGCCGACGAGACGCATGATCTGTGCGTCCTTAAGTTCGGGATGATTGCGCACCAGCCAGAGAATGGCGCTCGGGCGCTCGTGGCGGCGCGAGACCGGCGTGTAGCGCGGGCCCTTCTTCTTGGCGGCCGTCGGCAGTACAACCTTGGATTCCTGCAGCCTCAGGCGGTAATCCGGGTCCTTCTCGCCTTTTTCGATTTCCTCGCGGGTCAACTGACCGGTGGAGATCGGGTCCATGCCCTTGATGCCCTGCGCGGCATCGCCGTCGGCGATGGCGCGGACTTCGAGCGGATGCATCTTGGTGAAATCGGCAACCTGATCAAACGACAGCGCGGTGTTGTCGACCAGCCAAACGGCCGTCGCCTTCGGCATCAGCGGTGCATTGCTCATGGCAAATCTCCTTTGTGCTTCGCCCGCCTTTTTGAAGGGCGAAGCCGTCTGGTCATCGGGATGACGGGAATTGGCACCTATATAGTCCGTCATCGCCTTGCCGCGCAACCTGTCAGAAGCCGCCAGCGGGCCCGGAAGGCGGGCTTGACAGGGGAGTGGATGCGACTCCTATTGCCTCGTACTCTCTGTTACATAGGGCCAGTCGGCTTGGCCTGACCCAGCCGAATCCCTATATCCGCAGGGACCGGTATCTGACCTGCTCTAACCCCCTGTTTCGGCTGAAAAATGACCCTTCAAACTGAAAAACCGCCGCTTTCGATCGTGCTCTGTTCCCCTCGCGGCTTCTGCGCCGGGGTGGTCCGTGCCATCGATACCGTCGAACGTGCCCTGAAACTCTACGGCGCGCCGGTTTATGTGCGTCACGAGATCGTGCATAATCGCTATGTGGTCGAAAGCCTGCGTGACAAGGGCGCGATTTTCGTCGCCGAACTGGACGAAATTCCCCAGACCGACGCCCCGGTGGTGTTCTCGGCCCACGGGGTTCCGAAGGCGATCCCGGCCGAGGCCGACAAGCGCCACTTCTTCACGCTGGACGCGACCTGCCCGCTGGTGACCAAGGTCCACCGCGAGGCGGCGATTCATTTCAAGCGCGGCCGTGAAATCCTGCTGATCGGCCATGCCGGGCACCCGGAAGTGGTCGGCACGCTCGGCCAGTTGCCGAAGGGCGCGGTGATGCTGATCGAGACCATGGATGCGGCACGCTCGTTCCAGCCGAAGGACGCCTCCAAGCTCGCCTTCGTAACCCAGACCACGCTCTCCATCGACGACACCAAGGAAATCGTCGCGGTGCTGAAGGAGCGTTTCCCGGACATCGACGGCCCGCACAAGGAAGACATCTGCTACGCCACCACCAACCGCCAGCTCGCGGTGAAGAAGGTTGCGCCGAAAGTCGACGCGATGATCGTGGTCGGGTCGCCGAACTCGTCGAACTCGCAGCGCTTGCGCGAAGTCGCCGAGCGCGAAGGCTGCAAGGTCTCCGTGCTGGTGCAGCGTGCCTCCGAGCTCGACTGGTCGAAATTCGAGGGCATCAGCCGCCTCGGTATCACTGCGGGTGCGTCCGCCCCCGAGGTGATCGTCGAGGAGATCATGGACGCTTTCGCCCAGCACTATAAGCTGCATGTCGAAACCGTTTCGGCGGCCGAGGAAGACGAGTTCTTCCCGCTGCCGCGTCCGCTGCGCAACGAAGTGGCGGCGGCTGCGGAAAAGGCGGCCGGCTGAGAATGCGGGCGTCGGAAATTCGCCGCCATCGCATCTTCAACGTGGGACTTTTCTGGTGATATGATCGCAGCACGCTCCTGATTCCGGCTTTGCATCGGGAGCGATGACGACAGCCAATTTCGGAATCGGAACATCAGATGGCGGTTTATACCGACGTTGCCGCCGACGAGCTTGCGGGCTTCCTGTCCGGTTACGATCTCGGCGAACTCCTGTCCTACAAGGGCATCGCCGAGGGCGTTGAGAACTCCAATTTCCTGCTGCACACCACGCGCGGCTATTTTTTCCTGACGCTGTACGAAAAGCGCGTCGCCAAAGGCGATCTGCCGTTCTTCCTTAATTTGATGGGGCATCTCGCTACGCGCGGCATCATCTGTCCGCAGCCGGTATCGAACAAAGGTGGCGAGACGCTCGGTATGCTCGCGGGACGGCCTGCGGCGATCATCGATTTTCTCGAAGGCGTGTGGCCGCGCAAGCCGGGCGTCGTGCATTGCGCGGCGATCGGCGAGGCGCTGGCGAGGCTGCATCTGGCGGGTGCTGACTTCGCGATGTCGCGCGCGAATGCGCTGTCGGTGTCAGGCTGGCGGCCGCTGTTCGAGGCGGCCGAAGCGCGAGCCGACACGGTGCAGCCGGGCTTGCGTGATTTCCTTGCCGCCGAACTTTCGCAGCTCGAGAAAGACTGGCCCGCCGATCTGCCGCGCGGCATCATCCACGCCGATCTTTTTCCCGACAACGCGCTATTTCTCGGCGACACCCTGTCCGGGTTGATCGACTTCTATTTCGCCTGCAACGATCTCCTTGCCTACGACGTCGCGATCTGTCTCAACGCCTGGTGCTTCGAGGCTGATCATGCTTTCAACGTCACCAAGGCGCGGGCGTTTCTCAATGCCTACGGCAAGGTGCGGCCCTTGAGCGCGAAAGAGCAGGCCGCGTTTCCATTGCTCGCGCGCGGCGCCGCGCTGCGCTTTTTGCTGACACGGCTGGTCGACTGGCTCAACGTGCCCCCCGGCGCACTGGTGAAGCCGAAGGACCCACTCGAATATGTCCGCAAGCTGCGCTTTCATCAGGGCGTGCAGACCATCGCCGATTACGGTCTCGCAACCCCGGAACGCGTGACGTGAGCGAACCGTCCCGTCCGCATGTGACGATTTTCACCGATGGCGCCTGCTCGGGAAATCCGGGGCCGGGCGGCTGGGGCGCGATCCTGCGTTTCGGCGGCATCGAGAAAGAGATGAAGGGCGGCGAAAATCCGTCGACCAACAACCGCATGGAATTGATGGCGGCGATCTCGGCGCTGGAAGCGCTGAAGAAGCCTGCGAGCGTCGATCTCACCACCGACAGCCAGTATGTCCGTCAGGGCATCACGAGCTGGATTCATAACTGGAAGCGAAACGGCTGGCGCACGGCGGACAAGAAGCCGGTGAAGAATGCCGAGTTGTGGCAGCGGCTGGAGGCGGCTCTGAAACCGCACGACGTGCGCTGGCACTGGATCAAGGGCCATGCCGGTCACGCCGAGAACGAGCGCGCCGATCAACTCGCGCGCGATGGGCTGGCCGAGCATCGCCTTAAATAAAAATGCCCGGCGCAAGGCCGGGCATTTTCTTGAATGTCGTTAGAAGCCTCAAAGTTGTCCGAGCAGCGTGTCGCCGCCCGACACCTTCACCTCGCCCGGATTTTCCTCGAGGTTGAGCGTCTTCACCACGCCGTTGTCGACCAGCATCGAGTAGCGCTTCGAGCGGACGCCGAGGCCGCGCGCGGACAGGTCGATGTCGAGGCCGATGGCCTTGGCGAAATCGGCGCTGCCGTCGGCGAGATAGGTCGCCTCATCGTTGAAATCGGTGTCGCGCTTCCAGGCCTTCATCACGAAGGCATCGTTGACGGAAACGACGGCGATGCTGTCGACGCCCTTGGCCTTGATGGCGGCGGCGTTCTGAAACACGCTCGGCATGTGCATCTTGTGGCAGGTGCCGGTGTAAGCGCCGGGAACGGCGAACAGTGCGACCTTCTTACCCTTGAAAATATCATCCGTGGTCTTCGGCTTCGGACCTTCTTCCGTCATCACGATGAAGGAGGTCTGCGGCAGGCTGTCGCCGACTTTAATGGTCATGAGTTTCTCCCTAAAGAAATAATGGTGCAGGTTAGATGGAAGGCGTCGCGCGGGCCAGCCGCGCTTCGCCGTTTAGTAAAGATTGACGTTGAATTCGTAGGCGCGCTCGCCGCCCGTCAGGGTGAATTTAAGCGCGGCGCCTTCCGGGTTGACACCGGATGGCAGGCCGACGAGATCGAACACGAAACGCGTGACGCCGGGCGGATGATGCGCGGCGGGTTTCGGCACCGGCAACGCCCAGTCCGGCGTGGGGCCTTCCACGAACAATGCGGGCGCCTCTTTCTTGTCCGAGGTCACGTCGATCTGCACGGTCTTGGGGCCGACGCGCTTGACGTCGCGGATGGTCAGCGGATTGGGATCGCCGACATTGGCGGGCTTTGGCACGCGGTCGAGTGCCGCGCTCAGCGTGCTGTCCTCGGTACTGGCGACGCTAGTGAAAGGCAGCGACAAATTGGTCTCTGCCGGAACGCACAGCTTTTCGCAGACCGCATATTGGATGTTGGCGTTCAGTGTCACCGGTTTGTTCGGATCGCGCACTGCGATCCGCAGCGGGATCACGATGTCGTTGTGGTAGCCGAGCGCGGTGCCGCCTGCGCCATCGGGAAAGGCCTGCGGTGCGGGCCACAGCACCGTGACGGCTTCGATGTTCTCCGACTTGGAGAAATCGAACCGCGGCGGTACGCCGGAGTCGCCGGGCGTGCGCCAGTATGTTTTCCAGCCCGGATCGAGCTTGAAGTCGATGCCGCCAAGCAGCACGGGACCGTTGCGCGAGCCCGCAAGCAGCCGGAGCTGCGCGTGGCTGTCGCGGGTCCATGGCGATGCATCCTGCGCGTGTGACGCGCATGGCAGGGCAACGAGTGTTGCAGCCGCGAGAAGAGCAGCGCGAAGCGTTACGGGAACAATGTCATTCATGCGACGTCTTACAAACACGGTGTGAAGTGGGAGCTGGTTGATTGACAGGAGGGGCACCCAATATCAGGATCAGGCGAGAACAAAGAGACGGTTTGATGGACGAGAAACGGACATCTGAAGCACGGCCGCCCGGTTCTGATGGGCTTTCGGACAAGGCTGTTTCAACGGAAGCGACTTATCTCGACGGGCAGCTCCTTATTGCGATGCCGGTGATGGAAGACGAGCGTTTTGCGCGCTCCGTGATCTATGTTTGTGCGCATTCCGCCGATGGCGCAATGGGAATTATCGTGAACCGTCCCGCCGGCAGTATCGATTTTCCGCAATTGCTGCGGCAACTCGATATCGTCGACGACGCGGCGCCGATCGAACTGTCCGATGATGGCGAAACGGTGAAGATTTTGCGCGGCGGGCCGGTCGAAACCAGCCGCGGATTCGTCCTGCACTCGTCCGATTATTCGATCAAGGATGCGACGCTTCCGATCGATAACGGCATCTGCCTGACCGCGACGCTCGATATTCTGAAAGCCATAGCCCAGGGCACGGGGCCGCGGCAGGCCATCCTCGCGCTCGGTTATGCCGGGTGGGCGCCCGGACAACTGGAAGACGAGATCCAGCACAACGGCTGGCTGCATTGTCCGGCCGATCCCGACCTGATCTTCGGCCGCGACATGGACGACAAGTACCAGCGCGCGCTCAAGAAGATCGGCATCGATCTTGGAATGCTCTCCAACAGCGCGGGCCACGCCTAACGGCAAGTTTAAATCGTTCAGCGGCTCTGCTGGGGTGCTGCGGTGCTCGCAGCCGGCGCTGCTGGGGTGGCGGCAGCAGCGGCCGCCGGGGCAGGCGTCGATGACGAGCGTAGCGACAGGCGGCGCGGGCGCGGTGTCTCGGCCTTGTCGCCGGTCAGAAGCCGCGTGGCGCTCGCCGCATCCATCGGCTCTCCGAAGACGAAACCTTGCGCGTATTCGCAGCCAAGCTGATACAGCTCCACCGCGTCCGAATCCGTCTCCGCGCCTTCCGCGACCACTTCCATGCCGAGATCGTGCGCCATCGCGATGATGGATTTCAACAGCGTCGGCCGCGCGCCGCTGCGCGTCGTGCGCACGAACGATTGATCGATCTTGATGGTATCGAACGGGAAACGTTGCAGATAGGACAGCGACGAGTGTCCGGTGCCGAAATCATCGAGAGACAGGCCGGTACCGAGCTCCTTGATCCGCTGCAGCATCTGGGCTGCATGCTCGGGATTTTCCATCACAAGCGACTCGGTCAATTCCAGCTTGAGCGAGCCGCGCGCAACGGCTGAGCGCGACAGCACGCCGCGCACGTCGTGGATCAGGTCGTGACGCAGTAGCTGGCGCGAAGAGACGTTGACGCTCGCGAACAGCGGCACACGGGTGCGTGTCGCGCGCTGCCAGGCGCTCAACTGCTTGGCGGTGGTGTCCATGACGAACTGGCCGAGATCGACGATCAGGCCGATCTCCTCGGCGATGGAGATGAATTCAGACGGCGACATCCGCCCGAGCTTGGGGTGATCCCAACGCGCCAGCGCCTCGAAACCCGCTACCGTGCGATCCTCCAGCCGCATGATCGGCTGGTAGAGAATGGTGATTTCCTGCCGCTCGATGGCGCGACGCAGTTCGGATTCCAGTGTCAGGCGATCGGTCTTGCGCGCGCGCATCGGTGGTTTGTAGACGTCGATGCGGTCGCCGCCGATCCGCTTGGAATGATACATCGCAAGCTCTGCGTCCTTGACGATCTCGTCGGTCAGCGGCGCCTGCGGATCGCTGAGTGCAAGGCCGATCGAAGCGGTGAGGAAGATCTCGCGCTCGTTGAAGGCGATCGGCGCGCGGATCGTCTTGCGGATGGTTTCAGCCAGCGCGGTGATCTTGGCGGGCTCGTGCTCGGAGGTGAGCAGCAGGCCGAACTGGTCTCCCGCAAGGCGTGCCAGTGTGTCCTGTGGTTTAAGGATGCGGGCGAGCCGCCGCGCCAGCGTCAGCAGGATGGAATCACCGACCGCGATGCCGACGGAATCATTGACCTGCTTGAAGCGGTCGAGGTCGATTACCATCACGGTCGGGCGCAGGTTAGGCGCGGTCTTGATGAAGCTTGCCATCGCGTTGAGGCGATCAAGGAACAATTGCCGGTTCGGCAGGCCGGTGAGGTTGTCGTGCACCGAGTCGTGCAGCATGCGTTCTTCGGCGTTCTTGCTCTCGGTCACGTCGGACAACGTGCCGACCACGCGCGCGACTTCGCCGTCGGAGCCGACCACCGGACGCGCCTTCAGCGCGAACCACATGAAATGCCCGTCGGGCGTGCGCAGGCGGAAGTCTTGCACCAGACGGCCGCGACGCTGGTCGAGCACGCTGTCGAGGGCCGCGCGGAAGCGATCCTGATCGAGCGGGTGCAGCACTTCGAGCCAGCGCGCGGCAGGACCCTCCAGCGTGCCGCGCTTGAGGCCGAGCAGGCCTTCGGTCTCGGGGCTGGTGAACACCTTGTCGGCGGAGACGTCCCAGTCCCAGATCAGGTCGCCCGATCCGGTCAGCGCCAGCGCGCGGCGCTCGACGTCGGAGACGATGCCGGTCGTGGCACCACCCGCGAAGGCGTGCTGCATCACCGTGAAGCCGATCAGCATCACGATCAGCACGAGACCGCCCAGTAGCGCCGGGCCGACGATGTCGTTGGTCACCGCACCGGTGACGGTCATGCCCGCCGCGATCACCCAGACCAGGAACAGAAACCATGTTGGGATCAGCAGCACGGCGCGGTCGAAGCCTTGCGTCGCGAGGGTGACGATCAGCACGAAGCCCGCGCCCGCGATCAGGAACAGCGAGATGCGCGCGATGCCCGAGGCGACGGCGGGATCGAACAGCGCCAGCGCCACCAGTGCGCCGAGAAAGACAAGCCAGCCGATGGTGATGTGCGAATAGCGCACGTGCCATCGCGATAGATTGAGATAGGCGAACAGGAACACCAGCAGCGTCGCTGCCAGCATCGCTTCGCCCGATGCGCGCCAGACGCGCTCCGCGTCGGTCGACATGTCGAAGACCTTGCCCCAGAAACCGAAGTCGACGCCGATATAGACGAGCACCGCCCAGGCCAGCGCGGCCGCGGCGGGGAACATGATGCTGCCCTTCACCACGAACAGGATCGTCAGCACCAGCGCGAGCAGGCCCGCGATGCCAATCACGATGCCCTGATACAGCGTGAAGGAGTTGACCTTGTCCTTGTAGGCTTCCGGTTCCCACAGATAGAGCTGCGGAATGGCATCGGTGCGCAGTTCCACGACGTAAGTGACGACCGCGCCGGGATCGAGCGTGATGCGGAAGATATCGGCGGTGGAACTGTCCTGCCGGTCGGGCCGGTCGCCTGCGGAAGGCGTGATCGTCGCGATGCGCGACAGGCCGAGATCGGGCCACAACAGGCCGGACGAGACGATGCGATAATGCGGCACCACGATCAGGCGGTCGATCTGCTCGTCGGTGGTGTTGGTCAGCGCGAATACCACCCAGTTCTTGCCGCCTTCACGCGCGCGCACCTCGATGCGGCGCACGATGCCGTCAGGACCGGGCGCGGTCGAAACCTGGATACGGTCGGTGTCGCTGTGCTGGAACTCGAGGACGCCGGTAAGGTCGATAGCAGGTGCATCGGTACGGACGCTAATGGCGTCGACCGCATGCGCCGGCTGCGAGATGGCCAACATCAGGAAGCTGAGCGCGAGCAGCGCGTAGCATCTGATCGAACGCAAGGTGTCTGTCTCCGCGGTCGGGCGCGAGGCCCCTCAGGGCCCCGGCGGGAGCGCGATCAATGACACGAAAGCGAGATGAATCAAAGGCTTTACAGCCTTTTGTCCCGTTAAACCGTCAGCACAATTTTGCCAATATGCTGCCCGCTTTCCATCCGGGCGTGGGCCTTGGCGGCGTCCTGAAGCGAAAACTCGCTGTCGATCAGGGGCTTTAGCTGCCCCCGCAGGATCCAGGGCAGGACGGTGGCCTCGATGGCCTTAACCATTGTCGCTTTATCCTTGTCGGAGCGGGGCCGCAGCGTCGATCCGGTGTGCCAGAGCCGCTTCATCATCAGCTTGCCGAAATTGGCGGTGGCCTTGGGCCCGCCGAGGAAGGCGATCTGCACGATGCGGCCCTCGACCGCGGCGGCGTCGTAATTGCGGTCGACGTATTCGCCGCCGACCATATCGAGGATGACATTGACGCCCTTGCCGTCCGTTGCGGTCTTGGCCTCGGCGACGAAATCCTGGGTCTTGTAGTTCACCGCGACATCGGCGCCGAGCTTGACGCAGGCGTCGGCCTTGTCCTGTCCGCCGACGGTGACGATCACTTTGGCGCCGTGCGCCTTCGCCATCTGGATCGCGGTGGTGCCGATGCCGGAGGAGCCGCCATGCACCAGCAGCGTTTCGCCGGGTTTGAGCGTGCAGCGTTCGAACACGTTGTGCCACACCGTCATCACGGTTTCGGGAAGCGTGGCCGCCTGCTTCATCGACAGACCTTCGGGAATGGTGATGGCGTGCGCGTCGGGTGCCACGCAGTATTCGGCGTAGCCGCCGCCAGCCGTGAGCGACATCACCCGGTCGCCGATCTTGTGTTTCTGCGCGCCTTCGCCGAGTGCGACGACAGTGCCCGCGATCTCGAGGCCGGGCAGGTCGCTGGCGCCCGGAGGCACGGGGTACTTGCCCATCCGTTGCAGCACGTCGGGACGGTTGACGCCCGCCGCTTCCACCTTGACCAGAATTTCGCCTGCCTTCGGCTTGGGCACTTCGCGCTGCTCCGGCACCAGCACCTCCGGGCCTCCCGGCTGTGAGATGGCGATAACGGTCATGTGGCTGGGAAGCTGATCCATGCGGGTGGTCCTTGGAACGTTCGAAATTGAGACAGGCAGGGTATGCCACCGAACGGAAGGCGAGTCAGCCCCGGTGGCTCGACCGCGAGCGCCGCGGTGTGGCAGGCTGCGGAACAGACGAATGCCAAGGGAGAACGATATGCCGCTCGACGACGATGACCGGCCGCGGCCGAAGATCACGCATCAGCTCGGACAGGATCTGTCACTTCTGTCGCTTGACGATCTGAACGAGCGTATCGCGATGCTGGAAGCGGAGATCGAGCGGTTGAAAGCGGAGGCTACGAAGAAACGCGCATCGCGCGATGCGGCGGCAAGTTTCTTCAAGTCGTGATTGCGGCCATGTTTGCGAACGCATGGTAAATGAATTCGTTCATTTACGGCATATTAAGCTTTCGAGTTTATGACCACAGTGTCCTTGTTTGGACACCGAGTGGCTCCTGTCCACTCTGTTTGACGCCTCCCTGTTATCAACTTTCAAAAGCCGCCGGTTTCCGGCGGCTCTTTTTTGCTTTGTTTTGTACCTCGCGCCTTTTTTGCGTCACGCATTTCCTGGCTTCATGCAGATGTCACGGAAACCATATCCCGATTTGATCCGTTGAACGGCTGGACTCCTGCGCCGCCGGTGGGCAATGATTTATTCATCATAAGAAACCGGCCGCGTAACAGGCGTACAAGTTCAAGGCGTTAACCATGTTGGATCAGGCGCAGGATGGGCTCATCCTGCTGAGCGAGCATTATACCAATTCGGCCGCGTTTCAGGACTTGTTCCGCGACGGCATGAATCTCGTCGAGGAGACGGCTGCGTATCTGGACGGCGAAGGCCGTGTGGAAGCGAAGTCACTCGAGCGCGCCGTGGGCCTCACTTACGCGACCGAAAGCATGCGTCTCACCACGCGGCTGATGCAGTTGGCGTCGTGGCTGTTGCTGCATCGTGCGGTGCGCGAAGGCGAGATGACGCTCAATCAGGCCAACCGCGAGAAGACCAAGGTCAAGCTGACGGCTGCCGAGCCGGGTGCGACCGATCTGATCGAGAAGCTGCCGCCGCAATTGCAGGCGCTGATCACGCGCTCGATGGAATTGCAGGCCAAGGTACGCCGTCTCGATGCCACTATGCATGCCGGGAAGGCGGATGCCGCCGCATCGGGGAACCCGCTGATGCCGCAGCTCGACAGGCTGCGGGCCGCGTTCGAACGGTAAAGCCAGATACTCCCGCACGGGAAGACTCTTTCCTCGTCATTCCCGCGAAAGCGGGAATTCACATTTGAAGACTGGGTCCCCGCCTTCGCGGGGACGACATCTAAAAATGATCTTCCCAACGAAAAAACGCCCCGGCGCGAGCGCGGGGCGTTTCGATTCAGACAGCCGTCAAAAAAGAGGACTTTAGTCCTTCTTGAGGAAGCCCGAGAACTTCTTCTGGAACCGGGAGACGCGGCCGCCACGGTCGAGAATCTGCTGGGTGCCGCCGGTCCAGGCCGGATGCGACTTGGAATCGATGTCGAGGTTCAGCGTGTCGCCTTCCTTGCCGTAGGTCGAGCGCGTGAGGTACTCGGTT
>Ga0153956_1001229_pt1 | contig 23595 bp, 19 predicted proteins | sample TSFL040MetaG_FD_104704 | JGI IMG/M metagenome (GOLD analysis project Ga0153956, IMG submission 104704) | Attine ant fungus gardens microbial communities from Florida, USA - TSFL040 MetaG | ecosystem: Host-associated > Fungi > Mycelium > Unclassified | place: USA: Florida, Wekiwa Springs... | reverse complement strand
CGGCGACCTCCCACCCGCCGAGTTCGAAGCCCTACACGCACCACACTTCCCTAGCCAAGCACCCTCACCACTATAATCATCTAAAGCAACGATCACGGACTCCGTCAGACCCGGTCCGGCTCACCGTGGCCGGAGTTCAACATCAAGGACGGCAAGCCGTTCAAGTACTCGTCGGACGTTGAAGGTGAGCACTCCGGCGGGAACGCGCACGTGCACGTCGCGGACACCGACCCCGCGGCCGGCGCGGGCAAGGGCGGCCGCGCGCGAGGGCTGGCCGCGCAGATCAGCCCGGACACTGCGGGCCCCGGCCTGATCAACGTCAAGCTGAAGGCGCCGAAGTCCGGTATCGGCGGGATCGCTGGCGTGCTCGCCGACCGCGCGTCGAGCATCTACGCCGCGGCGCTGCAGCAGAAGCTGAACGAGCACGCCGGGCCCGGCGGCTCGGCGGGCGGCAACGTGAAGATCAAGGGCGGCGGCGATGTCGTGTCGGCGTTCCGCCGCGCGATCCAGGACTCCAACGCGGACTCGCTGGTGGCGCTGTCGCTGTTCGAGGCCGGGATCGTGGAGTCCGGCCTGAAGAACCTCGACTACGGGGACGCGGACTCGCTCGGCGCGCTGCAGGAGCGCGTCTCGATCTACGGCGCGCAGCAGGCGATGAACCCGTACGCGAGCGCGATGCGGTTCATCGGGCAGGCGCAGGGGAAGGAGCCGTGGAACGGGACGGCCGGCCAGCTTGCTCAGGCGGTGCAGGTCTCGGCGTTCCCTGGCCGCTACGACCAGGTGCAGGCGCAGGCGCGGCAGTACGTCGGTGACGGGCTCGGCCGGCTGGCGTCGAGCGTCCGGGTCGCGAGCTCGTCGCGCGCGTCGGCGGTCTCCGCGTCGCGCGCGCCGCAGATGCACGTGCACCCGGGCGCGGTCGTGATCCACGCCGCAGGACTGACGGCCGGGCAGGTCGCGTCCGAGATCGAGCGGCGGTTCGGCGCGTTCGCGGCGGCGCTCGACGGCGAGATGCGCGGCGGCTCTGAAGAGCCGGACTTGAGCCTCGTGTGATGTAGGGGGAATCCGGGCGCGCGCTCGACGGGCGCTAACGGGCACTCGCGGTCCGCCGCCGCGCGGCGCTCTCGCCAACGCACCCGCGGTCCGGCAGCGTCCGAGCGGCAGATGACTGCTTGCGGGCAAGGCGAGCAGGCGCGCGCGGCCGCCTTGCGATACCAACGGTCTCATCGCTAGCGGGTCCATCGGTATCGCTAGCCGCAAGTTGGCTCTACAGCGAGGATTGCGGGTGCTCAGGCCGGGTGCTACCTTCGACCCGCCCGCCCCCATTGGGAGGGTGCCCGAGGCGACGGCAGGCACCGTCACCCCGGGCCGACCACAAGGGATGGAGGTCCCCCATGGCGAGATTCACCCTACGCGCTGACGTTGACGTCCGCACGCGCGCAACGAGCACGTCCATGCCGGCTGTTGAGCCGGGAGCGCTGCGATGAAGTTCGGCGTGGCGGTCGACGCCTACGTCCGCGACATGCGCAACGAGGGACGGATGCGGCCGACCACGGAGAGGGCCTACCGAGCCGCTCTGCACGCGCACGCTGGCGATGTCGCCGATCTCGACCCGGCAGAGACGACACGCGAGCACGTCATGCGGACACTCGAGCGCTGGCCGCACCCCAACTCCCGCCGGAAGAACCGCGCGATCCTGAGCAGCTTCTACGCGTGGGCCATGCACGAGGGTCTGCGCCACGACAACCCGGCGCTGCAGACGCGCCCACCGAAGCAGATTGCGCCATCCGTCTACCGGCTGACGCGCGAGGAGGCGGTGCGCATCTTCGATGCGTGCGAGACGACCCGCGAGCGTCGCGCGATCGGGCTCGGGCTCGCTGCAGGGCTTCGCAACCGAGAGATCCGTGCGCTCTGCGGAGTGCACCTCTCGCTCCGGCCCGGCTTCGTCTGGGTCTCGCGAGAGATTGCGAAGGGCGGCGTCGAGCGGTGGGTGCCGGTGTTGCCCGACCTCGCGGACGTCGCTGCCGAAATCGCGGCGACCGTCGCGGACGGTGAATACATCATCGCTACCCGGCGATGCGCGGACCCCGGCCGAAACAGGATGTTCGTCGAGGACCCACTCCGTCCGACGTGCGACAAGGCGTTGATCAACATGGTCGTGGCGGTCGGCGAGCGCGCCGGGATCCGCGCCCGGGTGCACCCGCACCTTCTCCGGCACGCATTTGGCGACTACATCGCTCGCCACGCGGGCCTGCGTGTTGCGCAGGCGATGTTGGGCCACAAGAGCGTCGAGACGACGGAGTCAACGTACGTCGGTCAGGTCCCGCTCGACGAGATCGTCGCCGCAACTGTCGGGCTGACGTTCCGCTCTGCGCCTGCGCCCGACGAGCTTGCCGCGCGGCGTCCAATGAAGGGCGGAGCCTGATGGCCGGCAGCCAGGAGGTTCAGCCACGCTTCGCGGGCTCCGGCTGTCCGGTCCGTGAACGGCTGGTGGCGGTGTGCGCGTGCCTCGCCTTCGACGGCGGCTACTCGCCGCAGGACGTCGCGAAGTTCCTGGTCGACGGCTTCCCGGACAAGCTCCTCCGCGGGCTCGACCGGCCCGGGGAACAGGACGAGCTCCGCGCGTACGCCGACTTGATCCTCAGGATGCTCGAGCCGCCGGCGCGTACGCGGCGACGGCTGTTCGGGCGCCCCCGTCGGGACGCTGGGCGATCGCGCGTCCGCCGGGTGCCGTAGCTTGCGCGATGTGAGACGCGGGGTCTAGCCTCGCTCCGCCTGTGCATCTTCGAGAGCCCGCCGCCCCGGCGGGCTCTCGTCGCTTCTCGATGCCCTACCGCTCCGGACGGGGCAATCGCGCGGCGGCCGCGCGCAAGTCGATCGCGCCCGGCTCGCTGACGATCCGGTCGAGCTCGCCCGGCTCCAGACGGCGCATGCCGGCCGCCTCCGAGTCCCACCGGTCGTAGGTCCACCCGCGACGCTCCGCTTCGTTAGCCGGTGTCTGCGGCGGCGGCCAGCCGACGATCCAATCCGGCACGCGCGCCGCCCAACGCGACCGCGCCAGCACCGCGACCGGCGGCGTCAGCACCCGCTGGATTGCTCGCGGCATCTGCACTTCGCCGACACTATCGCCGGACCGCAGGAACCGCGACACGCGGAAGCCCCCGTAGCAGGCGTCGCCGCGCACGCGGCTCACCGGCGTCCGTGAGTTCGCGCGAACGCTTCTGTCCTTCCCGACACGTAGGGTTCCCAGCGTCGCCTCCTTCACCGCGACGTCTTCACGAGGGCCGCCTTCGGGCGGCCCTCTGCCGTTCTGCTTCCGCCACGCTGCTTGTGAAACCTTTAGTAACACAAGCGTATCCGTCCGGAAGGGGTAGGACGATGCGGTTGCTCGGCTTCGCCGGGCCGGCAACCGAAGACCCGAAGGAGCACAAACGTGGCGAGACAACGCCATGACGCAAGATCAGCATCTCGTCGCGAGACCGCGGTGCTGTGCCACGGCATGTGGCACGCCGCGTGCCGCGAATGGGCGCGCCGCACGGCGACCCGCCTCGCAGCCAAGCTCGACGCGACTGACGACTGGGAAGCGCTCGCCACGCCGGCGTCGCTCGAGCGGATGGGCGTCGATCTCCGCGAGCACCTTCCGCGGCCACTGCGCGGCGGGTCCGTCACCGTGCGAGTTGGCGTCGACTGCTGGATCATCGAAGGTCGCCGGCATGACGGTGCCCGCTGGTACCTCGCGGTCGAGGATCACGCGGAGCCCAACCGGGCGCGTTTCGCCTTGCACGGCATGCCGCTCGTCGGGCCGATCGTCAAGGACCCAGCCGACCCACGGCTGATCTGGCGCGCCGACGAGATCGTCGGCATCCGTCCATCTCGCGGGATGCAGCCGCGGGTCACGCGACGTGGTCCTCACCACCGAGCGCGGGGCCACCGTCGCCGAGCGGTCACGCGCGGCACGTCCGGCTCGCGCGACGATCCTGACTCAAGCGACGACGCAGACGGACACCGCGCGGCTCGACGCGCCGCGGCGGAGATGCTGGAGCGGTCGTGATGGCCCGCCAGCACGCCAACGCGAAGCAGCTCGATCTGATCCACGCGCTCCGCGTCGAGCTGGGTCTGGACCCGGCGCCCGCGCCTACGACGCGACGCAAGGCGTCCATCGAGATCAGCCGGCTGTTACGGCAGCTGCGCAGCCTTGACTCGCGGAGCCGCGCATGACGACGCTGACGTGGCCGGACGAGGTCCCCGCAGGCACTACGTGGGTTCGCCACGCCGCATGTCGACGCACGTTTCCGCTCAGCACCATCGGCGTCGACGGTGCCGGCAAGCTGCTGTGCGAGTTCTGCGAGGCCGACGAGCCGGGAGCGGGCTACGGCTTCGTCGCCATACGCCGTCCCGCAGTCGCTGACTTGCTGCCTGAGCCGCTCGCTTCGGCATACACGCCCCTCCCGCACGCGCTGTGGGATCACGGCCACCGACTCGGTCTCGACAAGAACGCCAAGCTCGTGATTGGAGCGCTGTGGCGCCACCAGTACGGCAAGCCGCAGGCGTACCCAGGCGTCGACTTGCTCGCTGTCGAGACCGGACTCGGCGAGAAGACGGTCCGACTCACCACGTCGGCGCTCAGCCGACGAGGCCTGCTGATCGTCGAGCGCGTCGGGAAGAAGGCCACGAACCGCTACGACCTGACGCCGCTTTGGGAGGCGCTCGCTGCACTCGCGAGCGGTCGTCGTGACCGATCACCGGACGACCGCGCGGATCCTGCGGTGAACGGTCGTTGCGACCGGTCGCGAGCGGTCGTGGTGACCGATCACCGAGCGGTCGTGGTGACCGCCGAAGTAGAACCACCAGGAAGGGAGAGCCAGGAGAAGGAGAGCCTCCCTCCGGTCGGGCCGCCCCCCGCTTCGCGCGGACGGCAGTCAGGAAGTGCCGGGATTCTTGGAAGCGCTCCAGCCGATCGCTGCCACCTTCAGTGCGTTCGTGGTGGAGCAGCGCGACGCCGGCTGTCCCATGAACATCGGGTTGGCGAAGACCTGCTACGCCGGGATGACCGGCCGGGAAGTCACGCGCGAAGACGAACTCGCCGCGCGCCGCGCGCTCAAGCGCGACGACGCAACCCAAGAGACGGCGGCCGATGTCGCCTGACCGCCTCCACCCCGACGATCTCGAGCGGCTTGCCGATCTCGTCGCCGAGCGGCTCGCAGCGCGCCTTGACCCCAACGAGCGATCGACGACCGGCAAGCTCGTCGACGCGACGGCCATCGCGCGCCGGTTCGGCGTCGATCGTTCGTGGGTCTACGAGCACGCTGACGAGCTCGGCGTGGTGCGGCTCGGGCGCGGCCCGAAGGCACGTCTGCGATTCGAGCACGATCGCGTCGCCGCGGCGCTGACCGCACGCGAGTCAGGCAAGCAGTCACGAGCGGCCGAATCACCAGCCCCGGCGCCGACGCGCCACCGTCGGCGCCCCCGTCCGGTCGTCACCGGTGCCCGATTGCTTCCCATTCCGGAGATCGAGCCGTAGAGTGCGGGGCGCATCCCCATCCAAATTGTGGGGCGGCGCCGCGCCAACGGCCCGCCCCCGGCGCCCGAGGTGTTCTCTCCGGCGCGACGCGCACGCTAGCCGCTCCCGCGGCGCGCGTGCGTGCCCGCCAGCGAGTGTCCCTTCGGCGCCATGACCGAAAGGACTCGCATGGGCAGAACTTCGACGGGTGGCGTCGTCGAGAAGGCGACCACACGAGGCACGTCGTACGCGCTCCGCTTTCGCGCGCTCGGCAAGCGCCAGTTCGTGCACGTCGGCTACGCCGCCGACGGCTGGAATCGAACTCGCGCAGAGCAAGAGCTCCAGAACGTGCTCGCCGACGTCAGGCGAGGGATCTGGCAACCACCGGAGGCGGTGGTCGAGCCAATACCGCGAATGATGCCGACCTTCCAGCAGTTCAGCTCGGAATGGCTCACCGGGATGAAGCTCGAAGGCGGTCGCCGAGGGAGCGGTCTGAGCGCCGCCGGCGCGAACGACCTTGAGTGGCGGCTGCGACACCTCCTGTTTGCCTTCGGAGACAAGCGGCTTGACGAGATCACGATCGAGGACGTCGACCAGTTTCGCCGCGCGAAGGTCCGCGAGGCGGAGCGCCGGCGCTCGGCGATCGCGGCCGGGAAGCCGCTCCTTGACGACTCTGGGCGCGTGCGTCGCCCTCTCAGCGTCACGTCGATCAACAAGGTGCTGACGACGCTCTCGGCCGTCCTGGATGTCGCGGTCGAGTACGAGCTCGTCGCGAGGAACGTCGCCAAGGGCAGGCGACGTCGTCTCCCGGTGACTAGGCCTCGCCGCACGTGGCTCGACCGTGCCGACCACATCGCGGCGCTGCTCGACGGCGCGAGCGCGCTCGACGCTGCGGCAGTGCGGCACCGTGGGCAGCGCCGCGCGCTACTCGCCACGCTCGTCTTCGCGGGACTGCGAATCAGCGAGGCGCTCGCATTGCAGTGGCGCGACATCGACCTCGCCCGCGGCACGATCCACGTTCGCGGCACGAAGACGGATGCCGCGGACCGGAACGTGACGATCCTGCCGGTCCTGCGTGACGAGCTCTCGTCCTATCGCGCGAGCTTGCGAGACGCGCCGGCGGGATCGATCGTGTTCTCGACTGCGAGCGGGCGAAGCCTGGGCGTGACCAACGCACGCAGGCGCGTCCTGCGGGCCGCGGTCGAGAAGGCCAACGAGCAGCTCGGCGGTGACGGGCTGGAGCCGCTGCCCGACGGGTTGACCCCACACAGCCTCCGCCGCACGTTCGCGTCGCTGCTGTTCGCGATCGGCGAGCCTCCGCCACGCGTGATGGGCCAGATGGGGCACACGACGCCGAACCTCACGCTCGCCATCTACGCCCGCGAGATGGACCGTCGCGATGGCGAAGACGAGCGGCTGAAGGCACTCGTCAACGGCGAGGAGTGGGCACCGACGGGCACTAGCGCGTCCGCGGACGCGGTCGGCGAGAGGTTCACCGCCGCCGCCTGAACGACAGAAGCCCGGCTATTGCAGGGCTTCCATGTAATGGGCGCGGCGGGTTTCGAACCTGCGACCTCTCGCGTGTGAAGCGAGCGCTCTCCCACTGAGCTACGCGCCCTCAGGGGCGATGCAGTCTATCGCCCGCGAGAAGCGACCAAGCCGAGCACATCCTACCGCGGTAGGATGGCTTCGATGCCGGTCGTGAAGAAGTCCGTCACGCTCGATGCCGAGCTCGTCGCCGAGGCGCAGGAGTATCTCGGCGCGGGTGGGCTGTCGCGGCTCGTCAACGAGGGCCTGCGCCAGCAGGTACTCGTCGAGCGTGGACGTCGCGCCGTCGCCGCGTTCGAGGGCGAGCATGGCGCGGTGCCCGACGAGGCGCTGGCCGACGTGGACGCGCAGTGGCCGGCGTGAGCTTCGACACCGGCGTGCTGATCGGGCTCGAGCGGGGCGAGCACGCCGCGTGGGCCTGGCTCAAGCGCGCGGCCGAGCGGGGCAAGCCGCCGCTGGTCTCGGCGGTCGCGGTCGCGGAGGCATCGCGTGGCGGCGCGCGCTCGCAGCCGTTGCTCGCCCGCGCGCTGCGCGCCTGCGACGTCAGGCCGCTCGACGAACGGCTCGCGCGCATGGCGGGCGCGGCGCTCGCGAGCGTCGGCGGCGGCGCGGGGACCGTCGACGCGATCGTTGCCGCGACGGCAGCCGACGCCGGCGCGCTCCTCGTCACCGGCGACCCGGACGACATGGCGCCGCTGGCGGAGCGCCACTTCCGCGCACTCCGCCTCGCGATCCTCCGGCACGCCTAGAACGCGAGCGGAGCGCCACTTCGGGGCGCTCCGCCTGGCGATCCTTCGACGCGGCTAGAGCGCGTGCGGGTAGTGCTCGCGCACGTGCTCGGGCGTGATGCGGCCGCTGCGCAGGTCGGCTCGGACCGCCTCGACGTCGCGCTCGGCGGGATCGCCGAAGCCGCCGCCGCCGCCCGTGCGCAGGCACAGCTCGCTGCCGGCCGGCAGCAGCAGCCGCGTTGCCTTGGCGACCGGCTCGACGCGGCCGTCCGGGTAGCGGATGACGGCGCCGTTCGGGCGCCCGTCGCCGCCGCCCCAGACGCCGAGCGGCGGGTTCTGCGTGCGCTCGATCACCGAGGTGATGTAGCCGTCGTCGAGCAGCCGCAGCGTGTAGTCGACGCCGAGGCCGCCGCGGTGCTTGCCGGCGCCGCCGGAGTCGGGCGCCAGCGCCAGCTGCTCGATCCGCCACGGGTAGCGCGCCTCGAGCACCTCGGCCGGTGAGACGCGCGTGCCTGACTGCAGGTTGTGCATCAGCGCGTCGGTGCCGTCGCCGCGCGCGTGGCCGCCCTGGCCGATCGGGTACGGCGCGCCGTGCGCCCACGGCTCGCCGCTGTCCTTGCGCGTGCCCCAGATGATCTCCGAGAGGATGCAGCCGCCGCTCCAGGCGGGTGCGGCCTCGGGGTTGGCCTGCGCGATCGCGTTGTAGATCGCCTCGACCGCCTGCAGGAACGGCCAGCCGTACAGGAAGCAGGGCGAGGGCGGCAGCGGGTGGAACATCGAGCCCGGCCGCGTGCGCACCTCGATCGGCCGGAAGTAGCCCTCGTTCGGCGTGTCGCCGCCGCCGGCGAGCATCATGATCCCGACGCGCGTCGAGGAGATCGTCGCCGGCTCGGGCGAGTTCAGCGGCCCCTCGAGCGAGTCTGGGGCGCCCGTGTAGTCGACCACCACCGACGATCCCGAGACCTCGACGGCGACCTCGAACGGCACCTGCCGCCCGGGATTGACGCCGTCGTCGTCGAGGATCGCCTGGCCGACGTAGCGCCCGTCCGGGATCTTCTCGAAGAAGCCGCGGATCGTCGCCTCGCCCTGGTCGAAGATCCGCTCCAGCGACGCCTCGAAGACGTCGAGCCCGTAGCGCCCGACGATCGCGCGGAAGGCCTCGTTCCCCGTCCGCAGCGCGACGACCTCGGAGTTCAGGTCGCCGGCGACGAGCGTCGGGAAGCGGTTGTTCGCCTTGACGATCCGCATGATGTCCGGGTCCAGGACGCCGCGGCGGAAGAGCTTGACGCCGGGGAAGATCGTCCCCTCCTGGAAGACGTCGACGGTGTCGGTCGAGTACGGGTCCTTGCCGCCGATGTCCATCCAGTGCGCGGTCACGGCCGTGTAGCCGACGAGCTCGCCGTCGTCGAGGAAGACCGGCATCAGCACGGCCGCGTCGTTGGCGTGCGCGCCCGTCAGGTAGGGCACGTTGTGGAACAGGATGTCCCCCGGCTCGAGCCGATCGACGCCGCCGACGGCGTCGATCGTCGCCTCGATCCCGAAGCCGAGCCGGCTCATGAAGTGCGGCATGCCGAGCGCCTGCGCGATCAGCCGCACCTGACGGTCGTAGATCGCGACCGCGAAGTCCTGGACCTCGTAGATGACTGGCGAGAACGCGGTCCGCATCATCGCCCGCTTCATCTGCTCGGCGCCCGAGTTCAGGCCGTGGCGGATGACCTCGGTGACGATCGGGTCGGTGCGCGTCGCGGCCTCAGGCATGGTCGTCCTCCTCTCGCGTCCGGTGGGTGAGGATCAACGCGCCGGTCGCGTCGACGCGGCCGTGGAAGTCGGCGTCGACGTAGGTGGTGCTGGTCGGCTCGAGCACGATCGCCGGCCCGACCAGCGTCTCGCCGACCGCGAGCGTGCCGCGGTCGAGCACCGGGAAGTCGAGCCACTCGCCGCGCGCGAACGAGTACGCCTGCACGCTGCCGCCGGCGCCGGGCGTCGGCGGGCCGCCGTCGGCGCCGCGCTCGAGCGCGCGCCGCTCGAGCGGGCGGCGCAGCGTCGCCCGCACCGTCACGATCTCGATCCCCTCCTCCAGCGCCTGGCCGAAGGTGCGCTCGTAGGCCTCGCGGAACGCCTCCTCGACGCTCTCGACTGTCGCGACGCGCGGCCAGCGGATCGTCAGCGTGTGCTCCTGGCCGGCGAAACGCGCGTCGACCGCCAGCTCGCGCTCGCCGCCGCCCTCGCCGCCGCGGCGCGAGACCTCCTCGAGCAGCTCGGCGCCGACCGTCTCGACGGCCGCGACCGCCGCGTCGTCGAGCGCCATGATCCGCGTCAGCGCGGCGCTGCGCGTGACGTCCGCGCCGAGCAGGCCCCAGGCCGAGAAGTTGCCGGCGTGCGGCGGGATCACGACCTGGTCGACGGCCAGCTCGCGCGCCAGCAGCGTGCTGAAGAGCGGGCCGGCGCCGCCGAACGCCAGCAGCGCGGCGCGGCGCGGGTCCTCGCCGCGCTCGACCGTGATCTCGCGGATCGCGTTCGCCATCGCGGCGGTGACGATCGTCAGGATCCCCTGCGCCGTGCGGTCGACGTCGAGCGACAGCGCCTCGGCGAGCGGTTCGATCGCGCGTACCGCCGCCTCGCGGTCCATCGCCATGCCGCCGGCGAGCAGGCCCGGGCCGAGCATGCCGAGCACGAGCGCGGCGTCGGTCACGGCCGGCTCGCTGCCGCCGCGGCCGTAGCAGGCCGGGCCGGGGTCGGCACCGGCGCTGCGCGGGCCGACGCGCAGCGCGCCGCCGGCCTCCAGGTGCGCGATCGAGCCGCCGCCGGCGCCGACCGAGCGCACGTCGACCCACGGCGTCTGCAGCGGGAAGCCGACGACGTCGGCCTCGTACATCAGGTGCGCGCGGCCGTCGGCGATCAGGCAGGTGTCGAAGCTCGTGCCGCCGACGTCGGCGGCGATCACGCGATCGAGGCCGAGCGCGCGCGCCAGCTCGGCGGCGCCCTCCGCGCCCGCGACCGGGCCTGACTGGATCGCCTCGTGCGGGCGCTCGGCCGCCTCGCCGAACGACATCGAGCCGCCGCCGGAGCGCATCAGCAGCGTCTCGCCGTCGAAGCCGGCGTCGCCGAGGCGCGTGCCGAGCCGCTCCAGGTAGCGCGAGACGGGCGGCCGCACGTAGGCGTCGACGACCGTCGTCGACGTGCGCTCGTACTCGCGGTACTGGCGCGAGACCTCGTGCGAGAGCGCCAGGTCGCCCGTGTAGCCGCCCTCGCGCAGCAGCGCGGCGGCGCGCCGCTCGTGCGCCGGGTTCGCGTAGGCGTTGATGAAGCAGACCGCGACGCACTCAACGCCGTCGGCGGCGAAGCGCGCGGCGGCGGCGCGCACCGCGTCCTCGTCGAGCTCGGTGACGACGTCGCCGTCGGCGGCGATCCGACCCGCGACCTCGATGCAGCGCTCGCGCGGGACCAGCGGCGCCGGCGGCTTCCAGTAGATGTCGAAGCCGGCGGTGCGATCCGAGCGGCGGATCTCCAGCACGTCGCGGAAGCCCTGTGTCGTGAGCAGGCCGACGGTCGCGCCGCGCCGCTCGAGCAGCGCGTTCAGGCCGACCGTCGTGCCGTGCAGGAAGTAGCGCGCGCTTGCCAGCACGCTGTCGGGTACCGCGGTCTGGATCGCCCTGACGACGCCCTCGTCGGGCGCCGACGGCACAGTCGGCTCCTTCCATACCGCGACGGCGCCCGTCGTGTCGTCGTAGACGATCAGGTCGGTGAACGTGCCACCGACGTCGACGCCAAGCCTCGTGGCCATCCAGTTGCGCTCCTCTCGCAAAGACTGACTGGCGCGTAACATACTACATGCCATACGTTCGGCAATACCTGGCGGTGCGTGCGGCGGGCGCGCGCAGCGGACGACGATCCGCGACGGCGCCGCCTTCACAGTCCAGTCACAGAAATCTCACGCAGCCGTCACATGTCGCTCATCGCCGGCGGCCAGGCTCGAAGGCGTCAGATCCTCCTTTGGAACGACTGGAGCCTCATGAAGAAGACCCTGCTGGCGCTCTCGCTGGCGCTGATCGCCGCCGCCCCGGCGGCCGCGCAGGCCGCCGAGCCGCTCGCCATCGGCCACCGCGGCGCCTCGGGCACGCGGCCCGAGCACACCTTCGCGTCCTATGACCGCGCGATCGAGCTCGGCGCCGACTACATCGAGCAGGACCTGCAGCTGACCAAGGACGGCGTGCTCGTCGTCATGCACGACACGACGCTCAACCGCACCGCGCGCGGCGCGGCGGAGAACTGCACCGGCGCCGTCGACAGCAAGACGCTGGCGCAGATCAAGACCTGCAGCGCCGGCAGCTGGTTCGACCCGGCCTACGCGGACGAGAAGATCCCGACGCTCGAGGAGGTCTTCCAGCGCTACGGCAAGAGCGTCAACTACTACATCGAGACGAAGGCGCCCGAGCAGGCCGACCACATGGAGGAGCGGCTGCTGGCGATGCTCGACCAGTACGGCCTGCGCGAGCCGGCCGTCAGCGAGTGGCAGGTGCTGATCCAGTCCTTCAGCGCCGACAGCCTGAAGAAGATCCACGCGATCGACCCGCGCCTGCCGCTGATCCAGCTCGGCGACTCGACCGACGCGCACCTGCCGGCGATCGCCCAGTACGCGGTCGGCTCCGGCCCGGCGTACGGCGGCGTCGACGCCGCCTACGTCAGCGCCGCGCACGCGCTCTGCGTCGACGTGCATCCGTACACCGTCAACGACACGGCAGCGATGCAGCGGCTGCTCGACGCCGGCGTCGACGGCATGTTCACCAACTACGTCGACCGCCTGAACGGGCTGCTCGGCGACCGCAACGCGCCGGGCCGCCAGGGCGCGCTCGACGCCAAGGCCGCGCACGACGCCTGCATGGCGCGCTTCGCCCAGGGGCCGATCGGCGGCACCGTCGGCTCGCAGCTGTCGCTGACGCTCGGCGCGCCGGCGAGCTTCGGCGCCTTCACGCCCGGCCTCGCGCTCGACTACGTCGCGACGACGACGGCGACGACGACCAGCACGGCCGCCGACACGGCGCTGACCGTCAGCGACCCGAGCGCGACCGCGACCGGCCACCTCGTCAACGGCGCCTTCGCGCTCGCGCAGCCGCTGCAGGTGCGGGCGCAGAGCGCGCGCGGGACGAGCGGCGCCTACGGCCCGCTCGGCGCTCCGATCCTGACCTACGCCGGCCCGGTCTCGGGCGACGTCGCGACGGTCAGCTTCCGCCAGCCGATCGCCGCCGACGAGGGCCTGCGCAGCGGCAGCTACGACAAGCAGCTGACCTTCAGCCTGTCGACGACGACGCCGTAAGGCGGCGCACGCGTGGTGGCGGCGCACGCGCCGCCACCACCGCGTCTCCGCCCGTGGGATGAGCGCAGGTTCCGTCGCGCGGGCGATGCCGGAGCCGGATGCGGGCGCGACAATCGGGCCATGCGCCACCGCTTCTCCCCAGAGAGGATCGACGCCGGCATCGCGTCCGCCGGCGTACTGCTCGCACTGCCGCTCGTGGCGACCGTCCCCGGCGGATTGTCCGGCGGGCGGCTCGCGCTCGGGCTGGCGCTGACCGCGATCCAGTGCGGCTCGCTCTACTGGCTGCGGCGCCGGCCGGAGCTCGTGACGGCGATCTGCGTCGCGACCGGCGCCGGGCTGATCGCGCTGCATCCGTACGTCGGCTCGCTCGGCGCGGCCAACATCGCGGTCTGCGGGCTCGCCTCGGCGCGGCCGCCGCGCCGCTCGCTCGTCGGCCTGGCGGCGATGGTCGCGCTGGCGCCGCTGAACCTGACCGCCGGCGGCGGCGTCGCGCAGACGCTGCTGGCGGTCGCCGGGCCGGCGCTCTCGTGGGCGTTCGGCGAGCTCGTGCGCATGAACCAGGTGCGCCGCTGCGAGCGGCTCGAGCGCGTCCGCGTCGGCGAGCGCGAGCGGATCGCCCGCGAGCTGCACGACGTGATCGCGCACAATCTCGCCGTGATCGTCCTCCAGGCCGGCGCCGGCGCCGACGTCTTCGACGCCCAGCCCGAGCAGGCGCGCGCGGCGCTGCGCGCGATCGACGGCGCCGGCCGCTCGGCGCTCGGCGAGCTGCGGCGGCTGCTGGCGGTCGTCAGCGGCGACGAGCCGCGCGCGCCCGCGCCGAGCCTGGCGCAGCTGGACGCGCTGGCGGCGTCGGTGCGCGCCACGGGGCTGGACGTCGAGCTGCAGGTCGAGGACGACGGCGAGCCGCTGCCGGCGCTGGTCGACCTCGCCGCCTACCGGATCGTGCAGGAGGCGCTGACCAACGCGCTGCGCCACGCGCACGCCACGCGCGTGCAGGTGCGCGTGCGCCGCTCGACTGACGCGCTGGCCGTCGAGGTGCTCGACGACGGCAGCGGCACGCCAGGCCCCGGCGGCCGCGGCCTCGTCGGCATGCGCGAGCGCGCCGAGCGGCTCGGCGGCGCGCTGGAGGCCGGCGCGCGGACGAGCGGCGGCTTCCGCGTCGCGGCCACGCTGCCGCTCGAGAGCGAGCTGATCGCCGCGCGATGAGCATCCGCGTGCTGATCGCCGACGACCAGGCGCTGGTGCGCGGCGGGCTGCGCATGATCGTCGACGCGCGCGACGATCTCGAGGTCGTCGGCGAGGCCGGCGACGGACGCGAGGCGGTGACGCTGGCGCGCTCGCTCGACCCCGACGTCGTGCTGATGGACGTGCGCATGCCGGGGCTCGACGGGATCGAGGCGGCGCGCGAGCTGATCGCCGGCGGCAGCCGCGCGCGGATCCTGATGCTGACGACGTTCGACCTCGACGAGCACGCGCTCGACGCGCTGCGCGCCGGCGCCAGCAGCTTCCTGCTCAAGGACGTGCGGCCGGCGGAGCTGGCCGACGCGATCCGCATCGTCGCGCGCGGCGACGCGCTGCTGGCGCCGACCGTCACGCGGCGGCTGCTGAGCCGCTTCGCCGCGACGCTGCCCGGCCCGCCGCCGGCGGCGCTCGACGAGCTGACGGCGCGCGAGCGCGAGGTGCTGACGCTGGTCGCGCGCGGGTTGACGAACGGCGAGATCGCCGAGCGGCTCGTCGTCAGCGACGCGACGGTCAAGACGCACGTCTCGGCGATCCTGCGCAAGCTCGATCTGCGCGACCGCGTCCAGGCGGTCGTGCTCGCCTACGACGTCGGCCTGGTGCTCCCGCGCGGCGCCGCCTGAGCGCCACCGATCCGATGTCGCGTGCGATCCTACGGATTGTCGGAAGCCGGTCGAACAGGCCTGGAAATGTGTGAGAATGCGATGAGGTGTCGCTCCTCGAAGGCCTCCGCATCGGCTCCGGCGGCCGCGGGATCTCGCGGCTGCTGGCGCAGGGCGAGCTGCTGCCGGCGCGCATCGACGCGATCCACGCCGCCAGCGGGACCTGCCGTTGGGGCCTGCTCGTGCGGCGGCCGGACGGCAGCGAGTTCCGCGCCGGCGTGCGCCAGCGGCCGCCCGGCCCCGCCGCGGGCGCGCGGCTCGGCGCCGCGGTGCTCGTCCGCCACCGCGCGGGGCGCGTGCTGATCGACTGGCCGGCGACGCTCGCCGCCGCCGGCACGCCGGATCCCGGCGCGATCAGCGTCGGCCGGCCGCTGCGCCGGCCGCCGGAGCCGGGCATCGAGGACGCGCGGATCAGCCGCCGCCGGCTCGCCCACGGGCGGCTCACGCAGGCGATCGTGGTCACCGCCGCGCAGGCGCACGAGCGGCCGTTCTGCTGGCGGCTGCGGCTGCGGCTCGGCGCCCGCGAGCTCGTGCTCGAGTCGACCGCCGTCCCGCCCTACGCCGTGCACCTGATGGCGCCCGGCACCGACCTGCCGGTCGCGATCGACCGCAAGCACGCCGACCGCGTCGAGATCGACTGGGCGAGCGCCGCCGAGTCGGACGCCGCGCGCGGCCGCTGAGCGTCGCGTCAGACGGCCTCGGTCGGCTGCGACGCGACGAGCGGGACGCCGGGCGTGCGCGCGACCGCCAGCGCGGCGAGCAGGAAGCGCGCCGACTCGGGTAGCCGCGGCCGCTCCGCCGGCGGCGGCGCGAGCCCTTCGACGAACGCGTCGAGCAGCTCGACGACCGCGGCGCAGACCGGACCCTGCGGGCTGTCGGCGCCGACCGCGCAGGCCAGCCGCGCCAGCGCCACCGGCTCCTCCGGGTCGCCGCCGCCGAACATCCGGCCGACCGCGGAGGTCAGGTGCGTCGAGACGCGCTCGAGCAGGATGTCGTACGGCTCGCTCGGCTGCCCTGGCGCGTCGCCGAGCCAGGCCGGCTCCTGCCAGGCGACCAGCCGCGCCAGCTGCGCGCCGGCGATCGACCGCAGCGCGGCGTCGTCGACGCCGGCCTGGACGGCGCAGCGGAAGCTGAGGACGGCGGCGCTGATCGGCGAGCCGTAGGGCGAGTCGCTGGCCCAGACGATCTGCGACGGCGGCACGAGCGAGAACAGCGCCAGCAGGTCGGCGGGGTTCCACCAGGCGCTGTCGATGAAGATGTTGCGGTGCTCGGGCAGCACGCGCCAGAGCCAGGCGAGGTCGGAGATCGCCGCGTGCGCGAGGATCAGCCGCGCGTCCGGGAACTCGCTCGCGAGCTCGACCGTGTCGCGCCCGAGCGCGGGGATGCCGCGCCCGGCGTGGATCAGCATCGGCGCGCGGCGCTCGTGCGCCAGCGCGGCCAGGCCGCGCACCGCCGGCTCGGCGAGCGCGAACCGCTCGGCGCGCGGGTGCAGCTTGATGCCGCGCGCACCCGCGTCGAGGCAGCGGCGCGCCTCCGCGACCGCGCCCGGCGCGTGCGGGTTCACGCGGCAGTAGGCGACCAGCCGGCCGCCGGAGTCGGCGGCGGCGGCGAGCGCGACGTCGTTGGCGGCCGGGTAGCCGTCCGGCTCGTGCATCGGGAAGACGGTCGCGCGCGCGTCGGCGGCCGCCAGCACCTGCAGGAGCTCCGCGGGCGACTGCTTGAAGCCGTCCGGGTCGTTGAAGCCGATGTGGGTGTGCGCGTCGAACAGCTCGAGCGGGCCATGCTCGGCCTGCAGCGCATCCCACCACGGGCGCAGCATCTGATCCACGTCAACCATCGCCGGCGGACGATATCCGGGCCGGCGGGCGCGTAGACTCGCGCGCTCGATGATCGATGCCACGGAGCTGCGCGCCCGCTTCGCCGCCGGCGAGCTGTCGCCGGTCGAGGCGCTGGCGCAGGCGCGCGAGCGGATCGCGGCGCGCGAGCGGGAGCTGAACGCCTTCATCACGCTGGCCGACGCCGACGTGGCCGACGCCGCGGCGCGGGCCGCCGAGCGGGCCTACCGGAGCGGCACGGCGCGGCCGCTGGAGGGCATCCCGCTGGCGGTCAAGGACCTCTTCGACACGGCCGGGCTGCGCACGACCTACGGCTCGTCGCTGTTCGCCGACCACGTGCCGACCGGCGACGCGGCGGCCGTGCGGCTGGTGCGCGCGGCCGGCGCGGTGATCGTCGGCAAGACGCTGACGCACGAGTTCGCCTGGGGCATCACGAGCGACAACCCGCACTTCGGCCCGACGCGCAACCCGGCCGACCCGTCGCGCGTGCCCGGCGGCTCCAGCGGCGGCTCGGGCGCGGCCCTGGCGGCCGGCATGTGCGCGCTCGCGCTCGGCTCGGACACCGGCGGCTCGATCCGCATCCCGGCGAGCTTCTGCGGCGTGTCGGGGCTGAAGCCGACGTTCGGGCGCCTAAGCGCCGCGGGCGCGTTCCCGCTGGCGCCGTCGCTCGACCACGTCGGGCCGATGGCGCGCACGCCGCGCGACGTCGCGCTCTTCTGGCAGGCGCTGACCGGCGGCGCGCCCGCGGCGCCCTTCGCCGGCGCGCGGATCGCCGTCTGCCCGGACCTGCACCTGCACCCGCTGGCGGCCGGCGTCGCGCGCGTCTACGACGCCGCCGTCGAGGCGGCCGCGGCGCTCGAGCGCTCGCGCGTGCTCGAGCTGCCGTTCCCCGAGGCGGCGGCGATCCAGCCGGCGTTCGCGACGATCCAGCTGGCCGAGGCGCGCGCCGTCCACGTCCGCGCCGGGCTCTTCCCGGCGCACGCGGACGCGTACGGCGCCGACGTCCGCGCGCGCCTGGAGCGCGCCGGCGCCGTGACGCTCGACGAGCTGACCGAGGCGATCGCCGTGCGGGCGCGGGTCGCCTCTGCCTTCGCGCGCCTGTTCGAGACCGCCGACCTGCTGCTGACGCCGATCAGCGCCGTCGCGCCGGAGCCGGTCGGCGCGCGCAGCGACGAGTTCCGCGCCGCCGTCCTGCCCTACACGATCCCGCAGGACATGACGGGGCTGCCGGCGCTCGCGATCCCTGCCGGCGTCGACGAGCAGGGCCTGCCGGTCGGCGTGCAGCTGACGGGTCCGGCCGGTGCCGAGGCCGCCGTGCTCGCGGCCGGCTGCGCGCTCTACGAGCGCCTGTCGGCGGGCGCCGCGTAGAAATCTCCCGATTCCTTATCGGCATTGATAGCTTGGCCGTCCGTTCGCCACCACGGAGGCCAAGACGACCATGAGCGAAGAACTGCGCCCGGAGACGATCGCGCTGCACGGCGGCCAGGCGCCCGATCCGACGACCAACTCGCGCGCCGTGCCGATCTACCAGACGTCCTCCTACGTCTTCGACGACACCCAGCACGCGGCCGACCTGTTCGCGCTGAAGGTGCCGGGCAACATCTACACGCGCATCATGAACCCGACCTGGGACGTGCTCGAGCAGCGCGTCGCCGCGCTCGAAGGCGGCATCGCCGGCCTCGTGACGGCGTCCGGCCAGGCGGCGGTGACCTACAGCGTCCTCAACGTGACGCGCGCCGGCGACAACATCGTCGCCGCCTCGCAGCTCTACGGCGGCACCTACAACCTGTTCGCGCACACGCTGCCGCAGTACGGCATCGAAGTGCGCTGGGCCGACGCCGACGACCCGGGCGCCGTCGCGCGGCTGGCCGACGACAAGACGCGGCTCGTCTTCGGCGAGACGATCGGCAACCCGCGGCTGAACGTGCTCGACGTGCCGGCCTGGGCCGAGGCCGCGCACGCCGCCGGGCTGCCGCTGATCGTCGACAACACGGTCGCGACGCCGCTCGGCGCGCGCGTGCTCGAGCTCGGCGCCGACGTCGCCGTGCATTCGCTGACGAAGTTCATCGGCGGCCACGGCACCTCGATCGGCGGCGCGATCGTCGACTCCGGCAAGTTCGACTGGGTCGCCAACGCCGACCGCTATCCCGGCCTGACCGCGCCCGATCCGAGCTACCACGGCGTCGTCTGGGCGGATGCGCTCGGCCCGGCCGCCTACATCGGCCGCGCCCGCACCGTGCTGCTGCGCAACACGGGCGCCGCGCTGTCGCCGTTCAACGCCTTCCTGTTCCTGCAGGGGATCGAGACGCTGCCGCTGCGGATGGAGCGCCACAACAGCAACGCGCTCGCCGTCGCGACCTGGCTGTCCGAGCACCCGGCGGTCAACTGGGTCTACTACCCCGGCCTGCCCGAGGACCGCTACCACGCGGTCGCCGGGCGCGTGCTGCGCGGCGGCTACGGCGCGCTGATCACGTTCGGCGTCGACGGCGGCGCCGAGGCCGGCCGCCGGTTCATCGAGGCGCTGCAGCTGTTCAGCCATCTCGCGAACATCGGCGACGCCAAGTCGCTGGCGATCCACAACGCCTCGACGACGCACTCGCAGCTCAACGACGAGGAGCTCGCGGCCGCCGGCGTCACCCAGGACACGGTCCGCCTCTCGATCGGCATCGAGCACGTCGACGACCTGCTCGCCGACCTCGACCAGGCGCTCGCGGCGGCGCGGGCGCCGGTCGCGGCGAGCTAGCGAGCGGCGCGGCGCGCGGGAGCGGACCGACCTCCCGCGCGCCGCCCCGAGCTTGCGATCTCCCCGCTGGGATCCTTGCAATCTCCCCGCTGGAGATGCTGCATTCTCCCCCCTGGAATGCTTGCGATCTCCCCTCTCCAGCCCTAGCATCCGTGCTGCCATGCCGCCCGCGAGCTACCTGCCGCGCGTCGTCGACGCCGAGCTGGCCGAGCTGCTGCGGGCGCACGGCGCGGTCGTCGTCGAGGGCCCGAAGGCCTGCGGGAAGACCGCGACCGCGCGGCGGCAGGCGCGCAGCGAGGTGCTGCTCGACGTCGACGCGAACGCCGCGCAGGCGGCCGCGATCGATCCGGGGCTGATCCTCCCGGGCGAGCGGCCGCGCCTGATCGACGAGTGGCAGCTGCAGACCGCGGTCTGGAATCACGTCCGCCGCGTGGTCGACGCCGAGCACGAGCCGGGGCTGTTCATCCTCACCGGCTCCGCGGTGCCGTCGGACGACGCGACCCGGCACACCGGCGCGGGCCGCTTCGGACGCCTGCGGATGCGGCCGATGACGCTCTTCGAGAGCGGCGTCGGCAGCGGTCAGGTCTCGCTCGCCCGGCTGCTCGATGGCGAGTCGACGCAGGCCCCCGATGTCGGCATCGGCGTGCCGGATCTGGCGGAGGAGCTCGTGCGCGGCGGCTGGCCCGGCTTCCGGCGGCTCGAGCTGCCCGCCGCCACGCGCGCCGTGCGCGACTACCTCGAGCAGATCCGCAGGACCGACATCTCCGCGGTCGACGGCGTCCGCCGCGATCCCGAGCGCGTACGCCTCGTCCTGCAGAGCGTCGCGCGCAACACGGCGACGCAGGCGACCTTGACGAGCATCGCGAAGGACACGGCCGCGGCCGGCGCGCGGATGAAGGACGACACCGTCGCCGAGTACCTGCTCGCGCTGACGCGGCTGATGGTGATCGAGGACCAACCCGCCTGGACACCGCACCTGCGGTCCTCGCACCGCCTGCGGAGCACGCCGACGCGGCACTTCGTCGATCCCTCGCTGGCCGCCGCGGCGCTGCGCGCGACGCCGCAGACCCTGCTCGCGGACCTCAACACGCTCGGGCTCCTCTTCGAGTCGCTCGCGATTCGCGACCTCCGCGTGCACGCCCAGGCGAGCGACGCCGAGATCGCCCACTACCGCGACAGCGGCGGGCTCGAGGTCGACGCGATCGTCAGCGCCGACGACGGCCGCTGGGCCGCATTCGAGGTCAAGCTCGGGTCCTCAGCGGAGGTCCTCGACGAGGCCGCGCGCAACCTGCGCACGTTCGCCGAGCGCGTCGACACCGACACGCGCGGCGAGCCGGCCGCGCTGGGCGTCGTCGTCGGCTCGGGCTACGGCTACGTGCGCCCCGACGGCATCCACGTGATCCCGATCGCCGCGCTCACGAGCTGACCCCAGACGCCGACGCGGCCGACAAAGCGACGCCGCCGAACGAGGTCCTCTCAGAACTCGCTCACGGCGTTTACCAACGCGTTACCTAACGCGCCCGTGCATCGACCACGCTCCCGCCTCCAGTCCCCAACTTCTCAGTACGTGGAGGGAGTCATTTGATGGACGATCGGCCGGAAACGCAGGTCACGCGACGTCGGCGCGCTCGTGCCGGGGCCTTCGGGTTCCGCCGCAGACACCGCGTCGTCGCCGCCGGCGCCGCCGCTGCCATGGCGCTCGCCGGCGTAGGCGCGACCTACGCGGCGACCGCCGGGTTCGGGCACAACCAGGTCGGCACCGAGTACGCCAACGGGATCCAGGTGTCCGACAACCAGATCCTCAAGCCGCTCGGTGACCGCCTGCTCACCCAGACCGGCAAGTTCATGGGCTCGACGACGAGCCCGGACGGTCGCTTCCTCGCGACCACGGCGACCGACCGGTCGGTCGCCCTGCAGATCTTCGACCTGTCCAGCTACAAGCAGATCTGGTCCGCCGGCACCGCGTCCGGCGTCAACCAGAAGCTGAGCGGCAACACGGTCGGCCAGGAAGGTCCGACGTACTCGCCGGACGGCACGGTCCTCTGGCTCCCGCAGCAGACCGCGATCACGCGCTTCCCGGTCAACGCCGACGGCACGCTCGGCACCGCGACGACGGTCTCGATCCCGACGGTCAGCGGCCACAGCGCCCTCGTCGGCCAGCTGGCGTACTCGCCGGACGGGTCGACGCTGTACGCGGCGATCAACGGCCAGAACAGCGTCGCGGCGATCAACCCGACCACGGGCGCGATCCTGCAGAAGTGGAACGTCGGCATCGCCCCGCGTGAGCTGAAGTTCGTCGGCAGCAAGCTCTACGTGAGCAACGAGGGCGGCCGCCTGGCCCAGTCCGGCGACACGACGATGGGCTCCTACGGCACGCAGGTGCCGGCCAACGGCTACCTCGGCACGTCGTCGACCGGCACCGTCAGCGTCATCGACACGGCGAACCCGACGGCGGCGGTCGGATCGATCAACGTCGGCCTGCACCCGACCGCGATGTTCCTCAAGGACAACGCGCTGTTCGTCGCCAACACGAACGACGACACCGTCTCGGTGATCGACACGACCAAGGACCAGGTCGTCCAGACGATCGACACCAAGCCGTGGAAGTCGTCGAACGTCGGCTACGAGCCGGACAGCATCGCGATGACCGCCGACGGCCACCTGCTGGTGACCCTGGGCCGCGCGAACGCCGTCGCCGTCTACCAGTACCACGGCGACCCGCAGCAGCCGGTCAGCTTCATCGGCCTGCTGCCGACGGACTACTACCCGAAGACGATCGCGACGGTCGGTCAGCAGATCGTCGTCACCAACACGCGCGGCATCGACGCGCGCGGCCCGAACCTCTCGTTCAGCGGCGGCGCGGGCACGACGACCGCGGTCGGTCACGGCACGCACGGCACCACCGGCTCGCTGACCCGCTTCACGCTTCCGAGCGACCAGGAGATCGTCAAGGACACCGACACGGTGTTCGCGCAGAACGACTGGAGCCGCGACGACGTCAAGCAGGGCTCGGTCGGCGGCACGGTGCCGGAGACGCTCGCGCTGTCGATCAACAGCGACGCCTCGTTCGGCACGTTCACGCCGGGCATCGCGAAGACCTACGACGCCACCACCACGGCCGACGTGGTCTCGACGGCGGGCGACGCCCAGCTCACCTGGTCCGGTCCGGACCACCTCACCAACGGCGCGTTCACGATGCCGCAGCCGTTCTCGGTCGACTTCTCGAAGTCGGTCTGGGACCAGCCGGTGTCGCATGGCCAGGTGACGATCGGCTTCCACCAGCCGATCGGCGCCAACGACGCGCTGCGCACGGGCAACTACGCGACGACCGTGACGTTCACGCTGGCGACGACGACGCCGGGCTACGACTCGGAGCCGACGCCCGCCGCGGTCCCGACGCGCGTCGGCGATCCGTCGCCGATCAAGCACGTCTTCCTGCTGGTCAAGGAGAACCGCACCTACGACCAGGTCTACGGCGACATGGCGCAGGGCAACGGCGACGCGACGCTGGCGCAGTTCGGCGCCAAGGTGACCCCGAACCAGCACGCGCTCGCCACGCAGTTCGGTCTCTACGACAACACGTATGACGTCGGCACGAACTCGGCCGAGGGCCACAACTGGCTGATGCAGGGCGACAACCCGGAGTACACGGAGTCCTCCGCCGGCGAGTACATCCGCAGCTATGACACCGAGGAGGACGTCCTCGGCCACCAGCGCTCCGGCTTCCTCTGGACCGCCGCCGAGGACGCGGGCAACACCGCGAAGAACTACGGCGAGTTCGAGTACACCGAGGGCAAACCCTCCGGTGGCAGCTGGCAGCAGTACTACTGCGCGGCCAAGAGCGTCGACGCCGGCGGCGACCCGGCGGCGCTGCTGGCCAGCAACCTGAAGGGCAACTACGGCTCCGTGATTCCGTCGCTGAACGCGATCACGAACCCGACGTCGCCGCCGTTCGACACGTCGGTCCCGGATCTGTATCGCTATGAGATCTGGAAGCAGGACTTCGAGAAGAACGGCCCGGCGAACCTG
>Ga0153956_1001228_pt1 | contig 23598 bp, 19 predicted proteins | sample TSFL040MetaG_FD_104704 | JGI IMG/M metagenome (GOLD analysis project Ga0153956, IMG submission 104704) | Attine ant fungus gardens microbial communities from Florida, USA - TSFL040 MetaG | ecosystem: Host-associated > Fungi > Mycelium > Unclassified | place: USA: Florida, Wekiwa Springs... | reverse complement strand
TTCGATATGAACGCCTCCGGCAGACCGGCGAGGGGATTTTTTGGGGCATTAAGCGCGTCCTTTTGGACGTGGCGCGATAATTTGCGGGTTAAGGGAGGTGAATTGCAATTTTTTGGGAGCTAAGGCCCGCGCGCTTGTTGGTCCTGCCCCCCGTTTTGCTCCGCTGGACCGGCCCGATGGAGACGATTTTCAGGCTCGCGGACACCCCGAAATTTGGCGCGGTTTGAATGTCGATTTGCGAAGTGTGGGAGCAGGTGTGGGAGCAAATTTCCACCTCATTCGATAAAAACATCAGGGATTAAACGATATTTTTTATTTTCCGGCGGACACCCTCTCCGCCACTCAGCTCAAACGCCGATGCCCGGCAAATCGAGGCCGCGTTCGTGGGCGCAGGCGATCGCTTCGTCATAGCCGGCGTCCGCGTGGCGCATGACGCCGGTAGCCGGATCGTTCCACAGCACGCGTTCGAGCCGTCTGGCGGCTTCGGGCGTGCCGTCGGCGATGATCACCATGCCGGCGTGCTGCGAATAGCCGATGCCGACGCCGCCGCCGTGATGGAGCGACACCCAGGTCGCGCCCGATGCGGTGTTGAGCAGCGCGTTGAGCAGCGGCCAGTCGCTGACCGCGTCGCTGCCGTCGCGCATCGCTTCGGTCTCGCGATTGGGGCTGGCGACCGATCCGCTGTCGAGATGGTCGCGACCGATCACGATCGGCGCTTTCAGTTCGCCTGACGCGACCATTTCGTTGAACGCCAGGCCGAGGCGGTGGCGATCGCCCAGGCCGACCCAGCAGATCCGCGCGGGCAGGCCCTGGAAGTGGATCCGCTCGCGCGCCATGTCGAGCCAGCGGTGGAGATGCGCGTTGTCGGGCAACAGCTCCTTCACCTTGGCGTCGGTCCGGTAGATATCCTCGGGGTCGCCCGACAGCGCCGCCCAGCGGAACGGGCCGATGCCGCGGCAGAAAAGCGGGCGGATATAAGCGGGCACGAAGCCGGGGAAATCGAACGCATTCGTGACGCCTTCGTCCTTCGCGACCTGGCGGATATTGTTGCCGTAATCGACCGTCGGGACGCCGGCCGCCTGGAAGTCGAGCATCGCCCGGACGTGCGTCGCCATCGACGCCTTGGCCGCCTTCGCCACGCCTTCGGGATCGCGCTCGCGCCCCGCGAACCATTGTTCCAGCGTCCAGCCGGCGGGGAGGTAGCCGTTGACCGGATCGTGCGCCGAAGTCTGGTCGGTCAGCAAATCGGGCCGGATGCCGCGCCGGTACATTTCCGGCAGCAGTTCGGCGGCGTTGCCGAGCAGGCCGACCGATACGGCCTTGCCCGCCGCCTTCGCCTGGTCGAGGATTTCCATCGCCTGCTCGATCGTCTCGGCGCGATGGTCGAGATAGCCGGTGGCGAGCCGCATCTCGATCCGGCTCGGCTGGCATTCGATCGCGAGACACGATGCGCCCGCCATCACCGCCGCGAGCGGCTGCGCGCCGCCCATCCCGCCGAGACCCGCAGTAAGCAGCCAGCGCCCGCTCAAGTCGCCGCCATAATGCTGGCGGCCCATCTCGACGAACGTTTCGTAGGTGCCCTGAACGATGCCCTGCGTGCCGATATAGATCCACGATCCGGCGGTCATCTGGCCGTACATCATCAGCCCGGCGCGATCGAGTTCGTGGAAATGCTCCCACGTCGCCCAGTGCGGCACCAGATTCGAATTGGCGAGCAGCACGCGCGGCGCGTCCGCATGCGTGCGGAACACGCCGACCGGCTTGCCCGACTGGATCAGCAACGTCTCGTCGCCCTCCAGCCGGCGCAAGGTCTCGACGATGCGGTCATAGCTTTCCCAGTCGCGCGCGGCGCGGCCGATCCCGCCATAGACGACCAGTTCCTGCGGATTCTCCGCCACGCGCGCGTCGAGATTGTTCATCAGCATGCGCAACGGCGCTTCGGTCAGCCAGGACTTCGCGCTGAGATCGGTGCCGGTCGGGGCGGCGATGTGGCGCTGGTTGTCGATGCGGGTCATGGTCGTTCCTTCGCGAAGGCAAAAGCGGCGGCGAGCACGCGCGACAAATCGGCGCGCAGCGGGGCGGCATGATCGGGGTTCCAGGCGGGCGGCCAGTTGCTCTCGTCCGGCTCGCCCGCAGGTTCATGGAGGTAGGCGCGCATCGCGATTTCCATCTGGATCGCATGGACACCTTGTTCGGGCTGGCCGTAATGCCGCGTGGTCCAGCCGCCGCGGAAGCGGCCGTTGAGGACGTGGCTGCGGTCGGCGCACGCCGCGACCACCGCGTCGCTCAGCGCAGGCGCGCAGGTCGCGCCGTTGTCGGTGCCGATATTGAGTTCGGGCAATTCGCCGTCGAACAGGCGCGGGATAGTGCTGCGGATCGAATGGCAATCGTACAGGACGACGCGCGGGTGAAGCTTGCGCAGCCGTGCGACCTCCGCCTCGATCGCGGCGTGATACGGGGTGAACCAGATATCGCGCCGCGCTGCGACATCGGGTGCCGCGCCATCGCGATAGAGCGGCTCGCCGTCGAACGTCTCGGTCGGGCAGAGGCCGGTCGTCGCCTGGCCCGGATAGAGCGAGGCGCCCGACGGATCGCGGTTGCAGTCGATGACGCTGCGCGAAATGTCGGTCCAGACCAGTGTCGCGTCGGCCAGCCCTTCGTACAGCGCGCGAATATGCCAGTCGGCGTCGCGGATCGCCCACCAGCGTGAGCGGAAGTCGTTGACCAGAGCGTCGGGGAGGCCGGTGCCGCCATGCGGGAAGGCGAGGATCAGCGGGCTGTCCCGCCGTTCGACATGGAGCCAGTTCATTGCACCATTCCCATCGTCATCCCGGCCTTGTGCCGGGATCCACTGTGCCGCGAACGAAGGGCAAGAGGTTCAAGCTTCTCAGCCAGCTTCCCGGTGGATCCCGGCACAAGGCCGGGATGACAGAGGAGAGACGGCGCGGTCATCCCGCCACCCCCGGCAAGTCCCCCGCCGCGAACAGCAGGCGTTTCGATCGCACGAGGTCGGTCGCGATCGCCATGTCGGGCGCCATGTGCCGGTCGTCGGTCAGCGTCGCCACGCGCTCGCGCAGCAAGCGGCGGACATGCTCGACCGGCTCGCTAGACAACAATGGCGCGTGGAAATCGCAGCCCTGCGCGCCCGCGAGCAATTCGATCCCCAGCACCGCATCGACATTTTCCGCCATCGCCATCAGCCGCCGCGCGCCGTGCGCGGCCATCGACACGTGATCCTCCTGATTGGCCGACGTCGGGATCGAATCGACGCTGGCCGGGGTCGCGCGCTGCTTGTTCTCCGACACCAGGGCGGCGGCGGTGACCTGGGGGATCATGAACCCGGAATTGAGCCCCGGCTTGGGCGTCAGGAAGGCGGGCAGGTCCGACAGCGCCGGATCGACCAGCATCGCGATCCGCCGCTCGGCGATGCTGCCGATCTCGCACAAGGCGAGCGCGATCATGTCGGCGGCGAACGCGACCGGCTCGGCGTGGAAATTGCCGCCGGACAGCGCTTCGTCGGTCTCGGCGAAGATCAGGGGATTGTCCGACACGCCGTTCGCCTCGGTGACGAGCGTCTCGCCCGCCTGGCGCAACAGGGTCAGCACCGCGCCCATCACCTGCGGCTGGCAGCGCAGGCAATAGGGGTCCTGCACGCGCGTATCGTCCTCCCGGTGCGACGCGCGGATCGGGGAATTCTCCATCATCCGCCGCAGCGCGTCGGCGGTCTCGATCTGCCCCTTGTGCCCGCGCAGGGCATGGATGCGGTGGTCGAACGGGGCGTCGGAACCCTTGGCGGCTTCGGTCGAGAGGATGCCGGTGACGAGCGCCACGCGATAGAGCCGCTCGGCCTCGAACAGCCCGGCCAGCGCGTAGCCGCAGGAGAATTGCGTGCCGTTGAGCAGCGCCAGTCCTTCCTTGGGGCTGAGTTCGAGCGGGGTGAGTCCCGCTTGGGCGAGCGCCTCGGCGGCGGCCATCCGCCGGTCGCCGACGAAGATCTCGCCGACGCCGATCATCGCCGCGGTCATGTGCGCGAGCGGGGCGAGGTCGCCCGACGCGCCGACCGATCCCTGCGCCGGGACCACCGGGACCAGCCCCCTGGCCAGCATCGCCTCCAGCAGCGCGACCGTCGCCGGCGCGACGCCCGACGCGCCGCGCGCCAGGCTGGCGAGCTTCAGCGCCATCATCAGCCGCGCGACCGGCACCGGCATCGGCTCGCCGACGCCCGCGGCATGGCTCAGCACGATGTTGCGCTGGAGCGTGGCGAGGTCGTCGTCGCCGATCCGCACGCTGGCGAGCTTGCCGAAGCCGGTGTTGATCCCATAGACCGGCTCGTGCCGCGCCAGGATGCGGGTCACCGCCGCCGCGCTCTCGGCGATCGCGGGGCGGCAGGCGGGATCGAGCGCCGGCACCGCGCCTTCATAGATCGCCAGCCAGGTCGCGTAGGGCACCGAACCGGGAGTCAGCAGCATTCACCGTCCTTTATGCGGGCGTGGAGGGGATTGAAGCCGATGCGATAGACCAGCTCGGCCGGGTCCGTGATGTCCCAGATGGCGAGGTCGCACGCCTTGCCCGGTTCGAGGCTGCCGATCGCGTCCGCCAGCCCGAGCGCGCGCGCGGCGTTGATGGTGACGCCGCGCAGCGCCTCGGTCACGGTCAGGCGAAACAGCGTCGCCGCCATGTTGAGCATCAGCAGCAGCGACGTGGTCGGCGAGGTGCCGGGATTGCAGTCGGTGGCGATGGCGATCGGCACGCCATGCGCGCGGAACAGGTCGACCGGCGGCTTTATGGTCTCGCGCATGAAATAGAAGGCGCCGGGCAACAGCACCGCGACCGTGCCCGATGCGGCCATCGCGCGGACATCGGCCTCGTCGGCATGTTCGAGGTGATCGGCCGACAGCGCGCCGTAGCTCGCCGCGAGGCTCGCGCCGTGCAGTGCCGACAATTGCTCGGCATGGAGCTTGACCGGTAGTCCGGCGGCGCGGGCCGCGTCGAAAACGCGCGCGGTCTGCGCGGGCGTGAACCCGATGCCTTCGCAAAACGCGTCGACCGCATCGGCGAGCCCGACCGCCGCCGGGATCATCTCGTCGACGACCAAGGCGACATAGTCGTCCGCCCGCCCCGCATATTCGGGCGGCAGGGCATGTGCGCCGAGCAAGGTGGTCGCCACCCGCACGCGTCGCGCGTCGCCCAGCGCGCGCGCGGCGCGGAGCATCTTGAGTTCGTCGGCGACGGTCAGGCCATAGCCCGACTTGATCTCGATCGTCGTCACGCCTTCCGCGAGGAGTGCGTCGAGCCGGGGGAAAGCGAGGTCGACCAGTTCGGCTTCGCTCGCGCCACGGGTCGCGCGCATCGTCGATACGATGCCGCCGCCTTCGCGCGCGATCGTTTCATACGACACGCCGTCCAGCCGCCGCGCCCATTCGCCGGCTCGCGTGCCGGCGTGGACGAGATGCGTGTGGCAATCGATCAGGCCGGGCGTGATCCAGCGCCCCGCGCAATCGATCAGGTCGGCGGCGGTTTCGGGCGCGCCGGCGCGCGGGCCGGCATAGGCGATCCGTCCATCGCGGCTGGCGACGACGCCGTCCTCGACCACGCCGAGACCGTCGCCGGCCATGGTCGCGAGTCGCGCGTTGGTCCAGATCCGGTCCATGACGCGCATCCTTGCTGGTGCCCGATATTATGTCTAGACATAATCGTCAGGAGGAACGATGCCGCAACTCTGGTTCGAGCGAGCGCTGTTGCCCACCGGCTGGGCCGAGCGGGTGCGTATCACGATCGACGGCGCGTTGATCGCGGCGGTGGATGCCGGGGTTGAGCCCGGCCCCGCCGATGAGCGCCATGGCGTCGCGCTGCCCGGCCTGTGCAACGTCCACAGCCACGGTTTCCAGCGCGGCATGGCGGGCCTGTCCGAACGCCGCGGCCGGCCCGACGACGATTTCTGGAGCTGGCGCGAAGTGATGTATCGCTTCCTCGACCGGCTGACCCCCGACGACATCGCCGCGATCACCGCGCAGGCCTATGCCGAGATGCTGGAGAGCGGCTTCACGCGGGTCGGCGAGTTCCATTACCTCCACAACGACGTGGTCGGCGCGCGCTACGCCGACCCGGCGGAGACGGCGGGGGCGATCGTCGCAGCGGCCGACCGGACCGGGATCGGCCTGACCTTGCTCCCGGTCTTCTACGCGCACGCCGATTTCGGCGGAGCGCCGCCCGCGCCGGGGCAACGCCGGTTCGTTTCCGACGTGGACGGGTTCGCAAGCCTGGTCGCGGCGGCCGGCGGGAAGCTGTCGGGCGACGCCGTGCTGGGGATCGCACCGCATTCGCTGCGCGCGGTGACGCCGGATGAGCTGGCGGCGATCGTGCCGCTGGCGGGGCAGGGGCCGCTGCACATCCATGCCGCCGAACAGGTCCGCGAGGTCGAGGCGTGCGTCGCGTGGAGCGGGGCGCGGCCGGTCGAGTGGTTGCTCGACCACGCCGATGTGGATGCGCGCTGGTGCCTCATCCATTCGACGCATATCGGCCCTCGCGAATGCGCGCGGCTGGCGGCGAGCGGGGCGGTGGCGGGCCTGTGCCCGGTGACCGAGGCCAATCTCGGCGACGGCATCTTCCCGGCGGTCGAGTATCTCGCGGCCGGCGGACGGTTCGGGGTCGGCACCGATTCCAACATCCTGGTCGATGCGGCGAGCGAGTTGCGGGGGCTGGAATATTCGCAGCGCCTCCAGCGTCGCAAGCGCGCGCTGCTGGCCGACGCGGCGGAGCCGTCGGTCGGCGCGACCTTGTTCAGGCATGCGCTGGCGGGCGGCGCGCAAGCGCTCGGCGTCGCCGCCGGGCTGGCGCCGGGCAATGCGGCGGACATCGTCACGCTCGACCGCGATCATCCTTCCTTGTGCGGCGGCACGTCCGACCTGCTCGACCGCTGGATATTTGCCGCGCGCGATGGCGCGATCGATACGGTGTGGCGCGCCGGCCGTCTCGTGGTGAAGGACGGGCGCCATGTCGCGGCGGCGGCGATCGCGGACCGCTATCGCCGGACGGTCGCGAGCCTGCTGGCGTGACGATCGAGGCGAGGATTCGCGGCGACATCGAGGACCGCATCCGATCCGGCGAGTGGAAGCCCGGTCATCGCATCCCGTTCGAGCATGAACTGGTGGCGCGTCACGGCTGCTCGCGCGCGACGGTCAGCAAGGCGCTGGGTAGCCTCGCCAAGGCGGGCTTGATCGAGCGCCGGCGCAAGGCCGGGTCGTTCGTTGCGCATCCGCAGGTCCACTCGGCGGTGCTCGACGTGCCCGATCTGGCGCACGTGATCGCGGCGCGCGGCGAAGACTATCGCTGGTCGCTGAACGAGCGGCGGATCGTCGCGGATGCGCCCGATTTTCCCTCGCCCGCACTGTATGTCGAGGGAGTTCATCTGGGCGGCGGCGAACCCTTCGCGCTGGAGGCGCGCTGGATCAACCTGTCGGCGGTGCCGGCCGCCGAGGCGGAGTGTTTCGACGGTGTCGCGCCCGGTACGTGGCTGCTCGGCCATGTCCCCTGGACCACCGCCCGGCATCGTATTCGCGCCGTCGAGGCGGATCGGGACGAGGCGCGCGCGCTGGGCGTGCGGCATCGCGCCGCCTGCCTGTCGGTCGACCGAACGACGTGGCGCGCCGCCGAGATCGTCACGCAGGTGCGACAGCTTTTCCGGGGCGACCGCTTCGACATGACCGCCGAGTTCGAGCCCGCCGGGCGATAGCGGATCGCCGCTGCGCCCTTGCCCGGCGGCGGCGATCCCGACATCAGGCGTGCATGACCGATTCGGTTCATCGCCAGCCGACCATCGCGCCCGGTTCGACGGATTTCGCGGCCTTGGCGGCGGACCTCCGGCAGTTGGCGGACAAGGACCGGCTTCGCACCTTGTCGCCCCGGCGCGGCGCCGATTTCTCGTCGAACGATTATATCGGGCTCAGCCGCTCGCCCGCGCTGGCGCAGGCAATCGTCGACGCCATCGGACGCGGCGTGGCGGTCGGGTCGGGCGGCTCGCGGCTGTTGCGCGGCAACGACCCGGAGCATGAGGCGCTGGAAGCGGAGGCGGCGGCCTGTTTCGGCAGCGAGGCCGCGTTGTATTTCGCGACCGGCTACGCCGCCAACGCCGCGCTGCTGGCGACGCTGCCGCAGCGCGGCGACCTGATCGTCCACGACGCCCTGGTCCATGCCAGCGCGCACGAAGGGCTGAAGCTGAGCCGGGCGGACGCGATATCGGCGGGTCATAACGATGCGGCGCAGGTTGACGACGCGATCGCGCGGTGGCGCGCGGCGGGCGGGACCGGGCGGCCCTGGATCGTGGTCGAAAGCCTGTACAGCATGGACGGCGACCGCGCGCCGCTCGCCGATCTGGCGGATATCGCCGATCGACACGATGCCGCCCTCATCATCGACGAGGCCCATGCCACGGGCGTGTTCGGCCGGGGCGGGCGCGGGCTGGCCGCTGCCTTGGAGGGGCGGCCCAACGTGATCACGCTGCGGACCTGCGGCAAGGCGCTAGGCTGCGAAGGGGCGCTGGTCTGCGCGCCGCGTGTCGTCCGGGATTTCCTGGTCAATCGCGGCCGCGCCTTCATCTTTTCGACGGCGCCGTCGCCCCTGATGGCGAGCGCCGTCCGCGCGAGCCTTCGCCTGCTGGCGGACGAACCCGAGCGGCGGGAGCGGCTGGCCGCGCTGATCGATCATGCCGCGACCATGTTGTCGCTGCTCGGCATCCCCTCCACCGGCTCGCAGATCATACCGGTCGTCGTCGGCGACGACCGGCGCGCGATGGCGCTTGCCCAGGCGCTGCAGCAGGACGGGTTCGACGTTCGCGGCGTTCGCCCGCCGACCGTGCCCGCCGGCACGGCGCGCCTGCGGCTGTCGATCACGCTGAATGTCGAGGCCGCGACGATCGATGCGCTGGCGGCCGCGATGGGGGCATTGTTGTGACGGCGATCGTGGTCACCGCGACCGGCACCGATATCGGCAAGACCGTGTTCGCCGCCGCGCTGACGGCGGCGCTCGACGGCTGTTACTGGAAGCCGGTCCAGGCCGGGCTCGACGGCGTTACCGATCGCGAGCGCGTGTCGGATTTGTCGGGACTTGGCGAGGACCGGTTGCTGCCCGAAGCCTATCGCCTGACGACGCCCTGCTCGCCGCATCGCGCGGCGGAGATCGACGGCGTGACGATCGACATCGATCGACTCGATCCGCCCGCCTGCCACCGCCCGTTGGTGATCGAGGGCGCCGGCGGCGCGCTGGTGCCGTTCGACCGGCGCACGACCTTCGCCGACATCGTCGCGCGGTGGCGGCTTCCCGTGGTGCTCGTCGCGGCGACGACGCTCGGCACGATCAGCCACAGCCTGGCCGCGATCGAGGCGCTCCGCGCGCGCGGCGTCGCCATGCGCGGGGTCGCGTTCGTCGGCGATGCGAACGAGGATAGCGAAGGGACCATTGCGGCGATGGGCGAGGTGAAACGGCTCGGGCGTCTGCCCTGGATCGACCCGCTCGATGCGGCCGGCCTCGCCGCCGCTTTCGCCGGCAATTTCGCCGTGGCGGATTTTCGATGAGCGGCTCGCCCGTCTGGCATCCCTTCACGCAGCACGGCCTGGGCGAGCCGATCCCGCTGGTGACGCGCGCCGAGGGTGCGGCGCTGTACACCGAGGACGGACGCCGGGTCGTCGACGCGATCTCGTCCTGGTGGGTGACGACGCACGGCCATTGCCACCCCAGGATCATGGCCGCGATCGCCGCGCAGACCGAACGGCTCGACCAGATCATCTATGCCGGCTGGACGCACGAGCCCGCCGAGACGCTGGCGCGCGGGCTGACCGCGATCATGCCGCCGGCGCTCGAATATGTCTTCTATTCGGACTCGGGATCGACCAGCGTCGAGGTCGCGCTCAAGATGGCGCTCGGTTACTGGGCCAATCGCGGCGGCGCGCGGCATCGCATCCTGGTGATGGATCACAGCTATCACGGCGACACGATCGGCGCGATGTCGGTCGGCGCGCGCGGCGTGTTCAACCAGGCCTATTCGCCGTTGCTGTTCGATGTCGGCACGATCCCGTTCCCGGCCGAGGGCGCGGAACAGGCGACGCTCGACGCGCTGGAGGCGGCGTGCCGCGCGCGCCCGGCGGCGTTCATCGTCGAGCCGCTGATCCTCGGCGCGGGGGGGATGCTGGTCTATTCGCCGGCCACGCTCGCCGAGATGCGGGCGATCTGCGCCCGGTACGACGTGCTGTTCATCGCCGATGAGGTGATGACGGGCTGGGGGCGGACGGGCACGCTGCTGGCGTGCGAGCAAGCCGGTATCGTGCCGGATATCCTGTGCCTGTCGAAGGGGCTGACCGGCGGCGCGGTGCCGCTCGCGGTGACGATGGCGACCCGCGCGATCTTCGACGCCCATCTGTCCGAAGACCGCGCCAGGATGTTCTTCCATTCGTCGAGCTACACCGCCAACCCGATCGCCTGCGCGGCGGCGGTCGCCAACCTGGCGATCTGGCGCGACGAACCGGTGCTGGCGCGCATCGCCGATCTGGGCGCCCGGCAGCAGGCGCGGCTGGACGCGCTGACCGGCGTCACCGCCAGGCGGCGGATCGGCACGATCGCCGCGCTGGATATTCCGGTGGGGGATGAGGGCTATCTCGCCGCGATCGGCCCGCACCTGATGCGGCATTTCCGCGAACGCGACGTGCTGCTGCGGCCGTTGGGCAATACGGTCTATGTGATGCCGCCTTACTGCATCGACGATCGCGACCTCGATGCGATCTATGCCGCGATCGACAGCGCGACGTGAAAGCGCTCGCGGGAAACCCCCCTGACGGAAAAATGATCCCCATGGAATGAGAGGCGGCAGCGTTTCGACGAAGTGTGATCCAACGGCTCTGGACAGAATTAAGAAAATAGGTATGTTCCGCCGAAACATTGGGAGCGGATGGCATGCGGGTTCACGCAGTTGTGCGGCGTTGGGTCGTCGGAATCGCCGGGATGGTCGCGATCATGGCCGGGTCGCCGGCCGCCGCGCGTGAGGAATGGCATTGTCCCGACGGCTATGTGCCGACGGCGGGGCTGAACAAGGACTTCCCCTCGGACGGCAAGAAGCGGGCGTTCATCGTCGTGCCGCCGAAGGAGCCGTCGACCCGTCCGGCGCCGGCCTGGGTGCCGATGTCGGGGACGGTCGAAGCGGCCAACTGGAACCTCTACGTTCCGCGCAGCGGCAACAACGCCAAGCTGGCCGAGGCCGGGTATATGGTGATCGAGCCGGTCCGCGATTGCGCGGGCCAGGACCCGGCGCTCGCGGCGGGAGCGTGCAACGGCGTCGGGCATGACGGCTGGAGCTGGAATCCGTGGAACGACGGCCGCGCGCCGACCGCGGCCGGCGACCGCTACAAGACCGATGCCGGCGCCGACGTCCGCTTTCTGGAGGCGATGGTGCGGTGCGTGGGCACCAAGTGGAAGCTCGACCGCAAGCGGCTCTATCTCGGCGGCATCTCGGCCGGCGGCACGATGACCAACCGGGCGCTGCTGTTCGATTCCGCATTCTGGGCGGGCGGCATGCCGATTTCGGGCGAGTGGTATGTGACCAGGGACGACGGCACGTCGGTGCCGTTCAACGATGCGCGCGCGATGGTCGCGGCCGACCCGACGAAGATCTGGCAGGGCAGGGTGGGGCCGTTCCCCTTGGCGAAGCGGCTCGACCCGATGATCGTCATCACCGTCTGGGGCGGCGAGCGCGACATGTGGGACTGCGGCCCGCCGATCGGACCATGTTCCGACTATCGGCCGACCACCCAGGCCAGCTCCAACTATTTCAGCTCGATCCCCGGCATCGTCCATGTCGCGTGCAGCGCGACCCACGGCCATATGTGGCCGCAGGTGAACACCGACGCCTTCAACCTGTGGGCGTTGCGCACGATGTCGTCGTTCCCGAAGGGAAGCGCGCCGGCCGCGTTCAAGCTGACGCCGCCGCCGGAAGGCTATAGCTGCAAGCTCGGCCGGTTCACGGATCACTACAAATGAGCAAGCTGCATTCGTCGCGCGCGACGCGTGGTCTGTCGGGATTGGCGTCGCTGGTGATGGCGGGATCGATCGTCCATGCCGCGACGGCGCCGGGCCAGGATGCGGCCAAGCCGGCGGTCGCCGCCGCCGCGACACCTGACGGGGAAGCGCTGTACAAGGCGCGCTGCGCGGCCTGCCACGACGGCGGCAACGATCGCGCGCCGGCGCGTGCCGTGCTGTCGCGCAATCCGCCGAGCTTCATCGTCACCTCGCTGACCAAGGGGGCGATGGTCCCGATGGCGGCCGGGTTGAAGCCCGAGGAGATCGTCGCGATCGCGCGCGCGATCAGCAAGGTCGATGGCATGAAGACCGCCGGCGGCGCGCCGATGAAGGACATCGATCCACGGCTGATCTGGGGCGACAGCGTCGACGGCACGCCGCTCGACGCGCCGAAATGCGCGCGTCCCGCCGCCCCGGTCGATCTGTCGTCGAAGGCGCAGTGGAACGGGTGGAGCGTCGCCAGCGACAATGCGCGGTTCCAGCCCAATCCCGGGCTGGCCGCCGGCGACGTGCCGCGCCTCAAGCTCAAATGGGCGTTCCAATATCCCGGGGCCAAGAATGGCCAGGCGACGGTGATCGGCAACCGCCTGTTCGTGACGAGCATGTCGGGGGCGGTCTACGCGCTCGATGCCAAAACGGGATGCGTTTACTGGCGCCATGCCGCCGACGCCGCGACCCGGTCGAGCGTCGCGGTCGCGGCGATGCCCAAGGGGTCGCCCGCGCGCGCAGCCTTGTTCTATTCGGACTGGACCAAGGCTGCCGTCGCGCTCGACGCCGATACCGGCAAGCAATTGTGGAAAACGGTGATCGACGACCAGCCGGGGCTGCAGATGACCGGCGCGCCGACCTATTGGGAAGGCAAATTGTTCGTGCCGATCTCGTCGGGCAACGAGGCGTTCGCCGGCATCCCGAGCTGGGAATGCTGCAAGTTCCGCGGTGCGCTCGTCGCGCTCGACGCGGCGACCGGCAAGGTTCTGTGGAAACGCTACACCACCGAACAGGAACCCAAGCCGTTCAAGAAGAACAGTGACGGGATGACGATGTGGGGGCCGTCCGGCGGGTCGATCTGGGTCGCGCCGACGATCGATGCGGCGCGGCGGCTGATCTATGTCGGCACGTCCAATTCCTACACCGACGTGCCGTACGACAATGCCGATTCGGTGATGGCGATCGAGGCCGATACCGGCAAGGTGCGCTGGACCCGGCAACTGACGCCCGACGACAATTATATCGACGGATGCTATCGCACGCCGAAGCCGGCCAATTGCCCCAATCCGGTCGGCCCGGACTTTTCGATCGGCGCCTCGGTCATCCTGCACAAGCTGCCGGGCGGGGGCGAGTTGCTCCTTGCCGGGCAGAAATCGGGGATGATCTATGCGCTCGATCCCGCGAAGAACGGTGCGATCGCGTGGCAACGCCAGCTCAGTCGGGGCAGCGCGCTGGGCGGGATCGAGTTCGGCACCGCCGCCGACGGCGAGCGCGTCTATGCCGGTGTGTCCGACATCGTCGTGTTCCCGCGCGAGAAGGGCAAGCCGGGACTATGGGCGCTCGACGCCCGCACCGGTGCGGTCGTGTGGAACCAGCCCACCGCCATCGCGCCGACCTGCCGCTGGAAGGGCATCTGGTGCCATGGCGCGATCAGCCAGGCGATTTCGGTGATCCCCGGCGTCGTGTTCGCGGGCAGCTATGACGGGCATTTCCGGGCGTATGACGCCAAAACCGGCAAGATCGTCTGGGACGTGGACACCGGCACCGATCCGGTGACGGCGCTCAACGGCAAACAGGTCTATGGCGGCGTGATGGACGGCGCCGGCCCGACGATCGCGGGCGGCATGGTCTATGTCCATTCGGGCTATGCCGGGCGCTCCGGCACGACCGGGGGACGCAACATGCGGAACGCCGACGGCAATGTGCTGATGGCGTTTTCGGTCGACGGCAAGTGAACGGAGAGAAATGGTGACGAGCTTTCGATACGACCTTGCCATGCTGGGCGTAGCGGCGTGCGCACTGGCCACGACACCGTTGGTCGCGCGTCCGCCGGCACCGTTGCCGGCAGCGCCCGCGGCGGCGCCCGCCGCCTTTGCCAAGTGCGCGGCCTGTCATACCGTGACTCGCGGCAGCAGTGGCGTCGGGCCCAGTCTGGCCGGCGTGATCGGCGCGAAGGCGGGCAAGCGGCCGGGCTTCACCTATTCGCCGGCGATGAAGAAGAGCACGGTCGTGTGGTCGCGCGACACGCTCAACCGCTTCATCCTCAATCCAGCGGCCGTGACGCCGGGCACGATCATGCCCAATCCGGGCGCGATGAGCGCGGCGGACCGGGCCGCGATCGTCAACTACATCGCCACGCTGAAATGACCGACGCGATCGCGGCGTATCAGGCGCGCGAGTTCGGCACGTTCCAGGATCTCGTCGCGTTGCAGGCGGCGGCGCATCCCGACGCGCCGGCGATCATCTGTGATGACCGGCGGATCGACTATCGCGACCTCGACGCGCTGGCGGATCGCGTCGCGGCGGGATTGCAGCGCGACGGCGTGAAGCCGCGCGATGTCGTCGCGATCTGTGCGGCGAGCAGCATCGATTATGCCGCGGTCTTCATCGGCACGCTGCGCAGCGGGGCGGCGATCTCGCCTTTGTCGCCCGCCTCGACCCCCGAGCAATTGCGCGCGATGCTCGCCGACAGCGGGGCCACCCACCTGTTCGCCGACCGGCAGGTGTCGGAGCATCTCCGCGCCGTCGCGCCGTCGCTCGCCTGCCGCCGCGTCGCGCTGGAGGCGGGCGCGGATGGCGCCGCCTGGGCCGAATGGCTCCCGACGGCCGGCGCCAGACCGCAACCGGTCGCGATCGAGCCCGACCAGGCATTCAACATCATCTATTCGTCGGGGACCACCGGGACGCCCAAGGGCATCGTCCAGCCCTATGCGATGCGCTGGTATCATGTCGGTCGCCTAGGCGGTTACGGGCCGGGATCGGTCACGATGATCTCGACCGGCCTCTATTCGAACACCACCCTGGTCTGCTTCCTGCCCGCGCTGGCGACCGGCGGGACGATGGTGCTGATGCCCAAGTTCGACGCGCGGCGTTTCCTCGAACTGAGCGAGCGGTATCGCGCCAATTACGCGATGCTGGTGCCGGTCCAGTATCGCCGCATCCTCGACGTGCCCGATTTCGACCGCTTCGATTTGTCGAGCTACATCATGAAGTTCTGCACGTCGGCGCCGTTTTCGGCGGAACTGAAGGCGGAGGTGCTGCGCCGCTGGCCGGGCGGGCTGATCGAATGGTACGGCATGACCGAAGGCGGCGGGTCGTGTCAGCTGATCGCGCACGAACATCCCGACAAGCTCCACACCGTGGGCCGGCCGATGGACGGCCATGACATGCGGATCATCGACGCCGCCGGCCACCGCGCCGCGCCGGGACAGGTCGGGGAGGTGGTCGGCCGGTCGCTGGCGATGATGAACGGCTATCACAACAAGCCCGAGCAGACCGCCGAGGCCGAATGGTACAGTCCGGAAGGCGAGCGGTTCATCCGCACCGGCGACCTGGCGTCGATGGACGAGGACGGCTTCGTCACGCTGATCGGGCGCAAGAAGGACATGATCATCTCCGGCGGGATCAACATCTATCCCGTCGACCTGGAAGCGGCGCTGAAGGAGCATCCGGCGGTGCGCGAGGCCGCGGTGGTCGGCGCGCCCAGCCGCGAATGGGGGGAGACGCCGGTGGGGTTCGTCACGCTGGCGGCGGGCGCGAACGCCGCTGGCGAGGAATTGCGCCAATTCGCCAATGCGCGGCTCGGCAAGATGCAGCGCTTGTCGCGGGTCGAGGTGATCGACGAACTGCCCCGCAGCGCGATCGGCAAGATATTGAAGCGCGAGCTGACGGACCGGCTCGCGGTCGAAACCCTATAAGGAACACGGACATGGCGGACAGGTTGCGCGGCAAGGTCGCGGTCATCACGGGCGGCACCAGCGGGATCGGCGAGGCGACGGTCGAATTGTTCGTCCAGGAGGGCGCGAAGGTCGTCCTGACCGGGCGCAACGCCGACAAGGGCCAGGCGATCGCCGACAAATTGGGCGAGAATGCGCGTTACGTCGCGGGCGATGTCCGCAACGAGGACGACATCAAGCGCGCGATCGACGCCGCGGTCGATTTCGGCGGCCGGCTCGATTGCCTGTTCAACAATGCCGGCGGCGGCATGGGCGGCACGATCGAGACCGTCACGCGCGAACAGATCCACGACGCCTTCGACCTGCTCTATGCCAGCGTGCTGCTGGGCATGAAGCACGCCGTGCCGATCATGAAGGGGCAGGGGTCGGGCGCGATCATCAATAATGCCAGCGTCGCGGCGCTGCGCACCAATTATGGCGGCTTCCTCTACAGTTCGGCCAAGGCGGCGGTGCGCCAGTTGACCAAGGTCGCCGGCGGCGAGCTCGCGCCGTTCGGGATCACCGTCAATTCGATCGCGCCGGGCGGTATCGCGACGCCGATCTTCTTCGGCGGGTCGGAACGCGCCAAGGGCATGGAGGAGGGCCATGTCGCGGCCAGCATGGCGAAGCTCGAACGCAACCTGGCCGGCGCGACGCCGCTGCAACGGTCGGGCCACGCTATCGATATCGCCTATGGCGCGCTCTATCTCGCCAGCGACGAAGGGCGCTTCGTCACCTGCCACGATCTGGTCATCGACGCGGGCATGACGGCCGCCGGCAAGACCCATTTCGAGGGCAAGCCGGCCGCGACGAGCTGGTGATCGGTATCGCGGGTCCGGCTTAGGACTAGTCATAAGACAGGCAAACGAAGCTCAAAACATCCGTGCTCCTGCGGAAGCAGGAGCCCAGAGCCACGGGCGATACGGATATCCTGCCGCCGGGCGCGCGAATTCGCCCGGACGAGGCCGACCCTAGCGACCGGCGACGATCGTGACTTTGACCGAGGTGTCGTCGGGCAGCATGATCGACCATTTGCTGCCGACCTTCTTGTTCGCGCCCAGGGTGCAGAGCGGCGGGGCGGGGGCGGGGACCGTCTGCGCGTAGCAGATCAGGCCCTTGCTGACCGTCCAGGTGCCGGTCGCTTCGGCGCCGTTGACGACCGATTTGTAGGTGCCGTCGGGATCGACCCAGGTCCTGGTGACGACCCCGCCGGGCGCGGTCGAGACGATGGTGTTGCCGAACGCGCCGGCCATCGGGCTCGCCGCGTCCCGGGCGACGGCCGGCGCGGCGATGGTGAGGGCAAGGGCAGTGGCAGTGGCCAGATACCGCATCATGCCTTCTCCTCGGTCGGCCGGGATATGCCGGCATGGATGCGCGCCCGCACGTCGGGCAGGATCGCGCGCATGGGATGCCGCCCGTCGGTCCAGCCGACGAACTGGCAGACGTCGTAGCCCAGCACCTTCTGCACCTCCTCGGGCAAGGCGCTGACCACGGCCGGGTCGAGCCCGAGATACTGGTTTTCCTGCTGCCGGATCCAGCCGCGGCAATAATTGAGCGACAGGCCGAACCGCGCGGAATCGGTCGAATTGGGACCGCCGCCGTGCCACAGCGCGCCGTCCCACAGCAGCACCGACCCCTTGGGCATTTCGACCGCGATCGACGTGGCGGCGCGATCGACCGGTCCCGGCAGCAGGTGCGATCCCGGCACGACGCGGGTGCCGCCATTGGCGTCGGTGAATTCGGTCAGCGCCCAGATCGTGTTGATCACCAGCGTCGGGTGCGGCGATTCGGGGAAATAGGCATCGTCCTGATGCAGCGCCTGTGGGGTCTCGCCGCCATGAATCTCCATGGTCGAGGCGATCGACAATTGCGCCTCCGGGCCCAGCCGCGAGCGGGCGATGCGCAGGACGCCGGGATGCACCAGCAACGGGTCGAGCGCGCGCGTCTTGGCGAACAGGTTGAAGACGCGCTTGGTGCGCATGCCGCTGAAGTCGTTGTCGCCGAACGCCTGACGCGCATGCAGTTCGTCGAGCACGCCGCGCACCTGTGCGGTCCCGCCGTCGTCGAGGACATCGGGGACGATCGTATAGCCTTCGCGCGCCAGCTCATCCTCGTGACGCACCAGCTCGCGTTCGGAAAGCGCGCGCATCATCATCTCATACCGCCTCCGCGATGCCCGACGCCGGCAGGTCGGCGCGCTGCTCCGGCGGGCGGCGATCCTCGCCCCAGGTCATCACCATCGGGTTCTCGCCGCGGATGGCGCGGGCCAGGGTCCGCTCCATGAAGCCGGGCCAGGTGTCGCCCGAGAAGATGTAGAAGCGGTCCTCGCCGACCCCGGCGAAGGTCGATTCGGCGATGATCTCCGGCGCGATGCCGCGCCCCTGGAATTCACTGCTGTTGCGGCGGAACTCGGCGTCGGCGAATTCGCGGTCGCTCCACGGCGCGTCGTTCGCCGGCCGGTTGCGCCAGCTTTGATTGATCCTGGTATCGACCATGCCGGGGCAGACGATCGACACGCCGATCCCGGTCATCATCGCCGCCATCTCGCTGTAGAGCGACTGGCTGATCCCCAGCACCGCGGCCTTGGACGAGCAATAGGGCGCATGGTCGCCATTGCCGTTGAACGAGGCCAGGCTGCCGGTGTTGACGACATGCCCGCCTTCGCCATGCGCCATCATGTGGGGGAGGAAGGCGCGGATGCCGTTGACCACGCCCCACACGTTCACATCCCACACCCAGCGCCAGTCGTCGGGCGACATCCGCCAGGTCGGCCCGGTGATCGACACGCCGGCATTGTTGAACAGCAGGTGCGTATTGCCGAACGTGCCCTGGGTATGCGCCGCCAGCGCATCGAGCGAGGCGGGATCGGTCACGTCGGTGACGTGCCCCTGCGCGATTATCCCCTGGTCGCGCAATCGGGTGACCGCGGCATCGAGCGCCCCCTGCTCGATATCGGCGAGCATCACGCGACATCCGGCGGCGCCGAACTTCTCCGCGAAAGCGAGGCCGATTCCCCCGGCGCCGCCGGTGATCACGGCGACCTTGTCAACGAAATTCCTCATCCATCTGTCCTGTCGATGTTTTGCCGATCATTGCGCATCGCGGCGGCGTGTGCAAACCATCTTTCTTAAAAATATCGTATTCATGCTCCATCGGTTAGTGTGTCCGGTCGAATTTCGCATACCGATCATCTTGAAATGGCTGAATCGGCCTTGACTAAGGCTGCGATTTGCCCCCTATCCCGGTTTGAGAAATGCGGTTTGCAAACCGCGGTCACAGGTGACTCGGCTAAGCCGGGCAAATGGGGAGGGTGAATGATGAATAGGCAATTGCTGTTGGCGACGTGCGCATCGGGAGTGTTGCTCATGGCCGCGCCGGCATGGGCCGATGCGGCGAAGCCGGTGTCGGGGCCGGTCCTGCCGAACGACCAGGCGGCCGCCGCCGGCGATCAGGATCAGCAACAGACCGACCCGAACGAGCCCCGGAAGGGCAAGGCGCGGGTCGAGGAGCGCGACATCGTCATCACCGGTGCGCGCGGGGCGGCGATCCGGAAGGACCAGGCCCGCGTGACCACCGTGATCACGGCGGAGGACCGCAACCTCGCCGGCGTCAACGGCACGCGCGACCTGCTGATGACGCAGCCCGGTTTCAACTATACCGACGATTTCGGCATCAACGTCCGCGGTGTCGGCCGCCAGACCGCGCAAACGCTGCTGGGGCAGGAAAACACCGTCATCCAGTATGTCGACGGGTTCATCAACCTGGTGCCGAGCAATATCGCCGAATCGACCCTGTTCGGCGGCAACGTCTCGTTCGTCCGTGGTCCCGCCGGCACGACCTATGGCCGCAATGCGATCGGCGGCGCGATCAACGTCATGTCGCGCGCGCCGACCAAGGAATATACCGCCCAGATCGCGGCCGGGCTGGGTCGGGGGGGGGCGTACAATTTCGGCGCCAACATCTCGGGTCCGATCACCGACAATCTCGGGTTCCGCGTCGGCGCCCAGGAATATGAGACGCCGAGCGTTTCCAAGGCGGTCGGCGGTGTCGATGGGGCGGGGTATGCATCCAACAATACCTATCTCGAGTTCCAGCTCGAATGGCGCTTCCGCGGATTCCATATCCGCAACCGCGCCACGACATTCACCTACGACAGCCAGCCGAGCTATCCCTCGCTGAGCCGGTACAGCAACAACCTCAACGGCAATGTAACGCCGATCTTCGGCGGGCTCTCGCCGAACCCGGCTTATGGCTATAACGGCCCGGTGCCGGATCAGCCTTATACCACGAACGTCAATATCGCCGGCTACGACCGGTTGCGCGGCAATTTTCAGGACATCGTCAACGCGGACCTCGACCTGGGCTTTGCGAAACTCGTCTATGTCGGCGGTTACCAGACCTATATTGCCAGCGGGCAGGCGGACCAGGATCTGACCTCACGCACCAGTTATGATGCCGACACCGTCGCGCCGGGGACGTTCGCCGCCGGAACGCAAGTGCCGACCGACTATCGCACCAACTATCTGAACGACAATTACTTCTATTCGCACGAGCTGCGGTTGGAAGGGAATTCGATCAAGTCGCTGAAGTGGGTGGCCGGCCTCTATTACTTCAACCAGAATTTCGACGAGCAATATTGGGAGAATATCGCCAACGCCACCGACGTGATGTTGACCCCGCAGCTGGGCGCTGACGCAGCGACGCTCGCCGCGCCCAACCCGCGGCGATCGACCTATGAACAGCGCAACCTTTACAAGATCCGCTCCACCGCGCTGTTCGGCAACGTCACCTGGGATATCACCGACAGCATCAGGTTCGATGGCGGCCTGCGCTACACATGGGACGAGAAGGACGCGCTGACGAATTTCCGCTACGTCTATTACTATCCGCCCTTTTACGCTTCAGACGTCTCGCCGGCGATCCACGGCGCCCACACCTACCGGCGCGAAGGCGGCCTGTCGGGCCGCGCGGCGATCGGCTGGCATGATGTCGGCGGGAACCAGATCTACGCGTCTTATGCGCGCGGATACCAATCGTCCGCGTTCACGCTCGGCCAGGGCCTGCCGGGAACGACCGGGCGGGACAATGTCGCCGACAAGGAATTCCTCGATGTCTGGGAAGTCGGCGGCAATTATACGTTGGGCAAACTGCGTTTCGACGGATCGGTCTTCTACCAGCTGTTCCATAACCAGCAGATTCCGGTCAGCACGCTCCCTGCCTTCGGTCCCGTTTTCGCGCAATTCGCCAACGCCAGGAAGACCGAGATTTACGGGCTTGAGGCGCAACTTTCGTTCCGGCCCAATCCGCAATCGAACATCGTGCTGTCCTATACCTATCTGCACGCGAAGTTTCTCGACTTCAGCGGCGTCATCGACATTTCCGAACAGTGCAATCTGGCGCCGCTCGTTCCCGGACAACAATGCACCACGGCTGGCGGCGCCGGCTATGTCGCGCCGACCAACCCGCTGTACCAGACGCCGCAGGATCTGTCGGGCAACGAACTGTCGCGTACGCCGCAAAACAAGGTGTCGATGTACGGCTATTACGGGATCGATCTGGGCAAGGCCGGGCACCTCTATCCGGGCGGCACCGTCTATTACCAGCAGGGCTTCTATACCTCGATCTTCAACAAGCCCACCTTCCGCGTGCCGGGCAGGACGGTCGCCAACCTGACGCTGACCTATCGTACCTCCAACGACCGGCTCGATATCACCGGCGTCGTCACCAACCTGTTCCGCAGCCGCTATGCCGACAGCTCGCAGCTCTCGACGTTCGGCTCGGGCACGGTCCAGCAGACGGTCACCTATGGCGCGGATCGGTACTGGACCCTCACCGCGCGGTATCGCTTCTAAGGTCGGACATCTCTCTCCCGGCTTCCTCGTTGGCCCCGTCGTTCGCGGCGGGGCCTTTTTTGTCGGCCGGTTGCCGATCGGAGCCGCAGACAGTAGCAGCGCAGGATCACGCAAGGGTTTGGCATTTGGCTCAGTCGTCCACCGCCGTCGCATCGAACACCGCCGCACCCCGGCGCGCGCGCTTCGAACGGCGCAAGGAGGAGATACTGAACGCCGCCGCCGCGCTGTTCAATCGCCACGGGCTGCGCGACGCCACGCTCGCCGTGGTGGCGTCCGAGATCGGGCTGAACCTCAAGAGCCTGCGCTATTATTTCGAAAAGCGCGAAGACCTGGTCGCCGCGGCGTTCATGCATTCGATCGACCTGCACCGCGAACTGGTCGAGGCGGCGTTGCCGATCGCCGATTTCGAACAGCGCATCCGGCATTTCGTGCGCGGCTATTTCGAGCTTCGCGCGCGCGTCTATCGCGGCGAGCAGCCCGAATTCATGCACTTCGGCGATCTGCGCTCGCTGACCGAGCCGCATTCGGCCGTGGTCGGCGCGGCGTACACCGATCTGTTCCGGCTGACCCGCCGGCTGTTCCCCCCGCCCGACGGATCATGGACCGCCGAGGAGCGGGCGGCCGACACGCACATGCTGATCTCGCAATTGCTGTGGTCGGTGATCTGGATCGACGGCTATGTGCCGGAGGATTTCCCGCGCGTCGCCGATCGTCTGGTCGACCTGCTGCTGCATGGCATCGCCGCGAAACAGGTGGATTTCGACACGCCCCCCGCCGCGATGCCGACGCCGTTCGTCGAGTCCGAGCGGTTGTCGCAGGATTCGTTCCTGCGCGCGGCGACCCACCTGATCAATCATCAGGGCTATCGCGGGGCGTCGGTCGATCGCATCTCCGCGCTGCTCAACGTCACCAAGGGCGCGTTCTACCATCATAACGAGACGCGCGACGCGCTGGTGGTCGAATGTTTCGAGCGGTCGTTCGCGATCATCCGCGAGGCGCAGGACCAGGCGATGGCGTCGGACCTGGACGGCATGACGCGGGTTGCGTCGGCGGCGGTGTCGCTGGTGTCGCGGCAGATGCTGCCCGAAGGCGAGATGCTGCGCACGTCGGCGCTGACCGCCGTCGGCCCGGACCTGCGCAAGGAAATGGAGCGCCGCATGTCGCTCCTGACCTTGCGGTTCGCCGACATGCTCAACGACGGATTGATCGACGGGTCGGTACGCGTCTGCGACATGCGGATCGCCGCCGAAATGGTCACCGCGACGATCAACGCCGCCGAAGAACTCAAGCACTGGGTGCCGAGCGCGACGCTGGACAATGCGGCGTCGCTGTTCGTCCGGCCGCTGCTCAACGGCATGATGCATCCGGGCAGTTAGGGCCCGGGATGGATTGAGGTTCAAGCCGCCGTGCTCCTGCGAAAGCAGGAGCCCAGGGTCTCAAGCCGTGTCGCTTGTGACCCTAGGACGGATCGACCTTTAGATTTGAGCAGGTTGGTTGCCGTCTTATTCACCGTCACCCCGGCCTTGTGCCGGGGTCCACCGGGAGGCAGGCGTGGGACAAGAGGCTCAAAGGCCCAGGCGCCGAGGCGTAGTGGACCCCGGCACAAGGCCGGGGTGACGGGGGATTGCTGAATGGCGATCCGCCCTAGGTTGTAGTGAGGATTTAACGATTAAGGATTCCCATGGTGGATGTGCTGTGATTCATCTCTGATTTTGGGAGATCGGTGATGGATCGCGCGCGCGACGGTTTGACGGAGGAGCAAT
>Ga0153956_1001227_pt1 | contig 23646 bp, 16 predicted proteins | sample TSFL040MetaG_FD_104704 | JGI IMG/M metagenome (GOLD analysis project Ga0153956, IMG submission 104704) | Attine ant fungus gardens microbial communities from Florida, USA - TSFL040 MetaG | ecosystem: Host-associated > Fungi > Mycelium > Unclassified | place: USA: Florida, Wekiwa Springs... | reverse complement strand
TGATCCAGCTGCTGACCAACCTGGTTTCCATCGGCCTGTCCGCCGCCTACTACGCCGGCTTCCACGCCTCCACCGGCAAGGCCACGCTCGGCAAGATGGCGGTCGGCATCAAGGTGGTGCGCAGCAACGGCGAGCGGATCAGCATCGCGCGCGGCATCGGCCGTTATTTCGCCGCCATGCTCAGCGGCCTGATCCTGTGCATCGGCTACCTGATGGCCGCCTTCACCGAGCGCAAGCAGAGCCTGCACGACATGATCTGCGACACCCTGGTGGTGGATCGTTGGGCGTTCACCGACCACCCGGAATGGCAGCAGCGCGGCCTGGGCACGGTGACCATCGTGATCCTGTCGATCTTCGGCCTGATCCTGGTGGTCGGCATCATCGCAGTGCTGGCGGTGGTCGGCATCGCCGCCTCCAAATTCCACTGAGGCCGGCCACTGGCACGCTTGACAAGCGCCCCTTCGCCGTGATTCCTCTAGAAAGGAAAGCTGAACGCCCGGGCCTCGGCCCGGGCGTCGGCATATCCGGATCGGCCGCCTCGGCTTCACTAACGGGCGCGTTTGCGCCACCCTAGCGCCCCCACCGGGCTCCCGCCCTCCCCCGCAAGAAAGACAGACATGCCCAAGCACCTGCTCATCGTCGAATCGCCCGCCAAGGCCAAGACGATCAACAAATACCTCGGCAAGGATTTCACCGTCCTGGCCTCGTATGGGCATGTGCGCGACCTGGTACCGAAGGAAGGCGCGGTCGATCCGGAACACGGCTTCGCCATGCGCTACGACCTGATCGAGAAGAACGAGAAGCACGTCGAAGCCATCGCCAAGGCCGCCAAGGGCGCCGACGACATCTTCCTGGCCACCGACCCGGACCGCGAAGGCGAGGCGATCAGCTGGCACATCGCCGAGATCCTGAAGGAGCGCGGGCTGGCCGACGGCAAGCCGATGCAGCGCGTGGTGTTCACCGAGATCACCCCGCGCGCGATCAAGGAGGCCATGACCCAGCCGCGCGCCATCGCCGACGACCTGGTCGATGCGCAGCAGGCGCGCCGCGCGCTGGACTACCTGGTCGGCTTCAATCTTTCGCCGGTGCTGTGGCGCAAGGTGCAGCGCGGGCTGTCCGCCGGCCGCGTGCAGAGCCCGGCGCTGCGCATGATCGTCGAGCGCGAGGAAGAGATCGAGGCATTCAAGGCCCGCGAATACTGGTCCATCGACGCCGAATGCGCGCACCCGACGCAACCGTTCTCGGCCAGGCTGGTGAAGCTGGACGGGCAGAAGTTCGAGCAGTTCACCATTACCGATGGCGACACCGCCGAGGCAGCGCGCCTGCGCATCCAGCAGGCCGCGCAGGGCCGCCTGCACGTCACCGACGTGGCCAGCAAGGAACGCAAGCGCCGCCCGGCCGCGCCGTTCACCACCTCCACCCTGCAGCAGGAAGCCTCGCGCAAGCTCGGCTTCACCACCCGCAAGACCATGCAGGTGGCGCAGAAACTGTACGAAGGCGTGGCCATCGGCGAGGAAGGCACGGTCGGCCTGATCTCGTACATGCGTACCGACTCGGTGAACCTGTCGCAGGACGCGCTGGTCGAGATCCGCGACGTGATCGCCCGCGACTACGGCACCGCCTCGCTGCCGGACAAGCCCAACACCTACACCACCAAGAGCAAGAACGCGCAGGAAGCGCACGAAGCGGTGCGCCCGACCTCGGCGCTGCGCACTCCGGCGCAGGTGGCCAGGTACCTGAGCGACGACGAGCGCAAGCTGTACGAGCTGATCTGGAAGCGGGCGGTGGCCTGCCAGATGATCCCGGCCACGCTCAACACGGTCAGCGTCGAACTCTCCGCCGGCAACGCGCATGCGTTCCGCGCCAGCGGCACCACCGTGGTGGTGCCCGGCTTCCTGGCCGTCTACGAGGAAGGCAAGGACAGCAAGAACGCCGAGGATGAGGACGAAGGCCGCAAGCTGCCGTCGATGAAACCCGGCGACAACGTGCCGCTGGACCGCATCCTGGCCGAGCAGCACTTCACCCAGCCGCCGCCGCGCTACACCGAAGCGGCGCTGGTCAAGGCGCTGGAGGAATACGGCATCGGCCGTCCTTCGACCTATGCCTCGATCATCCAGACCCTGCTGTTCCGCAAGTACACCGAGATGGAAGGCCGCAGCTTCAAGCCGACCGACGTGGGCCGCGCGGTGAGCAAGTTCCTGTCCAGCCACTTCACCCGGTATGTCGATTACGACTTCACCGCCAGGCTCGAGGACGAGCTGGATGCAGTGTCGCGCGGCGAAGAAGAGTGGGTGCCGCTGATGGAGCGGTTCTGGGGCCCGTTCAAGGAACTGGTCAGCGACAAGAGCGAATCGCTGGACCGCACCGACGCCGGCAGCGCGCGCGTACTCGGCACCGACCCGACCAGTGGCAAGGAAGTGAGCGCGCGCATCGGCCGCTTCGGCCCGATGGTGCAGATCGGCACCGTCGACGACGAGGAAAAACCGAAGTTCGCCTCGCTGCAGCCAGGCCAGAGCATCTATTCGATTTCGCTGGAAGACGCGCTGAAGCTGTTCGACATGCCACGCAAGCTCGGCGCCGACGCCAACGGCGAGGAAGTGAGCGTGGGCATCGGCCGCTTCGGCCCGTTCGCCAAGCGCGGCAGCACCTATGCCTCGCTGAAGAAGGAAGACGACCCGTACAAGATCGACCTGGCGCGCGCCCTGTTCCTGATCGAGGAAAAGGAAGAAATCGCGCGCAACCGCATCATCAAGGAATTCGCCGGTTCGGACATCCAGGTGCTCAACGGCCGCTTCGGCCCGTACATCAGCGATGGCAAGCTCAACGGCAAGATCCCCAAGGACCGCGAGCCGGCCTCGCTGACCCTGGCCGAGGTCGAACAGCTGATGGCCGAGACCGGCAAGCCGGCGCGCAAGGGTTTCGGCGCGAAGAAGGCCACTGCCAAGAAGGCGGCGGTGAAGAAGGAAACGGCGCCGAAGAAGACCGCTGCCAAGAAGGCACCGGCCAAGAAAGCGGTGAAGAAGGCTGCTACCAAGAAGACGGCGGCGAAAAAGACGGTCGTGAAGAAAGGCTCGGCAGCGGACGACGCGCCACCGTTCTGAGGGCGGCCGGCCGTCGTTCCCTTCTCCCGCTGGGCGAAGGTTGTTTTTCCGTAAGGCACAGGCTCGCACACCCGCTGCCTTGCGCCGGCCGGGCACCCGCGATGCCCCGGCGGGCTGGATGAAGGTACCGGGCGGAACCCGATGGAACCCGGTACAAAGTGGGTGCGCCCATGCCCACCCCGGCGGCCCCTGCGCCAGCGCGAGGGCGTTCGAGAACGCGGCGAACCCCTGGTTCGCAAACCGCCCCTCCCCCAGCAGAAAAGGAACCTCCAAGGCTCTGCTTCCGCCATGCTCGAACTGACCCCGCAAACTGCCGTTCCCGTTCTCCGCTCCGGCGGCGTCCTCGCCTATCCCACCGAGGCGGTGTGGGGCCTGGGTTGCGATCCGGGCAACGAGGCGGCGGTGATGAAACTGCTGGCGCTCAAGCAGCGCCCGGTCGAGAAGGGCATGATCCTGGTCGCGGCCGACGTGGCGCAGCTGCATGGCTGGGTACGGCTGGAGGCATTGGCCGGGGAACGCCGGCAGGCCGTCCTGGACAGCTGGCCCGGGGCCAATACCTGGATCGTGCCGGCCGGCATGCATGCCCCGCGCTGGATCACCGGCGTTCACGACGGCATCGCGGTGCGGGTCAGCACGCATCCGCTGGTACGCGCCTTGTGCGAGGCATGGGGCGGTCCGCTGGTGTCCACCAGCGCCAACCTGGCCGGCGAACCGCCAGCGCGCGCACGCGCGCAGCTGGACCCGGCGCTGCTCGCGCAGCTGGATGGCCTGCTCGACGGCGCCACCGGCGGCCTGGCCCAGCCCACCCGCATCCGTATCGCCGCCACCGGCCAGGTACTGCGCGATTGAACCGCCGGTACCCGCCGCTGGCCAGCAGGTCCGCACTGGTCCGGCACTGACGGGGTTGCCCGGCTGTCTGTCGGTACTGCCCGGACTTGCGCCGGCGGCCGCATACGGCACCATGGCCGCATGGACACCCGCCCGCTCTGGTTGCTGCTGCCGTTGCTGCTGGCCGCTCCCGCTTACGCAGCCGACCCGCCTGCCGCCGGCAACGTGCGCATCTACCGCTGCGTGGCCAGCGATGGCGCGGTGTCGCTGCAATCCACGGCATGCAGCGACAAGCACCGCCAGCAGGTGCTGGACCTGCAGCGTCCACAGGACCCGCCGCCACGGCTGGCAACCACGTCTCCAGCCATGCCGGCAGCCGCGATGAAGACGAACGAGCGCGAGGTCCGCATCGTCACCGTGCAGCCGCCACAGCCGATGTACGAATGCGTCGCCCCGGATGGCGAGCGCTACACCAGCGACGACGGCGTCGGCCAGCCGCGCTGGGTGCCGCTGTGGGTGGACGGCCATGGGGGCGATGGCCGCCCACCGCCGCACCGCGAGGGCGGCAGCGTTTCCGGCCATGCCACGGTCGGGTCCGGCGATGTCGCTTTCCACAGCGGCCAGCCGCCGGCCCAGGATCGCCCAGCGCGTCCCCGGGCAGGCGCCGCCGCCGTGGCGACCGGCACCTGGGTCCGCGACACCTGCTACCCGCTGCCGCAGCAGGAAGTCTGCGCACGCCTGAACGACCGCCGCTGGGAACTGGTCCGCCGCTACAACAGCGCCTTGCAGAGCGAGCGCCAGGAACTCACCCGCGAACAACGCAGCATCGAGGCGCGGCTGGACCAGGACTGCGGCGGGCACTGAGGCCCCCGCTGAAACCACAGGGGTGCGCAACCAGGCAGCCGCGCCTCGTTCTTGGGATCGCTGCCGCTTGCTGTTCCGGATCCGGATTGATCCAGCCCGGCACACGGCCGGACGGTCCCGTCGCGACCAAAACCATCCAGTTGCTCCGCCATGACTTGGGCACCCTGAAACTGCCGAGCGAGCGGAATGGTTCGATAAACGGTTCAACCATTGCGCCAATGCGCCGCAGGCTGCTCTTGGCCAGCGTGCCAGCAACGAAGCCATGACACGCTTGCACCTGGTCATCGAGATCCGACCGCGCGCCCGCCCCTGGCGCCGGAAGCACCAGCGCTCATTCCCGGGCACCGGGCCGCTCAGAACCCGTAGCGCAGGAAGCCCCCGTCCACCGCGATGCATTCGCCGGTGACGTAGCTCGATGCGGGCAGGCACAGGAAACCGACCGCGGCGGCGACTTCCTCCGGCTCCCCGATGCGGCGCATCGGCGTGCGTGCGATCACTTCGTCGTAGTAATCCGCATCGGACAGTGGCCCGGACGTGCGCCGGGTACGGATGTACCACGGCGCCACCGCGTTGACACGGATGCCGTCCTCGGCCCATTCGCAGGCCAGGTTGCGGGTCATCTGCTGCAGCGCCGCCTTGGTCATGCCGTAGACCACGCCGCTGCGCACATGAGTCAGGCCGGAAACGCTGCCGACGTTGACGATGGCCGACGCCGCATGCCGGGTGAGCAGCGGGTAGGCATAGCGCGACAACTCGAACGCCGAGAACAGGTTGGTCTCGAAGATGCCGCGCCATTCCGCCTCGCTGTAGTCGTTGGCCGGCTTGGTGATGTTGCCGCCGGCGTTGTTGACCAGCAGGTTCAGGCCGCCATGGTCCTCGACCCAGTCGAGGATCGCCTGGCGGTCCTCGTCGATGGCCACGTCGGCGGACAGGCCATGGATGGCGCGATCCGGGAATTCATCGGCCAGCTCGTCGCGCGCCTGCGTCAGCGCATCGGCATCGCGCGCCACCATCAGCACGTCGGCGCCGAAACCGAGCAGCTCGCGCGCGATCGCCAGGCCGATGCCGGCACTGGCGCCGGTGATCAATGCGGTCTGTCCATCCAGTCGCCAGCGCTGCGGATTCACGTGCCTGTCCTCGTCGATGCGGATGCAGCGCCGCCATGCGACGTTGCGTGGGAGGGGGCTAGGATAGCGCCTGTCCGCACCGGAGCCGGCCGATGAAACATCCTTCATTGTTGATCCTGCCACTGCTGGCGGCGCTGGCCGCCTGCGGCAGGCCGCAGCCGCCGGATACCGAGCGGCCGCCCGAACCGCGGGCAACGGCGATGGGCGAGGCCATGAAGCAACCGCTGGAACAAGCGAAGGCCGCGGCGGCGGCAACCGAACAGGCCGCCAAGGCCGAGCAGGCGGCGGCGGAAGCAGCGCAGTAACGGCGCCATCCAGCAAAGCGCGCTGCCATCGCAGGGGCGGGGCTTGTCCCGCACGGGCCCCGTCGATGGGCCTCGTGCCGGGCAAGCCCGGCACCTACGAACGCATGCGATGCTCAGGGGAATCGTGGTCCCGTGCCAGTCGCGCGCCTCCTGAAGCGCAACGCCGGGCGATGCTCGGCTCCTGCCCGACAAAGCCGCGACCATCGCCGGAGCGAGGCTTGCCTCGCACGGGCTCCATGATGGGTCTCGTGCCGGGCAAGCCCGGCACCTATGAGTGCCTGCGATGCTCGGGGGAATCGTGGTCCCGTGCCATTCGCGCGTCCCCTGAAGCGCAACGCCGGGCGATGGTCGGCACCCACCCGACAAGGCCGCGCTCATCGTGGGTGCGGGGCTCGCCCCGCACGGACTCCATCGGTAATGCCCGTGCCGGGTGAACCCGGCACCTGCGAAACGACAACGCCGCCCTGCGGCGGCGTTGTCGTTTCCACTTCATCGGTTCGGCTTACAGGCCGCAGAAGCAATAGGCCAACGCCTTTACCGGCGCGCCGTTGCGGTCCTTCACCGCGTCCTCGACGAAGCGCAGCTGCGCGTCCATCTCCGGCATCGTGCGCGCCAGCATCATCCGGGCGATGCCGGAGTCATTCAGCATCCAGGCGCCGGCACGGCTGCCGGCGAAGCCGGTCATGAACTGCGCGAACGGGGTGGCCGCCTTCTCGATATAACGCACCCGGTACTTGTCCTGGCCACCGAGCCTGGCACGCCCGGCGGCATCGGCCACCGCCGCCTTCAAGCCGCCGAAGGCGTCCACCAGGCCGCGCTCCCTGGCCTGCGCGCCGCTCCACACGCGGCCGCGCGCCACGGCGTCCACGGCGTCCACCGGCTTGTTGCGCGCCTGTGCCACCTTGCCGGTGAAATCGGCGTAGCCCTTGTCGATCACCGACTGGATCACCCGGCCCACCGCCGGGTCCATCGGCCGGGTCATGTCGAACGCGCCGGCAAAGCGCGTGGTGCCCACGCCGTCGGTATGCACGCCGATCTTGTCCAGGCTGCGGGCGAAGTTGGGGATCATGCCGAAGATGCCGATCGAGCCGGTGATGGTCGATTCGTCGGCATAGATGCGGTCGGCGTCCATGCTGATCCAGTAACCGCCGGACGCGGCCATGTCGCCCATCGACACCACCACCGGCTTGCCGGCGGCCTTGATCGCCGCGACTTCGCGGCGGATCTGCTCGGAGGCGAACACCTCGCCGCCGGGCGAATCCACGCGCAGCACCACCGCCTTCACGTCGTCGTCGTTGCGCGCCTCGCGCAGCAGCGCCGCGGTGGAAATGCCGCCGACGTGGCCGGCCGGCAGGTCGCCGCCGGCGATCTCGCCTTCGGCCACCACCACCGCCACCTGCGGGCGCGAATCCATCGGCGAACGGCGCGCATCCACCTGGGTAAGGTAGTCGCCCAGCGCGACCTGGCGGTAGCCACCGTCGGCGTCGCTGTCGGCCACGCCGCGTTCGCTGAGCAGCGCTTCCACTTCCTCGCGGGTCTTCAGGCCGTCCACCAGTTTCTGCTGCAGGGCAAAGCGGGCGATGTCGCCACCGGCGGCGGCAATGCCCTCGGGCAGGGTGTCGATGCCGGCGGCCAGCTGCGCGGCGTCTAGCTTGCGCGCCTTGGCGATGTCGCCCAGGTAACGCTGCCAGACGTCGTTCATCCAGAACAGGTCGGCTTCCTTGGCCTGCGGCGATGCGGCGTCGAGGATGTAGGGCTCGGCAGCAGACTTGTATTCACCGACCCGGAACAGGTGCACGTCCACGCCCAGCTTTTCCTGCAGGCCGGTGCGGAAGTACTGGCGGTAGCGGCCCAGGCCTTCCAGCATCAGGCTGCCCATCGGGTCCAGGTAGACCTCGTTGGCCTGCGCGGCCAGCAGGTACTGCGACTGGCCCAGGTTGTCGCCGAAGGCCACCACCTGCTTGCCGGAGGCGCGCAGGTCCTGCAGCGCGACGGCCACTTCGCGCATCGAGGCGAAGCCGGACGGCTGCAGCTTGTCCAGCTGCAGCACCACGCGCTCGATCTTCTTGTCGTCCTTGGCCGCTTCCAGCGCGCGGATCAGGTCGCGCAGCTGGACTTCCTCCACGTCGCGCTGGCCCATCGCCTTGGCCAGCGCGCGGCTGACCGGGTCGGTGCTGTACTGCTCCACCAGCCGGCCTTCCGGCGCGATCACCAGCGCGGTGCGGTCCTGCAGCACCTTGGCCGCGGAAGCGCCCTTGCCCATCGCCACCAGGAACACGAGCAGCAGCACGAACAGCAGGCCGAAGAACAGCAGGTTGAGGATCAGCCGGCGGGTGAAATTCATCACGTCCCACAGGCCGATGAAGAAGCTGGCGATGGGGTTGCGGCGGGGCAGCGGTGGGGGATTCATGGACGCTCCGGTAGCGGCTTGTTGCAACGCAGGATACCCATGGCCAGCCAGGCCGGCATGGGCTGCAAGTCAGGGGGACGGCAGATGGAACAGGCGCTGGCTGCTCACCCGCAGGCGCCAGCCCATCAGCACCGCGGCGGCGGTCAGGCCCATGATCAGGCCGACCCACATGCCCTGCGGGCCCCAGCCCAGGCCCAGGCCGAGCCCGGCGCCAAGCGGCATGCCCACGCCCCAGTATGCGAACATGGCGATGAACATCGGCACCCGGGTGTCCTTGAGCCCGCGCAGCGCGCCGGCCGAGAGCACCTGCACGCCGTCGGGAATCTGGAAGGTGGCCGCATACAGCAGCAGCGTGGAGGCCAGCGCCGCCACCGCCAGGTCGTTGGTATACAGGCGCACCACCGCGTTGTGGCCGAGCAGCAGCAGGCTGATGGACAGCAGCTGGGTGACCATGACGATGGCATAGCCGGCCCAGGTGGCACGGCGCACGCCGGACGGGTCGTTGCTGCCCACCGCATGGCCGACGCGCACGGTGGTGGCCTCGGCCACGCCCATCGGGATCATGAAGCACAGCTGGGCGACGTTGATGGCGATCTGGTGGGCGCTGGCCTCGACCGCGCCGATGCGGCCGATCAGCAGCGCGGTGATGATGAACAGGCCGCCCTCCATCAGCACGGTGATGCCGATCGGCAGGCCGGTGCGCAGCAGGTCTCCGATCGCGCTCCAGCGCGGCAGCTCGAAGTGCGAGAACAGTTGCAGGTGGGCAAAGCGCCGGGTGCCGGCCAGGTAGCCGGCAAAGCACAGCGCCTGCACCCACATGGTCACCGCCGAGGCGATGCCCAGCCCTTCGGCGCCCAGTTCCGGCAGGCCAAGCTTGCCGTTGCACAGCACGTAACCCAGCGGCCCCAGCACCAGCAGGCCGCCGAACCCCAGCAGCATGGTCGGCAGGGTCCAGTGCATGCCCTCGCTCAGGTAGCGCATGCAGAAATACAGGGTCAGCGCCGGCACGCCCCAGCGGATCGCGTGCAGGAAGCCGGTGGCGCCGGGCACGATGTCCGCGGCGATGCCGAACGCCGGCAGGAAGGCCGGCACGAGGCTGAGGAAGGCGAACATCAGCACGCTCAGGCCCACGCCCAGCCACAGCGCCTGGCGGAACAGCGGGCCGATCTCGCGCTCACGGCCGGCGCCATGCAGCTGCGACACCGAGGCGGTGAGCGAGATCAGCGTGCCGATCGGCACCAGCATCGGCAGCCACAGCAGCGCCGTGCCGATGCTGACCGCGGCAAAGGTACCGGTGCCGTGGTGGCCGGCGATGGTGTTGTCGACGAACGAGATCAGGCCGGTGGAGACGTGGCCCAGTACTAGCGGCAGGGCAAGCAAACCGGTGGCGCGCACTTCCTGGCGGAAACGCGGCGTGGCGGAAACGGTGGACATGCGAGGGAAGACGCAGACTGCGGCCGGCGCGGACGCGCTGTTGCCGGGTCGCGGAAGCCGGCCATTGTAAGACGAGGAGTGCGTGAAGAGGAGCGAGGAACCTGCGCCCGCCCTTCTCGCTCCTCACTCCTCTTCACTCACTCCTGGGTTCTGCGCCGCAGCCATTCCGCGCGTTCGCCGGCCGGCACCGCCAGCAGTTGTCCGCGCAGCGCGTCGCGTTCCTGCGGTGGCGTGCGCTGCGACAGCAGGCCCAGCTGCGCCAGCTGCCGCGCATCGAGCTGGCGCAGCAGCGCCAGCATCGGCTCGCGCTGCGCTTCGGGCAGGTAGCCGAGCAAGGGCTGCAGCTTCGGGTACATCGCCCCCAGCTCCGGCCCCAGCCGCCAGCCATCGCGATGCAGGCGGTCCAGTCCAAGGAAGCGCTGGCGCATGGCCTCGCGCTCGGTTTCCGGCAGTGCGGCCAGTTCGGCCGCGGCATGGCGCACGCGCTGCCGCTCGGATTCGGGCAGGGCCCGCCAGGCGGCATAGCGCGCGCGCAGCTCACGCTGCTGCGCCGGGGCCAGGGCGGCCCAGCGCGCCTGCAGGTCTGCAGCCGCGGGCGCGGCCGGCGGGCGTTCGTCCAGCGGCAAGGGGGGAGTCGCCACGGCCGGTGCCGCCAGTGGCGACGCCACCGGCAACACCATCAGCAGCAACGGCAACAGGCGTTCAATCGTCCGCATCGACGGTCTCCAGTGCGGTGGCCGCCGGCTCGGCGCGGCTTGGCGGCGCCTGCGATTCATCCGCCGGCACCGGGCCACCGGCGGCATGCCAGGCATAGAAATCGGCGTCCTGCGCCAGGCCAAGGTCCGGATCGGCCAGCATCGCCGCATCGTCCGCGGCGCGGCTGTCCGCAGCAGGCGCGGCGGCCGGGCTGTCCTCTTCAGACAACGTCTCTACCTGTACCGGGCCGGCATCGGCAACGGCACCTTCCGCCGGCGCCGCCCCCGTGCCGGGCGACATCCGCTCCTGCCACCACCAAGCCGCCACCAGCGCGAGCAGCAGCAACGGCAGGCACAGCAGCAGCCAGGTCCGCCAGCTCCAGCGCGCTTTCGCGCGGCGTGGACGACGGGCGGACATCGGCGCCGCGCTCTTTGCCGGCGCCGCAGGCTGCTGGGCGGGGCGATCGGCAGCGGTGGTGTCGCGCAGCTGCTCCAGCTGTTGCAGGCGTGCCGGCGGCAGGTCCCGCACCTGTGCCTGCACCTGTTCGGCCAGGGCGCGCCAGGCCTGTGCATCCGGCTGGCCCTGGGCATCCACGGGGCAGGCACGCGCCAGCGCACGCCGGTACAAGGCCGATTCCAGCCCCAGCACCACCGGGGCGACCTCTTCATCCAGCCCGGCGCCGATGCGCAGCAGCAAGGCCAGCCGTTCGCCCGGCGCTAGTGCCTGCAGGTGCGCCAGCGGTGCCGGCCAGTCGCCCTGCGCCGGTTCGCGCAACCGCGGCGTGCCGCACAGCAGGCCCCAGAAGCGCAGCGGCCAATCGGCCATGGGCAGGTCCGCGGCCGGTCCGGCGAAAGCACGCATGGCCACCGCCACGGCGCGGACGGCGGCGGCCGGGTTGCCGGTCTGCAGGCCGGCGACGACCAGCGCACGCCGTTCGACCCCCTTCAGGAAGGCGGACAGGGCATTGGCTGCGGCCGTTGGGGAAGAGGCTGGGGCAGCCATCAGGTGAACTCCATCATCGCCGGAATGATACCCAGCACGTCCTGCGATGCAGATAGGCCTGATGACGCCTGCACACTGCCTTCACGGCGATTGGAGTTGGCCCTGCCGCAACTTGTGCACAGCGTCAATACCCTTCACGCAATCTCGGGCGATTTCCTGGCCGCAGCCTTGTTTCGCTTTTGTTTCACGCGCAAGTTATTGATTTTAAAATAATTGCACGCATGGCGATTTTTTGACCAAGTTGGAGCGAAGGCTTATGCCACTGCTGTGGCGGCGTGAAGCACAAAGCTGATGCACAGAGTTATCCACAAGTTTTGTGGATAAACCCAAATCTCCAACAACGGCCAATGTTTACGCATCATTTATGCTTGTACCCGCAGCAAACGCCGGCAAGCTGGCCTGCCGGAACGCCCTGCCGCTGACGCTACACTGCCGCCCATGCCCGCCTGCCCCACCCTGCGCATCGCCCTGCCGGTACCGTTGCCGCAGACCTTCGACTACCTGCCCCCGCCAGGCAATCCAGCCCCGGCGGCCGGCGATGTCGGGCGCCGGCTGCGCGTGCCGTTCGGCAACCGCGAGCTGGTCGGCGTGGTCGAGGGCATCGGCAGCAGCGAGGATCCGGCCGGCCTGCGCCCAGCCTTGCAATGGCTGGACCCGGCACCGCTGCTGGCCGGGGAGTTGTATACGTCGCTGCGCTGGCTGGCGCGCTACACCCATGCGCCACTGGGTGAGGTAGTCGCCACCGCGCTGCCGGCGCCCCTGCGCCGCGGCGAGCCACTGGCCGACACCCACGACTGGGCCTGGGCGCTGACCGACACCGGCCGCGACGGCCTGGGTGGATTGCGCGACGGCACCCGCCCCCAGCGGCTGGCCGGGCTGCTGGCCGGCGGCGCGCTGGCCGAGCCGGTGCTTGAAGCACGGATGGAGCGCTGGCGCGAAGCCGCCCGCGCCCTGCTCAAGCGCGGGTTCGTGCAGCGGGTCGAAGTGGCGGCTGGCGTGCCGCAGGCCCACCCCGGCGCCGGCCCGACACCCAACCCCCAGCAGCAGGCGGCGGTGGACGCGATAACCGCGGCCACCGGCTTCCACCCGTTCCTGCTCGACGGCGTCACCGGCAGCGGCAAGACCGAGGTCTATCTGCAGGCCATCGCCCACTGCCTGGAACAGGGCCGGCAGGCGCTGGTGCTGGTGCCGGAGATCGGCCTGACCCCGCAGATGCTGGCCCGCTTCCGCGCGCGCCTGGGCATCCCGGTGCATGCGCTGCATTCGGGCCTGAACGACAACGAGCGTGCGCGGGTGTGGGCGGCGGCTTCGCGCGGGGAAGCGCGGGTCGTTGTCGGCACCCGTTCGGCGGTGTTCACGCCGCTGCCGCAAGCCGGCCTGCTGATCGTCGATGAAGAACACGACGGCAGCTACAAGCAGCAGGACGGTATCCGCTACCACGCGCGCGATTTCGCCCTGGTGCGCGGCAAGGCGCTGGACGTGCCGGTTGTGCTGGGCAGCGCCACGCCGTCGCTGGAATCGCTGCATAACGCCCGCGCCGGCCGTTACACCCACCTGCGCCTGCAACAGCGCGCCGGCGATGCCAGGCCGCCGGCGGTGCGGGTGTTCGACGTGCGCAAGCGGCCCCTGCAGGACGGGCTTTCGCCCGAAGTGCTGGAAGGCATCGGCCGCCACCTGCACGCCGGCAACCAGGTGCTGGTGTTCAAGAACCGCCGCGGCTACGCGCCGGTATTGCTGTGCCACGACTGCGGCTGGACAGCGCCGTGCAAGCGTTGCAGCACGCCGCTGCACAACACGCCGATGACCGTGCATGGCGCCGGCCGGCGCCTGCAATGCCACCACTGCGGCGCGCGCGCGCCGGTGCCGCTGGCCTGCCCGGACTGCGGCAGCCTGGCATTGCAGCCGCAGGGCATCGGCACCGAGCGGCTGGAAGAACGCCTGCTGCAACTGTTCCCCGGGCATCCGGTGCTGCGCATCGACCGCGGCACCACCGCGCGCCGCGACGCACTGGAGCAGGCCCTGGCCACGCTCGGCGAGCAGCCCGGCATCCTGGTCGGCACGCAGATCCTGGCCAAGGGCCACGACCTGCCGAAGCTGACCCTGGTGGTGGTGGTGGGCATCGACGAGGGCCTGTTCTCGGCCGATTTCCGCGCCAGCGAAAAACTGGCCCAGCAGCTGATCCAGGTGGCCGGCCGCGCCGGCCGCGCCGAACGTCCCGGCGAGGTGTGGTTGCAGACCCACCACCCGGACAACGCGCTGCTGCACACCCTGGTCAATGGTGGCTACCACGCCTTCGCCGAAGCCGAGCTGGTGCAGCGCGAGGCCGCCGGCTTCCCGCCATTCGCGCACCTGGCCCTGCTGCGCGCCGAGGCGAAACAGGTGGAACAGGCCAATGAATTCCTGGCGGCGGTGAAACAGGCGATTCCGGCCGACAGCCCGGTCGAACGCTACGGCCCGATGCCGGCGCCGATGCCGCGCCGCGCCGGCTTCCAGCGCACCCAGCTGCTGCTGTCGGCCACGCAGCGGCGCACCCTGCATGGCCTGCTGGATGCAATGACGCCGCAGGTCTACGCGCTGCCCCAGGCGCGGCGGGTGCGCTGGTCGCTGGATGTGGACCCGGTGGACCTGTACTGAACCCCGTGCCGGGCAAGCCCGGCACCTACGCTTCCCGAGCGTTGGTCGTGGCGGCCGCGCCTGTGCGCCGTGCGGCATTCTCCGTAGATGCGGGGCTCGCCCCGCATGGGGATTTCCCGGCAACGCCGTGCCGGGCAAGCCCGGCACCTACGTTTCCCGAGCGTTGGTCGTGGCGGCGGCGCCTGCGCGCCGTGCAGCATTCCCGTGGATGTGGGGCTTGCCCCGCATGAGGATTCCCCCGCGAAGCCCGTGCCGGGCAACGCCCGGCACCGAGCACGGCGGTCAGGGCTGCGGGTGCAGGGTGTCGCCCAGGGTCTGCAGGTGCAGCGCCGCGCGCAGGGTCGGCAGATCGGCGCCGCTGCGCACCACCAGCGCGCGGGTTTCACCCGGCAGCAGGTCGAAGGCGTTGTCCTCGACGTTGGCGGCAACATCGCCGAAATCGATCCAGACCGCACGCACCAGGCCACGCGCCTGCAAGCTCAGCCGGAAGTGGTCGCCTTCGGCGCGCAGCCCGCCCTGCAACTGCCCGGCCGCCAATGCCTGTTCCCTGGCCGGCACGAAATGCACCAACCGCCGCGCCAGCACCTTGCCATCGCGCAGCAACTCGAACACCGCCACGCTGCGGCGCGGGTCGGCGCCGTGCAACAACTGCGCATCGGCGAAGTCCTGCACCTCCAGCGCGGACATCGCCGGCACGCTCACCGCCTGCGACTGTTCGTGCAGCCTGCGCCCGCCGACGTCCAGCACCCGCACCCGCCATTGCGCCGGCAAGGCTTCGCGACCGTCGTTGAGCAGGCTCAGGCGAGTGCTGCCTTCATCGCGCAGCGCCGCCACCGCCACGTCGGCGAAGAAGCGGCGCGCATGGAAGTGCAGCGCCTTCCAGTTGCCGAAATAGTCGATGCTCGACCACGACGCGCCCGGCCACACGTCGTTGAGCTGCCAGTACAGCGAACCCATCGTGTACGGCCGCGAGGCGCGGTGGTGCAGCGCCGCCAGCTCGATGCCCTCGGCCTGCACCACCTGGCCCAGGTAGATGAAATCGGCGAACGAACGCGGCGTGCCGTACTCCATCCCGATGTAGTGCAACAGGCGCTCGTTGCCCTTGCCGGCCATGAACTTCTGGTGGGCCTGGATCACCGGCGCGTCCACCTGCTGCTCGTCGCGGCGGGCGAACGCATCCACCGTGGACTGCCGAGGCCACGCCTGCAGCCCGTACTCGGACATGAAACGCGGGGTCTCGTGCAGGTAGCCGGTCACCGGCAGCGCCGGGCCGCCCCACACGTCCCAGTAGTGCTTGTCGCCGCGCCTGGAATCGTTGGCCCTGCTGTCCAGGTCGTTGCTGGGCGAACTGGACCAGTACGGCACGCCCAGCCCGTCCTCGGCCACCACCTTGCGCAGGTCGTTGCCGAACAGGTCCACGTAGCCCTGCCAGACCTTGGCGGCGAAGGCCGGGTCGGCGGCGCCAAGGCCGCGGCCATGGCCCCAGTCCTTCCACGCGGTCTCTTCCTCGTTGTTGCCGTTCCACAGCACGATGCTCGGGTGGTGGCGCAGGCGGCGCACGTTGTCGCGCGCCTCGGCCACCACGTTGGCGCGGAACGCCGGGTCGTAGCCGGGCTGCATGCCGCCGCCGAACATGAAGTCCTGCCACACCATCAGCCCCAGTTCGTCGGCGATGTCGAAAAAGTCGTCGCTCTCGTAGTAACCGCCGCCCCAGTTGCGCAGCATGTTCATGTTGGCATCGCGCGCCGCCTGCAGGTCGTGGCGCAGGCGCTCGCGCGTGACCCGCGCCGGGAACGCCTCGAACGGGATCACGTTCGCGCCCTTGGCGAACACCGGCACGCCATTGATGACGAAGGCGAAGCCCTGGCCGCCGACGAGGTCCTGCTCGCGGCGCAGTTCCACTGTGCGCAGGCCGGTCCGGCGCTCGCTGCGCAGCACCTGCCCGTGCGCGTCGATGAGGCGGGCCAGGAAGCGGTAGCGCGCCTGTTCGCCGTAACCGGCCGGCCACCAGCGGCGCGGCTGTTCCAGCACGCCCGGAAGCGACAGCGCATTGCCGCCGGCCTTCAGCGCGACATCGCGCTGCAGCGTGTCCACGCGCCTGCCGTCGGGGTCGATGACATCGACCTCCACGCGCGCCTGCTGCGCCTCGTCGCTGTCCACCGACAGCTGCAGGTCCAGTTCGGCGCGCCGCGCATCCAGCGAGCGGGTCTGCACCACGAAGTCGTCGATGCGCAGCCCGTCCCAGCTTTCCAGCCGCACCGGCCGCCAGATGCCGGCGGTCACGTAGCGCGGGCCCCAGTCCCAGCCGAAGTGGTAGGCCGGCTTGCGCACGAAATTGCCGACCATCGCATCGGCCGGTTCGTCGCCATAGGGCGAGGGGTAGTTGCCGGCGATCTTGTGCGGCATGGCCTGCACCTGCGGCAGCAGCTGGCGGATCGGCGAATGGAACACGATGCGCAGCGTGTTGCCGGTGGCCCGCAGCAGGCCATCCACCGGGACCCGCCAGGTGCGGTGCGCGTTGTCCGCATGCAGCAGCGGATGGCCGTTCAGGCTGACATCGGCGAACGTGTCCAGCCCCTCCAATACCAGCGCGGCATGCCGGCGCCGCAGCGTGCCGGCATCGACATCGAAGCGGCCATCGTATTCCCAGTCGGCCAGGCCGATCCATTGCAGCCCGGCTTCGGCGGCGCCGACATAGGGATCGGGAATGACATGGGCCGCGAACAGGTCGGTATGCACGCTGCCGGGCACCGTGGCCGGGCGCCAGTCCGCCGCACCGGCATCGTGGCCGCGCTGGTCGCTGGAAGCGGCCTGGCGGAAGCGCCAGCTGGCCTCGAGCATGCTCCCGTCGGCGGCATTGGCCAGCCCCGTGGCGCACGCCAGCAACGCGGCCAGTGCCGCTTTCCTGCGGCCATCACCGCCGAACCATTGCAGAACCGCACCGATGCCCATGGCATTACCTCCCGCGAATGATTGCCTGAATTGTCCTGCGTCGAACCCCGGCCGTGCCTGCGCATGGCCTGCACCTCACTGGCGCGGATCAGGCACAGGGCAGGGTTGCATGAGGGACGCATGGAATCCCGTGCCTTGATGTGCAGGACTCCGCCTCGCCCTCACTTGCCCTCCAGGCACCTTCCCCCGAAGGGAGAAGGATTGAAAGGAGCCGCACCCGACGGCACGGTCCACTTCCATGGCCTGCGTGCCCGGTCGAACTTGAACACGTGTTCCACCGCCACTTCGCGGCCGACCGGCGACCACACGCGGTCGTTGGTGAACACGCAGCCGCCCTTGAGCGGGGCCCGGTAGAGGTCGTCGAACAGGTCGTTGACGTACAGGTTCACGCCCGTCTCCAGCCCCCGTACCGGCCCATCGCCGGTCCCTGCCCGCGCCCCCGCGCGGACAGGTGCCGGCAAACACTCACACCACGTTCAACACCTCATGGCAGGCGCCCATGGTGTGGTAATCGGTCTTGCCGGCGGGGCTCTTCTCGTCGTCGTACTTGCGGTTGCCGGCGTCGAGGATGCGGAACCAGGCGCCGTAGCGGTGGTCGACCATGTGCTCCCACGAATACGCCCACAGCCGCTCGTACCACTGCCAGTAGCGCTCGTCGCCGGTGCGGTGCGCCAGCAGGGCGGCGGCGGCCAGCGATTCGGCCTGTACCCAGAAATACTTGTCGTCGTCGCAGACGAAGCTGTCGCCGCCGATCGGGGCGCCGTCCATGCCCGGCTGGCGGCGCGCTTCCGGCGCGAAGCCGTAGTACAGGCCACCGCGCGCCTCATCCCAGGAACGCGCGGCGGCAGTGTCGAACAGGTGGCGCGCGGTCGGCACCAGCCAGTCGGCCTGCACGTGGCGGTCCAGGATCATCAGCAGCTTGGCCCATTCGGTCTGGTGGCCGGGCTGGAAGCCCCACGGCCGGAACAGGTGCTTGGGATTGTCCAGGTTGTAGTTCCAGTCGATGTTCCAGTCGCGGTCGTAGTGCTCCCACACCAGGCCCCCGGCCTTGGCCGCCTGGCGCCGGGTCATGTTGTCGGCCAGCTGCAGCGCACGCTCGAGGTAGCGCTGTTCGCCGCTGGCCTCGAACGCGGCCAGCATCGCCTCGCACATGTGCATGTTGGCGTTCTGGCCGCGGTAGCCGGTGAAGTTCCACTGCGCGTCGGCCTCGTCGCGGTACAGGCCGTGCTGCGGTTCCCAGAAGTGCTTTTCCAGCAGCTGCCAGGTCTCGTCCATCCACTCCCGGCCCTGCTCGATGCCGGCCTTGAGCGCGCAGCTGTAGGCCAGCAGCACGAAGGCCACGCCGTAGCAGTGGTTCATGTCGTCCTCGACCTTGCCCTCGCGCAGGGTCCAGGCGTAGCCGCCGGTGGCCGGGTTGCGGTGCACCTCGCGCAGGTAGCGCACGCCGTGCTTCACCGCCTCCAGGTATTCGGCATTGCCGAAGGCGCGGTAGGCCATGGCGTAGTTGAAGACGAAGCGGGTGCTGCTGACCAGGTGGCGGTGGCCGGCGTCGTAGACCGTGCCGTCGTCCTTGAAGTAGTGGAAGAACCCACCGTCCGGGTCGATGCAGCGCGGGTGATAGAACGCCATGGTGTCGGCGATGTGCCCGCGCAGGAACTCACGCGAGCGGAAATCGGGGGCGGTGGGGTTCATGCGATGGCTTCCTGTTGCTGCAGCAGCTGCTGCACTTCGTCCAAGGTGGGCATGGCCGCGAACGAGCCCTTGCGGGTCACGGCCAGGGCGCCGACCGCCGCGGCAAAGCGCAGGGTCGCGGTGATGGCGCCGCGGTCGGCGCAGAAGTCGGCAAACGCTGCACCGGTGCCGCCGCGCTCGGCAAGGCCGTACAGCACGCCGCCGACGAAGGCATCGCCTGCGGCGGTGGTGTCCACGGTGGTCACGCGGAAGCTGGGCACTTCGCCTTCGTCATCGCGCGTGTACCAGCGCAGCGGCGCGGCGCCGTCGGTGATGATCACCCAGCGCGCCTGCGCGGCCAGCAGGCGCTTGAGCACCTGCGTCCCGCCGTTGCCGCCGAAGGGCTGCGCCAGGTAGTCCAGTTCCTCGCGCGAGAGCTTGACCAGGTTGGCACGTTCCAGCGCCTGCCACAGCCACGGCGTGGGGTCGGCGTTCTCCGGCCACAGCGACGGACGCAGGTTGAGGTCCAGGCTGACCACCGCACCGGCCGCGCGCGCGCGGTCCATGCCGGTGAAGGTGGCCTGGGCGATGTCCGGCTCGGTCAGGCTGTTGGAGCAGACGTGGAAGCAGCCGGTGCCATCGAAGCAGGCCGGCTGGAAATGCCCGGCGCGGAACAGCAGGTCGGCCGCCGGCGGCCGGTAGAAGCTGAAACTGCGTTCGCCGCCGGCATCGAGCGCGACGAAGGCCAGCGCGGTCTTGGCCGCGTCGGTACGCACGATGCAGTCGGTGATCACCCCGGCTTCGGCCAGGCTGTCGGCCAGGAAATTGCCGAACATGTCGCTGCCGAGCATGCCGGCGAAATGGCTGTGCGCACCCAGCCGTGCCGCCGCCACCGCGACGTTGGCCGGCGCGCCGCCGGCGTATTGCAGGAACGCGCGCGGCGTTTCCGGCGAGGCCGGCGGCTGCGCCAGCAGGTCGATCAGGATTTCACCGAAACAAACGATCTTGCCCATCTGGCCTCAACCCTCCTGGCCGTTGCCGGCGCGGGGGCGGGAACCCACCAGGCCGTAGAAAATGATGTATGCGTAGCACAGCACCGGCAGCACCAGGCTGTAATGCAGGCCGATGTGGTCGGCCAGGTGGCCCTGCAGGTAGGGCACCACGGCACCACCGACGATGGCCATGATCAGCAGGCTCGAAGCCTTGCTGGTCAGCGGCCCGAGGCCGTCGATGCCCAGCGCGAAGATGGTCGGAAACATGATCGAGTTGAACAGGCCGATGGCGACGATGCTGTACATCGCCGTGGTTCCCGACGAGGCCAGGGTCACCGCCAGCAGCAGCACGTTGATCGCCGCGAAACCGGCCAGCAGCTTGCGCGGCGAGAACCGCACCAGCAGCGCCGAGCCGGCAAAGCGCCCGACCATCGCCCCGCCCCAGTAGGCCGATACGTAGTTAGTGGCCTGCTGCTCGGTCAGCCCGGCGATATCGGGCATGGACAGGTAGTTGACCAGCACGCTGCCGATGGCCACTTCGGCGCCCACGTAGAAGAAGATCGCCAGCACGCCGAACAGCACGTGCGGCACGCGCAGCGCGTCCAGCAGGGTGTGGCGGCCATGGTCCACCTGCTCGGTGGCTTCGGCCAGCGACGGCAGGCGGAACACGTAGACGAACACCGCCAGCAGCGCCAGGGCGATGGCCAGGCCCACGTACGGGCCCTGCACCGACTGCGCCTCGGCGGCGCGGTAGGCCAGCTGTTCGGCCGCCGGCAACGCCGCGATCTGCTCGCCGCTCTTGACCGTGGTGCCCAGGATCAACAGGCCGCCAAACAGCGGCGCGAGCGTGGTGCCCAGCGAATTGAGCGCCTGCGCCAGGGTCAGGCGGCTGGAGCTGGTCTGCGCCGGACCGAGCAGGGCGACATAGGGGTTGGCCGCCACCTGCAGCACGGTGATGCCGGTGGCCAGCACGAACAGCGCGCCGAGGAAGGCGCCGTAGATGCGCAGTTCCGCCGCCGGCCAGAAACCGAGCGCGCCGATGGCGGCGATCAGCAGGCCGGCGATGATGCCGCGCTTGTAGCCCAGCCGCGCCACCAGCCGGCCGGCCGGCAGCGACATCAGGAAGTAGGTGCCGAAGAAGGTGAACTGCACCAGCATCGCGCGGGCGTAGTTCAGCTCGAACACCGCCTTCAGGTGCGGGATCAGGATGTCGTTGAGGCAGGTCAAAAAACCCCACATGAAGAAGATGGTGGTGGCCACCGCCAGCGCGGCGCGCGGGGTGACCTCGCGCCCGGAGCTCGGCCGGGGTGACAGGGGAGTGGCGGATATCGGCATGCGCGCTGCGCCTCGGGGTACGTGGAATCGGAAGGGTGGGAGGGAAACGGTCAGGCCGGCCGCGCCGTGCTGCTCTCGCGGATGCGCAGCTGCACAGGGGCGACGGTGCGCATCGGCGGGCCATCGGGGTCGTCGAGCCGCTGCAGCAGCAGGGCGGCCGCCTGGCGGCCACGCTCGCGCGGATCGGCGGTGAGCGTGGTCAGCGGTGGCACCGCCACGGCGGCCTCGGAAATGTCGTCGAAACCAGTGACGGCGAAATCGCCGCCGGGACGGATGCCGCGCGAGGTCAGGCCCAGCATCAGGCCGAGCGCGACGGTGTCGTTGTAGCAGACCGCCGCGCTGGGACGCAGCGCGTCGTTGAACAGTTCACCGGTGCGCGCGGCCGCTTCCAGCCGGTTCGGCGCCGATTCGATCATCCACTGCGTGCGCACCGGCAGGCCGGCCTCGGCCAGCGCCTGCTGGTAGCCGGCGCGGCGCTGGTGGCAGGAACTGGAGGCGATATGACCGCCGAAGAAAGCGATGTCGCGATGGCCGCGCTCGATCAGGTGGCGGGTGGCCATGTAGGCGCCGTGCCGGTTGTCCATGGTCAGGAAATCCCAGTCGGCGCCGGCCAGTTCGCGGTTGAACAGCAGCACGTTGGCATGCGCGCCCAGCACCTGCCGCAGCTGCTGCACGTCACTGCCTTCGGCCGGCGACAGGATGAAACCGGTCGGGGTGTGCTCCATCAGCGTGCCCAGCACCGCCTGCTGGCGTTCGGGCGATTCACCGGTGCTGCCGAGCAGGGTCACGTAGCCCTTGCCGCCCAGCGCCTCGTCCACGCCGGAAGCGAACTCGGCGAAGAACGGGTTGGACAGGTCGTTGATCACCAGCGCGATGGACGAGGACGTGCGCCGGCGCAGGTTGGCGGCGGTGCGGTTGTACACGTAGCGCTGGCGGCGCAGTTCGGCTTCGACCCTGGCCCGCGTATCCACGTTGACCAGCGGGCTGCCGCGCAGCACCAGCGACACGGTCGCCCGCGACACGCCCACCGCCTGGGCGATGTCGGTCACGGTGACCGGGCGTTTGCCGGCCTTGCGCGCGCCCTTGCCGGCGCCGGTGGAAGTGTCGTTCATGCTCGCGTCGTGGTTTGCCGGATGCTCGAAGCCAAGGGGATCAGGTGCGGTACCGCCGGTGCAGCGTGCGGCATTACTCCAGCGCGCTGCCCGGGGTCGCGCAGTATGACGCCGGCAGGTCGCCAGGCGCAGTACCCCAGCCATGCTCCGGCGCCGTGGTGGTCAGCGCGTAATCGATGCTGCCGCCCTGCTGCAGCCGCGCCCAGTCCAGCCACACCGCCTGCTGCGGCTTGCCGTCCACCTTCACGCCCTGGATGTACTGGAGGCCGCGGCCATCGGCGCCCGGGGCCCGCAGGCGCAGCGTGCGGCCGTTGCCCAGCGCGATCTGCGCCTTGGCGAAGCGCGGCGCGTGCAGCAGGAACTGGCCGCTGCCCGGCACCGCCGGATACAGCCCCAGGGCACTGAACAGATACCAGGCCGACATCGTGCCCAGGTCGTCGTTGCCGGTCACGCCGTTGGGCGCGTTGGTGAACAACTGCTGCGCCGCGCGCACCACGGTGGCTGTCTTCCACGGCTGGCCGATCAGCGTGTACATCCACGGCGCATGCAGGTCCGGCTCGTTGTTCGGGTTGTAGCGGTACTGGTTGTAGTAGCTGTATGGCCCAACCACCCATTCCTTGCGCGCGGCGGTGAGCGGCGCCCGCACCAGCGCGTCGTAGGCGAAGAAAGCATCCAGGCGGCGCCCGGCCTGTTCGCGGCCGTGCATGGCCTGCACCAGCCCCGGCACATCCTGCTGCGCCAGCCACTGGTACTGCCAGGCGGTGCCTTCGTGGAAGCCGTGGTCCGAGCGCGGGCTGTAGTGGCCATCGGCCGGCGTGTACCACTGCCCACCCTCGGCGCGCGGGCGCGGGAAACCGCTGAAGCCGGTTTCGGCATCGCGCACATCCGCATCCCACACGTTGTGCCAGTTGCCGCCGCGCTGGCGCAGCAGCGCGGCATCCTGCGCATGGCCCAGGCCGTCGGCCATCTGCGCCAGCGCGCAATCGGCCAGCGCATACTCCAGCGTCGCCGAACCACCATGGTGCGGGTCCACGTCCATGCCCTTGGACGGGAAGGCGCGGTCGTAGGCGACGTAGCCGTTCTCCAGGTAGCTGGCGTTGCCGGAACGGCCGGCGAAGCGCGAGTTCAAGGGCGGCATGCCGAAGGCATTGCGGCGCAGCGCAGTCCAGGCTTCGTCCTCGTG
>Ga0153956_1001226_pt1 | contig 23648 bp, 18 predicted proteins | sample TSFL040MetaG_FD_104704 | JGI IMG/M metagenome (GOLD analysis project Ga0153956, IMG submission 104704) | Attine ant fungus gardens microbial communities from Florida, USA - TSFL040 MetaG | ecosystem: Host-associated > Fungi > Mycelium > Unclassified | place: USA: Florida, Wekiwa Springs... | reverse complement strand
TCCTGCTGTTCATCGTGACCTTCATCGTGCTCGCGCTGGCGAAGCTGATGTTGAAGCGCCTCTCGCGACAGGAGGGTTCCAAGTGAGCGACGTTTCCGAACGCCTGTACCTCAAGCGCCGCGTCATCAACGGCTTCAACCTGGTCGCCTCGGGCCTGTGCGCCGTGTTCGGCCTGTTCTGGCTGGTGTGGATCCTGTGGACCACGCTGCGCCACGGCATCGCCGCGATGAAGCCGGGGCTGTTCACCTTGATGACGCCGCCGCCCGGCGCGGACGGCGGCATCGCCAACGCGCTGTTCGGCAGCCTGGTCATGAGCGTGGTCGCGATCCTGATCGGCACGCCGATCGGCATCGCCGCCGGCACGTACCTGGCCGAGTTCGCGAAGAAGAAGGCCATCGGCGAGGCGATCCGCTTCGTCAACGACATCCTGCTGTCGGCGCCGTCGATCGTGCTCGGCCTGTTCGTCTACACGCTGGTGGTGCGCCAGATGGGCCACTTCTCGGGCTGGGCGGGCTCGCTCGCGCTGGCGCTGATCGTGCTGCCGGTGGTCGTGCGCACCACCGACGAGATGCTGCAGCTGGTGCCGAGCCAGATGCGCGAGGCCGCGCTGTCGCTCGGCATCCCGCAGTGGAAGGTCACGCTGCAGGTGCTGTACCGCTCGGCGCTGCCCGGCATCGTCACCGGCATCCTGCTCGCGCTCGCGCGCATCAGCGGCGAGACCGCCCCGCTGCTGTTCACCGCGCTCAACAACCAGTACTGGACGCACGACCTCGACGCGCCGATGGCCAGCGTCCCGGTGGTGATCTTCCAGTACGCGATGAGCCCGTACGAATCCTGGCAGAGCCTGGCCTGGGCGGGCGCGTTCGTCGTGACCGTGTTCGTGCTGCTGCTCAGTGTCCTTTCCCGCGCGATCCTGCTCCGCAACAAGGTGAGTCATGACTGACGCCCATTTTTCCGTGGCCCCCGCTGCCGCGTCTGCCGCCGCCGTTGCATCCGCCCCGGGCAGCCGCCCGAAGATGGCCGCGCGCAACCTCGATTTCTTCTACAACGGCTTCCACGCGCTGAAGAACGTCAACTTCGACATCGCCGAGAAGCGCGTCACCGCGCTGATCGGGCCGTCCGGCTGCGGCAAGTCGACCCTGCTGCGCGTGTTCAACCGCATCTACTCGATCTACCCGAAGCTGGAAGCGAAGGGCGAGGTGCTGCTCGACGGCGAGAACATCCTCGATCCGAAGTTCCCGCTGAACCGCCTGCGCTCGAAGGTCGGCATGGTGTTCCAGAAGCCGGTGCCGTTCCCGATGTCGATCTACGACAACATCGCCTACGGCATCCGCCACTACGAGAAGCTGCCTAAGAGCGAGATGGACGCGCGCGTCGAACAGGCGCTGGTGCAGGGCGCGTTGTGGGGCGAGGTCAAGGACAAGCTCAAGCAGAGCGCGCTCGGCCTCTCCGGCGGCCAGCAGCAACGCCTGTGCATCGCGCGCGCGGTCGCGCTGAAGCCCGAGGTGATCCTGCTCGACGAACCGACCTCGGCGCTCGATCCGATCGCCACCGGCAAGATCGAGCAGCTGATCTCCGAGCTGAAGGACCACTTCACGATCGCGATCGTCACCCACAACATGCAGCAGGCCGCGCGCTGCTCCGACTTCACCGCGTTCATGTACCTCGGCGAGCTGGTCGAGTTCGGCAACACGGAAACGCTGTTCACCAAGCCCGGCAAGAAACAGACCGAGGACTACATCACCGGCCGCTTCGGCTGATGCCGGCGACACATTCCCGTTCACGGGACGTCGTTCCGGCGCAGGCCGGAACCCAACTCCCCGTGTCGGAAAAGCACGACGGGTCCCGGCCCGCGCCGGGATGACGGAAGCGAAAGACGACTCGAAGGCCACGCACGCATGAGCACCGCACCCCAATCCGGCGATCACATCGTCAAAAGCTACGACGAAGAACTCAAGCGCCTCACCGGCGAGATCCAGCGCATGGGCGGCATCGCCCTCGCCCAGCTCGAGGCCGCGATCGACGCGGTGATCGACCGCGACAGCGACGTCGCGATGAAGATCGTGCACAACGACGGCATCATCGATTCGCTCGAGCATGAAGTCAGCCACGACGTCGTGCGCCTGCTCGCGCTGCGCCAGCCGATGGCGCGCGACCTGCGCGAGATCCTCGCCGCGCTGCGCATCGCGGCCGACATCGAACGCATCGGCGACTACGCCGCGAACGTCGCCAAGCGCTCGATCGTGCTGAACCAGACGGCGCCGGTGCAACTCGTGCACGCGCTGCCGCGCCTGGCGCGCCTGGCCGAGGGACTCGTGCGCGACGTGCTCGCCGCCTACCGCGACAACGACGCCGACCGCGCGCTCGAAGCCTGGGCGCGCGACGAGGAGCTCGACGAGCAGTACACCGGCCTGTTCCGCGAGCTGCTCACCTACATGATGGAAGACCCGCGCAACATCACGCCGTGCACGCACCTGTTGTTCATGGCCAAGAACATCGAGCGCATCGGCGACCACGCGACCAACATCGCCGAGAACGTCTACTTCCTCGTGCACGGCACGCACATCGCGCAGACGCGCCGGAAAGGCGACGCGACCTCGGTGCTTGCGATCGACGATCCACGCTGAGGCGGAAGGCTCCGGAGCGCGGTTACTCGATCTCGACGCGCACCGGACCGTCGACGATTCCTCCGATCGGCGCGGCAGCGGGAAAACCGCTGTCGCGGAAACGCCGGAGCACTTCGTCCGCCGTGTCGCGCGCACAGGCGACCAGCAGGCCGCCGGAGGTCTGCGGATCGCACAACAACGCCTCGGCGACTTCGTCGTGCGGGCTCGACCACGCCACGTCGGCGCCGCACGAAGCCCGGTTGCGCGCCGACGCGCCGGTCACGAATCCCCGTTCGGCCAGCGCCCGCGCGCCGTCGAGCAACGGCACCGCGGCCATGCGCACGCGCGCACCGACGCCCGAGCCGCGGCAGATCTCGAGCAGATGGCCGAGCAGGCCGAAGCCGGTCACGTCGGTCATCGCGTGCACGCCGTCCAGCTCCGCCAGCGACGGGCCGACCGCATTCAACCGCGTCGTCGTCTCGACCAGCGCGCGATAGGCGTCCGCGTCGAGCCGATCCTTCTTCAGCGCCGCCGAAAAAACGCCGACGCCGAGCGGTTTGCCGACGACCAGCACGTCGCCGGGGCGCGCGCCGGTGTTGCGCTTGAGGCGCCGCGGATGCACGGTGCCGATCGCGGCGAGGCCGTAGATCGGCTCGACCGAATCGATGCTGTGGCCGCCGGCGACCGGGATGCCCGCCTGCGCGCAGGCGGCCTCGCCCCCGCGCAGGATCGCGCGGATCGCCTCCGGCGCCAGCACGGCGATCGGCATCGCGACGATCGCCAGCGCGAGGATCGGCGTACCGCCCATCGCGTAGACGTCGGACAACGCGTTCGTCGCGGCGATGCGGCCGAAATCGAACGGATCGTCGACGATCGGCATGAAGAAATCCGTGGTCGCGACGATCGCCCGTTCGTCGTCGAGGCGGTACACGGCGGCGTCGTCCGAATTCTCGCGACCGACCAGCAGGTCGGCGAAAGGACCGGCAGCCGGCATGTCGCCGAGCAAGCCGGCCAGCACGGCGGGAGAAATCTTGCAGCCGCAGCCGCCGCCGTGCGACAGCGAAGTCAGGCGTGGTGGTGTGGTGTCGATCATGCTCATCACTCCAAGCTTTTGCCGAGTTGCAACGACGCTGCAACGAAGCTGGATGTTCGTGAGAAGTGCGGCCAGGAATGGCCGCTTTTGGACATGCCGGCAGTCATCTGTCTCCGCGCAAGACGCGACGACCCGTCGAAGCGGCGGTCATGGACGACCGCACGAGCCACTGGCGGAAGGCAGCAGGAGTCGAACCTGCCTGGGAGCGACTGACGCCCCCAACCGGGTTTGAAGCCCGGCCGCACCACCGGATGCGCATGCCTTCCTCCCGGCCAACGATAATCCGATCGCGCACGCGACGACAATCGGCGACACGCTACGCCCAGCCGCTGTCCGCGCGCACGATGCGCGCGTCGCGTACGCGGCGCGTATGGCCGGCGCGGTCGAGGAATTCGAGGATCTGGATCGCGCGCTTGCGGCCGACGCCGATCGCGTCGCGGAACGCGGCGGCCTCCACCTTGCCCTCGCGGCCGGCGAGATCGCACGCCACGCGCGCGAGCGCGCGCAGGCAGGCGTCGTCGTAGAACAGGTCGCGCACGACCTGGTGCACGCGGCCTTGCGCGGCGAGCTTGCGCAGCGTCGTGCGCGCCTCGTCCTCCGGCACGCGCGACGACGTGGCCAGGTCACGCACCCACGGCGGATCGAAACGGCCAGCGGCGATGGCCGGCGCGAGCCTTTCCGCCAGCGCCGCTTCGCGTTCGTTCATGCGCACGGCGTGACCCGGCAGGTGCAGCCACGGTCCGCTGCGCTGCACGCTGCCGTCGACCGTCAACTCGTCGACCACGGCGCGCCAAATCGGCGCAGGTAACTCCGCGGCCGCGATGCGGCGCAGGCGCCCCGCGTCGATGCCGGGCTCGTCCGGCGATCTCGCGTGGATTTCGCCGAGTGCGGACAACGCACGCTCGCGCAGCGCGTTCCAGCGCTCGGTGTCGAACGCGTGGATGCCCTCCGCGGTTTCGACCCGCTTCGCGCCGGCCGGCAGCATCGATACATCGAACGCGTGCCCGGTGAGCCGCGCGAGCGCGCCGGCCGGCAGGCCGTACGCCGCCTGCTTCAGCAAGGCCGCCAAGCCCTCGCCCCCGAGCAAGCGCTCGATCGCGTCGAGCCAGCCCATGCGCGCGACGCTGCGCCGATGCCGTGCCGGCCCGCACGGATCGAGCACGACGCCGCCGCCGACCGTGTGCGCGGCCTGCGCGTCGCGCACGACGAAACGGTCGCCCGCGCTCGCCGCGACCGGCATGTCGAAGACGAGCTGCACGAGCGACGAGGCAGCGTCCGTCGCGGCCGCCGGAGCGTCCAGCCGCACCGCATGCGCGAGCCGGTGCGCGGTACCGAGGTGGACGTGCAGCGGCGTCCAGTCCCGCAGCCGCACGTGCGCGTCGTCGAGGAGATGCAGGCGCGCGTCGATGCGCGTCGTCGGCACCAGCGCGCGCGCGTCGGCGATCCAGTCGCCGCGCGAGAGCGCCTCCTTCTCGATGCCGGCGAGATTGAGCGCGCAGCGTTGGCCCGCGCGCCCGTTCGGCGAGGGCCGGTTCTGCGCGTGGATGCCGCGCACGCGCACGCGCCGGCCCGACGGCATCGCGACGAGTTCGTCGCCGACCGCGACGCTGCCCGCGTGCACGGTGCCGGTGACGACCGTGCCGCGGCCCGCGAGCGTGAAGACGCGGTCGACGGCGAGACGGAACAGGCCGCTGTCGTCGCGACGCGCGCGCCGCCGGGCTGCCGTTCCGAGATGCTCGCGCAAGGCGGCGACGCCGCGATCGCCCTCCCGCGTCGCGACGACCTCGAACACGGGCGCGCACCGCAGCGGCGTCTGCGCGAGCAACGCGGCGACCTGCATGCGCACCTCGGCGACGCGCGCGGCGTCGACGCGATCGACCTTGGTCAAGGCGACCGCGCCCTCCGCGATGCCGAGCAGGTCGAGGATCGCGACATGCTCGCGCGTCTGCGGCATCACGCCATCGTCGGCGGCCACTGCGAGCAGCGCGAAATCGATGCCGCCGGCGCCGGCGACCATCGTGTGCACGAGGCGCTCGTGGCCGGGCACGTCGACGAAACCGAGGACCGTTTCGCCGTCGATGCCCTCGCCGTCCAGCGCGGCATAGGCATAGCCGAGCTCGATCGAGATGCCGCGCGCCTTTTCCTCCGCGAGCCGGTCGGTATCGATGCCGGTCAGCGCGTGCACGAGCGTGGTCTTGCCGTGATCGATGTGCCCGGCGGTGCCGACGATCATGCCGGCAGCGCGTTCCATTGCGCGGCGAATTGCGCCTCGTCGGCTTCGTCGAGGCAGCGCAGGTCCAGCCACAGCGATTTTTCGGCGATGCGTCCGAGCACCGGCCGCGGCAGCCCGCGCAATGCGGCGTCGAGGCGATTCAGGCCGCCGCCCTTCGCCGGACGCAGGCGCAGGCCGGCACTCGGCAGCGATTCGACCGGCAATGCGCCGCTGCCGATCTGGCTCGACATCGGCTCGACGGCGATCTGGAAACGCGTGCCGAGCGCCGCCTGCACGACCGGCAGCAGGCGCACGGCCTGCCGTTCGATGTCCGCCGCCGTCCGCGTCAACAGGCGCAGCGTCGGCAATCGCCCGGACAGGAATTCCGGTTCCCGATACAGCGCGAGCACGGCTTCGAGCGCGGCCAGCGTTTCCTTGCCGACACGCAGCGCGCGCTTGAGCGGGTTCTTCTTCAGGCGCGCGACCAGGTCCGCGCGGCCGGCGAGAATGCCGGCCTGCGGACCGCCGAGCAGCTTGTCGCCGCTGAACGCGACGAGGTCCGCGCCGGCGGCGAGCGTTTCGCGCACGGTCGGTTCCTTCGGCAATCCCCAGCGCGACAGGTCGACGAGGCTGCCGCTGCCGAGGTCGACGAGCAGCGGCAGGTCGCGCGCATGCGCGATCGCGGCGAGCTCGGCGGCATCGACGCTCGCGGTGAACCCGGCGATCGCGTAGTTGCTCGCATGCACGTTCATCAATGCGGCCGTGCGCACGCCGATCGCGTCGGTGTAGTCGTGCGCGTGCGTGCGGTTGGTGGTGCCGACTTCGACCAGCCGGGCGCCTGCACCGCGCATCACGTCCGGGATGCGGAACGCGCCGCCGATCTCGACCAGTTCGCCGCGCGAGACGACGACGTCGCGCCGGTTCGCGAGCGTGTTCAGCATCAGCAGCACGGCGGCCGCATTATTGTTGACGACGGTCGCGGCCTCCGCCCCGGTCAGCTCGCGCACGAGCGTCTCGACGTGCGCGTCGCGATCGCCGCGCCGCCCGGAGGAGAGATCGAATTCCAGGTCGACTGGCGCGGAGAGCGCGCGCGCCACCGCCTGCGCCGCGGATTCGGGCAAGAGCGCGCGGCCGAGGTTCGTGTGCAGCACGGTTCCGGTCAGGTTGAACACGCACCGCAGGCTCGGGCGAGCGGCATGCGCCAGCGTCGCCTCCAGCGCCTGCGCGATCGCGCCCGCGCGCAGCGATGCGGCGTCGAGGGTGCCGGCCAGCGCGGCGGCGCGCAGCAGGTTTAGGTGGTCGCGCAGCAACGCGACGATGCGACTGCGGCCGTGGCGCTCGACCAGTACCGCGATGCGCGCTTCCTCCAGCAGCCGATCGAGCGCCGGCAAGTCGCGCACCTGCGCCCTGGCGGCCGGCGCGTCCACGCGCTTCAGCCCTGCTCCGTCGCGGTCCACAGCAGCGGATTGCCGCTCGCGCGCGCGTAGCCTTCCCCAGCCAGCAATACGTCGAGCGCGACGCTGGCGAGGTCGTCGGCGACGGCTTCGAGCTGCGGATCCTTCTCGTGGTAGAGGACCTTGCGATACGTGCCGCATTTCGCGCAGCTCTCGGCGCGCACCGGCGCGTCGCCGGCCGCCTCGTCGCCGTCGCCGGCGCCGAGCAGCGAGTGATAGACGATGTCCTTGCCGTCCGCGCCGCACTGGCTGCACTGCACGCGCACCATGTGCCACTCGCAGGCGCACAGTCCGCAGTGCAGGTAGCGATGACCCTGGTACGGCGCCCGCGTGGCGACGATGCTGGCGACCGGCAGGCTGCCGCACAGCGGACAGACGCCCGGCACATCGAGCGGCTCCACTTCGTCGGCGTCGAAGCGGCTCGACAGCGCCGCCCAGTTCACCTGCAAGGCGGCCATCACGAACGTCGCCGCCGCCGTGTCGACGGCAAGATCGCGCCGGCCGAGCAAGGCGTCGGCCTGCGCTTCGATGGCGGCGCCGGCCGCGGCGATGCGCTCGACGATCCGCACCGCTTCGGCGGGAATGCCAGGCTGCGTCGCGACCGCCGCGCAGATCGACGACAGCGCGTCGCGCCACTGCGGCTCGCGCGGCCACGCCGTCGCCGCGATGGGCGGCATGTGGTGTTCGTGTGCGAACGCGAGCTGCGCGGCGTCCGGCAAGGCAGCTGGGAACCCGGCCAATGCCGCGTGCTGCGCATCGGCGACGATGGCGCAGAAACGCAGGTAGTCCGCGATCGGACTCGACGCCGCCAGCGCGCGCAGGCGCTGCGCGCGGCGGGCAAAGACCTGCGCGCGATCGGGCACGCGCACGCGCGGGATCGAATGCGAGGCGAGTGTCTCGATCTGACCGCGTTCGAGGATGCGCTGGACCATGCGTCGAATCGTACGGGAGTCGCGGCGGCAAAGTCACGGCGCGCCCGCGCCGGTCAACTCAATACATCGAGCACCGGCGACGGCGGCGGCGGAAGCTCGCTTTCGCCGAGCAGCCAGAGCATCTCGCGTTCGAGCGTGCGCTGCATGGCGTCGAGCGGCAGCGCGTTGGGCGCGAGGCCGAAAGGCTCCTCGAGCTGGTGGCTGAGCGCGTCGAGTCCGAAGAACGTGTAGGCGACGATCAGCACGGGCAACAGGGTCCACCCGCCGAGCGACCCGGCCAGCGCGAACGGCAGCGTGATGCAGAACACCGAAGCCGTGCGCAACAGCAACAGCGAGTACGAGAACGGCACCGGCGTCAGCAGGATGCGTTCGCAGCCGCCTTGCACGTGCGCGAGGCGGTCGAGCTGGCGGTCGAGCACGCAGTAGTGGATCGCGTCGATGCGGCCGTCGCGCTTGAGTTCCAGGCAGCGCCGACCGAGGCGGCCGAGCACGGCATCGGTCGGATTGGGTCCCTGCGCGTCGCGGCCGATATCGCACCACGCCGCGATCGCCGCGACCTCGTCGTTGCCGCGCAGGCGCGCGCCGAGCCCGTGAGCGAAGCCGCACAGGCCGCGCAACAGGTAGCGGCGGTCGCGCTCGTCCAGCATGGCGACCTCGCGCGCGAGCGCGCGGCTGGCGATCAGCAGTTCGCCCCACAGGACGCGGCCCTCCCACCAGCGCGCGTAGCACGCGTTGCTGCGGAAGCTCATGAAGACCGACAGCGCGATGCCGATCAGCGTGAACGGGATCGCGCTGATCCTGGAGAAGATGCCGGGCCATTCGTCGGCCGCGACGACGGCGACGAGGCTTACCAGCGCGACGGCGAGCAGGCGCCGCGCGATGTGCGGGAGGATCGAGCCGCGGACCGCAAACAGGATGTCCCGGAAGCTGGGTTGCTTGCGAACGATCATGGTGTCCGATGCCGGCTGCGCGGCCGGAGTCTACTTCCGTTGCGCGCCCGTCATCGCGCGGAACCACGATCGGTGGTGCTTCCACGCCCAGCCGTAGCCGACCGTGCCGCGCGTCATCGCGCGGATCGAACCTTTCACCCAGATCGCGGCGTAGACATGCACGATGATCGCGCAGATCAGCACGGTCGCGAACAACGCGTGCAGCACGGAAGCGAGCCGCACGAACTCGACCGGCAACGCGAAGTACGCGCGCCACATGCAAAGCCCGGTCGCAACGAGGCCGAGCAGGCACAGCACGATGACCCAGAACAGCAGTTTCTGGCCCGCGTTGTACTTGCCCACGGCGGGCAGGTCCTCCTCGCGGTTGTCCAGAACGTCGCCGATCCGGCGCAGCCATTGCCGGTCGGCGGAATCGAGGAAGTTGTCGCGCCACAGCCTTGCGGCCAGAAGCACGAATGCGATCGCCCAGGCGATGCCGACGAACGGATGCAGGATGCGCGTCCACGGGCCTCCGCCGAAGAGGCTGGCCAGCCAGAACATCGCCGGATGGAACAGCGCGAGGCCCGACAGCGCGAGCAGCACGAAGCAGATCGCGACGATCCAGTGGTTGACGCGCGTCGCGTACGGATAACGCAGGATTTCGCCGGCCTTGCGTTCGTCGGTCATGGCGTCTTCTCCAGCTCGCGGCGCGCGGCTTCCTCGTCGGATTCGTCGACTTCGCTCGGCCCCTTGCGCAGGTAGTGCAGGAAGCCGAGCGCGGCCGTGGTCGCCATCGCAAGCAGGCCGAGCGGCTTGGCGATGCCCTTCCACAAGCCCACGCTGGCGCTGATCGCCGGATTCGCCGGCAGGTCGCTGTAGAGCTGCGGCTGGTCGGCGTGGTGCAGCACGTACATCACGTGGGTGCCGCCGACGCCGGCCGGATCGTACAGGCCGGCCTTGTCGAATCCGCGGGATTTCAGGTCGTCGATGCGCTCGGCCGCGTGCTGCCGCATGTCCTCCTTGCTGCCGAACACGATCGCGCCGGTCGGGCAGGTCTTCACGCAGGCGGGTTCGAGGCCGACCGAGACGCGGTCCGAGCACAGCGTGCACTTGTACGCCTTGCTGTCCTTCTTCGAGATGCGCGGCACGTTGAACGGACAGCCGGTGATGCAGTAGCCGCAGCCGATGCAGTTTTCCTCGTGGAAATCGACGATGCCGTTCGCGTACTGCACGATCGCGCCGGGCGACGGACACGCTTTCAGGCAACCCGGATCGGCGCAGTGCATGCAGCCGTCCTTGCGGATCAGCCATTCGAGGTCGCCCTTCGGATTCTCGTATTCGGCGAAGCGCATCAGCGTCCAGGATTGGTCGCTGAGGTCCGGCGGATTCGTGTAGCTGCCGGTGCAACTGCCGATCTCGTCGCGCAGGTCGTTCCATTCCATGCACGCGACCTGGCAGGCCTTGCAGCCGATGCACTTGGTCACGTCGATGAGCTTGGCGACCTCGCCTGTGTGCGCGCCGCGCGCCTGCGGCTCGGGCAAGGTCGTGGCGGAGCGGCGGATGATGTCGAGCGATTGCAGTACCATGTCACGCGCTCCCCTGGGCTTTCTCGACCTTGACCAGGATGCACTTGGACTCCGGGGTCTGCGAATTGCCGTCGCCGATCGCGTTGGTCAGCGTGTTGGCGAGGTAACCCGGCTTCGCCGCGCCGAGGAAGCCCCAGTGGATCGGCACGCCGACCTGGTGCACGGTCTTGCCTTCGATCGTCAGCGGCTTGATGCGCTTGGTCACCATCGCGACCGCCTCGATGTGTCCGCGTTTGGAACTGACCCGCACGCGACTGCCGTTGGCAATGCCGAGTTCGTCGGCCAGCGCCGCGCCGATTTCGACGAACTGCTCGGGCTGGATGATCGCGTTCAACTCGCCGTGCTTGGTCCAGAAGTGGAAATGCTCGGTGAGGCGATACGTCGTCGCGACATGCGGGAACTCGTCCGGCTTGCCGATCTGCGCGAGATCGTCCTTGAACACGCGCGCCGCCGGATTGTTCAGGGTCAGCGGCTGGTCCGGGCTCAACGGATTCTTCGCCAGCGGCGTGTCGAACGGCTCGTAGTGTTCCGGGAATGGCCCTTCGGCCATGCCGCCGCGCGCGAAGAAGCGCGCGACGCCTTCCGGGTTCATGATGAACGGCCCCATGCCGTCGCTCGGGTTCGAGGTCGGGTTGAAGTCGGGAACATCCACGCCGCCCCAGGCCGTGCCGTTCCATGCGATCAGCGTGCGCTTCGGGTCGAACGGCTTGCCGCTCGGATCGCACGACGCGCGGTTGTACATGACGCGCCGGTTGGCCGGCCACGCCCAGGCCCAGTTGACGGTGTTGCCGATGCCGCTCGGATCGGAATTGTCGCGCCGTGCCATCAGGTTGCCGGTCGGCCCCCACGCACCGGCATAGATCCAGCAGCCGCAGGCGGTGCTGCCGTCGTCGCGCAGTTCGGCGAATCCGGCCACCTGCTCGCCGGCCTTGCGCACGAGCTTGGTCGCGTCCTTGGGATCGTGCACATCCGCGAGCGCCTTGCCGTTGAACTCCATCGCGAGTTCTTCGGGGGTCGGAACCTCGGGATTCGAATACGTCCACGCGAGGTCGCGGATCGGATCCCAGTACGCGCCGCCATCTTTCTCGTACAGCGCTTTGATGCGATGGAACAGCTCCGCCATGATCTCGATGTCGCTGCGCGATTCGCCCGGCGGCTTGGCGCCGCTCCAGTGCCACTGCAGCCAGCGCGAGGAGTTCACGATCGAGCCGTTCTCCTCCGCGAAGGACGTGGTCGGCAGGCGGAAGACCTCGGTCTGGATCTTGCTCGGGTCGACGTCGTTGAGCGCGCCGTGGTTCTGCCAGAACGAGATCGTCTCGGTCTCCAGCGGATCCATGCTGACCATGAACTTGAGCTTGGAGAACGCGCTGATCAGCTTGCCCTTGTTCGGCGCCGACGCCAGCGGGTTGAAGCCCTGGCAGAGATAACCGTTGATCTTGCCCTGGTTCATCAGCTCGTAGGCCTGCAACATGTCGTACGGCTTGTCGAGCTTGGGCAGGTAGTCGAAGCACCAGTTGTTGTCGGCGGTCGCCGCGTCGCCCCACCACGACTTCATCAGGCTGACGTGGAACTTCGGGTAGTTCTGCCAGTACGCCATCTGGTTCGGGCGCAGCGGCTTCTGCGTGCGCTTGGCGAGGTAGGCCTGGTAGTCCTGCTCGTCCTGCTTGGGCAGCGTGAGGTAGCCGGGCAGGAGGTCGGACATCAGGCCGATGTCGGTCAGGCCCTGGATGTTGGAATGCCCGCGCAGCGCGTTCATGCCGCCGCCGGCGATGCCGATGTTGCCGAGCAGGAGCTGCACCATCGCGCCGACGCGCACGTTCTGCGAACCGATCGAGTGCTGCGTCCAGCCGAGCGCGTACATGATCGTCATCGCGCGATCCTTGGTCGCGGTCGTGGCGATCAGGTCCCAGATCTGCCGGATCTTGTCCTTCGGCGTGCCGCAGACGCGCTCGACCATGTCGACGGTGTAGCGCGCGTAGTGCTGCTTCAGCAGGTTGTAGACGCTGCGCGGATTTTGCAGCGTCGGATCGGTCTTGACGTAGCCGTCGTCGCCGAAAACGTAGTCCCAGCTCGACTTGTCGTAGCTGCGCTTCGCGGCGTCGTAACCGGAATACAGGCCTCCGTCGAACGCGAACTCGTCCTTCACGAGGAAGGACATGTCCGTGTAGTTCAGCACGTACTCGTGCTGGATCTTGTCGTTCGTCAGCAGGTAGTTGATCAATCCGCCCAGGAACACGATGTCGGTGCCGACGCGGATCGGCGCGTACACGTCGGCCACCGAGGCCGAACGGTTGAAGCGCGGATCGACGACGATCAGCTTGGCCTTGTTGTGCGCCTTCGCCTCGGTCACCCACTTGAAACCGCACGGGTGCGCCTCGGCGGCGTTGCCTCCCATGATGAGCACGACATCGGCGTTCTTGATGTCGACCCAGTGATTCGTCATCGCACCTCGGCCAAACGTCGGGGCAAGACCTGCCACCGTCGGGCCGTGTCAGACACGTGCCTGGTTGTCGAACGCGAGCATTCCCATCGAGCGGACGACCTTGTGCGTGAGCACGGCCGTCTCGTTGCTGGTCGCGGAAGCCGCCAGCATGCCGGTGGTGAGCCAGCGGTTCACGGTCTGCCCGGCTTCGTTCTTCGTGACGAAATTCGCGTCGCGGTCGGCCTTCATCAGGCGCGCGATGCGGTCGAGCGCGTCGTCCCAGGAAAGCCGCTGCCACTGGTCGGAACCCGGCGCGCGGTACTCGGGATATTTCAGCCGCGACTTGCTGTGGATGACGTCGACCAGGCCGGCGCCCTTCGGGCACAAGGTACCGCGATTGACCGGATGGTCCGGATCGCCCTCGATGTGGAAGATGCTCGCCTTCGCGTTCTTGGCGCCGTCGCCGAGCGAATACATCAGGATGCCGCAGGCGACCGAACAGTAGGTGCAGGTGTTGCGGGTTTCGGTCGCTCGCGCCAGCTTGAACTGGCGTACTTCGGCGAGCGCAGGCGCGGGCGAGAAACCCATCAGCGTCAGGCTCGATCCCACCAGCGTGACGCCGGTGACCTTCAGGAATTGGCGACGGGTCAGGTCTGCCATCGGTAGCTCCTACGGGGGTACAAGCTGCGGCCAGTGTATGCCTGCCCCCAGGCCCCAACAAGCCGCGCCCGGACCCTCGCGCGGCACCCGCGGCGACCTAGGCGCGCGGCGACGCCGCCCCGCGCTGGCGCAGCGTCTCGAACAATGCGATTCCGGTCGCGACCGAGACGTTCAGGCTTTCCATGTCGCCGCGCATCGGGATGTGCGCGAGGAAGTCGCACGATTCCCGCGTGAGCCTGCGCATGCCCTCGCCTTCGCTGCCGAGGACCACCGCGATCGGGCCATTCAGGTCGACCGCGTACAGCGACTGCGGCGTATCGCCGGCCAGCCCGACCAGCCACACGCCGGCATCCTTCAACACCTTCAGCGCTCGCGCGAGATTCGTCGCTGCGACGATCGGTACGCGATCGGCCGCACCGGCCGAAGCGCGGCGAACGGTCGGCGTCACGCCGACGGCGCGATCCTTCGGCACCACGACCGCGGTGACGCCGGCAGCCTCCGCGCTGCGCAGGCAGGCGCCGAAGTTGTGCGGATCGGTGACGCCGTCGAGCACGAGGATCAGCGCATCGCGCCCGGCCTTCTCGACCAGCGCGGCCAATGACGACTCCGGCAACGGCGCCGGCGCCTTGTAATAGGCGACGACGCCCTGGTGGCGCCCGCCGCCGGTCATCTTGTCGAGCGCCGCGCGGTCGCGCGCATGCGGCTTCACGCCGAGATCGCGCGCGCGCTCGCCGAGCTCCTTGACGCGCGCGTTCTGCGTGCCGTTCTCGATGTACAACTCGACGAGGTTGCCGACATCGTGGTTCAGCGCGGCTTCGACCGCGTGGATGCCGATCAGGAGTTCGTTGCTCATTGAAGGCCAATGCGAGGATCAGGGACGCAAGTGTAGCGGGACGGAAGGGCCGCGGACCTTCCGGTCCGCGGCCGCGAGCGGATTGCCTCCGCTCAGCGCTCCGCCACCAGCCGGAAGTCGATCTTGCGATCCTCCAGGCTCGCGCGCAGCACCTGCACGCGCACCGCGTCGCCGAGGCGGAACTTCAGGCCGCGGCGCTCGCCGGAAAGCAGGCGGCGGGTCGCGTCGAAGTGGTAGTAGTCGTTCGGCAATTGCGTGATGTGGATCAAGCCGCTGATCTTCGATTCGGCCAATTCCACGAAGAGGCCGAACGAGGTCACGCCGGAGACGATGCCGTCGAACTCGCTGCCGACGTGCTTTTCCATCCACGCGCACTTGTAGCGCTCGTCGACGTCGCGCTCGGCTTCGTCGGCGCGGCGTTCGTTGTTCGAGCAATGCAGGCACATGCTCGCCATGTCGCTCGGGCTGTACCGGTATTCGGCCGGCTTGCCGCCGCCGAGCGCGTGGCGGATCGCGCGATGCACCAGCAGGTCCGGATAGCGGCGGATCGGCGAGGTGAAGTGCGTGTAGGTTTCGAGGCCGAGGCCGAAATGGCCCGGATCGTCCGGCTGGTAGACCGCCAGGCTCTGCGAGCGCAGCAGCACCGATTCGATCAGGCTCGCGTCGGGACGCTTGCGCACCTTCTTCAGCAACGCCGAAAAATCGCCGGGAGTGACCTGCCCGTGCGGCGGCAACGTCAGCTTGAATTCCCGCAGGAACTCCAGCAGGTCCTCGTACTTCGACGCCGGCGGCGGCGCGTGCACGCGGTACGGCGTCGGGATGCGCTTCTTCTGCAGGAACTTCGCGGCCTCGACGTTCGCCGCGATCATGCATTCCTCGATCAGCTTGTGCGCGTCGTTGCGTTCGTGCGCGGCGAGCTGCACGACCTCGCCGTTCGGGCCGAGGCGGAAGTCGACTTCGCTGCTCTCGAAATCGATCGCGCCGCGCTTCTGGCGCGCCTTGGCCAGCAGCTTGTAGAGCTGGTGCAGGTGTTTGAGCTGCGGCATCACGTCGGCGAGTTCGCGGCGGGCATCGGCGTCCTTCTCGCCGATCGCCTGCCAGACGCGGTCGTAGGTCAGCCGCGCATGCGAGCGCATCACCGCCGGATAGAACTTCGAGCGCGTGACGATGCCGGCGCGGTCGACCTGCATCTCGCAGACCATGCATAGGCGCTCGACCTTCGGGTTCAGCGAGCAGATGCCGTTCGACAGGGTTTCCGGCAGCATCGGCACGACGAAGCCCGGGAAATACACCGATGTCGAGCGGTTGTACGCTTCCTCGTCGAGCGCGCTGCCGGCCTGCACGTAGTGCGAGACGTCGGCGATCGCGACGAGCAGGCGGAAGCCGTTTTCCGTCGGCTCGGCATGGACCGCGTCGTCGAAATCGCGCGCGTCCGCGCCGTCGATCGTGACCAGGGGCGTCTTGCGCAGGTCGACGCGCCCCTTGATCTCGGCCGCGGACACGTCCGGCTCGACCTCGGCGGCATCGCGCAACGCGGCGGCCGGCCATTCGTGCGGCAGGTCGTGGCTGGCGATCGCCATCTCGACGACCAGCGACGGCGTCAAGCGCTCGCCGAGCACGGCGAGGATGCGGCCCATCGGGCCGCGCTGCGTGGTCGGCTGGTCGGTGATCTCGACGACGACGATCTGGCCGGAACGCGCGCCGCGATCCTTGCCGGGCGTGATCAGCACGTCCTGGTGCAGGCGCCGGTCGTCCGGCGTGACGAGGATCAGGCCGTTCTGCTCGACGACGCGTCCGACCAGTCGCGGCGAGCGACGCTCGAGCACCTCGACGATCGCGCCCTGGCGACGCCCGCGCCGATCGACGCCGACCACGCTGGCGAGCACGCGGTCGCCGTGCAGCACCTTGCGCATCTCAGCCGGCGACAGGTACAGATCCTCGCCGCCCTCCTCGGGCCGCAGGAAGCCGTAGCCTTCGGCATTCGCGATCACGCCGCCGCGGATCAGGTCGAGCTTGCTGGCGACGCCGTAGCCACCGCGCCGGTTCTGCATCAACTGGCCGTCGCGCAACATCGCGGCGAGGCGGCGCGTCAGCGCCTCGAAATCCTGCGGCGCGTCCAGGCGCAATGCCCGCGCGATCGCTTCGACCGTCATCAATTCGCCGTGCTTCTCGAGCAGCGCGAGGATCGCTTCGCGGCTCGCGATCGGGCGCTCGTAGCGGCTCGCCTCGCGTTCGGCATACGGATCGTGGATCGGCGGCTTGGCCGGTCGGCTGCGCTTCTCGCCCTTCGGAGGCGGCGGCGGCAACCATCCCGGCAATGCCTTCTTCTGCTTGCCGGCGCGCTGGCCGGGGCCGCGTTTGCTGCGCTCGGCGCCGGTGCGCGAGGTGGTGGTTTTTCTTCGTTTCAACGTGGTTTCCTTGTTGTGCGCGGGCAGCGTCGCCGAGCGTGCATCCGATTGCAAGCAAATGCGTTGACAGCCCGTGGCCCGGCCAGTATTGTTCGCGCCCCCGGTCGGCCATGCCAGCCGGGTTTGCCCAGGTGGCGGAATTGGTAGACGCACTAGCTTCAGGTGCTAGCGGGGCGACCCGTGGAGGTTCGAGTCCTCTCCTGGGCACCATCAATGGTCTCTCGTGAAGCTTCATCGCATGAGACACCCGTTTCACATGAAACCCCGCGAAAGCGGGGTTTTTTGTTGCCCGCCTTCCCGCGCATGCGCGCCAGACGCCGGACGCGGCACTTGAGAACGGCGGGGCGCCCTTACCTGCGGCTTCGCGCGTCCGTTCCGTTCCACAGCAACACGAGCGACTGCAGGTAGACGAGCAGCCACGTCGTGTTGAATCCCGCGGCCAGCAAGGCATCGCCGGCGCTGCCATGCCAGGCGTGCGGCAGGCCGATCGTGACCACGGCCAGCACGAGCGGATTGGCCGTGATCGCGAACCAGCGCGGATAGGCACTGCGTCCGGTCGCGATGGCGGCAGAGAGCACGAGCAGGCCGGCAACGGAAGCCAGCACGGACGCATACCAGGTGGCGAGCAGCACGCCGTGGAATTCGTCGGCGAGCGCAAGCAGCGTCGCATGCGCATCCGCCGGCGTCGCCAGCAGCGCCTGGTAGGCGGCGCCGACGAAATAGAATGCCGCGTGCGGCAACGGCGACCACGCGTAGCCGACGAAGACGAGCGCGATCGCCGCGATCGCCCAGCGACCCGCGCCGCGCACGCCGCGCCACAGATGCCAGCAGCCGGCGAGATAGAGCGGCAGCGTGAAGACCGCCCACAGCGCGCCGGCGATTAGGCGCGACGTCGGCACGCCGACGAGGCGCAACGCGAAATCGCGTTCGATTCGATCGGCATGAGTGACGAACAGCAAAGGAAAATCCGCCGCATCGGCGACGTGGCCGACAATCAGCACGTCGCCGACGATCCAGCCGAGCGCGCCAAGCACGCCGGCGAGACCAGCCAGGCGCAACAGCCACGTTCCGCGCGACGCGCCGTTCATCGCCGAGCGCTGGTCGCCTGCGCTGCGTGCGCGGCGATGCGCCAACGAACGCCGATCGCCAGCGGCGACGCGGCGAGCGCGAAGAACGCCAGGTTCCATGCCCCTTGCGTCAGCAGCATGCCGACGATGCCGACGATGCCGACGAACGTGAGCAGCGCGACGGCTAACAACGCACGACGACCTTTCATTCGGTTGCCCCCTCGTCGATGCCGGACTTGCGTCGGCGCTTGCGGCGTCGATCCCACCACAGCCAGGCGCCATTGCCGGTGATGAACAACGTGAGCCAGGTACAGGCGGTCCACAGCAGCTTCAGCGGCAAGCCGCCGTAGTCGCCGAAGTGCAGCGGCTGCGCGAGCAGGATCGCCTTCAGGTACCACGGCAGCTGCAGCACGACCGGCACGCTGCCGTCGGCGGCATCGACGAGCGCCACGCGGAACAGTCGCTTGTCGAGGCCGTCGCCGCCGACGAGCGCGCTGTAGTGGCGGCCGCTGGAAAAATCGGTGCCGGGAAAGATCAGCGAGATGACGTGCCAGCCCTGCGGGGCGGCGGCAAGCGCGGCGGCATAGGCGCGATCGACGTCGACCGGCGGATGCTCCGGATCGACCGCCTCGCCGGCGTAACGCGTCCGCACCGCATTCAGCTCGGTGGCCTGCCAGACCATCTGCGCGATCGCGCCGAAGCCGAGCAGCACGCCGGTAACGGTGACGACGAACGCCCAGCCGAGCACGATCGAACCGACGAAGTTGTGCAGGTCGAGCTGGCGCAGGCGCGCGTCGCGGCCACGACGCAGCACACCGAGCGCGACACGCTTGACGTGCGGCGCGTAGACGACGAGTCCCGACAGCAACGACACCAGCACGAGGAGCGCGACCAGCGCGCCGACGAGCTCGCCAAGCGGCCCGAGGAACCATTCCGAATGCAGTTTGAGCAGGAACCCGGTCAGCGTCTTGTCGGCGTCGCCGCCGCTTTCGCTCGGCTGCCCGGTATCGAGATGGGCGAAACGCAACTTGGCGCGATCGAAGCCGTGATCGGCCTTCGGCGCAGTGACGACGAGCAGGATGCCCGGGTGCTCTTCGGGATCGATGCCGATGCTCAACGCGCGCTCGTCCGGGTGCTTGCCGAGCACGTTGGCGATGTCCTTGGCGAACGGCGCGTGCACGGTGCCGGCCTCGACGCTCGCGGTCGGCACGACGCCAAGCGCGGCGTCGATCTCGTCGTGGAAGATCAGCACGGTGCCGGTGAGGCACAGGATCAGGAACGGCAACGTCGCGACCAGACTGGCCCAGCGATGCAGCCACAGATTCAGCCGATACCAGCGGGAAGTGCCTTGCGCCTGCATCAGCGGAAGTCGTAGCGCAGGCCGGCGTACCAGGTGCGCGGCTGCTGCAGTTGCGCCCAGTCGTACGAAGTCGGCACGCTGGTCAAGGTGTAGATGCCGACGGGTCCGCGCTCGTCGAACAGATTGTTGACGCCGGCGAACACGAAGGCGTTGCCGATCTGGAATCCAGCCTTGGCGCGCGCGATCCAGTACGCGTCCACGCGTCCGAACGGCCGGTTCTCGACGTCGGAGTAGTAGGCGTTGCTGCGGCGCACGTCGAAGCTGGCTTCCAAGCCGTTGGCGGCATGCCAGGCGAGGCCGACGTTGGACGTGAGCGATGGCGCGCCCGCGAATTCGTTGCCTTCGACACCGGAGCCGGGGTAGTCGGTGATGCGCGTACGCAGCAGGCCGACGTCGGCGTGGACTTCCAGCTCCTCGGCGGCGAACCAGCGAAGGCCGAGCTCGGCGCCGCCGTTGTGGGCGCGCTTGGCGTTGCGGATCACGGCCGAGTAGTTGAGCGGATCGGGGTCGAGCACGTACAGCAGTTGCATGTCCCGGTAGTCGCCGCGGAACACGTTGCCGGTCAGCTGCATGCGGCCATCCAGGAGATCGCCGCGGAAATACACCTCGTAGTCGCGAACGTATTCCGGCTCGTACGCGTAGGTCGTCACCGGCACGCCGAAGGTGACGCCACCGCCACCGGCGTTGTAGCCGCGCGAGGCGACGACGCCGAACGTCCATGCCGCGGACGGATGCCACGCAAGGCCGAGTTTCGGGAGGAACGCATCGTAGGTCTTGTCGATGTCGACGCTCACGGCCATGCCGTCGCCACCGTGACGACGGTGCTCCTCGCGCTCGTAGCGCGCACCGAGCGTGAACTCGAGGCCGTGGGCGAACGCGATCGAGCCCTCGCCGTACAGCGCGGCAGTCCTGACGCGATCGGTGAAGGTTTCCGGGAGCGGATAGTCGATGAACTCGTGCTGGTCGGCCTTGAACAGATAGAGGCCGGCGATGCCGCTCGTCGCCGAATCGCCGCGATCCAGAACCAGGCGCGGTTCGAGCACGTACTGGTCGGTGTCGATGGTCGCCACGCCGCTGCCGGCCGGCGCGAAGCGGTCGACGTGCAGATCGGTCGCGCTGAACAGGTTCTGGAAGCGCAGGCGATCGGCGAAATCCCAACCGGTATCGGAGATGAGGGAGTTCGACCGCGACGCGAACACCGGCATCTGCAGCGTGCTCGGCACGTCGGTCGCGTCGAACGGGCGCGCCACGCTCTCGGTCTGCGGCGCGCGCGAATCGGCATACTGGAAGGTCAGCAGTTGGCTGAATCCGGGCAGCGCCTGCGGCTTGTAGAGCAGTTTGGCGCGCACGTTGCGCGTCTCGAACCGGCCCGGATCGCCGGTGCCGGGAAATCCCTCGAAATCAAGGAAGCTCTGGTGGCGCTGGAGGTCGCCCGACAGGCGCACCGCAAGCTGGTCGGCGATGAGCGGGCCGGAGGCGTAGAACGCTCCTTCGCCGCGATCGTGATTGCCGCCGAGCGCCATGACGCCGGCCTCGGGCGTGAAGGACGGATCACGCGTCTTGATCGCGAGCGTGCCGGCGATCGCGTTGCGTCCTTGCAGGAGGCTTTGCGCGCCGCGCAGCAGTTCGACCTGGTCGACGTCCCACAGGCCGCTGTCGCCGAACACGAGTTCGTTGTAACTGAGCGGGCGGCCATCGACGGTGACGTTGAGGCGTGGCCGCGTACCGGCGAAGAACGCATCCACGCCCTGCGCCGAACCGGTGCCGTCGATGCCGCGGATCGACGGCGCGGCGTTGCCCTGCCCCATCGAGGTCACGTTGGCGGCATTGGCGAGCACGTCGCGACCGCTGAAATCGCCGCGATCTGCGAGCGCCTGCGCATCGAGCACGTCGGTACTGGTTGCCGTGTCGTGCAGCGAGCGCCCCTGCTTCTCCGCGGTGACGACGGTGGCCTGCAGCGTCACCGGCCGATCCGCGCCATCGGGCGACGATTCGTCGGCCCACGCCGTGCCGGCGCAGGCCAGGGCGGCGAGGACCGCGAGGCAAACAGGAGTACGGGCGGACGATGTCCGCCGGGGAAGCCGCCGACGCATGCGCATGCTGTCCTTCAAAGAGCCGGAAAACGGGAACAGGCTGCAGTGGCGGACTCGGCTTGCGCAGCAACCGCGCAAATATAAACGCGAATCATTCTCATGTGAAGATGCTCGTCGGGCAGCATGCCGCCCGGGGCCGCTCGCGCGCCCCCGTACACGCGAGTTCGCCGCGGTCCAGCGCCGATTGCGGCGATGGACCGGGCGTCCCGCTATACTCGGGGTTTCCCGTTCGCGGCGGGAGAAGCAGGGATTCGTCCTGCTGCCGAAGGCGCAACGCCCGTAATCGCTCAGGCTCCGTACCGCCGCACGTGCAAACTCTGGAGAGATCGGCAGCGCGATGCGCGCATGCCGGCGCCGAAGGGGCAAGAAGCAGGCTTCCATCGGGAGCGTCGCTTCCAAACTCTCAGGCAAAAGGACAGAGGGGCGCCCGCGTGCGGCTTCGCACGTTGCCAGCTTTTCCGGACGCCTCCATGACCCACACTCCTTCGCCGTCGCTGCGCGACCTCGAACACCATTCCGCTTTCGTCGAACGCCACATCGGCCCGAACGACGCCGAGATCGCGCAGATGCTGCGCGCGATCGGCCACGATTCGCTGGAGTCGATGACCGACGCGATCGTGCCGGCAAGCATCAAGTCCGCCGCGCCGCTGGCGTTGCCCGAAGCCGTCACCGAGGTCGAGGCGCTGGCGAAGATCCGCGCGATCGCCGACAGGAACGAAGTCTTCCGCACGTTCATCGGCCAGGGCTACTACGGCACGCACACGCCGAACGTCATCCTGCGCAACGTGCTGGAGAACCCCGCGTGGTACACCGCCTACACACCGTACCAGGCGGAAATCTCGCAGGGCCGCATGGAAGCGCTGATCAACTTCCAGACGATGGTCGCCGACCTCACCGGCATGGAGATCGCGAACGCATCCTTGCTCGACGAAGCCACCGCCTGCGCCGAAGCGATGACCCTGGCCAAGCGTTCGTGCAAGTCGAAGTCGAACGTGTTCTTCGTTTCGAACGGCGTGCATCCGCAGTCGATCGAGGTGATCCGCACGCGCGCCGAGCCGCTCGGTTTCGAGATCGTCGTCGGCGATGACGCGGACGCCGCGACGACCGACGCATTCGGCGTGCTGCTGCAATATCCGGACACCTTCGGCCACGTCGGCGACTACAAGGCGACCGCCGACGCGGTCCATGCGCGCGGCGGCCTCGTCGCGGTCGCGACCGACCTGCTCGCGCTCACGCTGATCGCCGCGCCCGGCGAATGGGGCGCCGACATCGTCGTCGGCAACTCGCAGCGCTTCGGCGTGCCGTTCGGCTTCGGCGGCCCGCACGCCGCGTTCATGGCCTGCCGCGACGCCTACAAGCGCTCGATGCCGGGCCGCCTGATCGGCGTCTCGATCGACACCGAAGGCCAGCCGGCGTACCGCCTGACCTTGCAGACGCGCGAGCAGCACATCCGTCGAGAGAAGGCGACCAGCAACATCTGCACCGCGCAGGTGCTGCTCGCGGTGATGGCGAGCATGTACGCGGTCTACCACGGACCGGATGGACTGGCCCGCATCGCGCGTCGCGTGCATCGCCTGGCCGCGATCCTCGCCGCCGCGCTCGCGCGCGCCGGCCTGGCCGTCGGCGGCGACTTCTTCGACACGCTGCGCATCGACGGCGTCGATGCCGACGCGGTGCACGCCAAGGCCGCGTCGCTGCGCATCAACCTGCGCGAGATCGACGGTACCGCCGTCGGCATCAGCCTCGACGAGACCACCACGCGCGACGACGTGATCGCGCTCGCGCGCCTGTTCGATGCCGGGATCGAGGACATCGACGAACTCGACGTGGCGACCGCCGACGCGCTGCCGCCCGCGCTGCGCCGCACCTCGGCGTTCCTGGCGCATCCGGTGTTCAACACGCACCACAGCGAGCACGAGCTGCTGCGCTACCTGCGCGCGCTGGCCGACAAGGACCTCGCGATGGATCGCACG
>Ga0153956_1001225_pt1 | contig 23648 bp, 19 predicted proteins | sample TSFL040MetaG_FD_104704 | JGI IMG/M metagenome (GOLD analysis project Ga0153956, IMG submission 104704) | Attine ant fungus gardens microbial communities from Florida, USA - TSFL040 MetaG | ecosystem: Host-associated > Fungi > Mycelium > Unclassified | place: USA: Florida, Wekiwa Springs... | reverse complement strand
GAATTGCCGATATTGGCGTTGATCTTGACGAGGAAGTTGCGACCGATCGCCATCGGCTCGCTTTCCGGGTGGTTGATGTTGTTCGGGATGATCGCGCGGCCGCGCGCGACCTCCTCGCGCACGAATTCCGGCGTGATCAGTTTCGGGATCGCCGCGCCGAAGGACTGGCCCGGGTGTTGCTTCAGCAGGTGCGCCTCGCGGATCGCCTCGATGCGCTGGTTCTCGCGGATCGCGACGTATTCCATTTCCGGCGTGACGATGCCGCGGCGCGCGTAGTGCATCTGCGACACGTTCATGCCGGACGTCGCCACGCGCGGCTTCGGGATGTTCGGGAAGCGCACGTCGGCGAGTTCCTTCGCGACCGCATGGCGGCGCGTGAACGGCGAGGTGAAATCGGCGAGCTGCCCGCTGTCGCCGCGCTCGGCGATCCACGCCGCGCGCAGCGCCGGCAGGCCGGCGGCGAGATCGACGCGATAGTCCGGATCGGTGTACGGGCCGGACGTGTCGTATGTCGTGAACGGCGCGTTCTTCTCGGTGCCGAACATCGACGGCGTGTCGGCCAGCGCGATCTCGCGCATCGGCACGCGCAGGTCCGCGCGCGAACCCGTCACGTGGATCTTGCGCGAGCCGGGGATCGGACGCGTGACGGATTCGGACAGCTCCGCGGTCTGGCGCAGCAGGTCGGAAGGAAGGGCGTTCATCGGCATTCGTCCTGTCGGTGGCGTGCCCGCGGCGCGGGTACTGGACGAAGCGGGATGCGCGGAATGCCGTCTGGGGCAAGCTCCGCGAAGCTCCCTACACCGGTACGAGCCGGATCAGGTTCGAAGGGACTCTCTCAGCCGGCTGCCGCCGGCACCCCCGCTTCAAGGCCGGCATTGAAGCACGTTCGCCCCGGCGCAACCAGTGAGTGCTTTTCGCGACGGCCCACGCGCGGGCCGCCGTCCGGCGACGATCGCGCGCGCTCGACCGTCCTTTCGACAACGCTGCGACAATCGCAGCCTTCCACTTCGCGTGACCGCCATGAAATCACCGATCCTCGCTTCCTTCCTTCTCGGTTTCGCCGTCCTCGGCGCCGGCCTGCTCGACGGCTGCGCGACCACGCCGGCGCAAACGGCGCAATCCGCGCGGGTGCAGGTGGACTGGACCGATCCGCAGCAATTCGCGGACGTGCGCGACAGTCCGGCGTCGAGCCCGGCTCGCCGCAATCCGGAGGAATGGCTGCAGACGCTCGCGCGCTGGCTGCAAGGCCGCGCGGAGCGTGCGCTGCCGCCGGGCGAGCATCTCGAGGTGACCTTCACCGACATCAAGCGCGCCGGCAGCTTCGAGCCCTGGCGCAGCCCGCAATGGGCCGACATCCGCGTCATCAAGGACATCTATCCGCCACGCATCGACCTGCGCTTCACGTTGACCGATGCGAACGGCAGGACGCTGTCCGCCGGCGAACGCAAACTGACCGACCTCGCCTTCCTCGCGCGCGGCACGATCAATACCGACGACCCCCTGCGCTACGAGAAACGGATGCTCGGCGATTGGCTGCGCAAGGAATTCGGCGCGACGTCGGCCGACTGAGGGGACGGCCGTCGACCGGCGGCGACGTCCCGCTCGACGCGAGCGGATTCCGGCGCGACCGTCCCGGCCCCGGTGGACCGCCACGTGCCGATCCGCACATCGCCACCGCGCACGCGTAGCGGCACAATGCACGCTCGCCCACCAGCCCGCGCGCCATGGACACCCAGCATCCCGACCTGCATCCGCTGTTCGCCGACCACATCGCCACGCTGATGGCGCGCGCCGAGAAGGCGCTGCTGCGCGGCGGCTACGACCACCTCGTCATCGCGGCCGGCCAGCCGGCGAACCAGTTCCTCGACGACCGCCCGTATCCGTTCGCGGTCAATCCGCATTTCAAGCACTGGCTGCCGGTGACGAAGGCGCCCGGCTCGTGGATCGTCCACACGCCAGGACGCAAGCCGAGGCTCGTCTACCTGCAGCCGCGCGACTACTGGCACGTGGTGCCGGACGCACCGGCCGGCTACTGGGTCGAGCATTTCGACATCGCGATCATCCGCGACGCGAAGGAAGCGCGCGCGCACCTGCCGAACGATCCCGCGCGCTGCGCGATCATCGGCGAAGCGAACGCCGCGCCGGAAGGATTCGCGCCGAACAACCCGCAGGACGTGCTCGACTACCTGCATTGGCAGCGCTCGTACAAGACCGCCTACGAACTGGCGATGATGCGCGTCGCGAGCAAGATCGGCGCGCGCGCGCACGGTGCCGCCGAGCGCGCGTTCCGCGAAGGCAAATCCGAGTTCGACATCCACGTCGCCTACATGGCCGCAGCGCGGCAGGCCGACAACGACCTGCCCTACGGCAACATCATCGCGCTGAACGAGCATTGCGCGGTGCTGCACTACATGGATCTCGCGCACGCGCCGCCGGCGCACGCGCACTCGTTCCTGATCGACGCCGGCGCGAGCTTCCACGGCTACGCCAGCGACATCACGCGCACGCATGCGGCGGCCGATGCCGGCGAGTTCCGCGCATTGATCGACGCGGTCGACGCCGCGCAGCGGGGTTTCTGCGCGAAGGTGCGCGCCGGGCAGGACTACCCCGAGCTGCACGTCCATGCGCACCACGCGCTCGCCGGCATCCTGAAGGACTTCGGTTTCATCCGCATGAGCGCGGAAAACGCGGTCGAATCGGGCGTCTCCAGCGTGTTCTTCCCGCACGGCCTCGGCCACCCGATCGGCCTGCAGGTGCACGACGTCGCCGGCTTCCAGGCCAGCGACGCCGGCGGCACGATCGCCCGCCCGCCCGGCCATCCGTACCTTCGCATGACGCGCGCGCTCGAACCCGGCATGGTCGTGACGATCGAGCCCGGCCTGTACTTCATCGACATGCTGCTGGCGGAACTGAAGGACAAACCCACCGCGAAGGATGTCGACTGGACCAGGGTCGATGCGTTCCGTCGATACGGCGGCATCCGCATCGAGGACGACGTCGCCTGTACCGCGGACGATCCCGAGAACCTCACGCGCGATGCGTTCGCGGCGACCTGACGGATCTGTCGTCCAACCGGAAGCTAAGACGAAGACGGCGCCTCCACGCCGGCTGGTATCGTGCGCGCCCCCGTCCGCACGCGCGGACTATCGCGTTGGCCCGCGCCCGCCGCCGGATGGTTCCGTGATCATTGAGCCGCGCGATCATGCAGGCGGGGGACCTCGATCGCCGACGCGGCCGCGCTGAATCGGCGTTGAAGACCGGGCGGCGAGCGGCGTGACAGCGAAGTCGGCATCGACTAGCGTGCGCCGCATCGCCGCGCAGGAAATCCCCGTTTGAACGTCCGCACGTGTTCCATCGTCCTCGCCCTGTCCGCGGCGCTGGGTTCGCCCGCGCCGGGCATCGCCGCAGCCGATCCCGCGCGCGCGACCTCCGTGGGCACGACGACCGCGGCCGCACACAAGCCGGCCAAACCGAAATCCGCACCCGTACGCGATCCACAGGTCGAACGCTGGCTCCACGTCGCCGGTTTCGGCGACGTCGCCGTGTACAAGCCGGCTGGCGCGAGCAAGGGCCTGGCGCTGTTCGCCTCGGGCGACGGCGGCTGGAACCGCGGTGTCACCGACATGGCGCACCAGGCGGCCGCGCTCGGCTATTGGGTCGCCGGCTTCAGCACGCCGCAATTCCTCAAGGGCCTCGACGGCGGCGCCGATCGATGCAGCGATGCCGACGGCCTGCTCGCCAGGCTCGGCGACGACCTCGTGCGCGAACTGAAGCTTCCGCTCGGCACGAAGCCGGTCATCATCGGCTACTCGTCCGGCGCGACGGTCGCCTACACCACGCTGGCCGCTGACGCGGGGCGCCGCTTCGGCGGCGGCATCAGCCTCGGCTTCTGCCCCGACCTGCTGATCCACAAGCCGTTCTGCCCCGGCGAAGGCGGCCTGACCGCCCATTGGCAGAAGAGCCCGCCCACCTGGGTGTTCGACAAGCGCGAAACCGTGAACGTGCCGTGGCGCATCGTGCAGGGCGAAGCCGACCAGGTCTGCGATCCGAAGTTCGCGCCGGAATTCGCCGCCGGCCAGAAGGACGCGAAGGCCGTCATGCTGCCGAAGGTCGGCCACGGCTTCGGCGTGCCGAAGAACTGGATGCCGCAGTACGCGCAGAGCGTGAAGGACCTGATCGACGCCGCGCCGCGGTGACGCGGCGGCCGCGCGGCGCGCTTTTCGCACGCCGACGCGGCCGGCGCGGCTAAACTTCGCCCAGTCTCAGGGACGAAAGGCCTCCGCATGACCACCGATACCCAAGCCAGGCCCGATACGCCGGTCGCGCGCGGCTGGGCGGCGCAGTTGCGCTGGCTGGTGCCCGCCGCGTTCCTGGTGCTGGTCGGCTGGCTGGTCGTACGCGGCATCGACGAGTTCGATCTGCCGGAGATGCAGCGCGTGCTGCTGGAGGTGCCGACCTTGCCGGCGCTCGGCGTCGGCCTGCTCGCGCTGATCGCGGTCGCGTTCACGGGCACGATCGACGTCGCCATCGCGCGCTGGCTGGGCATCGCGATGCCGGCGCGCGAGGTACTGCGGCTGGCCTTCGTCGCGAACGCGCTCGCCAACGTGCTGAACCTTTCCGGTGCGATCGGATCAAGCGTGCGCCTGCTCGGCTTCTCGGCGCGGCGCATCGAGCTGCCGGTCGGCGCCGCGCTGATCGGCTTGCAGGTGCTGTCGCTGCCGCTCGGGCTGTCGGTGCTGATTATCGCCGCGCTCGCCTCGGGCGCGATGCCGATCACGCCGAGCACGACCACGCATTGGCTCGGCGTTGCCGTGCTGGTCGCCGCCGCGTGCTACCTGCCGGCGTTCCTGTTCCTGACCTCGCGGCGCCCGCTGATGCGCTGGCTGCCGGCCGGTACGGAATTGCCGCCGATGCGCCTGAAGCTCACGCTCGCGGCGCTGTCGCTGGTCGACTGGGTGCTGAGCGCGGCCGTCCTGTACGGCTGCCTGTACATCTCCGGCGCGCACGTGAAACCCGGCCCGCTGCTGGCCAGCTTCGCCGCGGCGCAGACGCTCGGCCTGCTCAGCATGATCCCGGGCGGCTTCGGCGTGTTCGACAGCCTGATGGTGCTCGCGCTGACCACGGGCGGCTACGACAACGCGCAGGTATTGTCCGGCCTGTTCCTGTTCCGCATCGCGTACTACCTGCTGCCGCTGCTGACCGGCCTGTACTTCGGTTCCGGCATGCTGGCCGGACGCATTCCAGGTTTCGCGCGCGTCGCCGCGCGCCTGCAGACGCACCCGCTGTTCGGCCTGCTCGGCCTGCCGGCCAGCCTGCTCGCCGGCCTCGGCATCCGCGTGCTCGCGGCGCTGACCTTCGGCGCCGGCCTCGTGCTGCTCGGCTCGGCCGCGATCCCGGCGGTGCACGAGCACATCGAGGTCGTGCGCGCGCACCTGCCGATCGCCGCGGTCGAAAGCTCGTACTGGCTGTCGATCCTGACCGGCGTGCTGCTGCTCGGGCTCGGCCGCGGCATCGACGGCCGCCTGCGCGTCGCCTACCGCCTGACCGTCTGGATGCTCGTGGTCGGCGCGGTGCTCGCGGTGACCAAGGGCCTGCACTTCGGCGAGGCGCTGTTCCTGCTCGCGATCGCGGTGCTGCTGCGCATGCGCAAGCGCGAGTTCACGCAACGCGCGATGAGCCTGACGTCGGTGACGACGTTCGCATGGCTTTCCGGCCTCATCGTCGTCGTGTCGGCGTTCTTCGCGATCGGCATCTGGGCGGTGCTCGGCGACGACAGTTTCGACCTGTGGTACTTCGGCCACGGCGAGCATTCCTCGCGCATCGCACGCGGGCTGTTCGCGGCCGCGATCGGCCTGTTCGCCTACCTGATCTGGCAATCGTTCGCGGTGCGGCGGCCGCCGCTGAAGCTGCCCGACCACGCCGAGCTCGAACGCGCGCGCGAGGTCTACCTCGCGCACGGCGGCGGCGAGTTCGCGCACCTGTCGTTCATGGGCGACAAGCACCTGTTCTGGTCGGCCGACAGCCATGCGGTCGTCGCCTACGGCTCGGTGCGCGATCGCCTCGTCGCGCTCGGCTCCCCGTGCGGACCGGAGGCCGCGATCAAGCGCGCGATCCTCGACTTCCGCCAGTTCGCCGACGCGCAGGACCGCGTGCCTCTGTTCTACGAAGTGCTCGAGCCGGACCTGTCGCTCTACCACGACCTCGGTTTCGACCTGTTCAAGCTCGGCGAGCTGGCGACGATCCCGCTGGCCGAGTTCACGCTGGCCGGCAAGCGCTGGGAGGACTTGCGCCAGGCGGTCAACCGCTCGGTCAAGGAGCAGCTCACGTTCGAGCTGGTCGAACCGCCGTTCGACACCGTGCTGATGAGCGAACTCGAACGCGTTTCGGACGCATGGCTGGCCGACAAGGGCGCGCACGAGAAAAGCTTCTCGCTCGGCCATTTCGATGCGGACTATTTCGCCTGGAGCCCGCTCGCGCTGGTGCGCCGCGCCGGCGAGTTGATCGCGTTCGCCAACGTGCTGCCGCCGTACGGTCCGAACGGCACCGCCAGCGTCGACCTGATGCGCCACGTCGACGGCGCCCCGCGCGGCACGATGGATTTCCTGTTCGCGCGCGTCATGCAGTGGGCGAAGGACCAGGGCCACGCGCAGTTCAGCCTCGGCATGGCGCCGCTGTCGGCGGTCGGCGACAACCCCTACGCGCGCATCAACGAACGCCTCGCCGCGCTCGCGTTCCAATACGGCGGACGCTTCTACAACTACCAGGGCCTTCGCCGCTACAAGGAGAAGTTCGGCCCGGAATGGACCGGCTCCTACCTCGCCTATCCGCGCGGACTGTGGGTTCCGGGACTCCTGATCGACGTCGCTGCGCTGGTCGCCGGCGGCTACCGCAGGTTCCTCGTCGGCGGGCGCTGACGCCCGCCGTCCGATTCAACGCGCGTCGATGCGCACGACCTGTTCGCGCCGCAGCGCATAGGTCGCGTCGCCGCCGCGGCGATGCACCTGCAGGACGACCTGACGCGCATTCGCCGCCGTCACGACGCCCCGATGGACGCGCTCGCCGGCGGTCACGATCGTGACCTTGCTGCCGACGTATCCGACGAGATCGGCGAAAGCGATGCCGGCCGCGCGTTCCGGCGCAGGCGCGAGCCAGTCCGCATGCGGGTCGTCGGCCTTCGCGCGCGCCGGAGCCGGCACCGTCACCGAAGCGACCACCGGCGCGGGCGCGGCGGCCGCGGCGGCGCGCCTGGCCGCGAGCAACGCGTCGAGGCGCGCCTCGTCTTCCTCCAGCGTCCCCGCCTGCACGCAACCGGCGAACAGCGCGCCACAACCGATCGCGCAAACGACGCCACGCATCCTCGCCATGATCCTTGCCCCTCTGCGCGGCGATGCCGCCTTGCGCGCATCAGAGCACAGGGCGGGCAGGCGATTCCGCTATCGCGGTCACTATCGACCCGGGGATTCGAGGCAACGGATTCAGTGCGCCGCATTCGCCGGCAGGCTGCGCACGATCAGCGCGCCGAGCGCGGCGTAGTCGCCGTCGTAGTGATGGCCGCCCGGCAAGTCGACGACGCGCACCTGCGCCGGCTGCGGCTTCAGGCAGAAGCTGTCGTCCTCGTCGGCACCGTGCACGCACACCAGCGGCACCTTGCTCGCGGCGATCTCGGGAGCGAGCGGAAGGGCGTCGTCGTGCGTGGTCGAGCCGAACCAGTCGCCGACGTGGATCTCGAACACGGCGGTGTCGTCCGGCGAGATCATCACGCCGCCGTCGACGCGCGCGCGCGCCGCGTCCGGCAGGCGATTGACGACGACCGGCACGAGGCTGGCGCCGAACGAATACCCGATCAGCACGAAGCGCGCGGACGGATCGCTCTTGCCGTAGTGCGCGACGACGCGCCCGATCGCTTCGGCCGCCGCGTCCGGCGTCTGCTTGTGCCAGAAGAACTTCAGCGTGGAGAAGCCGATCACGCGGATGCCCTGCGCGGTCAGCGCATCGGCGATGCCGCGATCGAGACCGGCCCAGCCGCCGTCGCCGGTGATGATGACGGCGATGCGATGCGGCGCGCCCGCCGCGGGCTCCGCGAGCGGCGCGATCTCGGTCAGGGGCAGGTCGGCGACGTCGTCCGGCAGCGCGGTCGCGGCGGCATCCTGGCGCCGGCGCCAGCGCGCGTAGCTGTCGCCGATCGCCGCCCCGGGCGCGGCATCGGCGAGTGGCGGCAGCAACGCGCCGAGCGCATGCCATGCGGTCGCCAGCGGCGCGCCGAGGCCATCGATGCGCGCGCCGGGGACGAACGGCTGCGGCAGCCAGTTCAACGGCACCTTGGCGACCGGCACGACGCGAAAGCCGCCGTCGCCGGCGGCGGTCATCGCGCCGGCGTCGCCGGCGCAAAATGCCTTCGGGAAACGCAGGCCCGAATCCCAGCCGAGCGTGAGCAGGCCCGCGAACGTGCCGGCCGGCGCCTGCGCGGCCATCGCGTAGGCGAACGTCGCGCCGGCACCGTCGCCGACCACGAGCGGGTACGCGTAGTTCGACAGGCCTTCGCGGCGCTCGATCCAGTGCGCGACTTCCTCGACGTGGCCGGCCGGATACGAGCACTTGTCCTTGATCGATTCCATGCGCTTGAGGTACGCCGGCAGGTCGATGCCGACGACGAACGCGCCCTGCCGAGCGAGCGCGGCGCCGAGTTCGTCCTGGCGCGACGTCCAGCCGTCCTCGTCGGAGAACAGCAGCACGGCGTGGGCGATCGCGCCGGACGGGCGGCTGAGGTGCAGCGTGCCGAACAGGCCGTAGTCGATCGTCTCGGCGGCCGACGCGATGCTCGCGAACGCGCCGAGCAGCAGGGACACCATCACGTGCAGGACCGTCATGCGCGCGCCGCCATCAGGGCTTCGATCTCGTCCGCGTGCTTGGGCACGCCGGCGGAGATGACATCGGGTTCGCCGTCGGTGACGACGACGTCGTCCTCGATGCGGATGCCGATACCGCGGTACTTCGCCGGTACGCCCTTCGCGTCCGGCGCGACGTACAGGCCCGGCTCGACGGTCACGACCATGCCGGGTTCGAGCACGCGGAATTCGCCGTCGACGCGATAGTCGCCGACGTCGTGCACGTCGAGGCCGAGCCAATGCCCGGTCTTGTGCATGTAGAACCGGCGATAAGCGTGCTCGCGCAGGTTCTTGTCGAGGCTGCCGGAGAGCAGGCCGAGCTTGATCAGCCCCCTGGTGATCGTGCGCACGGCCGCCTCGTGGTACGCGTCGAACGACCGGCCGGCGCGCACTTCGTCGATCGCGGCGAGCTGCGCGGCGAGCACGATGTCGTACAGCGCGCGCTGCTCGGGCGTGTAGCGGCCGTTGACCGGGAACGTGCGCGTGATGTCGGACGCGTAGCATGCGTATTCGGCGCCGGCGTCGATCAGCAGCAGGTCTCCGTCGCGCAACGGCGCGTTGTTGGCGCGGTAATGCAACACGCAACCGTTTGCGCCCCCGCCGACGATCGGTTCGTAGCTCGGCACCGCACCGTGCCTGCGGAACGCATGCAGCAGTTCCGCCTCGACCTCGTGCTCGTTCATGCCGGGCCGCGTCGCCTGCATCGCGCGCACGTGCGCTTCCGCGGCGATCCTGGCCGACTTGCGCATCAGGCGCAGTTCGCCACGCGACTTGTACAGGCGCAGGTCGTGCAGCAGATGCGACAGCGCGACGAATTCGTGCGGCGGTCTCGCTCCTTGGCGCACCTGCGCACGCACGCGGTTGACCCAGCCGATGAGTTTCAGGTCGAACTCGGTGTCGCGGCCGAAGTGGTAGTAGACGCGCGTGCGGCCCTCGATCAGGCCGGGCAGGATGTCGTCGATGTCGTCGATCGGAAACGCGTCGTCCATGCCGAGCGAGCGCACCGCGCCCTCGGTGCCGACGCGTGCGCCATCCCAGCGCTCGCGCTCGGCGTCGCGCTCGCGGCAGAACACGATCGCCTCGGCCGCCTTGCGGCCCGGCACCAGCGCGAGCACCGCCTCCGGTTCGCCGAATCCGGTCAGGTAGTGGAAATCGCTGTCCTGGCGATACGGATAGTGGGCGTCGTTGTTGCGCACGCGCTCCGGCGCTGCGGCCACGATCACGATCGCGTCGGGACCGGCCATGCGCATCAGCTGGCGGCGGCGGCGCGCATATTCCTTAGGTTCGATCATCGAGGCGTCGGTTGGCTCGGTCGGTTGCGCAAGTGCGCGGGCAGCCCGGCTGCATTCTACGGCCATTGCGCGCGCGGCGCGTCCTCGATCAATGCAGCGAGCGCGCCGACGCGAGCGCGCGCACGGCGATTTCCCGCCGCAGGAGCGCGCTGCCGAGCCGCACGAAGTCCAGCACCTCGGCCAGGGATTCCTCGTCGGCCGCGCCGCCCTCGTAGTCGAAACGCGAGGCGGCGATGGTGCCGAGGTCGGCGAGGATTTCCTCGGCCTGCGCGGACAGCGCGCCGCGTTGCGTCGATCCGCCGAGGCCGAAGCCGCCGAGGAAGCCGCGGCACCATTCGACCAGCGCATCGGCGCGCTGCGGCAACGACGCCGGCGGCGGCGGCAGCAGTGGATCGACCTCCGCGTCGCCGCCGGAAAACTGCGCGCGGCAGTCCCGCAGCAGGTCTTGCAGCACGGGATTGCCGGCGGCACCCGGCAGGTCGTCGCCGAGCTGCAGGGCGTCGAGCCAGCCGGCGTCGGAAACCTTCGCGCCGGCGCACAGGAAGCCGCTCAGCGAACCGTGCAGATCGCTCGCGCCGACGCCCAGGCGCAAACTGCGGAGGGTATCGGCCAGCGCGGCAAAATCGACGTGGGAGGGCATCGGGCGGCAACTCGGCGGCGGGTTGGCGCACAGTCTAGGAGTTCGGGCGGCGGAAATGTTCGGGCTCGAGCGCATCGCGACGACGAATCGGGCCGCGCGACAGCCTGCGTTACCCGGACGATTTCCGCCGCGCGCGTCGTTGGCGCGGCCGCCTCCATTTGCCTAAACTGGCAGGCCTGATCGCGGAACATTCGCATCGATGAAAGTTTCGGCATCGCCCCCGATCCGGCCACGGCCTCGTTCGCGCTTGCGCGCGGGCGTGATCGCGGTCTGCATGGCCTGGTCGGTGTTGCTGCACGCCGAGGCGATCCGGCGCGATTTCTTCTTCGAGACGATCGGCACCGAACAGGGCCTGGCGCAGAACTCGGTCATCGCGCTGCTGCAGGATCGCACCGGCTTCATCTGGTTCGGCACCGCCAGCGGCCTGCAGCGGTACGACGGCTACGGCTTCACCACGTTCGAGCACTCCGACGACGACGCGGACAGCGCCCCGGAAGGTCCGATCACCGCATTGGCCGAGGACGCCGGCGGCGACATCTGGATCGGCACCGGCGCGGAAGGCCTGTTCCGCCGCGGCAGCGAGGACGGCAAATTCCACCGCCTCGGCGCCGCGGTCGGCGATACGCCTCCGGGCGCCCGCAACGTGCACGCCTTGCTGTTCGAGCCGGCGCGCGGCATGTGGGTCGGCAGCGATGCGGGCGTCGCCTTGATCGATCCGGCCGATGGCCATGCCATCCGCCGGCTGTCGTTCGCGCGCCCCGCCGCCGCGGGCGACGTGCGCGGCATGCGGATACACCAGATGCGCATCGACGCCGACGGCGATCTGTGGATCGCCAGTTCGACCGGACTTTGGCGGCTTGCGCCGAATGCGGAGACGCCGGAACGCGTGGCCGCCGAGTCGATCGAAAACGCCCGTGCGCTGCACGCCGGCGCCGATCACCGACTGCTCGTCGCCACCGCCAACGGCCTGTACCGCATGGGAACGGACGGCAGCGCCAGCCTCGCATGGCCGGCGGAAGGCGCGGCCTCGGTGACGGCGATCGCCGAAGATCCGCACGGGCGCCTGTGGCTGGCCGTTCCGCGCGAAGGGCTGGCCTTGTTCGATCCGGCCAGCGATCGCACGCAATGGCTGCGGCCCGGCTCCGACATCGACGGCGCCCTGCCCGATGCGACCATCATGAACCTCACGCTCGACCGCTCCGGCCTGCTCTGGGTCGGCACGACGGAGCGCGGCGTCCTCAAGGTCAATCCGAACGGCGCGCTGTTCCGCTACGTCGCCGATCGCAATCCGGCGCGCGAGCGTACCGCCTCGAACTACGTGCGCGCACTCCACCAGGATCGCGACGGCGGCCTCTGGGTCGGCACCGACGGCGACGGGTTGAAGCGCTACGACGCTGCCACGAACCGCTTCGACTACTACACCGACCTGCTGCTGCAAAGCTTCAGGGAAAGCCCGCGCGGCGCGCGCATCAACGTCGTCGCGATCGCCGACGGCGGCGGCGACGACCTCTGGGTCGCGACGAATCGCGGCGTCGTGCTGCTCGATCCGGTGCGCCGCACGGCGACGACGCTGCCGCTGGACGAAAACGGCAGCCGCGGGCTGGCCGACGGCGACGTGCGCGCCCTGGTCCGCGCGCGAGACGGTTCGGTGTGGATCGGCCTCACGTTCGCCGGCGTGCAACGCTACGACCCGGCGACGCGCAGCTGGACCAGCTACCGCCAGGATCGCTCGGGCCAGGTCGTCGGCGGCCTCGCCGACGACCACGTGGTCGCCTTGCGCGAGGATCGCGCCGGCCGCGTCTGGGTCGGTACCCGGCGCGGGCTCAGCGTGATCGAGCGCGGCGGCGTGCGCACCTTCCTCAACGATCCCGGCGACGCGCGCTCGCTGGTCTCCAATCTCGTGCGCTCGATCCAGCAGACCGCCGATGGCGAACTGTGGATCGGCACCCAGGCAGGCCTGTGCCGCCTCGATGCGCTCGACGACCAACGCGCCACCTTCACGCGCTGGCTGCCGCGTGACGGCCTGCCGAACGGCACCGTCTACGCGATGGCCGACGACCAGCTCGGCCGGCTGTGGCTCAGCACCAACCGCGGCATCAGCGCTTTCGACCGCAAGACCGGCGTGTTCCGCGCCTTCACGATCGCCGACGGCCTGCAGGGCATGGAGTTCAACGGCGGCGCCTATGCCGCGTTGAGCAACGGCGACCTCGCCTTCGGCGGCGTCGACGGCATCAACCTGTTCTCGCCGCAGGCGATCGCCGGCAGCCGCTACGTGGCGCCGATCGTGTTCACCGACGTGCACGTCGGCAATCGCCCGGGCCGCGCGCCTGCGGCAGGCGCGACATTGAGCATCGCGCCGGAAGATCGCGTCGTCAGCTTCGGATTCGCCGCGCTCGACTTCACCGCGCCGGAACTGAACCGCTTCGCCTACCAGCTCGAGGGCTTCGACGAGCACTGGATCGACGCCGGCACCCGCCACGAGGCGACCTACACCAACCTCGCGCCCGGCAACTACACGTTCAAGGTGCGCGCGAGCAACCACGACGGCTACTGGAACGACCATGCGGCCAGCCTCCCGGTGAGGATGCAGGCGCCGTGGTGGGACAATCTCGCCGTCAAGCTCCTGTACCTGCTGCTGGCGGCGGTCGCCGTGTTGCTGTGGCGGCGCGCGCTGCGCCGGCGGCGCGGCGAGGACGCGGCCCACCACCGCGACATCAGGGAGCGCGACAACCGCCTGCGCCTCGCGCTGTGGGGTTCCGGCGACGACTTCTGGGACTGGAACATCCCGCGCGGCGAATTCACGGTCACCGGCGCCGGCGATCTGCTCGACGACGCCACGCGGGCGCCCAGCGTGCTCACCTACACCTGGTTCCGGCAGAACATCCATCCCGACGACATCGCCGCCGTCGAGCGCCAGCTCGAGCGCCACATCAACCAGCAGACCGACACCTTCGAGTCGGAGCACCGCCTGCGCAACCACTACGGCGAATGGATCTGGGCGATCGCGCGCGGCAAGATCGTCGAGCGCGACGCCGACGGACAACCGCTGCGCATGTGCGGCACGGCGCGCGACGTGACCGCGACGCGCGCCGCGGAACGCGAGCGGCGCATCGCCCAGGAAGTCATCCGCAGCATGAACGAGGCGGTCGCCGTTTGCGACCTGCAGTTCCGCTTCCTCAGCGTCAATCCGGCGTTCACGCGCATCACCGGCCTGCGCGAGGAAGAAGTGGCCGGACGCTCCACCGCCCTGCTCAATTGCGCGCAACATCCGGCCGAGCACTACCTCGCGATCCGCGACCAGTTGCGCCGAACCGGCCATTGGCGCGGCGAGCTGTGGCAGCGGCGCAAGTACGGCGACGAATTCCTGAGCTGGAGCGAAGTGTCGGAGGTGCGCGACGCCAGCGGCCTGCGCACGCACTACGTCAACGTCATTTCCGACATCACCGACCGCAAGCGCACCGAACAGGAACTGCGTTACCTCGCCAACTACGACGCGCTGACCGGATTGCCGAACCGCACCCTCGCCAGCGAACGCATCGGCCACGCGATCATTCGCGCGCGCCGCGGCGGGCACAAGGTGGCGGTGCTGTTCATCGACCTCGATCGCTTCAAGCACGTCAACGACTCGATGGGGCACGCCGCCGGCGACCGCATGCTGAAGGCGGCCGGCAACCGCCTGCGCCAGGTCGTGCGCGAAGGCGACTCGGTGGCGCGCTTCGGCGGCGACGAGTTCACCGTCGTGCTGGAGGACATTCCGGGCAAATCCGAGGCCGAACGCATAGCCGACAAGATCATCGCCGCGTTCGAGCAGCCGCTGGAACTCGACAACGGCCAGGAAGTCGTGATCTCGCCGTCGATCGGCATCAGCCTGTACCCGGACCACGGCCAGGTGCCGACCGACCTGCTGAAGTTCGCCGACACCGCGATGTACCAGGCCAAGGACCACGGCCGCAAGACGTGGATGGTCTACACCGAGGCGATGGACGCCGCCGCGCGCCTGCGCGCGACCACGGTCGCGGCGCTGCGCAAGGCGCTCGAACGCAACGAGCTCTCGCTCGTGTACCAGCCCAAGCTTTCGCTGCTCGACGAGCGCATCACCGGCGTCGAGGCGCTGCTGCGCTGGCGCAGCGGCGACCTCGGCAACGTTTCGCCGGGCGTGTTCATCCCGATCGCCGAAGAAACCGGCATGATCGTCGAGATCGGCGACTGGGTCGTCGCGCAGGCCTGCGCGCAGCTGGCGCGCTGGCGCGACGCCGGCATCCGCGACCTCAGCATGTCGATCAACGTGTCGGTGGCGCAGTTGCTGCGCGGCGACCTGATCCGCCGCCTGTGCGACGTGCTGGCCGAACACGACATCGCGCCGAACCAGATCGAGCTCGAACTCACCGAGAGCATGGTGATGGCGAACGCGGAGCAGTCGATCACGACCCTGCGCCGGCTCAAGGCGGTCGGCGTGACCCTCGCGATCGACGATTTCGGCACCGGCTACTCGTCGTTGAGCTACCTGAAGCGCCTGCCGATCGACACGTTGAAGATCGACAAGGAATTCGTAGGCGACATCACCACCGATCCCGACGACGAGGCGATCACCGCGACCGTGATCGCGATGGCGCATTCGCTCGGCCTCAACGTGATCGCCGAGGGCGTCGAGAGCGCCGAGCAGGTCGAATACCTGCGCGAACAGGATTGCGACGAAATCCAGGGCCACTGGCTGGCCTTCCCGCTGCCGCCGGCGCAATGCCTCGCGTTCTTGACCGACAACGCGCGCAAGCGCGGCCTGATGCTGGGCGAAAACCCGCGCTGACGGGCGGTTTCGGCGTCCGCGCCGCCGCAGGCGCCCGGACGCCTGCGGCGGGATGACAACGCGCGCGGCGGCGATGCTATATTCCGGCGCATGTCCGCGCATGAGCAAAGCCTGCTGGCGATCGGCGAACGCCTCGATCAGCTGCTCGAACTGTGCCGCACGCTGCAGGAGGAAAACCGCAGCCTGCGCCACAGCCAGGAGCAGCTCGCCACGGAACGGGCGCAGCTGCTTGCGCGCAACGAGCAGGCGCGCTCGCGGGTCGAGGCGATGATCATGCGGCTGAAGTCGCTGGAGCAGAATCACGCATGACCCCGTCCTCCGCGCGAGCGTCGCGATGAGCGCCAGCGAACCCGTTTCCGTCAGCATCCTCGACCGGGAATTCCTGGTCGCCTGCCGCCCGGAGGAACGCAGCGGCCTGCTCGAAGCGGCGCGCTATCTCGACGCCAAGATGCGCGAGATGCGCAACAACGCGCGCACCGCGCCGCTCGATCGCATCGCGATCCTCGCCGCGCTCAACATCAGCCACGAACTGCTCGACGAGCGCCAGCGCGGATCCGCCGATTCGCAGCGCCTGGCAGAGAACCTGCAAGCGCTGAACACGAAGCTTGAACGCGCGTTCGCCACGTCACTACAATAACCGCAGGTGTCCTCTGCGGTGCCCGGCAGCGCACTCTTACATATTGCCTTGTTCCTATAGACGACCCGGGACGACGAAACGGAAGCTGGTGTGCATGTCCGCCCTGCGCGGAAAGCCTGAAGGCCCCGTCAGCCCTCCCACCTGATCCCTCTGGATCAAGGTCGTTCGATGCGCACCGACACGGCGGAGGACATCTTTATTTTTGCGATCGTCCTTGATCGCTGCTTCGACGAAACGCAGACCTGCTTTTGAGCGGTGCGTTTTCGTCCTGTCCGGAAGCGGCCATCCATGGCCGCACTTTTCAATGAACAGCAGGCTTCGACTGATTATCGTTCGGTCGATTGAAAGCCTGGATCGCCTGGGGCATGCAATGCCATCGGACATGCCCGCACCCTCCTCCTCTCCTGTCAACGAAGCGCGATTGGCGCTGCGCAGGCGATTGCGCGAGCGACGGGCGATGTTGTCGGCGGCCGAGCGGATTGCCGCGGCGCAGGGGCTGGTGGCGCAGCTCGAGCAGGTGCCGGAGTTCCTGACCGACCGGCGCATCGCCGGCTATTGGGCGGTCGCGGGCGAATTGCCGTTGGTGGCGTTGATGCAGGGCGTGCGTGCGCGTGGCCAGGACTGGCGTCTGCCCGTGGTCGGGGCGGACCGGAACCTGCGGTTCGCGCCGTGGCGGCCGCGCATCGAGCTGGCGACGAACCGCTACGGCATTCCCGAACCGGTCTGCGCGGAACACGATCTGCTCGCGCCGGACCAGCTCGACGTGGTGCTGCTGCCGCTGCTCGGCTTCGATCGCGCCGGCCATCGGCTCGGCTTCGGCGGCGGCTACTACGATCGCAGCTTCGCGTTCCTGCGCGATCGCGCGGACGTCGCCAAGCCGGTGCTGGTCGGCGTCGGCTACGCGATGCAGGAAGTCGACGCGATCGAAGCCTGCCCCTGGGACGTGCGTCTCGACTACGTCGCTACCGAGCGCGAGCTGATCGACCTCACTCCCCCGGTCGAGTGACCGCGACGCGGCTGCTAAAGTCCGCAGCCTTGCGAGGAAGCACACCCATGCACTACTGGCTGATGAAATCCGAACCCGACGCGTTCTCGATCGACGACCTCGAACGCGCCGGCACCGAGCCGTGGACCGGCGTGCGCAACTACCAGGCGCGCAACTTCATGCGCGACGGCATGAAACCCGGCGACGGCGTGCTGTTCTACCACTCCAGTTGCGCCGAGCCCGGCGTCGTCGGCGTGGCCGAAGTCGTGGCCGACGCGTATCCGGACCCGACCCAGTTCGATCGCAAGAGCGACTATTTCGATGCCGCCAGCTCGCCGGAGAATCCGCGCTGGATGATGGTCGACGTCGCCTTCAGGCGAAAACTGAAGCGCACGATCACGCTGACCGAACTCAAGCAGCAGCCGAAGCTGGACGGCTTCGCACTGCTCCAGCGCGGCAACCGGCTGTCGGTGCTGCCGGTGACGAAGGCGCAGTGGAGCGCGATCCTGGCGCTGGAATAGCCGGGATCGCGGAACGGAACGACGAACCGCATCAGCCAACTTTTCGGGCAGCACGACCATGAGCAGCAAAGACGAAGGAAAACGCCTGGCCGCGCGCGCCGCGATGCGCTACGTCGAGAACGGCATGATCGTCGGCGTCGGCACCGGCTCGACCGTCGCGCATTTCATCGACGCGCTGGCCGAGCGCAAGCACGACATCGAGGGCGCAGTGTCGAGTTCCGAGCAGTCCACGCGTTTGCTCAAGGAACGCGGCATCGCCGTGCTCGACCTGAATGCGACCGGCGAGATCCCGTTGTACGTCGACGGCGCCGACGAGTGCGACGCGCAACGCTGCCTGATCAAGGGCGGCGGCGGCGCGTTGACGCGCGAGAAGATCATCGCCGCGGCGACGCGCCGATTCGTCTGCATCATCGACCCGAGCAAGCGCGTCGACGTGCTCGGCCGCTTTCCGCTGCCGGTCGAAGTGATCCCGATGGCGCGCAGCCACGTCGCGCGGCAGATCGTCCGGCACGGCGGCCAGCCGGTCTGGCGCGACGGCGTTGTCACCGACAACGGCAACTGGATCCTCGACGTGCACGGCCTGCGCATCGCCGATCCGGTCGGGCTCGAACGCGATCTCAACCAGATCGCTGGCGTCGTCACGGTCGGCCTGTTCGCGCGACGCCCGGCCGACGTCGTCCTGATCGGCGCCGAGGAGATGCGCTGAAGCGTCGCTGCGGCACGTCGTGCGTCGCCGCGGGTGTCCGATCCCGGCACCGCAAGCCGTATAGTCGGGATGACGACCACAGCGAGGGGAGATCGCATGCCGGCATCCGTTCATCCATTTCGGGCGCTGCGCAACACGCCGCTGGCAATCGCCCTCGCCACCGGTACGCTCGCCGTCGCCGGCATTCCGGAGCGAGCCGATGCCGACACGATGCGCGTCGCGCTGCGCGACGATCCGGCGCAACGCATCTTCGCGGACTTCCCGGCACCGAGCCGCCATCGCCCGACGACGCCCGGCGCCGTCCTGGCGGTGACCACCTGCGCCGACGACGGGCCCGGCAGCCTGCGCGCCGCGGTCGCCGCGGCGGCGGACGGCGACACGGTCGACCTGACGACGCTTCGTTGCGGCGCGATCACGCTGCAGACCGGCGCGATCCCGGTGGCGCTGGACAATCTCAGCCTGAAAGGCCCGGGGCGTGACGCGCTGGCGATCGACGGCAACGCCGCCGATCGCGTATTCATCCATCCCGGCCACGGCCAACTGGCGCTGAGTGCGCTGACGATCCGCAACGGCCGCGACCGCGCCACCGGCTTCCACGTCGCCGGCGGCGGCTGCATCGCCTCGGCCGGCTACCTCGCGCTCACCGACAGCCTGGTCAGCGGCTGCTATGCCGGCGGCGAAGGCGCCTACGGCGGCGCGATCTACGCGTATGCGCTGACCTTGTCGAACAGCACCCTGTCCGGAAACGTCGCCAACGGCGTGCACGAGGACGCCGGCACCGCGGCGTTCGGCGGCGCCGCGTTCGTCTACCTGATGCAGTTCGCCGACAGCACGATCAGTGGCAACCGCGCCGAGCACCACGTCAACGCCGGGCGCAGCAGCTACGACATCGGTGGCGGCGTGATCGCGGTGAATGGAGGCCAGGTCAGCGGATCGACGATCGATTCGAATTCCAGCGAGGGACGCGGCGGCGGCATCGCCACGTTCAACAGCATCCAGGTGTCGAACAGCACGATCTCCGGCAACGTTGCCGCGAGCGGACCCGGCGGCGGACTGTTTCTGCGCTGGCCAGCGGCGGTGCGGCTCGACAACAGCACGGTGACCGCGAACCGCGGCATCGGCGGCGGTGTCTGGCTCGCGGCCGAAGGCTCGACGTTCCGCAGCAGCGTCGTCCACGGCAACACGGCCGTGGACAGCCCCGATCCGCTCGTCGCCAGCTATGCGGACGTGCAGGCGCAACCGCTGCAGGCGACCACCGCCACGGTCGACGGCGGCCACAACCTGATCGGTGGCCACAGCCCGAATCTCGACCTGCCGGCGGATACGCGGGACGCCGATCCGCGCCTCGGCCCGCTGGCCGCCAACGGCGGGCCGACACGCACGCACGCGCTGCCGGACGACAGCCCGGCGATCGACGCCGGCGAGAATCCATTGGGAAGCGCCTACGACCAGCGCGGCGCACCATTCGCACGCGTATACGGCGCCGCAGCCGACATCGGCGCCTACGAACGGCAGGCGACGCAGCCGCCCGCGCAGGCCGCTGCGCCGGTGCCGGCGTTGTCGGGCCGGATGGCTGCGTGGATGGCAGTCCTGCTGGCAGGGTTGGCCGTCGCGACGCGGAAGCGAACCCGAAGCCGGTGCGCGTAGGGCCGGCCGTCGCCGCGATGGGCGAGACCCGGAAACGAAAAAACCCGCCAATGACGGGTTTTTTCGTTCCTGGCCGGAGACGCATACCGGATCGACGCGCCCGGACAGGATTTTTGGCAGCCCCGGATGGATTCGAACCACCGAATGCCTGAGTCAGAGTCAGGTGCCTTACCGCTTGGCGACGGGGCTATGGAGCTGAGTTTAGCGCTTCGAGTACTGCGTGGCGCGACGTGCCTTGTGCAGGCCGACCTTCTTGCGCTCGACCTCGCGGGCGTCACGGGTCATGAACCCGGCCTTGCGCAGCGGCGACTTCAGCGCTTCGTCGTACTCGACCAGCGCACGCGCGATGCCGAGGCGGATCGCGCCGGCCTGGCCGGTCATGCCGCCGCCCTCGACCGTGACGAGCACGTCGAACTTGTCCTGGTTCTCGGTCAGTTCGAGCGGCTGGCGCACGATCATGCGCGAGGTCTCGCGGCCGAAGAAATCATCGAGCGGCTTGCCGTTGACAACGATGCTGCCGCTGCCCTTGCGCAGGAACACGCGCGCTGCGGAGGACTTGCGACGGCCGGTGCCGTAGTTCTGCTGAATCGCCATGATGTGTCGTCTTTAGCTCTGTTGAGAAGTCCGCACAGCGACGTGCGGTTTCTTGCGAGGGACTCGCGTTGCTTACTTGCTGGTCGCGGTGTTGATGTCCAGCACCTGCGGCTGCTGCGCAGCATGCGGATGGCTGGCACCGGCGTAGACCTTGAGCTTGCGGTACATCGCGCGGCCCAACGGGTTCTTCGGCAGCATGCCCTTCACGCCGATCTCGATGACGCGCTCGGGATGGCGGGCCAGCATGTCCTTCAGCGCGGTCGTCTTCAGGTTGCCGACGTGGCCGGTGAAGCGATGGTAGTTCTTGTCTTCCAGCTTGTTGCCGGTGACGGCGACCTTTTCCGCATTGATGACGACGAGGTAATCGCCGGTATCGACGTGCGGGGTGTAGACCGGCTTGTGCTTGCCGCGCAGGCGGTGCGCGAGTTCGGTGCACAGGCGGCCGAGCGTCTTGTCCGTGGCATCGACCACGTACCAGTCGCGTTTGACGCTTTCAGCTTTGGCGCTGATCGTTTTCATATCCGGAAGACTCTGGTTCGGCACCCGAACTGCGGGCGCGCTAGAAATGAGGGCGCGGGAGAATAGCGGAAACGCCCGACGCTGGCAACCGGGAATCTCCGGCCAACGTGAACCGCGAATGCTAGCATGGATTCCATGTCCGATCACTCCCCTGCCACCACGCCTGACGCGGTCGCGCCCGACGCGGGCCTCGCCGCGCTGGCCGACCAATGCGTGATGTGCGGCTTGTGCCTGCCGCATTGCCCGACCTATCGCCTCGACGCGATCGAGGCCGAGTCGCCGCGCGGGCGCATCGCGCTGGCCAAGGCGCTGGCGATCGGCGCGCTGCAACCCGGACCGGGCATGCTGGAGCATCTCGACCACTGCCTCGGCTGCCTGTCGTGCCAGAAAGTCTGCCCGTCGCAGGTGCAATACGAACCCCTCCTCGCGCGCACGCGCGCGCTGCTGGCCGGGCGGCGACCGGCGCCGACGCGCCTGCGGCGCTGGCTGCGCGATCCGCGGCGGTTGACCGGACTCGCGCGCATCGGCGCCGCACTGGGCGCCGGGCGCTGGATGCCGGCATTGGCCGGCTGGCTGCCGAAAGGTTCGATCGTGCGACGACTCGCCGAGACGCAGCCCGACCTGCCGCGCGCGATTCGCCTTCCCGCGTCTACGTCCGCGGCCGCCCCGAGCGGCCGCGTCGCGCTGTTCCGCGGCTGCGTCGCCAGCGTCTACGACCACGATACCCTCGCCGCCGCGCGGCATCTGCTCGAAGCGCTCGGCCACGAGGTCGTCGAACTGCCCGGCGGCCATTGCTGCGGCGCGCTGCCACGCCATCAGGGCGACATCGGAAGCGCCGACGCGCAGGCGGCGGCGACGCGCGAGGCGCTGAACGCCATCGATGGCGCGGATACCGTGCTGGGCTGCGCCAGCGGCTGCCACGGCGATCTGCGCGACCACGTCGCGGCCGGCACGTCGCTGCGGGTTGCCGACTGCCTCGCGTTCATCGCCGCCGACCCCGGCTTCGCGTCGCTGCGCTTCCGCCCGCTCGCCGCGCGCGCGGCGCTGCACCTGCCCTGCACGCAAGTCAATGTCGTCGGTGGCGGCAACGCGATCGGGGCGATGCTGGCGCGGATTCCCGAACTCGTCGTGCTCGCGTTGCCGGAACAGCCGCGCTGCTGTGGCGCGGCCGGCAGCTATTTCATCGAACAGCCGGCCTTCGCCGACCGCCTGCGCGACGAGAAGCTCGACCAGGCCGACGCGCTGGCGCCGGACCTGCTGCTGACCACCAACATCGGCTGCCGCATCCATCTCGGCAACGGGCTGCGTCAACGCGCCGCGCACGTTCCCGTGCGCCATCCGCTGGCCCTGCTCGCCGAACAACTGGACACTGACGCCCCATGACCGCCCGTTCCCTCTCGCCGCTGGACCGCCTGCTCGTGGAGATCGAGCGAGCGCTCGAAACCGTGTCCGTCGCCACGCCGGTCGCCGCGCGTCCTTCGCCGGCACTCGGCGTCACCGACATCGAGCTCGACGACGGCGCGCGCCGCCACGCGGCGGGCCTGATGCGCGTGAACCACGTGGGCGAGGTCTGCGCGCAAGCGCTGTACTTCGGCCAAGCCGCGGTCGCGCGCGAGGCGTCGATGCGACGGCAGATGCTCGACGCGGCGGCCGAGGAAACCGACCACCTGTCCTGGTGCGGCGCGCGCCTCGACGAACTCGGCAGCCGGCCGAGCCTGCTCAACCCGCTCTGGTACGCCGGCGCCTACGCGATCGGCGCCGGCGCGGGACTGGTCGGCGACCGCCTCAGCCTCGGCTTCGTCGTCGAGACCGAACGCCAGGTCGAGGCGCATCTCGGCGAGCATCTGGAAACCCTGCCGCCCGGCGACGAGCGCAGCCGCGCGATCGTCGCGCGGATGAAGGAAGACGAGGCGCGCCACGCCGAGCATGCGCTGGCTGCCGGCGCGCAGTTGCTGCCGGCGCCGATCCCGGCGCTGATGAAATTCGCCTCGAACGTGATGAAGGCGGTGGCGTATCGGTTGTGAGGATGCGGGAGCGAAAGCAGGACCGGGGGCGGAAACGTCCACGAACCCGCGGCTTTCCGGCCCTCGTCATCACATCAGATTGCGCCCGTGGAACAACTCCTCGATCTCGCGCTTGAGCAGTTGCTCGATGCGCTGGCGCTCCTTGAACGAGAGGTCGTCCGCATTCGCCTCGAACAGGTAGGTGTCGAGGTCGAAGTCCTTGATGTGCATCTTCGTGTGGAAGATGTTCTCCTGGTAGACGTTGACGTCGAACATCTCGTACTTCTGGCGGATGTGCTTGGCCAGGTAGTCCTGGATCGAGTTGATCTTGTGGTCGATGTAGTGCTTGCGGCCCTTCACGTCGCGCGTGAAGCCGCGCACGCGATAGTCCATCGTGACGATGTCCGACTCGAAG
>Ga0153956_1001224_pt1 | contig 23665 bp, 26 predicted proteins | sample TSFL040MetaG_FD_104704 | JGI IMG/M metagenome (GOLD analysis project Ga0153956, IMG submission 104704) | Attine ant fungus gardens microbial communities from Florida, USA - TSFL040 MetaG | ecosystem: Host-associated > Fungi > Mycelium > Unclassified | place: USA: Florida, Wekiwa Springs... | reverse complement strand
TTCATTGTCGTTCACGAAGGAAATGGTGGAACTGGTCATGGTTGGTGTGTCGATCCGTATCTCGCCCCGCGTCAGGCCGATTTGCTATGAACCAATGGACTCAACTCACCCTGACACGCAGGGGGCTGGCGATTGTGTTCGTGGCATCTGGGTCTTGGTCGAAACGGAACAGTATGGCAGGCAATCGAACTCGACGAATTAGCAGATCGGTCGCGATTGCCAAGTGAGTGGACAGGCCAGAAAACAAGAGTTCGTTGGTTGATTCGAACGGGACTACGGCGAGGGTCGCGCACATCTGCTCGACTGTCGCGATCAGCTCCTCGTGGGTGGCGCATTTAATGATGCTCGCCTGGATGCTGTGAAAGAGCGCGGTGATGTCTGATCCCCCTGACATGCGCTCGGCAAGCTGTTGCTCCATCTCGGCAAGGCGGGCCACGATCTCGGGGTCGTCGAGGTGTGGGGAAGTCAACGGCATGTTCTTTAAGTGGTCGAAGCGGTTGACGAATTCGGTGTCGTCGGTCAGGCCGTAATGGCTGATGAACACCTTGTCGTTGTTCGGCCAGACGGCCCATCGGTTATTGCCGAGCGACCGGCCTTGCAGCCCGAGGTAATCGAGGAAGCCGCGTAAATCCCCACCAAAGAGCACGCCCGGAAGGACGAGCTCGACCTCTTCTCTTCGCACGTGTTATGGCTCCGATTCCGTCGTGGCTGAAGTCGCAATGTTGTCGATCGGTGACATGTTCAACATTCTTGCAATGGCCACCGACAGCATTTGGCCGCGACGCGATAACGATGCGAGGATCTGTCGCAGCACGGGTGACCGGGTGGCTGCGTTCATCGGTAGCCGTGACGGCCGGCCCAGACGGCTGCGAGTGGTGTCCCTTTCGGCGAATGCCAGGCAACTCTGCGTATGGAACTACGAGCGCGGCTCAACTCGCAGTTCCGTTTGGTGCGAGCAGTCGACAGCGTGGATCGAGGCCTCATTCCCGGAAGCCCGGTGGAGGCAGAACTAGACTGCAGCTCACTGAACATGGGGATGGAGATCAAGCTCGAACGGCGGTGGCCGGTCATGGCCGGCAGTGCCCGTGCTCAGCCATCCGTGTGCTGATGCGAGCCGTAAGCGATTGCTCAGATCACGAACGCGATGCACACCAGGCGGAACTGTTCGGATTCTGAACGTTGTGGATGTGACGCCTCTGGCTAGGGTCGTAACTCAGCTCGACGTGGGTTCGGCCGGATGATGTGCCTTCCAGCTGGGCTATCGGCGTTCATGACTGCGGCGCCGTCTGGCGATCGCACGTTAGAAGGAGGTCAGGTATGGCAGTGAATGATTCGTGTACGGCACCTGCAGCAAGAACCCGTCGGGGGCTGACATGTTCCGCGTAGACCGAGTGGTGGAACTTGATGCGCCGGCCGACGTCTGTTTCGAATACGTAGCTGATTTCGATAACTGGTCGCAGTTCATGTTTGGAGTGAAGTCCCTGCATCCGGTGGGAACGTTGGAGCAGTCGTCCGGCACTAGGCTCGAAGCGAAGGTGCAGCTGGGTCCCGTCGGCTTCAAGTCCGGGGGATACATCAGCGACTACGAAGCGCCTACGTTTATTACGGTGGCCTTGGACAGGGGACCGATCTGTGGCTACGCGACCTGGCGGTTTACCCCGACGGGTCCGCGTAGCGCGCGGTGCGCCGTAGGCATCGAATACGAGTTGTCCAATGGTTTGACTGGGCGCGCGCTGGCGAAGGTGATCAATTCGATACTCGATCCCGCCTTGCGCTATACCGAGGGCAAACTGCGGGAACAAGTTCTCGAGCGCTATGAAGCGCGGGCAGATTTGAAGGACGACGCACCATCGTCCTGAAGTGACGTTTGTTCGGGTCCGCTTGGTGTTGGACGTGTTTGCAGACCGATGAGAGTCGGGCGGTTGAACACGATCTTGACTGTGCATTCGCCCCGCATGAGTGTCAAAAGGTACAATCAGCAACCCTTTGACTCTGTGACGGTGCAACAGGTGGTGGTGACATCGCAGTGACCGAACATCTCGACGTTGGCGTGCGGCCGGAGATTGAACTGGCGTGGAGACGCGCTGCGATGGCCGGTTTGGATCCGGGGATGCCAGTACAGCAATCCCTGGCCGTCTCGGATGTGGATCGGCGCAGCCGCCTGGTCAGCGCTGCCACTCCTGTCCTGGATCGGATGGTCGACGAACTGTCGGGCACGCGCTTTTCCATCCTTCTCGCCGATCGCGACGCGTGGATCGTGGATCGACGACTCGGTGAAAGCGGGCTCGGTCGCCAGGCGGAACAGGTGTGTGCGGTTCCTGGTCAGCGATATGTCGAACAGACGAGTGGGACAAATGCTCTAGCCACGGCATACGAACTGCGCCAACCGATTTCGGTTACCGGTGAAGAGCACTTCCTGGAGGCGCTGAAGGCGTTTTGTTGTTACGGTGCACCGATTCTGCATCCGGTAACCCGCCGCCTCGAAGGAGTGCTCGACATCACCGGACCGGCCGGCGAAGCGACCGCGCTGCTCCGGCCTTTCCTGATGCGTGCCGTCGCGGACATCGAGCAGGAAATGCTGGCTGGAGCGCGCTTGTCCGAACAACGGCTATTGACCGAGTTCCAGTCTCACACGCGACAGAAGCGTCATGCTGTATTGGCGTTCGGTGATGACATCGTCCTGGCTAATCCGGCCGCGATCGATTTGGTCAGTAGCAGCGATCATGCCCTTCTGCGTGCGGTGTCATCCGAGATCAACACGCGCGAATCCGTCGAGCGTGAGCTGCGGTTGTCCTGCGGGAGAGAGGTCGTCGTCCGGGCACGGCTGGCTGCGTGCGGTGGCGCGGGCGTGATCGTCGAAGTTGTCGAAATCAGGCGTGAAGCTCGATCCGTTGCCGCGTCGGCCGTTGCGTTGCCGATTGCGAATGTCGTGCATATCGTTGGTGAGCCGGGTACCGGGCGAACCACAGTCGGGCGTGAAAGGGCGGGCGAACGGGCGTTCGTTATCGATGGTGCGCATCCGTTACTGCACCGACTTGACTCCGAGCTTGAGAGTAATGCAGCTCTGCTGATCGACGATGTCCATCTGCTGGATGCCCGGTCTGCAGCCCGACTAGCTTCGGTATTGCGGGGGTACGCCGGGCGCGTCGTGCTGACCAGCTCAACTGCGACCGAGATGGGCGGTGAGCAATCTGCACTGGTAGCCATGGCGATGGAGCGGGTTGAATTACGTCCATTGCGCATGCGTAGGCAGGAGTTCATGGGCTGCGCAACAGAATTGCTGCAACGAGCGTGCCCCGGGAATTCCCTCCGACTGACTGTCTCGGCGGCGACGCTGCTGTCAGCTCATCCCTGGCCTGGCAATTTTCGGGAACTGAAATCGGCGTTGGCCTATGCGGTCCGCGGCCGAACGTGTGGTGATATCACCGAGGCAGATTTGCCGCCTGCGTACCGAGTACCGCAGGCAGGGGCTCTGTCGATGATGGAAATCGCCGAGCGTGACGCAATTCTGGCAGCGTTGCGTGCCACGGAGGGCAACAAATCGACAGCCGCGGAGATGCTCGGGATCGGTCGCACCACGCTATACGCGCGCTTGCGCAGGTACCGAATTCCCTGAGGCGTGCTGCGGCGCATCTATCAGGTCGTCGAGCGCGGCGGAAGTCCGGTCTTCCCGTCGCATTTCGAGTGCAACACACCGACGGCATTGTCCACATCTTGAACCGCATCACCTGTTCCTTGCCCTCGGTTGGCCAAATCTTGCAGGTAGTGCATGCGGTCTAGGAGTTCGCGGGTGTCTGGTCTGATATCTGGGCTTCCCCAGACATCCGGGTACCAGAAGGTCGCATAGCCGACGGTGTTGAGTAGCGGCGTTAGCCGGTCGTAATAGCTGTTGAGTCGGGAGATATCCATTGGGCCGGCGTTGGCCCGCAGCGGCTCGGCGAGCAACGCAATTCGAGCGCCGTGCGACTCGACCAGATCGCACCATGAATCGTAGGCGTCAGCTGGCGGAGCATTACCCATACTCGCGATGGTCATCGCACCGAATAATGCGCAGACGCAGGCGGATTGCACGTGTTTGGCTCTCACGGACGCCTCCCTGCACTCGCGCCTGAACCGGGCCATCGGATGCAGTCAGCAAATCTGGTGGCCGTCGGATCGCTAGGTAGCAGGATAGGTGGCTGCGGAGGGCCGCGGTGTTCGGGATCCGAACACCGCGCCGCTGGCGATTGTGAAAACGTTAGCGGGGAGATTTGAAGTTTGCCACGTCCAGCGCGCGAATGATGTGAGATACGGCCCATGACCTCCGAATAGGAGGGTCATATCGAACTGTTGTCGACGATGCCTGGGAGTGCGGTTATGGAGAGCCTGTTGCGGAATGTGCTTGAACGCGAAGCCGCGCGTCCTGCTGCCGGTGCTTCGCTGCGCGCCGTGCAGTCCGTGAAGCATAGTTTTCACGTACGGGTGGTGTTGGGTTCGGCAACGATGGGCCGCTCTGCACTCCTTGCGGTGTCGGTCATTCGGTATCTGATCCTCGATACTTTGCGGCTGCGGATACCTATGGCGGAATGCGTACAGCAGGCGTGGTCGTTGTTTACTGTCACCGCGTTTCCCGCGGTCTTGCTGGCCATTCCCTTCGGCGCGCTGCTGACCGTTCAAACTGGTGGACTGCTCCACGAGGTGGGAGCGTCGTCCCTGGCAGGTGCAGCAAGCGGTTTGGGGATCGTACGGCAGGGTGCGCCGATGGCGGCATCGTTTTTGATGGGCGGCGCGGCAGCGTCCGCCATTGCGTCGGATCTCGGTACCCGATCGATCCGTGAGGAACTTGACGCGATGCGCGTCATGGGAGTGGACCCGGTACAACGGCTGGTGGCTCCGCGCCTGGTGGCGATGCTGATTATCGCGCCGATGATCCTGTCCACCGTCGTTTTCATGGGCGTCGGGACGGCATTCATCATCTCGGTCAAGGTATCCAAGGTGAATCCGGGAAGCTTCTGGGCCTCTTTCGGCGGGTTCGCCACCACCACGGATCTGGTATTCGCGTTGATAAAGGTATTGGTAGGAGGGTCGTTGGTCGCCATCATTGCTTCGCTGCGGGGAATGGAGGCCAAGGGCGGCCCGCGGGGCGTGGCCGATGCGGTCAATGCCGCCGTCGTGCTCAGCATCGTCTCAATTGTGTTTGCGGCATTGGTCCTGACGCAGTTGCAGACAATGTTCTTCCCCGAGCAGTTCGCATGACAGCATTGACTGCGATGCCGTCGCGGCATCGGCCTCTATCGCGTCTGACGACAACGATCGAACGTTTACTTCTTCGTCCGTTTGCGAATGCGGCGGTCCAGCTCGGACAGGTGACGATTTTCATAGCCGTGACCGTGTGGTTGCTGCCGAGCACCATTCGTCACTATCCCAAGCAGACAATGAAGATCCTGAACAACATGGCGTGGGGGCGGGGATCACTCATCGTGGACGGTGGGGTGGTTTCAACGATGTTGTTACTCGGGTTCGGGATCGGCGCAATGGTGTCGGTTGAAGCGTTCGCCGCACTCGATTTGCTCGGATTTGGTGCACTCACCGGGGTTGTTGGTGGTTTGGCCAATGTACGCGAGATGGCGCCGATCGCGGCGGGGATCGCTTTTGCAGCACAAGCGGGGTGCCGGATGACGGCCGAGATCGGTGCCATGCGGATTTCGGAAGAAATCGACGCCATCGAGTCGATCGGGATTCGCTCCATACCGTTCGTCGTCGGAACTCGCCTGCTGGGCGGAATGCTCTGTGTTCCCCCCGCCTATCTGTCGACGCTTCTACTTAGTTTCGTGGTGAGTCGTGTGCTGGTGACCGGTGTGCACAGTCAATCCACCGGGACCTACAACCACTATTTCGTGCAGTTTCTAGATCTACCGGGTATCGGCTACTCCGTGCTGAAGGCACTGGTTTTCTGCATGGCCGTCACCCTGATCCACTGTTACTACGGCTTTTTCGCCTCAGGTGGGCCCGCCGGGGTCGGGGTGGCCAGCGGTCGCGCGATCCGGGCCAGCCTGGTAATGATCGTGGTCCTCGATCTTGCGCTTTCTGTTGCCATTTGGGGATTGTTCCCCTCGTATGTGTTCCGAGGTTGACCAGTGTCTGAACTATTGCGGGGAACTGACGAACAGCAACGCCGGATACTGATGCGCACGGGAGCGGCGGTCGCCGTCGTGGCGACGATCGCGTACTTGCTCGTTGCCGCTTGGCCGTCTCGACAGCCTGTCGACACGGTGAAGATTGTGTTGGCGACGCCCACACTGGGCGAAGGCATTGATGTTGGTTCCAACGTGCTGCTCCATGGTGTCGCCGTCGGTGCGGTTACCGCGATAAATCATCATGGCGAACTGACAGACCTAGGAATCCTGTTGCAGCGTAATGACACTCGTGGACTCACTGATTCGTTTCGGTACGATTTCCGTCCTGCCAATACCTTCGGCATCTCGGCATTGAGTTTGCTCCCCGAAGAAGGCGGTAACACGATTTCCAACGGTCAACGGATTGTACGTTCCCCTGAGATCAACGCCACGATGTCGCGGGTCCTCACCGGGCAAGTCAACATAGTCAATAAGGTTCTCACCGATAAACTGGCGCGACTCATTGGCCGCAGTGTCGAGTACACCGGGGCGCTGGCGCCGCTTTTCGAGACGGGATTCGCGCTGACCAGCTTGATTGCGCAAACGCAGCAGGAAATGCCGGCCGTCTTGTTGGGGCGAGCCAACAGAATGCTCGAGCCACTGCCGATCTTCGCTGACTCCTTTATCACCAGTGTGCATGACCTTCGAACCAGGCATGGTGTGGACGAGGCGGTCAACAAGCCTGATCGCTTGATAGAAACGATTGAGGCGGCGGGAAACGATTTGTTCGGTAAGGCGGGAGATGTGCTTGGCAAGTATCAAGCCGAATTCGGTCCGGGTGCTGGAATTGTGAGGACATTTGCCGATTCGGTCAGCTCGTTGATTCAGCGATCGCGGGGCTCGCTGCGCCTGGATAAACTTCTTGATGGGTTGACCGAGGTGTACAACGGTCCGGCGACGGTCAAGACCAATCAGAAATCGTTCAAGCTGAAAGTGGTTCTGGAGCCGTTGCCGGCGTTGGAGTCGGCGTTGCCGCCGCTATCGGATCTGGACGGCACCTCGGGCGGTGCGCGGTGAGAGGCGCTCGACGCTCGGCTGTCAGCTTATTGGTCGCGATGTTGTGCAGCGGCTTGATCTATGTATTGATTGTCAACGGATTACGTAATCCAGTGGACGGTTCGACGGCGGTTTACCACGCGTTGTTCTCTGACATTTCCGGGGTGCGTAGCGGCTCTGATATTCGGCGCCAGGGTGTTCAGGTAGGAAAAGTCCTGTCCATTAAGGTGGTGCGTGACGGTGAAAAAAACGTTGCCGACGTCGCAATTGAGCTGCTGCGTAATCAGAGGGTGACCACCGCAACACATTTGACCGTGAAATTTCAGAATCTGACCGGGGCGCGGTACATCGACATCCGGGACGACCCGGTACCCAACCCGCAGGCGGTGTCTCGTATTCTCCTGGCACAAACCACAGGTTCGTTCGATATGACAACACTTTTCAATGGCCTCGCGCCGGTGCTGCGCACCCTGGACCCCGCGGATGTCAATGAGTTCACCGAAAAGCTCGCAACATTTCTGGAAGGAGACGGAGCGGGCGCGGCGGACTTGATCAACAGTATTCGATCGATAGCGGGCAAGACGTCCGACGAGGAGCAAACCATCACTGTCCTCGTCAATGACATTGCCCTGTTCGCCAAGGGGATCCAGGGCCGATCCGATCGAATTCTCGATGTCATCAAAGACCTGGGGCAGGCTGTCAAGACCCTCTATGCGGCGAAGGACACGCTGAACCTGGCTAGTGAATATGGTCCGAATTTTTTCGCTTCGGTGAATCGTCTGCTGTGGGTCATGGGGCTGAGAGATGATACTGATCTGAATAAGAACTTCGATATCATGCGCGCCAACCTCTATCGCGTCCCCGAATTTTTCGAGCGTCTTCCCGGTATGTATGTTGGGTTGCAACCCCAATTGAACAATCCGGGTTCAGATATGAACTGCGCGGACGGCCGACTCGTGATACCTCCGATGGTCAAAGTTTTTCTCGCGGACAATCCGGTGGCGTTATGCAACCGATAATCAAAAGAATTCGTGCCAATTTTCAAGGGCATGACAATGCGGTCGCCAAACAAGTCGTGATTGCCCTCGGCGTTTACCTGATGGTGGCTGCGTTGGCGGTGGGCGTTGGCTTTGTATATCTGCACCCGCCGGGACACCGTACGGTCGTCTTTCTTATTGATGATGGCGCTGCTATCCATCCAGGACAGGAAGTTCGGGTCGCGGGAGTGCCGTCTGGTCAGGTCGCCAGTGTGCGCTTGATCGGCGACACTGTACGCGTCGAACTCGCCATCGATGATGGTATTTTCGTTGGTGACCAGAGTTCGGTTGACGTACGCATGTTGACCGCAGCCGGCGGTTACTACATCAATGTCGAGTCAATGGGCGTGACTCCACTCGGCGGCGCGGTCATACCCGCCGATCGTGCGCGGTCGCCCTACCAGTTGCCGCAACTGCTCGCTGACAGCGCCGTAAAACTAGAACAGGTCAACGCGTCGCAATTGGGGGCAGATTTGGACCGGGTAGCCAAGGGGCTGGAGACTAATCCAGGTGCGATAACCACGATCACTCAAGGAGTTCACGCCCTGGCTCGGATCGTCAAACAACAGCGTACGCAACTCCACACGGTTTTCGACACCGCGCAAGAACTCGTGAATTCCGCCGAGCAGAATCGACCGCTGCTGGTCGAGCTCCTGCAGAATGCTGCGCTTTTGCTCACGCTTTGGGACGGCATCAAATTTGGATTGGCCCAGACCGCGATAGGCCTCGGGCGAGCGCTCACCGTCATCGGAGACGGCGGTGCCAAATTTTACGATACGCACCGGGACTGGCTGTTGGACGTATTGCAGCGTACAAATAATGCATTGAATGTGATCAACACCGACATTCCGAGGATCATCTGGAACTTGGGGAATTTCATTGACAACCTTCGAAATGCGACCGCACCGAACGGCCGCCGGATAATTCCGCCAGACCAGCTGCTGTCGACCGATATCTGCGTGCCCATGCCGGGGCGAACATGTTGAGAATCCGACAGGTGGTCGTCGTCGGCTCGTTGATGGGTAGCATCGTCACTGTTGCCGCGACAGGCTGCACAACGCTGATTGGCACGACACACGCGGCGAAATATTGTGCGGTCATGGAGGATTCGATTGGCCTCTATCCCGGTAATTCGGTGACTCGTAAGGGAGTGCCCGTCGGTACCGTTGACGAGATCGAGCGTGGCCAACTGTGGGTCACAGTGAAATTCAAGCTGGACAACGGTGTGAACATCCCGAGTGATGCCAGTGCTGTTACCCGTACCTCGTCCATTCTCGCCGATCGCAGTCTCGAACTCAGCGGTGGTGACTCGTCGCGTGGAGAACTCAAACCGGGGCAGTGCATTCCACTCGCACGTAGCGCGACCGCGAAGAACATTTCTGAGGGGCTGGCCGCGCTCAACACCGTGGTCCGTCAAACGATGGATGCCGGCAATGGCGATACGCTGTCCCGCCTCCTCCGGTCGGCGAGCGGTCAACTTGATGGCAATGGACGTGATCTGCGCGCAGCAATTTCTGACTTTGCCGAAGCGGTCCACGATTCAGGCTCCGACATGTCGACCGCCGATGAACTTGTCAAAGGTACCTCGTCGCTGATGACGACGACGGTCGAGAATTGGGCGACGATTGATTCAGTGCTCCAGCATGCCCCACCTGTAGCACGCGAGCTAGGACCTTTGTTCGAGGGTATGGTACCGGTGTTGGGCGGTATCGGGGGGCTTTTGCAGGCACTGCTGGATGTGACGACACATCTGCGTGGTGTCGTGTGGAACACTCTCGACACCGCGGCATCGACGGTGCGCTTACTCTCCGACCACACGGGTGTCATCGTCATGTATGCGGGTACCCTGCCGAACATTCTGGATGGCATTCGTAACCTCTGGGCGCGCGTGAATTGGCGGGGCGTCCCGGTTTTGTCACCCCGCGTTGCGGCCGGACCGCAGGACACGGGCCAAGTGTGCGCCCGAAACGACATCAATCAAAAGGATCACTGCGGATTGTTCTACGGAGTCCCCGACGGCATCACATCGGTGGACATGCTGCAAATGGTGCTTAATGGAGGGATTCAGCGGCCGTGAAACCACAACTGGCAGTGGCCTTCCTCGTGCTGGTCTCGGTAACGAGCGGGTGTGGGCTGAACCCCGTACGTATGCAGCTGCCCGAACTTACCGGGGCTCACAAATTCAGCGTTGTGATCGAATTCAGCAACGTCCTCAATCTTCCGGCAGGATCGAGAATCGCCTATGAGGGCGCCGATGTCGGCGTGGTGCGAGGTGTCAAGCTCGACCATGGTGTCGCACAAGTCAGCGCGGAGTTGGACGGCGCCGCCCAGATCCCGGGCGACTCGACCGCGGCCATCGTGCAGGACACGGTGCTCGGTGACTCCTATATCAGGTTGGCAAGACCGGCCGGCGATATCGCGGCACCACCCTTGACCGCGGGCGCGGTTGTCCCCGCCGCCCGTACGCTGCCGCCGACATCCATCGAAGACATGATGGCCACCCTGTCGTCATTCTTGGGCACCGGGAGCCTACAGAAACTTCAGAATATCCTTCGGCGGATGAATCAAGCGATGCCCAGTGATCCGACCGAGGCTGCTCGGGTGGCAGCCACTCTGGCATCCGACTTGCGCAACCTCGCCGCACATACTGGTGAAATCGACCACACGCTGGCCAATCTCGGAGATTTGGCGAAGGTGCTGCGCGAGCGTTCGGAATACGTTGCTGAGGACTATTTGTCCGACCACGGCCAGCTGTTCTGGCAGGTCATTCCGAATGCCACCGCATCAGTGCTTGCGCTGGTCGGCGGGATCGGATCGCTGATAGGACAGGGGTATTGGTTGATCCCGGTGTTCGACTCAGTCGCCTCCGCGCTCGAACAAACTGGTGTCCCGAGTTTGAAGAATTTTACAAATCAGGCGTTGCTGCCTTTCGCGCTCAACCCGAGAGTGGACATCACGACGGTGACAACTCTGGACGGCCGGGATCGCACTTCGGACACCGATCGTCTCCTGCGCCAGTTGGGTGCCATTCGATGATCCGCAACGTAACGTCAGTGCTCGCACTCATCGGACTGCTGGTGGCCTCGGGATTCGCTATCGGGTGGCAAGGCGTGCAGTGGCAGCCGGTCGGTGGCGACTGGAGTCGCGCGACACTGGAGTTGCGGGATGCGAACGGGCTGATTCCACGGTCACGCGTGCTGCTGCGGGGTGTGCCGATCGGGGAGGTTACTGCGGTTACCCCCGACGCAAAGAACGTGTCGGTGGAATTTGCATACCACCCCGATGTCCCGTTACCGATCAACAGTGTGTTCCGCGTCGAGAGTCTGTCCGCTTTGGGTGAGTCCTATCTAGCCATCAAGCCGACGTCAATCGGTGGTCCGACCTTGGTGAACGGCCAGCGATTGGTCGCCGACGCGGCGGCCGTGTCCGGCACTTTCGGCGAGTTGGCGGTCACTTTGAGCCAGCTGGCGAAAGCTCTGGATCCTGGCGAATTCAACGGCATCGTGGACGAGCTCAGCACTGCCTTTTCGGATAGGGCGGCAATACCTGTCCTCACAGACTTCAACAGTCGACTGAACGGGCTGGTGGCAGCGGACAAAGGGCAGATCCGCAACATCCTGGCCCAGGTGCAGGTGCTTTTACAGCATGACGATGTAATGGCAGATTCGGCCGCCCGCCTGGCGGACGCGATTCCGCCGACCTTGAATTCGATGGGTCGCCTCATGGATGCGGGCGCTGTCCTGGTGCTCCACAGCGGCGACTATCCCGCAGACATTCAGAACGGGGTCGGCGTACTACTCTCGCGGGTAACGGCCTTCGAGAAAGATATTGCTCTTCCCCTGTACAACCTTACTAACCCGTTGCTGCCCGTTATGCAGGCCACGGCCGCAGCAATGAGCACCATCGACAGCAGCCGTTTGCTCGATGCGTCGCTAGATGCGCTTGAAACGCCGGGCGCCTTTACGGTGCACGTATTACCGAGCGGGTCCTGACTTCGTCGCCATGTTGTGGGTCACGGACCCTTCAGCGCCGTGTCTACGCCGCCGACATCGGTGATCGTCCATTTGTTGTTCTTGTCGATGGTGACGGTGTATGTGGCGGTTGACTGGATGCCATCAGGCGCCTGTATGTTCTTGGTCTTGACACTGACAAAGCAATTGACCACGAACACTCCATCGCGCTCTGAGCGGACAACAGCAGTGATCGGTGTCGGCGTCGAAACCCACTGCAGCGGTACGATGATCTGCTCCATCGACGACGCTGCTTCCTTTAGCCTTGCCGACAGTTCGGGCGAAGTATTGGTGGTGAGTCGCTTGGTCCAGGCGGGCAGATCCTTGTAGTCCATCTCAGCTGCACCCTTGGCATAGTCGAGTGCAACCTGCATGGCGTGGTCCCTGGATTGGTTTGTCTCCTTCATTGCCGAGAGCTCAGAGTGTGCCTGCTGCGCTGCCTGCCGGTTGTCGTACGCAAGCCACCCGAGAACTCCGTTGCCAACAAACGAGACCGCCAGGGCGGCTGACAGCACCTGAATGCGCCGCGAACCCCGCGGTTGTTTTGCGGGTGGCTGTTCGCTCGAAGTCACCGGTGTGTCCGGGATGTCGGTGGCCAACGTGTCCTCGGCGGCAGAGTCGTCGGGTCCGTCTGAACTGGGGGCTTCGGCTGTGGAGTCGTCAGGCAATTGCTTCACTTCCTCGTCGCTAGACATCTATTGTGGCGGTTTTGGCTGATGTGCGGTGCAAGATGGGGCGGTTGCGGTTGCGCGGCTATGTCAGCCTGTTGGTTGTGGTTAGACGTGCCGCGGCTCGATCTCGTTACCGCCTCTGGTGATTTCGCTAATTATGTTGTGATGGTGAGCCTTTCACTCTATTCGAACCGTGCCGGATATTGGTTGTAGTTGGTTATCGCGACACCAGCAGCTCAGGGCCAAGAACTTTCGCGGCTGGTGAGTCGGTGTTCATCGCGGGAGATCTGAATTGGGCTGGCGTCGAAAGTGCGCTGTTGTCGGATTGGTGTGGTATCGCCGCCGAATGCCCCTTGACCATCGGTCTGAAAGTGCTTGAATGGTCAGTAACCAAGGGAGAGAACGTATGTCGCAACGCCGTAACGCGATGATTTGTGCGGCGTTGACCGCGTTGGTTTTCGCGTCGTTCGTACCTGAGTTCCCTGTTGCGCGTGCTGACGAAGGGCATACTGTCCGTTACGTCGTCACTGGCGACACCGGCCAAGAGGTATCGATTTATTTCAGAGTGGCACCGCAGACCCCTAGCTGGAGCGGTGCGCACACCGAGAACTATTGGGTCAGCCCGAGCGAGCCTTGGGAGCAGACTGTTCAATTGACCGATCCGTCAACGGCATACGTTGCAGTACGCAATGTTTGGTGGAATCCGAACATGCATTGCGAAATTTGGATCGACGGCGTCAAGACCATGGAGTCCAGCCCAAACGGGGTATGTATCCCACGTCCGGCAGTAGGCGATTAGGCTCGGATCGGTCATAGAACATCGGTGAGTCTACTTGCGCGCTAATCGGGTTCGATTGATTCGGCGAGCGCCTGCGCCGAAGATCGATCGATCGGTGACGACGCGATACCGCGCCACAGCGCAAAGAACCGATTGACATCGTGGCCGGCGACGGCCACCCACAGTTGGCTGTCCTCTCGATGGGGATCTTCATACTTTGTCTCGAAATATGATGTGGCAGCTGGTAATCCATCGACACTGAATATCTGGGTATCCCAATTGATCCGATTGCCGGGATAAGGCATCAGGAACGTGCCCATATCGGAGGCGAGCCTGATTGCGCACTTGCTGTTGTCTGGGTGTGACGGGTAGGACGACGCAAAGAATTTGAGATCTACCGGGCCGAGCAGGATTACGCCGTCGGGGAGGTCCGGGTTGCTGAGCAACGTCGTGCCGTAGGTCAACTTTTGGCTACCCGAACGGACCCACCCTGGCGGTGCGGTGAAGCTGAATCTGCCTAGATCGTCGTGGATCTGGTTTGGGTGAGCCGCGGTATCCGGCTTCGGTAGCTGAGCATCGGTGGTCATCAATTTCACCGTGGCGGGCCGGCCCGAAGGCTCGCCACGACGCTCGAGGTCATTGACCGTCGTCAGCGTGCCGCCGAAGGACAAAACGGCGACGGCAACAATGGCCAGGCCAGGCCGCAGCTGCCATCCGGGCTCTATCGTCGCCTCCGTCGTGGGGCGTGGTGAATTGCTCACGCGGATGCGGCGGTCTGTATGGGCATACGCATTCCCCCGCACGATGATGGACTCCTCAGGGCTCAAGTGTGTCACGCCGATGGTCACTGTGGTGTTCAACTTCCGAACACTCGACACGAACACCGGCGCGGAAAACGGGGTGCTCATCAAGGTCGGCCTTCGTTGTGGCTGCGTGATTTCCGGGTCCAGTCCGCAGTCAGAAAGGTGTGCGGACCGGATGTCGAGCATGTTCTGATCCCGCATCAATCGGCCGAATTGGCTATTGACTCAGGTGGTTTCGTGCCCGTTGTGGCGAGATTGGCCGCTGCACGCAGCATGCCGTCGAGGCCTTGCCAGAGTAGGTCGACCATGGTGGTGAGTGCATCATTTTTCGAGGCTTCCGGGTGCCGGTGGATCCAGTTGGCAACGCCGACGATCGTCGCGAGGAACATTTCGCCCAGCACCCTGATCCGTACGCTGTCGGGCTCTAACCCAGTGGCCTCCACATCGGCGGTCAAGACCTGGATGCCCACGGCAATTGCGGCGTCGTATCCCTCGATCAGCGCTTCGTCAACTGCTGGCTCTGCGGACTGGGATCCGTAGGCTCCGAAGAGCACCTTCCACGAGGAGGGGCTTTCGTCGGCGAATGTGAGCAGTCCGTCCAGCGTCTGGTGGAGTCGCGCTCGAGGGGTGTCAGCGCTCGTCATCACAGGCGCAAGGTGCGTGATGAGCGCGCCCATCTCACCACGGAGCACCTCCAGTAACAGATCCTTCTTGCTCGGGAAGTAGTGATAGACGACGCTGCGAGTGATGCCGGCGGCGGCGGCGACATCACCCATAGATGCCCCGTGGCCTTTTTCGGCGAACGTTCGGAGTGCCGCCTCGAGGATCAGCTCACGCCGGACCGGTGCCTGTAGGCGACGTCGCTTCGGTGCGGTGGCCGGCGTGTCGGCCTTGGCTGCGCTCATGGGGCGATCGCCCACTGACGACAACGGAATTTCACAATCGACAGGGTAGCCGATAGGTCGTTCGCCACTTCCATATTTGATGTTGTCGCAGGTAGGACGGGTATTGATTATCGACATGGTTGTCGATATGCTACGCCGCATGCTTACCGACATCACTGTTTATAAGGCGGTTTCCGTATGACCAACACGTCGGATCATCGGTTCGGCCGGCGCGTAGCTGTCTTCGGTGGCGGTGTTGCGGGGCTGACCGCGGCGCACGAGCTGGCCGAGCGTGGGTTCTCGGTGGACCTCTACGAGCGTCATCACGTGCTGGGCGGAAAGGTCCGAAGTTTTGGTGAACCCGGGACGGGCGTAGATGGACGGCCGGACTTACCCAGAACGATGGGCGGGCATTTCTTCATATTTGGCTATCACAACCTCGATGACACTCTGCGCAGGATCCCGTTGCCTGGGGGAGGGATGTTCAAGGATCGGGTTTCATCGAAGAACGGCTTTCTTTGGGCGTTTGATGACGGCAGCTATGCCGAAGCGTCGGTGCCGGCCAGTGGCGGCCCGATCAAGAACGTGCTTGCGTATGCGCGCCTGGGCGCTGCTGTCCTGTCGCGTTCCGCTAGCCTGCGGGACCTGATTCACATCTCCGTCAAGAGTTTGGCGCTGGTCACCAGCGGAGAGCGGAGGGTGTGGGAGGATCTCGAACACACGAGCTTAGACGCGTACTTTGACACCGCGCGACTGTCGCAGACTGCGCGAGATTTCCTGGAGTTCAGCGATTGGCTCAGCGGGGACCGCGGAGCCAATGCACGCTTTGCAGCAAATTTCGTGGAGACAATGGTGAGCGCCTTGCTGACGCGACGTCCACGGGATGAGCGGAGGTTTCTGCGCGTAGTCGAAGGTCCTGAAGGCGAGGCTTGGATAGAACCGTGGGCTACCCATCTGCAGTCTCTTGGCGTGCGGTTTCATCTTCAAAGCACGTTGCAAGAGTTGAAAATCTCGGATAACCGGATCGCAGGCGCGTTGGTCCGCGATGTAGATGGAACCGTGAGCGACGTCAGCGTTGACTGGTACGTCGTAGCCATACCTGCCGACAAGGCCGCACCGTTGATGTCTGACCGACTGGTCGCGCAAGATTCAGCGCTCGGACGCATCGGAAATATTCGGTACGCCCCGATGGGCGGGGCACAGATTTTCCTCAAACATCCTGTTCCTGAACTACATTCGATGTTCTTTTCTTCGCGGGCGGCGGAATTGGGATGCGAAGTGCTCTCCACGTTCTGGTCTCGCCCGGTGGATGAATACGGCGACGGTACCGTGCGCGCTGCCGTATCAGTGCAATTGTGTCACAAAGCATTTACCACAGAGCCTGGGCGCTTATACGGCAAGCCACTGCAGGACTGTAGCCGCGAGGAGTTCTTTGCCGAACTGGTCAATCTGCTGCGCACGGAACTCCCAGACGGTCAGCGCCTGTTCGCCGACGAGGCTATTCATTCCTGGTATCCGTACCCCGGTATGCTCGAAACCGCCGACGGCACTTGGATTGTCGATGAGGGCATGTGGGCGTACGATCCGTCATCTTGGGAAAACCAGCCGGGTCAGGAAACTCAAATCGACAACCTGATGTTGGCCGGCTCATACACCCGAACCATGCTCAACGGTGAATGCATGGATGCTGCCAATGAGTCGGGAAAGCGCGCAGCGGCCGCGATAGTCCATAAGTCCGGAAGCCGAGCCCCGGCGGTATCGATCGTGGAACGTAAGTCGATCCCGGCGCTCCATTGGCTGCGTCGTTGGGACGACGTCCGTTTCGGCGCGGGCAAACGGAACATCTTCGACATCATCGCGCCGCACCTGCCCCGAGAGTCCGCGAGTACGGCTGCAGAACTCGTTTGACTATCCGATGCCCGAGCAGCAGTCGGTCGACGACCTGACAACGGTGTGGCTGGGCGCCGGCATGAGCGCGGCTGAGCGCGCCAGGTAGCGGCGGGGTCGCCAATGCGGCTCAGATCCCACATCAGGAGAGTACGAGAGTCCATGTCTGAGAGCAGAATTCGCTATGAGGAACCGGCACCCGCGATTGCGCGGATCGTGCTGGGGCGGCCAGAGACCCGGAATGCCCAGGACACCCGGCTGCTATACGAACTAAACGACGCGTTTGACCGCGCGGCGCGCGACGACAACGTCAAAGTCATCATCTTGGCCGCCGACGGACCGGACTTCTCGTCGGGCCACGATCTGCGGGAGGATCTCGACGGCGCTATGGACGGGTACACACCCGTGGGGACCTGGTGCGGCTTCACCTGCGACGGCGCGCAGGCGCAGATGGCCCGGGAGAAGGAGATCTATCTCGGCTTCTCCGAGAGATGGCGCAATATCCCCAAACCAACCATTGCCGAGGTCCAGGGCAAGGTGATCGCCGGGGGACTGATGCTGGTCTGGCCGTGCGACATCATCGTCGCGGCCGACGACGCCCTATTTGTAGATAACACGGTCGCGATGGGTATCGCGGGCGCGGAATTCTTCAACCACCCATGGGAGGTCGGTGTCCGGAAAGCCAAGGAAATGCTGTTCACGTCCGGTGCCGTGGAGGCGGCCGCTGCCCTCCGGCTGGGCATGGTCAACCATGTCGTACCGTGCGGCGAATTGGCGAGTTTCACACTGGACCTCGCCCGATGCATCGCCGAGCAGCCGCTGTTCGCACTACGCCTGGCGAAAGAGGCTGTCAACGCCGCGCAGGACGCCCAAGGGAGGGTCAATGCGATGCAGACATCGTTTGCGCTGCACCAACTGTGCCATACGCACAACCAACTCGTCGGCGGGGCGATGATGGACCTTTCATTTTTGGGGCGCCAGAAGCAGATCGCCGCGCGGTGGTGACCCGTGAACTCCGTCGTGCACAGCAACTGGATCGCCCGTGAGATGGCTGCCGATTTCATGCGTCAAGTCAAGGGATTGCTTATCGACGCAGCAGTCGATAAGCTACGCCGCATGCTTACCGACATCACTGTCTATAAGAAGGCGATTCCCGTATGACCAACACATTTGGCGGCCGGCGCGTAGCGGTGTTCGGTGGCGGTCCCGCCGGCTTGACCGCGGCGCATGAGCTGGCCGAACGCGGCTTCCAAGTCGACCTGTACGAGCGACTGGGCGTGCTCGGTGGCAAATGCCGAACATACGGCGTCCCAGACACTGGGACCGACGGACGCAAGGACCTACCTGGCGAGATCGGCGCGCACTTCGTGCTGTCCTGGTACCACAACCTCGGCGAAACCATGCAGCGGATTCCGACGTCAGCGGGACGCAGTGTGATGGACGACTTGACTACGGGTCAGGCCGGTGTCGCCGGACGGGTGATTTGCGGCAACGCAGATCTCAAGTTCCCGATACCGTCAATCGACAACATCCGCGCCGGCGCTTTCACGCCGCGGGTCCTGCTGAATATGGCGACAGCACTCGCCCGGACGATGGGAAACTTCACCCCTTACGACGCGGCCCATATCGGAAGCAAGCTCCTCGCACTGTTCACGAGCGGCCCACAGCGGCAATGGGGCCAGCTCGAGCATCAGACGTTCAACGAGTTCATGCGTACCGACCGACTATCCGCGAACGGCAAGCTCGTCGAGTTCATGCCCACCTTCTCCGGCACTGGGCGAGGCGATCGGATGAATGCGCGGGTCATGGGGCGCATCATGCAGGAGTTCCACAGTGGTGGGCTTAAGCGCCGGTATGGACCTGGATTCCGACGTTACGTCAGCACAACGGACGGCCCGCTCAATGAGATGTGGTTCGACCCGTGGACCAGACACGTACAGAATCTTGGAGCGCGCATTCACACGGGTCAGGCGGTGTCCCGGCTGTCCTACGACGGCGGCCGCCTCACCGGCGCCACCGTGGTTGGCGCCGACGGCACCGAGAGTCGGGTTGACGCCGACTACTACATTCTCGCTGTGCCCTTCGAACGGGCCGCTCCTTTGATGACCGATGAGATGGTTGTGGCCGACCCGGCCCTGGGGCGCATCAAGGATTTGGAAGGTGTCTGGACCAGCGGTCTGATGCTCTATCTCACTGAGCCGGTCCCTGAGTTATCGGTTGCCAGCATGTCATTCGGCCCCAAACGTTGGCCAGGAGTAGCGGAGCCCTTCTGGGAATTGGCGCCGATCAACTGGACCCGCACGTGGAGCTGGGGTGACGACTTCGGCCAGCGCTACGGCGATGGCAAGGTCGCCACCTATCTGCCGATCGAAGTCGGTTCCAGCAGTTGGACCGACTTTCCGGGCAGGCTGTACGGCAAGCCGATGAGCCAGTGCACGGAGGGAGAGATCCAGGCTGAGGTGCTCGATCTGCTCCGCCGCACGTACCCGGACGGGCATCGAATCTTCGCTGACTCGCGGATACACTCCCTCCGTGTCACCGACGGCGTACGCCGCCAAGGCGATCGCTGGGTGAACGACAACGCCGTCTGCTTCGCGCCTTCCCCCGGTTGCTTTGAGAACCAGCCCGAGGTCGAGACCAGCATTCCCAACCTCTTTCTGGCCGGTGGTCACGTGCGCTCCACGACCGGCTGGGACAACATGGACGCCGCGAATCAGACCGGCAAACAAGCCGCTGCAGCCGTCATCGCCGCCGCCGGCGTCAACGCCCCGGCAATTCCCGTCGCAGAATGGTCCGTGCCGCTGGAGCTCAAACCGCTCATGGCAGTCGACGACCTCCTCTACCGCATGGGCAGGCCAAACGCGTTCGACATCGTCGCGCCGAGCCGCCCGCCACGGGGCGGCGTAGTGCCCGCTGAAACCGGGAACGAGACGGCGCCCCACTGGACCGAGTGGGTGGACGGCGCCACCGAATCGAGCATGTACGCCGGGAGAAGAGAGGCATCCATATGAATAGGTCTGCGCGACTGAGTACCCCTGACCACGAAGTCGTCATCGTGGGTGCCGGCTTCGGGGGCATCGGTGTGGGAGTTGCACTCCGTGACGCGGGTATCGAGGACTTCGTGATGATCGACAGCTGGCCCGAGGTCGGCGGGACCTGGTTTGTCAATACTTATCCCGGTGTCGCCGTTGATATCCCGTCGGCGGTCTACAGTTTCTCGTTCGAGCAGCGCAGTGACTGGTCACGGCTGTTCGCACCCGGGGCCGAATTGCAGCGCTACGCCGAGCTTGTCGTCGATAAGTACGGGCTGCGCCCCAAGCTCCGGCTCGGCAAGACCGTCAGCCGCGCGGTATTCGACGAACAACATGACATATGGCGCATCACTATGGACGATGGTGACGAGATCACAGCTCGCTTCCTGGTTCCGGCGGTCGGGGGCCTGGAACGCCCAAAGCTGCCGGACATTGCCGGTATCGATTCGTTCGCCGGCAAGGTGATCCACACCGCGCGCTGGGACCACGAGTATGACCTGGCCGGCAAACGGGTCGCGGTAATCGGAACAGGAGCCTCTGCGTTGCAACTTGTTCCGGAGATCGCCGAGCGAGTCGCGCATTTGTCCGTCTTTCAGCGCACACCAATCTGGGTGTCGCCAAAGCCTGATATGGCGGTCGGCCCCGTGGCCGGCTTCATTATGCGGCAAGCAATTGCCCGCGTGGCGCTGCGGTGGACCGGCTATGCCGGTGTCGAGTTCCTTGCTGCGCTGATGGTTTCGCTAAATCACCGTGTCCCCTTTATCGGGCGCGGTATCGAGGCGCGCACCCGGGCGTGGATGGAAACACAAGTGCACGATCCGAAGGTTCGTGACCAGCTGACGCCCAAGTACACGTACGGTTGCAAGCGGCCGTCGATGTCCAACACGTACCTCAAGACATTTAATCGGCCCGATGTGGAACTGGTGGTCGATCCCATCGAGCGGATCACCGCCGACGGCGTCGTCACCGCCGACGGCCTCGAGCGCGAGGTTGATGTACTGATCTGTGCGACCGGATTCAAGGTCATGGAACGTGGATCCACGCCGGCGTTTGCACTGGTCGGCCGCGGCGGCACCGATCTGGGCAACTTCTGGCATGAGAACCGCTTTCAGGCATACCATGGCGTGTCCGTGCCCGGATTCCCCAATCTGTTCTTCAATTCCGGACCTTACGGCTTCGCGCCTGGGTCATATCTGTTCATGATCGAGTCGACGGCGGCGCACCTGGTCCGGGCGATCAGGGAGACTCGGCGACGCGGGGCAACCTGCTGTGAGATCCGCGAGGAACCGCACGACCGGTACTACGCAAAGAGCTTGCAACGCTCACACAACATGGCGCTGCTGAACGGCGCATGCGCCGGCTCCAACACGTATTACATCAACTACCACGGTGAAGCGCCCGCGCTCCGGCCGTCGCTGAACGTCGAAATGTGGTGGCAGAACAGGCATTTTCCGCTCAACGACTACAAATACAGCTCGGCGAACCCGCAGAATGGGCAACGCAGGGCCGCGGTTCGTGAGAAGACCGCGACGGTGCGTTCCGAATCAGCCGTGGCCGTCGAGCGAATCGGCAATTAAATCAATTGGTCTTGAGGAAGGCGAAGATCTTCATAACTGCGCGGCCGACGTCGGGCGACGTCCAGAAGGTGTCCGCGCGGCTGAGGTAGTCATTGACGTCGGTTACGGAATTCGCCTGTGCTACGACCAGATTGGGGACTCGACCGATCCGCCGATCGTCCTGATTGCAGGCCTTGGACTGCAACTGCACTCATGGCCGCAAGACTTCGCTCCGGGGCCGGCAGCGGCTATCAGGTCGTCCGGTTCGACAACCGCGACGTCGGCCGCTCCACCCACATGAGTTTCCCGGCTCCGAAACCATGGGCGATCCCGCGTGGCGGCATCGATGCTCGCCAATATCACCTCGGCGACAGCTGGCGGGCGTTTTCGCTTCGGGTGGTCGCACACGTGAACTGCGGCAGATCAATGTGCCCACACTCGTCATCCACGGCGACCGTGACGTGATGGTCCATCCGGCCGGGGTGAGGCCACCGCGAAGACCATACCGAACACAGGTTAGGCTCTTAGAGCTGAGTCATTGAACAATAAGGCTTCTGATGCTTGGTGGGTGGCTGCCGCCGAGATGACGGTGGCCAACGGAACTCGCCGGGAACAGTCACGAACGGTTGCGATGGGCGCAGCGGTCAGCGATCTGCTTCTCGGGTTGGCCGGCTCATGTTGGGCTTGGCGATAGGCGTACCCGGTGCCAGTTACTAACATCACGAACTACCGACTACGGTCGGCACAAATTGCGCGGAATGTCTCTACTGGCGACAGTCGGCTCCCAAGGCTGCAGGGAACTAATTCCACTGAACAGCCTACATAACCCGCAAGCGCCAACACCGCCGGTCTCATACGCCACTGACCAACCCGCTCAGCTGAATGCATCGACTAACAAGACGCTTGCGCAGAAAGTACTTCCCTCGGCGTCCGCCGAACTGGAACGCCCGGTCCGCTATCTCGTTACTGCGACTGAAGGTTGTGAGGTCACCATTCATTTCCGTAACGGTGCGCACATGTCTGGCTCCTCTGTGGCAGTTGTCCCGGGTCAGGGCACGCGGCATTGCCCACCATCGAGGTTGGTACGATACCAAAGTATCGTCTCATCCGCTCTGACTGAGCTGTCGTCTCGGAGGTGCTTGGTGCCTGAACCAGAATCGGCATCGGGTTTTGCGCTACATGACGACGACGTAGAGGACCCGATTCTCGAAGCGGCACATAATGAGTTCAGCCTGGTGGGGATTCGGCGGGCGAACATGGACGCTGTTGCTCTTCATGCGGGGGTCAGTCGTGCGACTCTCTACCGGCGCTTTCCTACCAAATCTTCATTGATCGAAGCGGTCGGGATGCGTGCGGCACGCTGGGCGGCAAAGCGTGTTGCTCGAATGGTCGAAGGGCAAACGCCGAAGGAGGCCTTGGTTACCGCCATCGCCGAATATGCCCGCATGTTGCGAACTCTTCCGCTGTTGCAGGAGATCGTGCGACACGGCGTCTTGCGGTACAACGACGGTGATGGCACCCTCGGCGGGTTGTTCACCCAGGAGAAGTTCGTGACCGACTCCATCGGTTACATAGCGGCTATTCTGCGAAGCGCTGGTACGACGATGCCGGACGAGGAGCTCCGGGTCATCGCGGAGGTTCAGCTGCGACTGGCGATGTCGTTCGTCGTCTCACCCTCAGCGGTAATGGATCTGAATGACGACAAGGCCGTCAGACAGTTCGCCAAAACTTATCTGTCACCAATGGTGTACTGACCTTCGACGCCGGCGCATCGGAATTTTTCAAGGTGGATGAGTCCATTGGGTGTTAAGCGACTGTCGTGGCGGTCTCCTCCGGTGTGGCGTGTTGGGCTGGTT
>Ga0153956_1001223_pt1 | contig 23669 bp, 22 predicted proteins | sample TSFL040MetaG_FD_104704 | JGI IMG/M metagenome (GOLD analysis project Ga0153956, IMG submission 104704) | Attine ant fungus gardens microbial communities from Florida, USA - TSFL040 MetaG | ecosystem: Host-associated > Fungi > Mycelium > Unclassified | place: USA: Florida, Wekiwa Springs... | reverse complement strand
TCCAACAACTGCGGGGTCGATGACTTCGGGCTCGGCATCCTGCTTGAAGGGCGGCAGATCCGGCGCATGATCGCCTCCTACGTCGGCGAGAACGCGCTGTTCGAGCAGCAGCTGCTGTCCGGCGAGCTGGAAGTGGAACTGACCCCCCAGGGAACGCTCGCGGAAAAACTGCGGGCAGGGGGCGCGGGTATTCCGGCCTTCTATACGGCCACCGGCGTCGGCACTCCGGTCGCGCAGGGGAAGGAGGAACGGACCTTCGGCGCCCGCCGTTACATCCTGGAGCAGGCCATCACCGGCGACTTCGCCCTGGTGAAGGGCTGGAAGGCCGACTGGTATGGCAACATCATCTACCGGCGCACCGCGCGGAACTTCAACCCTCTGGCGGCAACCGCCGGCCGCATCACGGTGGCCGAGGTCGAGGAGATCGTGCCGCCAGGGGAACTGGACCCCGATGCCATCCACACCCCCGGCATCTACGTTGACCGCCTGATCCAGGGCAGGTTTGAGAAGCGGATCGAACAGGCAACCACCCGGAGCGCATGACCATGGCCCTGACCCGAGAGCAGATGGCACAGCGGGTCGCGCGGGAACTGCGTGACGGCTATTACGTGAATCTGGGGATCGGCATCCCCACCCTGGTGGCCAACTACATACCGCCGGGCGTGGACGTGATGCTGCAATCCGAGAACGGGCTGCTGGGCATGGGGCCGTTCCCCACGCCCGACGCACTCGATGCCGACCTGATCAACGCCGGCAAGCAGACGGTCACGGCGCGTGCCGGCGCCGCCATTTTTTCCTCCGGCGACTCCTTCGCGATGATCCGCGGCGGCCATATCGATCTCACCGTGCTCGGCGCCTTCGAGGTGGACGTGTCCGGCAACATCGCCTCCTGGATGATCCCGGGAAAGCTCGTCAAGGGCATGGGCGGCGCCATGGACCTGGTGGCCGGCGCGGAAAACATCATTGCGCTGATGACGCATGCCTCCAAGACGGGAGAGTCGAAATTGCTGCAGCACTGCACCCTGCCGCTGACCGGCAGTCAGTGCATACGCCGCGTGCTGACCGACCTGGCGTACCTGGAAATCGACGATGGCGCCTTTGTGCTCAAGCAGCGGGCGCCGGGTGTCAGCGTGGACTACATCAAGGAGCGCACCGCCGGCCGGCTGCGGGTCCCGGATGCAGTCCCTGAAATGATCTTCTGACCCAAGGAGTCGCCGCTCATGACCAGCGCGGTAATCGTCTCGGCCGTTCGGACTCCGATCGGCAGTTTCCAGGGTTCCCTGTCAGGCCTCAGCGCGGTGGAGCTTGGCGCAGCGGTGATCCGCGCGGCCCTGGCGCGGATCCGGAGCGGTGACACACCGGTCGATGAGGTCATCATGGGCCACGTGCTGACGGCGGGGCTCGGCCAGAACACGGCGCGACAGGCGGCGCACGCGGCGGGCCTGCCGTTCGAGGTCCCCGCGTTCGTCGTCGACAAGGTCTGTGGTTCGGGGCTCAAGGCCGTGGCGCTGGCGGCCCAGGCCATCCAGGCGGGGGACTCGCAGGTGGTGGTGGCCGGCGGGATGGAAAGCATGAGCCGCGCACCGTACCTGTCCCCCGGGGCCAGGGCCGGATTGCGCATGGGCGATGCGCAACTGCTGGACTCCATGGTCCATGACGGGCTGTGGGATGCCTTCAACCAGTACCACATGGGCGTCACGGCCGAGAACGTCGCCGAGAAGTTTGCACTGGGCCGTGAGGCGCAGGACGCCTATGCGCTGCTGTCGCAGCAGCGTGCCGCCGCGGCGATCGCGGCCGGGCGGTTCGCCGGTGAAATCACGCCCGTTGCGGTGCCGCAGCGCAAGGGCGCGGCGGTCGAGGTCCGCGATGATGAACAGCCGCGGCCGGACACCAGCCTTCAGACCCTGTCCAGGCTCAAGCCTGCATTCAAGCCCGCGGGGACGGTGACCGCCGGTAATTCCTCCACATTGAACGATGGAGCGGCCGCCGTCGTGGTCATGAGTGAGGTTCGGGCGCAGGCGCTCGGCCTGCCGGTGCTCGCGCGGATCACGGCCTGTGCCAGTGGTGGCGTTGACCCGGCCTACATGGGGTGCGGGCCGATCACCGCGGTGCGCAGGTGCCTGCAAAAGGCACACTGGAGTATCGACTCCCTGGACCTGGTTGAAGCCAATGAAGCGTTCGCGGCGCAGACCCTGGCGGTCGGCAAGGAACTGGGCTGGGACGCCGACAAGGTCAACGTCAATGGCGGTGCGATCGCGCTCGGCCATCCCATCGGCGCCTCGGGATGCCGGGTGCTGGTGACCCTGGTCCATGAAATGCAGCGCCGCGATGCGCGCCGCGGGCTGGCCACGCTTTGCATCGGGGGCGGGCAGGGTATCGCCCTGGCGGTTGCGCGGTAGCGGATTCGAAAGCAGGTGGCGCGCGAATAAAAACCCTGAAGTGCTTGAATTTTCAGGGGATATAAACCAAAAAGCCGCCCCGGCGGACGGCTTTGGATGCTATAAGACTGCTGTCTTGAATGGTGCCCGGGAGAGGACTCGAACCTCCACGGTGTTACCCGCTAGTACCTGAAACTAGTGCGTCTACCAATTCCGCCACCCGGGCAGGGAGCCGGACATCCCGCGAGCCACTGGCCGTCGGGAGGCGCGCAATTTACGCATGGGTGCGAGCGCTGTCAATTGAGCACACGAATTTAATGAGAGGGTTATGAGAAGAGGACCGTACGGCAAGCGAGGCTCGCCCAAGGCGATCGCCAGTGGTGGCCACGAAGCCGGCAAGCGCGGGACGGGCGGCAAGGGCCGCGGCGCCGGCCCGCGCAAGGATGCAGGGCCTGCCGAGGTGGCCGGGAAGGACCGGTTACATGCGGGGCAGTCCGCAGAAGGTATTGTCAGCGCCAACCGCGCCGGCTATGGCTTCGTGCGCATCGAGGGATTGCGCGACAGTGTGTTCCTGCCGCCGGGCCAGATGCGCGGGGTCATGCATGGTGACCGCGTGCGTGTGCGGCTGTCGCGCGATCACAGCCAGCGCTGGCTGGGCGAGCTCGAGGCCGTCATCGAGCGTGGGGTCAACGCCTTCCTGGGGACGGTGGAGATCCAGGGCCGGCAGGTGGCGATCGCCGCCGCCGACCGGCGCATGCAGTTGCGCTGCGTGGCCTCGCTGAACGACCTGGACGGTGCCCGCGACGGCGACTGGGTCATCGCCCGCATCACCCGTCACGCCACGCCGACGTCACCGCCGTTCGCGCGGGTCGAACGCAGACTGGACCCGGAGCAGCCGGTGCAGATGGCGACCGAGGCGGCCATCGCCAGGTTCGGCCTGCCGACGGATTTTCCGGCCGACGTGGAGCGCGAGGCCGAGGCCTTCGGCGACACGGTGGACGCGGCCGAAGCCGCGCGCCGCACGGACCTGCGCGGCCTGCCCCTGGTCACCATCGACGGTGAGACCGCGCGTGATTTCGATGACGCGGTCTATGCCGAACCCCATCCGGAGGGTTTCCGGCTGATCGTGGCCATTGCCGACGTCAGCTGGTATGTGCGGCCGGGCACCGCGCTGGATACCGAAGCGGTCGGGCGCGCCACCTCGGTGTATTTCCCGACGCGCGTGATCCCCATGCTGCCCGCGGGGCTGTCGGATCACCTGTGTTCGCTGGCGCCGCACGTGGACCGGCTGTGCTTTGCCGCCGACATGATCGTCAGCCGCACGGGCCTGCTGAAGCGCGCCACTTTCTATCCCGCGGTGATGCGCTCGGCCGCGCGGCTGACCTACAGCCAGGTGAACGCCGCGCTGCTGGAGAACCGGCCCGAGGCGCAGGCGCAGATCCAGGCGCAGTCGCGTTTCGACGGGCTGGTGGAGCGGCTGCGGCCGTTGGTGGATGTGTACCGCGCGCTGCTGAAGGCGCGGCGGGCGCGTGGCGCCCTGGACTTCGACGCACCGGAGGCCGGCTTCGACGTCGATGACGCCGGCCGCATCCATGGCGTGCACCTGAAGGACCGTAACGACGCCCACAAGCTGATCGAGGAGATGATGATCCTCGCCAACGTGGCCGTGGCGCGCGAACTGCTGAAGTCCAGGACCCCCACGCTGTACCGCGTGCACGGCCGGCCGGAAGAGGAGAAGCTCGACCGGCTGATGTCCACGCTCACCGTGCTGGGGATAGAGGCGCAGATCCCGGAAAACGTCGCGCCGCGCGACATCCAGGCCATCACCCGCCGTCTCAAGGGCAGCGCGGAACTGCCGTTCGTGGAGTCCCTGGTCGTGCGTTCCATGCCGCAGGCGATCTACCAGCCGACCAACATCGGCCACTTCGGGCTGGCGCTGGAGCACTACGCGCACTTCACCTCGCCGATCCGTCGCTATCCCGACCTCGTGGTCCACCGCACCCTGAAGGCGCTGGTGCAGGCGCAGGATGGCAGCGCGGTGCAGTACGGCGCGGAGGCGCTGGAGCCGCTGGGCCAGGAGTTGTCGCGGCTGGAAAAGCGTGCCGATGAATCCGACCGCTATGTCGAGACCTTCCTCAAGTGCGCCTACTTGCGCGACCGTATCGGCCAGACTTTCCGCGGCCTGATCACCACGGTGGTGGAGTTCGGGTGCTTCGTGCAGCTGCTGGACCTGTCCGTGGACGGCCTGCTGCACCTGGACAACCTGCGTGACGACGACTACCTGATGGAGGAGCACGGCCATGCCTGGCGCGGCAGCCGCAGCGGACGCCTGCTGCGCATCGGTGGTGAGATTCGCGTGGTGGTCACCTCGGTCAATCCCATCGAGGGGCTGATCGACCTGGAGCTGGTGGTTGAAGCATGAGTGAGACCCAGCTGATCTATGGCCTGCACGCGGTGCAGTCGCTGCTGCAGCGGCATCCGGAGCGGGTGCTGAACATCCGCCTGGCCGAACGCCGCGAGGACGCGCGGGTGCGCGCCGTCGACGCCCTGGCGCGGCAGCATGGCAAGCCGGTGCAGCGGGTGGATGCCCAGGCGCTGCACAAGGCGCTGGGGGATGTCGCGCACCAGGGCGTGGCCGCCGAAGTGGCGCCGCTGGCGCCGTGGTCGGAGGATGACCTGCTGACGGCGCTGGCAACGGCGCAGCAGCCGCTGATCCTGGCGCTGGACGGGGTGCAGGACCCACACAACCTGGGTGCCTGCCTGCGCACCGCCGATGCCTGCGGAGTGCTGGCCGTGGTCGTGCCGAAGGACCGGGCGGCCAACCTGACCCCGGTGGTGCGCAAAGTGGCCGCAGGGGCTGCCGAGACCGTACCGCTGGTGACGGTCACCAACCTGGTGCGGACCCTGAAGCTGCTGCAGGAGGCCGGTCTGTGGGTGACCGGCGCGGACGCGGAAGGGGCCAGGTTTGCCTACGAGGCCGACCTCACCGGGGGCACGGTGCTGGTGATGGGCGCGGAGGGCGCCGGACTGCGCCAGCTGACCCGCCAGACCTGCGACCACATGGTGCGGCTGCCGCAGCTGGGGTCGGTGGAAAGCCTGAACGTCTCGGTGGCCGCCGGGATGCTGCTGTACGAGGCCGTGCGGCAGCGGGCGGCGGCGCGCAAATAGCGCAGCCAGTGCGCAAAGGCGCCCGCCGGTGTCGGGCCGGCGGGCGGTCCCCGTGATGGATTACTTCGGCGGAATCTGCGAGCTGACGCCGTTCTCCTGCTTGTTCAGCACGCGCTGCTCCGGCTTGGTCAGGTGGCTGCCATTCTGCGACGCCATGTCACGCTCTTCCTGGCGGACCTGGTGGTCCTCATGGTGCAGCTGCCGGGCCTGGGCGTGGGTCAGCGTGCCATTGCGCACGTCCTGATTGATGCGCCGGTTCTGGTTGGCCAGCCGGTGATTCACCTCGGTGCGGCGTGGATGGTGCTTCTGCCAGGTGGTTTCGGCCGAGGCGGTGCCGACGGTGCCGGCGAGGGCGGCCATGGCTGCAGTCCAGGTCAAAGCCTTGCGAAAGGTCGGGTTCATGAGTGGCTCCGTGTGGGTTGGTCCATTCGGGACGGAAGTTCCGGCCCTTGCGGCGCTCAACGGCAGGGGACGGGGAGCGCTGACCCGGGATGGTTTAAGAATTTGCAATGTAACCAAGGCCGTATTGCCTCGAACTTTAACTGAGCCATTGCGACCCGGGGGCCGTTCAAGTACGATTCGCGCCCCCTTGCCACACCGGCTCACTGCCTGCCGGGTGGCTTTCAATCCGTAAGGAGGAACAATGAGGCATTACGAGATCGTGTTCCTGGTCCATCCGGACCAGAGTGAACAGGTGCCGGCGATGGTCGAACGCTACAAGTCGATGATCGCCAACGGCAACGGCAAGGTGCACCGCATGGAAGACTGGGGCCGCCGCCAGCTGGCTTTCCCCATCGCCAAGGTCCACAAGGCGCACTATGTCCTGATGAACATTGAAGCCGACCAGAAGACCATGGCGGAGCTGACCGGCGCGTTCCGGTTCAGCGACGCCGTGCTGCGTCACCTGGTGGTGTCCATGGACGAGGCCGTCACCGAGCCCTCGCCCATGTCGCGCCCCGAGGAAGATGAGGGTGGCGAGCGCCGTGGCCGTGGTGGCCGCGATGACGCGGGTTCTGACGATGACGCTCCGTCTGCAGGGGAGGAGGCATAATGGCTTTTGGTGGCAACAATGGCGGTGGCGGCGGCAACAGCCGGTTCTCCCGTCGCAAGAAGTTCTGCCGTTTCACCGCGGATGACGTGAAGTCCATTGACTACAAGGACCTCGCGACCCTGAAGGGCTACATCACCGAAACCGGCAAGATCGTCCCGAGCCGCATCACCGGCACCAAGTCGTTCTACCAGCGTCAGCTGGCGACGGCGATCAAGCGCGCGCGCTTCCTGGCGCTGCTGCCATACACCGATCAGCACTGAGTAACGCACCATGGATGTCATTCTTCTCGAGAAGGTTGCCAACCTGGGCACCATTGGCGACCGCGTCAACGTGAAGTCCGGCTACGGCCGCAACTACCTGTTGCCGCAGGGCAAGGCCACGCTGGCCACGCCGGACAACGTCAAGAAGTTCGAAGCCCGCCGCGCGGAGCTGGAGCGTACGGCCGCGGAAGCGCTGGCCGAAGCCGGCAAGCGCGCCGAGGCGTTCAAGGACTTCAAGCTCACCATCACGGCCAAGGCCGGTTCCGAGGGCAAGCTGTTCGGCTCCATCGGCACCAGCGACATCGCCGAGGCGGCCACCCGCGCCGGCCACCAGCTGTCCCGCAGCGAAGTGCGCCTGCCGACCGGTCCGCTGCGCACGGTGGGCGAGTTCGCCGTCGAGCTGCACCTGCACGCGGATGTCGATTTCGCGCTGCCGGTGATCGTGGTCGCCGAAGAGTAAGCACCCAAGTCGCGGCCTGTGGCCCCGCCGCTCAAATCGCGCCGCGACGAAGGCTCAGCGCTGCTGGACGTGCGTACTCCACCGCATTCGGTGGAGGCGGAACAGGCAGTGCTGGGCGGCCTGCTGCTGGAATCCTCGGCCTATGACAACGTCGCCGACGTCGTCGAGGCCGGGGATTTTTATCGCCCCGACCACCGCCTGATTTTCGACGCCATCGGCCAGCTCGCCCAGCGCAGCCGGCCCTGTGACGTCATCACGGTTTCCGAACAGCTGGAACGCACCGGCCTGCTGGGTGATGCGGGCGGACTGGCCTACCTGGGCACGCTGGCCCGGGACACCCCCAGCGCCGCCAACGTCCGCCACTACGCCGAGATCGTCCACGAGCGTTCGCTGCTGCGCAAGCTGATCAAGGCCGGCGCGGACATCGCCACTTCCGCCTTCAGCAACGAGGGTGAAACCGCCCGCGAGCTGGTGGACAAGGCCGAGGAGGCCGTGTTTGCCATTGCCGAGGCGGGCGCCCGCGGCTCCGGTCCGCAGCAGGTGCGCGGCAAGCTGCTGCAATCGGTCATCGAACAGATCGACGAATGGCAGCGCAATCCTGACAAGCTCCAGGGTCTTCCCACCGGCTTCTCCGACTACGACAAGCTCACCGGCGGCCTGCGCGCCGGCGATCTGATCATCGTCGCGGGCCGTCCCGGCATGGGCAAGACCACGTTCGCCGTGAACATGGCCGAGTACGCGGCGGTCAATCCCAACATCCGCGCCCCCGTGGCCATTTTCAGCATGGAAATGCCCTCGGAGCAGCTGGTCACCCGCATGCTGTCCTCCATCGGCGGGGTGCCGCTCAAGCACCTGCGCACCGGACAGCTGGCCGATGAGGACTGGTCGCGCATCACCAGCGCCACCACCCAGCTGCAGGAAGCGAAGATCCTGATCGACGACACCCCGGCGCTGACGCCGACGGACCTGCGTGCCCGCGCCCGGCGCATCAAGCGCGAGCATGGCCTGGGGCTGGTGGTGGTGGACTACATCCAGCTGATGCAGGTGCCGGGCAACAAGGAGAACCGCGCCACCGAAATCGGCGAAATCTCCCGCGGCCTGAAGGTGCTGGCCAAGGAGCTGTCGGTGCCGGTGATCGCGCTGTCGCAGCTGAACCGCTCGGTGGAGCAGCGCGAGAACAAGAAGCCGGTGATGTCGGACCTGCGCGAATCGGGTGCGATCGAGCAGGACGCGGACATGATCCTGCTGATCTACCGCGAGGAGGTCTACAACCGCGAGACCACCCGCAAGGGCATCGCGGAGGTGGACCTGGTCAAGCACCGCAACGGTGAGATCGGCACCTTCATCCTGACCTTCCAGGGCCAGTTCACGCGCTTTGCCAACTACATGCCGGACTCCTACGCCGAAGGCATCCTGCGGTGACCCCCATCCGGGCCGTGATCGATACGGGTGCGCTGCGCTCGAATCTGGCGGTGGTGCGTGCCCGGGCACCGGGCTCCAGGGTGGTGGCGGTGGTCAAGGCCAATGCCTACGGCCATGGCCTGGTGATGGCCGCCGTGGGGCTGGCCGGTGCCGACGCCTTTGGCGTGGCACGGCTGGAAGAAGGCCTGATGCTGCGCGAGGCCGGCCTGACCCAGCCGATCATCCTGCTGGAGGGTGTGTTCAGTGCCGAGCAGCTGAGCGAGGCGGCGGTACACCGCTTCGAGATCGTCGTGCACGATCCCACGCAGATTGCGCTGCTCGAGGAATTCACCGGCTCGTGGCGTTTCACCGTGTGGCTGAAGATGGACACAGGCATGAACCGCCTGGGATTCCGTCCGGAGCAGTACCTCGCGGCATTGGCGCGGCTCCAGGCCCTGAAAGTCCCGCCGCGCGAGGTGCGCGTGATGACCCACCTGGCCCGGGCCGACGAGACCGGCAGCGAGGCCACGGCCGAGCAGCTGTGGCGCTTCCGCGAGGTCACGGCGGGCCTGGGACTCAAAAGCAGCATTGCCAATTCCGCGGGGGTGTTCGGCTGGCCGGACGCCTGCGGGGACTGGGTGCGGCCCGGCCTGGCGCTGTATGGCGTTTCACCGCTGCCGGGTGTGACCGGGGCATCGCTGGGGCTGACGCCTGCCATGACCCTGGAGACGGCCGTCATCGGCCTGCGCGAGGTGCCGCGGGGCGAGCATGTGGGGTATGCGGGTGCCTGGCAGGCGCCGCGTGATTCGCGCATCGCCATCATCGCCGGGGGGTATGGCGACGGCCTGCCGCGCAGCCTGGCCAGCGGCTCGCCGGTGCTGTTTGATGGCGAGCGCGTGCCCATCGTCGGCCGCGTGTCGATGGACATGATGGCGGTGGATGTCACCGGACTGCCGCGGGTGCAGGTGGGGACCCGCGGGCTGCTGTGGGGCCCGGGGCTGCCGGTGGAGGAGGTCGCGGCCCACGCGGGCACGATTTCCTACGAGATGCTGTGCGGCGTGCGCCAGCGCGTGCCGCACGAGCCTGTATAGTCCATCGCAAAACGCCGCTCACGGCGCTTTTTGCGGGTCCCGGCGGTCGAAAAGCGTGATTTTCGCCCGGTTCAGACGCACCGCCCGCGGCCGTTGCTAGCTCTCGAAGAACCCCATTTTCACGCCGGCGAGCTGGATGATGTCGTTGTTGGCCAGCCGGGTCGCCTGCAGGCCGATGCGGTTGCCGTTGAGGATCGGGGTCTCGCCACTGCTGCCGCCATCCACGTGCACGATGAAGTAGCCGTCCTGGCGGCGGGTGATGGCGGCGACCTGCACGCCAGCCCTTCCCAGGGTGGTGAGCGCCTTGTTCAATTCCAGTTCGCGGCCGGCGAAGCCCCCGGACAGCACCTGCAGCCGCGCTTTGCGCAGCTGCTGGCTGCCCGCGATCATCCGGTTCATGCCGCTGGCGGAGGTGTCGGCCGGCGAGGCGTTTTCCTCCCGTACCTGGCGGATTCGCTCCACCGGACGCTGCGACGGCTGGATGACCAGGGTCTTTTCGAACTCGTCCTGGGCCTCGTCGTCCTCGGCAAAACGCAGCTGGTGATGGCCGACGGTGATGACGTCGCCATGCTGCAGTGCATGCTTCTTGATCAGCTTGCCGTTGACGTAGGTGCCGTTGGTGCTGTTCAGGTCCTCGAGGAACGAGTCGTTGAGGATGTTGATGATCAGGGAGTGGTGGCCGCTGACCGCGCCATTGTCGATGCGGATGTCGTTGTCGGGCAGCCGGCCAACGGTGTACCGCTCCTTGTTCATGTTGTATTCGGCCATTACCTGGTTGTCCAGGCTGAGAATCAACCGCGCCATGTCCGCTCCGTCCCTTTGAGTCCGGCAAGCTTGAGAATGCGGCCGAACAGGCCCCGGCTGGCGGGGAACGGCTCGACCACGTGCGCCATGATCACCGAAATGTTGTCCCTGCCGCCATTGTCATTGCTTAATTGAATCAACTGCTTGGCGACGGTCTCAAGATTAGCACCAAAAGTGCTTATGGTTAAATGGATGTCGTCGTCCTCGACCATGTCCGACAGGCCGTCGGAGCACAGGACGTAGTAATCGCCCTTTTCGGTGGGGACTTCCTGCAGTTCCACCTCGACATTGGGCTCCACGCCCAAGGCCCGGGTGACGTAGTTCTTGTTGGCGGCGCGCGCGGCTTCCTCCGGCGAGTAGAAGCCGCGATCCACCAGTTCCTGCAGCAGGGAGTGGTCCAGGGTGACCTGCTCGAAGCGCTCGCCGCGCAGGCGGTACATGCGCGAGTCGCCCACGTGCGCCACCGTGATCCGGTTGTCGTAGACCAGGGCCGCGACCACCGTGGTGCCCATGCCTTCGCACTGCGCCTGGGTGTTGGCGGTCTGGTGGATGATCTTGTTCGCGCGCTGGATGGCGTCACGCAGGATGATGCCGGGCCGGGACAGGCCGCTGCCGGGGTCGCCGATGGACAGGTCCTGGCGTTCCACGGCGTCACGCACGAGGTTGACGATGGTCTTGACGGCGATGCCGCTGGCGACCTCGCCCGCGTTGTAGCCGCCCATGCCATCGGCCAGTACCATCAAGCCGATGTCGGGATCGAAGGCGATGGTGTCCTCGTTGTGCTCGCGGACCTTGCCGGTGTCCGTCTGGCCCACGAAGCGCAGTTTACCGCGCAGGTTCACCGCCATGCGGCACCGCGGCGCTCGGCTGTGGCCACCATCCCTGGTGGCCGCTCTACGGGCCGCTGCTTGCGCGGCGTTAAAAATCGCTCCCGGCGACTTTTTGAAACTGTGATGGCCGTCACACTTGGGTCCTGTAGCATCAGCTGATCGCGATGATCATCGTTTTTTTCAAACTTCCATAAGCTAGCACCAAGCTTCGCTCCCTGCATGAAGTCATCTCCCGTTTTTGTTTGTTCTGCGTGCGGCGTCCAGGTTGCCAAGTGGACCGGCCAGTGTCCCCAGTGCGGTGAGTGGAACACCCTGGGTCAGCGCGAGGGATCCCTGGCCCGTGCCAAGGCCACCGGCAACAGGCCGCAACCGCTGGCGGCGGAAGCGAGGGAGGCGCGGCTTTCCTCGGGCTTGTCCGAGCTGGACCGGGTGCTGGGTGGAGGGGTCGTGCCGGGGGCGGTGATCCTGCTGGGAGGTGAGCCCGGGATCGGCAAATCCACGCTGCTGCTGCAGGTGGCGGCGCGGGTGGGCGCGGCGCACCCGGTGCTGTATGCCAGCGGGGAGGAGTCCGCGCAGCAGATCACCGCGCGGGCCAGGCGCCTGGGGGTGGCCGCGCCCGGATTGAAGCTGGTGGCCGAGACGGACCTTGATGCAGTGCTGGATCATGCGGCCGGCAGCGGCACCCGGTTGCTGGTGGTGGACTCGATCCAGACCACCGCCCTGGGGGACGTGGCCGCCAGCGCCGGGGCGGTGTCGCAACTGCGGGAGTGCACCGCGCGGCTGGTGCGCTTTGGCAAGACCACCGGCACGGCCGTGGTGATCGTCGGGCATGTGACCAAGGAGGGCGCCATCGCCGGGCCGCGGGTGCTGGAGCATCTGGTGGACACGGTGCTGTATTTCGAAAGCGAGACCAGCAGCCGCTACCGCATGGTGCGCACGGTCAAGAACCGCTTCGGCGCCGCGCACGAACTGGGGTTCTTCGCCATGACCGGCACCGGCCTGGCGGAGGTCAGGAACCCTTCTGCAATCTTCCTGGCGCGGGCACCGGAGCCCGCCGCCGGCAGTGTCGTCACGGTCACGCGCGACGGCGGCCGGCCGTTGCTGATCGAACTGCAGGCGCTGGTGGACCGGATGCGCTTCGGTGCCCCCCGGCGAATTGCCCAGGGACTGGATTCCAACCGCGTCGCCATGCTGCTGGCGGTGCTCAACCGCCACGCCGACCTGTCGTTGCAGGAGCACGACGTGTTCGTGAACGCGGTCGGCGGCATGCAGATCACCGAGACCGCCTGGGACCTGCCGGTGGTGCTGGCGCTGGCATCGAGCCTGGCGGACAAGCCGCTGCCGCAGAAGCTGGTGGTATTCGGCGAGATCGGCCTGACCGGGGAGGTGCGGCCGGTGCCCTACGGGGAGGAGCGGTTGCGCGAAGCACGGGCCCAGGGCTTCGAAGCCGCCATCGTGCCCCAGGGCAACGCGCCGCGGCAGGCGCCCGCCGGCCTCAGGGTGGTGCCGGTCGCGCGGGTGGACGCGGCGCTGGCCGCGGCGTTCGACAAATAAGAGCACGGGACGAAGCCCACCCCATACGCGCCGACGGCGGGTGACTCGCCCTCCTCGGGCTCGAACATGCGGCCCCGGGCCCGGGGCCTCACACCCGCCTTACGGCGCATATGGGATGGACTTCATCCCGTCGGATCCACGGGTGTTTCGACCGGCGTGGCCAGCTGCGCGCGCACGGTGCGGATGGCGTTGTCGGCGGTCTGCAGCACCTCGAACTGGTAATCACCCAGTTTCACCGCCGTGCCGGGCTGGGGAATGGTCTCCAGCCGTTCGAGCAGCAGGCCGTTGAGGGTCTTGGGGCCATCGGTGGGCAGGTGCCACTGCAGCGCCCGGTTCAGCGCGCGCAGGGTGGCGCTGGCGTTGATGATGAACACGCCGGGCTTTTCCAGGTGCACGTCCTTGTGGGCCACGGCCACCGGGTCAGTGGTGAATTCGCCGACGATCTCTTCCAGGATGTCCTCGAGGGTCACCAGGCCGTCGATGTCGCCGTACTCGTTCACCACGAATCCCACGCGCAGCCGGTTGCGCTGGAAATGGGTCAGCTGCACCGCGAGCGAGGTGTTCTCGGGCACGAAGTAGGGCTCACGCACGCGCGCCAGTTCCACCAGCTTGTCGCGGGTGAGTTCGCCGCGCGCCAGTTCGCGCACGATGCGCTTCATGTGCAGCACGCCCACCAGGTTGTCGAGTTCGCCGTCGTACACCGGCAGCAGGGTGTGCAGGGTGTGCTCCAGGCGGTCCAGGATGTCCTCCCAGCTCTGCGACAGGTCGATGCCGGAGATTTCCTGCCGCGGCACCATGATGTCGTTGACCGTCATCCGGCCCAGGTCGAGGATCGACAGCAGCATCTGCCGGTGTCGGGCCGGCACCAGCGGGCCGGCCTCGGCCACCACCGAGCGCAATTCCTCCGTGCTGAGCTGCCGGGTATGGTCCCGGGAACGCACGACGCCGAAAAGCCGCAGCAGGCCGTAGGCCGAGCGGCTGGTCAGCCACAGCACCGGGCGGGCGACCACCACCAGCGCGCCATAGATGTGGGCCGAGGCCAGGGCGACCTTGTCGGGATAGGTGGCGCCGAAGATCTTGGGCGTCAGCTCGCCGAACACGATCATCACCACGGTCAGCAGGGCGCCCGCCACCGGCACCGCCAGGTGCCAGCCGGTGCGCTGCGCCAGCAGCGTGACCGCCTCGGAGGCGAACACGCTGGCCGCCGCCAGAATCACGAGGTTCACCCCCAGCCAGTCATCCGGCCGCGCCAGCAGCCGCTCCAGCGCCTTGGCCGTGCGCTGGCCCGCGCGGGCGCTATGGCGCACCCGGTAGCGGTTGACGGACAGCATGGCGACCTCGGTGCCGGAGGAAAAGGCGATCACCAGCAGCAGGCCGAGCAGCAGCAGGATCAGGGCCGTGGAGGATGCGTCGTGCAAGGTGGGAACCTCGTAGGGCGGAGCGGGACCGGGCACATTATAATTGCATCATGTTTGACAGCCTGACTACGCGGCTGAGCCGCACCGTAGACGCCCTGCGCGGCCGCGGCCGCATCACCGAGGACAACGTTTCCGAGACCCTGCGCGAAGTGCGCATGGCGCTGCTGGAGGCAGACGTCGCCCTGCCCGTCATCAAGCAGTTCATCGAGCAGGTGAAGACCCAGGCCCTGGGGGCGGAGGTCGCCCAGAGCCTGACCCCCGGCCAGGCCTTCGTCGGCATCCTGCACAAGGAGCTGGTGGCCATCATGGGTGGCGCCCGCGCCGGCTTCGGCCTGCGGGCCCAGCCGCCGGTGGTGGTGCTGCTGGCCGGCCTGCAGGGTGCGGGCAAGACCACCACGGCGGGCAAGCTCGCGCACTGGCTGATCACCGGGCAGCGCAAGCGCGTGCTGCTGGTCAGCACCGACGTGCGCCGGCCGGCCGCCATGCTGCAGCTGGAACGGCTGTGCCAGCAGGTGGGGGCGGATTACTTCCCGGCGCAGAGCACCACGCCGCCCGCGGACATCGCGCTGGCCGCGCTGGAACAGGCGCGCCGCGGTGTTTATGACGTGCTCATCGTCGACACCGCGGGCCGGCTGCACGTGGATGAGGCCATGATGCAGGAGGTGCGCGAAATCGACGCGGCGGTCGGCCCGCACGAGCGGCTGTTCGTGGTGGACGCCATGGCGGGCCAGGACGCGGTGAATGCCGCCCGGGCTTTCGGCGCGGCCCTGAACCTGACCGGCACCATCCTGACCAAGGCCGATGGCGACGCGCGTGGTGGCGCGGCCCTGTCCGTGCGGCAGATCACCGGGGCGCCGATCGTGTTCCTGGGCATGGGGGAAAAGACCGATGCCCTGCAGCCCTTCGACCCGGAGCGCATGGCCACCCGCATCCTCGGCATGGGCGACGTCGTCGCGCTGGTCGAGCAGGTCCAGAAGAACGTGGACATGCAGGAGGCCGAGCGGCTGGCGCGCAAGGTCGCCTCCGGCAAGAGCTTCGACATGGGCGACCTGCGCGGCCAGCTGGAGCAGCTGCAGAAGATGGGCGGGGTGGGGGCGCTGCTGGATAAATTACCAGGGGCGGCCACCCGCAAGGGCGCCGTATCGGCGGACGACGGCGACCGCCAGGTGCGCCGGCAGATCGCCATCATCAATTCCATGACCGCGAGGGAGCGCCGCACGCCGGCCATCGTCGATGGCTCCCGCCGCCGCCGCATTGCGCGGGGTGCCGGGGTGCAGGTCCAGGACGTCAACCGGCTGCTCAAGCAGTTCATGGAAATGCAGCGCATGATGAAGGCCATGAAGGGTGGCAAGCTCAAGCGCATGCTGGGGGCCCTGAAGGGCCAGATGCCGGATTTCCCAGGGGCCGGCGGTGGTTAGGCATTACCCGCCCGCCCGGGGCAGGTTGCGGTGACTGCCCCGGCTGAACAGCCTGTTGAAAACCCGTGGATTATTGCCAGAGCATTGCGTAGAATCCGCGCTCTTTTTTGGGACGGGGCGGTGATCGCCCCGTTAAGTTCAAGACAGTGGGCCTCGGGTGAGGCCTCGGAGAGCCAATGGTAACGATTCGTCTGACGCGCCGCGGCGCGCGGAATCAGCCCTTTTATCACGTTGTCGTGACCGACAGCCGTAAGCGCCAGGGCAGCGCGAGTCTGGAGCAGGTGGGTTTTTTCAACCCGATCGCCCGCAAGGGTGAGCCGAAGCTCAAGCTCGACCTGCCGCGTATCGATTACTGGGTCGGCAAAGGCGCCCAGCAGTCCGAGCGCGTCGCGCAGCTGGTGACGACCTTCCGCAAGCAGGCCACGGTCGCTGCCTGAGGGTTCCGGCCCGCATCGGGCCGGCCAGAAGGACATGGAGTGGGTCGAACTCGGACGGATCGGTAGTCCGTACGGGGTGATGGGCTGGATGCATGTCCAGTCGTTCACTGATCCACTGGAAGGACTGCTGGATTACCCCGTATGGGCCTTGCGCCTGTCGGGAGAACCGGCGCCCCGCAAGCTTCTCGATGGCCGCGTCCAGGGACGGGGCCTGGTGGTGAAGCTGGAGGGGGTCGCGCACCGGGATGCGGCGGCGGCCCTGCGGGGTGCCTCGATCCTGGTGCGGCGGCAGGAGTTGCCCAAGCCGGGCAAACGCGAGTACTACCGGGTGGACCTCATCGGTCTGCCGGTGCAGAACCTCGAGGGCGTGAGCCTGGGAGAACTGCAGTACTTCGTGGACGGCCCGGTGCACGCCCTGATGGTGGTGCGTGGCGAGCGTGAACACTGGATTCCGGCCATTCCGCAGTACCTGAGCAAGGTGGAGCCGGGAAAGGGCGTGACGGTCGACTGGCCGGTGCAGTTCGACTGAAGTTACGGAAGGACGGGGCAACGTGAAGATCGAGGTCGTCACGCTGTTTCCGGAGCTCGTGACCGGAGCGCTGAAGTACGGCGTGCTGGGCCGGGCCGTGGAACGCGGCCTGGTGAGCGTGGGGACGGAAGACCCGCGCACGTATGCGAACGATGTGCACCGCACGGTCGATGACCGGCCGTACGGTGGCGGACCCGGCATGGTCCTTAAGCCGGGACCGATGCTGGCGGCGATCAACGCCGCGCATGCGCGCCTGCCGCCGGGCAGTCCGCGCATCTACCTCTCGGCCCAGGGCCGGAGGCTGGACCAGCGCGGCGTGCGCGAGCTCGCGGCGCTGCCGGGTTTTGTGCTGATCGCGGGGCGCTACGAGGGCCTGGATGAACGCATCATCCGGCTGGGTGTCGATCGCGAGCTGTCGGTGGGTGACTACGTGCTCTCCGGCGGGGAATTGCCGGCGCTGACGGTGATCGATGCGGTGACGCGTCTGATCCCGGGTGCGCTGGGAGACGAGCGCTCCAGTGTCGAGGAATCCTTCGACCAGGGGTTGCTCGACTGGCCGCACTACACGCGGCCGGAGGTTTTTGCAGGTTTGAGTGTTCCGGGAGTGCTGTCCTCGGGCAACCATGCGGATATCCGCCGCTGGCGCCTGGGGCAGGCGGTGGTGCGGACCTGGCAACGCCGCCCGGACCTGTTGCTCGCAAACGGGCTGAGCCCGGAGGCGAGCCAGTTGCTGGATGAACATCTCGCCGCGCGGGAGCGCGGCGAAGCAGAAGAGGGTTGAGGCAATGAATATCGTTCAGGAAATCGAAAAGAGCCGCATGACGCGGCAGCTGCCGGAGTTCAATCCGGGGGACACCGTGGTCGTGCAGGTCAAGGTGACCGAGGGCGACCGCGAGCGCATGCAGGCGTACGAGGGCGTGGTGATCGCCAAGAGCAACCGCGGCCTGAACTCCTCGTTCACGGTGCGCAAGATTTCCCACGGCGAAGGCGTGGAACGCGTGTTCCAGAGCCACAGCCCGGCGATCAGCGAAGTGACGGTGAAGCGCCGCGGCAGCGTGCGTCGCGCCAAGCTGTACTACCTGCGCGACCGTTCGGGCAAGGCCGCCCGCATCGAAGAGAAGGTCTGACCTTCTCCACCCGCTGACCCGGCGACGCCATGGCTGCAGTACGTACCATGTTGTCGAGGTTGTGGCGCGGCCTGGACGGGCTGCGCCGCTTCCTGCACCTGGTGGTGCTGCTGGCCATCGCGGGTTTCGTGATCGGCGCGCTGCGGGGCTCCATCCCGCACGTGCCTGAACAGGGCGCCCTGGTGATCGCGCCCACGGGCACCCTGGTGGAACAGCTGTCGGGCGACCCGCTGACCCGGGCCATCGCCCAGGCGCGCGGCACCGGCCATGACGAAACCCTGCTGTGGGATCTGGTCGACGCCATCCATGGCGGCATCCATGATCCGCGCATCAAGGTCCTGGTGCTGAACCTCGACGACATGGATGGCGCGGGCGGACAGGCCACGCTGTCGGAGCTGGCCGCGGCCATCCGCGACTTCCGCGCCAGCGGCAAGAAGGTCATCGCCTACGGTCGCAGCTACAGCCGTGACCAGTACTATCTCGCCGCCAATGCCGACGAGATCTACCTGGACCCGCTGGGCTATCTCATCATCGACGGCTACAGCCGCTACCGCCTGTATTACAAGGACGTGCTGGACAAGCTGAACGTGGACATCAACGTGTTCCGCGTCGGCCAGTACAAGAGCGCGGTCGAGGAATACACGCGGCGCGACATGTCGCCGCAGGACCGCGAGGAGAGCCTGGCGTACCTGAATGCGCTGTGGGACAACTACCTGTCGGCCGTCACCAGGGCCCGCGGGCTGCCGGCCGGCGGCCTGGCCAACTACGTGCAGGCGCTGCCGAAGTCGGCGGCCGAGGTCAAAGGTCCGGTGGCCGACCTGGCGCTCACCGCGAAGCTCGTGACCGGGGTGAAGTCCACGCGCGAAGTCGAACAGCGCATCGCGCAGATCACCGGCACCGATGACGACGGCTCCTTCCGCGGCATCGACGCTTCCGACTACGTGCGCACGGTGCATGCCACCACCGCGCTGGGCCGGCATGACCGCTCGCGGGTGGCGGTGATCGTCGCCGAGGGCGAAATCCTGGATGGCCGCCAGCCCCCGGGCAGCATTGGCGGCGAAAACCTGGTGCACCTGCTGCGTGAGGCCGGCAAGGACGACAGGATCAAGTCGGTGGTGCTGCGCGTGGACAGCCCCGGTGGCAGTGCCACGGCCTCCGAGGAAATCTACCGCGAGGTGCTGGCGCTGGAAAAGGCCGGCAAGCCGGTGGTGGTGTCGATGGCCAACTACGCGGCCTCCGGTGGCTACTACATTTCCGCGCCCGCCACTGAAATCTGGGCGCACCCGGCCACGATCACCGGGTCCATCGGCATCTTCGCCGTGGTTCCCACGGTCAGCCGGGTGCTCGGCAAGGTCGGCGTCGGCGTCGATGGCCTGGCCACCACGCCGCCGGCGGGCGAGCTGCAGATCGAGCGCCCGCTGGGCGAGGAACAGCGCCTGATGATCCAGGCCACCGTGCAGAACGGCTACGCCCAGTTCGTGCAGCATGTGGCCGACGGCCGCCACAAGACCCCGGAGCAGGTGGACGCCATCGGCCAGGGGCATGTGTGGTCCGGACAGGACGCGCAAGGCCATGGCCTGGTGGACCACCTGGGCTCCTTCGACGATGCCGTGAAGGCGGCCGCCCGGCGCGCGAAGCTGGGCACGGATTACAAGGTCCAGTTCATGGAGCCGCGGCTGACCTGGGCTCAGACCCTGGCGCTGCAGCTTTCAGTCAAGGTCGTGCGGCTGATGGCAGCAACCGGCCCGGGGGAAGGGGATGCTTTCGCCGCCCTGGCCCGGCGCTTCGATCCGGTGCTGAAGGAAGCCGCGCGCCTGGCCCGCTTCAGTGAGCGCGGGCGCCTGTACGATTACTGTTTCTGTACCGTACAGTAGGCCCTCATGGGCCGACATTCCGACGACGACGAGGATGAATCCGGCAGCGGATCGATGCGCATCGACCGCTTCCTGTTTTTCGTCCGCCTGTTCAAATCACGTTCCCTGGCCGCGGAGGCCGTCAGCGGCGGCCGGGTGCACCTGAACGGCGAGCGGGTGAAGTCCTCGCGCGCGGTGAAGGTGGGGGACACCCTGGTGTTTGCCCGGGGCGCGGTGGAGTTTGATTGCGAGATCCTCGCGTTGCCGGCGCGGCGCGGGCCGGCGCCGGAAGCCGCCGCCTGTTATCGCGAGTCCGAGGCCAGCATCGCCCGCCGCGCGAAGTTTGCGGAGAACATGAAGGTTGCCGCGGCCTTCGCACCGCGTCCGGAAGGACGACCGGACAAGCACGACCGCAAGGAACTGCGGCGCATCAGGGGCCGGGAGTAAGCAGGCAATGAAGAATTACAAATACTACGACCTCCTGCTGGGCGGCTATGTATGCGTGCTGCTGTGCGCCAACCTCATCGGTGCCGCCAAGGTCACCACGCTGCATCTGCCGCTGGTGGGCTCCGTGACCTTCATGGCCGGGGTGCTGTTCTTTCCCATCTCCTATTTCTTCGGCGACGTGCTCACCGAGGTCTACGGTTACGCCCGCGATCGGCGCACGGTCTGGGCCGGCTTCGGCGCGCTGCTGTTCGCCTCGCTGATGTCGATGGTGATCGTGAAACTGCCGCCGGCGGATTTCTGGGCCGACAAGCAGGCCGCGGTCGAGACCATCTTCGGCAGCACCCCGCGCATCGTGGCCGCCTCCATCACCGCCTTCTGGTGCGGCTCCTTCGTCAACAGCTACATCCTGGCCAAACTCAAGATCCTCACCCAGGGCCGCTGGCTGTGGCTGCGCACCATAGGCTCCACGGTGTGCGGCGAACTGGTGGACTCGGTGTTGTTCTATGTGATCGCCTTCGCCGGGGTGTGGACGGTCCAGGAACTGATCACGGTGACGGCCACCCAGTACGTGCTCAAGTCCACCTGGGAGGTCATCGCCACCCCCGCGACCTACCGGCTGGTGGGCTTCCTCAAGCGGGTGGAGCAGGAGGACTGGTATGACCGTAACACCAATTTCACGCCGTTCTCCCTGTCCGTCACGAGCTGAACTGATCTGAACCAGGCGCCGGTACCACCAGACCCATGGCCTGAAACCCGCACTGGGCGTTCATGACGCAGGCGACCCCGTCGCTGATCGGGGCCGGCCAGGTACCTGGCCAACAGCGATTTCCGGCCGCGGTGGAGTCCCGGCGGCCGCCCCTGGGGCCGGTTCCGGGGTAAGCGCCGGTGTCCGGCGAGCGGTTCTATACTGCCGGCATGAACACCACAGATTTCCTGGGCTCCCCCGGCCGGCTGCTGTCGGACGTGGGCGCCGACATCAACGCCGCCTGGCTGGCCGATGAGGCCGCGGTCCTGCAGCATCTGCTGCCCCAGGCCCGGCTGCCGGCGGACGAGCGCGCCATGGTGCAGGCGCGCGCCGTGGAACTGGTGGCGCGGGTGCGCGCGGCCAGGCCCGACGGCGGCGGCCTGGATGCGCTGCTGCGACAGTACGACCTGACCACGCCCGAGGGCGTGATCCTGATGTGCCTGGCCGAGGCGCTGTTGCGCATTCCGGATACGGCCACGGCCGACCGCCTGATCGCCGACAAGCTCGCCGCGGGCGACTGGGAGCGGCACCTGGGGGATAGCGACTCGCTGCTGGTGAATGCCTCCACCTGGGGGCTGATGCTGACCGGGCGGCTGATGGACGTCGATCCGGCGGACGTGGGGTCGGTGCGCGGCTGGTTCGGCAGGCTCGCCGCGCGCCTCACCGAGCCGGTGGCGCGTTCGGCGCTGCGCCAGGCCATGCGGGTGATGGGCGCGCAATTCGTGATGGGCCGCGACATCGGCGCGGCGCTGGAACGTTCGCAGGGTGCCGAGGAGCGCCGTTACCGCCATTCCTTCGACATGCTGGGCGAGGCTGCGTTGACGCGGGCGGATGCCGCCCGCTACCTGGACAAGTACCGCGAGGCCATCCTCGCGGTGGGTGCGCATTGCGCATCGACCGACCTTGCGGTGGCCGCCCGCCCGGGCATCTCGGTCAAACTTTCGGCGCTGCATCCGCGCTACGAGTTCGCGCGGGCGGACGAGGTGCTCCGGGAGCTGGGGCCGCAATTGCTCGACCTGCTGCGCCTGGCGGCAACCCAGGGCATCGGGTTGACGGTGGACGCGGAGGAGGCCGAGCGCCTGGAGTTGTCGCTGCGGCTGGTGGAACTGGCGCTCAAGGATCCGGCCGCGTCCTACGGTGGTTTCGGACTGGCGGTGCAGGCGTACCAGAAGCGTACGCCGGCGGTGATCGACTGGCTGATCCGGCAGGCGGGCCTGCACCAGCGCCGCCTGTGCGTGCGGCTGGTCAAGGGCGCCTACTGGGACACGGAGATCAAGCGCGCCCAGGAGCGCGGCCTCGCGGGCTTCCCCGTGTTCACGCGCAAGCACAACACGGATGTCTCCTGGATGGCGTGCGCCCGCAAGCTGGCTGGCGCGCTGAACGTCATCTATCCGCAGTTCGCCACCCACAACGCGCACAGCGTGGCCTTCATCGGCCGGATCATGGCGCAGGCCCCGGTGGGCAGCTGGGAGTACCAGCGTCTGCATGGCATGGGCGAGGAGCTGTACGCCCAGGTACTGGCCGGCCCGGATGAGGCCGCGAGGCCCGCCTGCCGGGTGTATGCCCCGGTGGGGGCGCACGAGGACCTGCTGCCGTACCTGGTGCGGCGGCTGCTGGAAAACGGCGCCAACACCTCGTTCGTGAACCGCATTGTCGATGCCCGCCTGCCGGTGGAGCAAGTGGTGGCGGACCCGGTGGCGCTGGCGGAGCAGACGCTGCCCGTGGCGCATCCGGACATCGCCTTGCCCGCGGCGCTGTTCGGCACGGTGCGGCCCAATTCCCGCGGCGTGAATTTCGCTGATGGCAACGAACTGCTGGCGCTGCGGCGGCAGCTCGAGGTCGCGGGACCGGCGGTGGCGCAGGCGGTCATCACGCAGCCGCCGCTGCCGCAGGCGGTGGAGTCGGCGTTGGCGCAGTCATGTGCCGCCTGGGTGGCCTGGGACCAGCGTCCGGTGGAGGAGCGGGCCGCGCTGCTGGAGGCGGCCGCGGACCTGTTTGAACAGCAGCGCGCCGCGCTGGTGGCGCATTGCGTGCTGGAAGCAGGCCGCACGGTGCCCGACAGCGTGGGCGAGGTACGCGAAGCCATCGACTTCCTGCGCTACTACGCCGTGCAGGCGCGGCTGCTGTTCCAGCCACGCACCTGTCCGGGACCCACGGGCGAACTCAATGTCCTGAAAGCCCGCGGCCGCGGCGTGTTCGCCTGCATCAGTCCGTGGAATTTCCCGGTTTCGATCTTCACCGGGCAGGTGGCCGCGGCGCTGGTCACCGGCAATGCCGTGGTCGCCAAGCCCGCCGGGCAGACCCCGAAGTGCGCGGCACTGGCCGTGCGCCTGCTGCATGAGGCCGGGGTGCCACGCGAGGTGTTGCACCTGCTGGCCGGGGATGGCGCGGCTGGCGCGGCCCTGACCTGCGATCCGCGCATCGCAGGGGTGGTGTTCACCGGCTCGACCGGGACCGCACGGACCATTGCCCGCAGTCTCGATGCACGCACGGCGGCGCTGCCGGTGCTGATTGCCGAAACCGGCGGCATCAATGCCATGCTGGTGGACAGCTCGGCGCTGCCGGAGCAGGTGGTGCTGGACGTGGTGGCCTCGGCCTTCAACAGCGCCGGTCAGCGCTGTTCGGCACTGCGGGTGTTGCTGCTGCAGGACGAGATCGCTCCCCGGGTGCTGGAGCTGCTGGCCGGACAGATGGATGA
>Ga0153956_1001222_pt1 | contig 23678 bp, 21 predicted proteins | sample TSFL040MetaG_FD_104704 | JGI IMG/M metagenome (GOLD analysis project Ga0153956, IMG submission 104704) | Attine ant fungus gardens microbial communities from Florida, USA - TSFL040 MetaG | ecosystem: Host-associated > Fungi > Mycelium > Unclassified | place: USA: Florida, Wekiwa Springs... | reverse complement strand
CCGAATACGGCTTGCCCATCCACGCTGACCTCCGTCACAGCCAGCCCATGAATCACAAAATCACCCACAACGGAATCGGGCCGATATCTTTTCCGATTCAACCCGGTCGAATTCGACTCTAACAGACCACCGAGGACCGATCAGGCGACACCGACTGCAAAGGCAGCGCCGCCGGTCACGCGGAAATCCGAATGTCCTGATGGTGCCAGAGAGTGCCCCCGCCGGAAATGAGCCGACGCGCCCAACGTGGCGCTCCTCCAACATCAAGCTGAATCAGAGGTATGACGCATGCCAGTAGACGCGGACTACGGTGATCCTCCTGTCGAAGGTCGACGACAAGAAGCACTACCGAGACGCGCTTGTCCGGCTGTTCCCAAGGCTTGATGCCATCTGGGGTAACACGATTCACGGTGGTGGCCGGTACGACAAAGACCGGAGGATCGCCTCGCCGGCGCATTTTCAGACCTACTTCCGCATGTCGATTGATCCAGACGCGATACCTCGGAAGGAGTTGGCCGTGATCCTCGACAATCCGTCGGACACCACCAAGGTTAGCGAGACCCTGCGCGAGGCCGTGAAACGACCGCTGCGAAACGGATCGACTCGAGCGAAAGCGTGGCTCGACGCTCTCGTTTCACATGGAGACGAGATCCCCATCGAAGCGGCCGAAGGCTTTCTTCGTGGAGTGTTTGCCGTCGCCGACGAGGTCAACGTCGATCAGGATCAGGAACGCGGCTGGTCGATTGGCGACAATAGTCTGCGCGTCCACTGGCTCATTCGGCGCGTGCTGCGGGAGCGCACCACTCTGGAGGAGCGCTCGCAGATACTGCTTGCTGCTGCAGAGGCGGCGCCTATCGCCTGGCTCGGCAACCTCACCGCCTCGGTTTGGGAGGACCATCATCCTCGCGAAGGAAAAGAGCGTGCGTCGGAGGAGGACTGCCTACTGACCGAGGCCGACGCGGACCGCATGCGCTCGTTGTTTCTCAAGCGGGTGACCGATGCTTCTGCCGACGGGACGCTAATCAGTACACCGGATTTGATCCGGCCGATTTACCTCTGGCTTCATTTCCTGGAGGACGACAAGCCTGTTCGGGAATGGATGGCGGCTAGGATCGAGGAGGACGCGTCGCTGGTCATCCTTGCGCGCGAACTCACTTCCCAGTCGTGGGGTCACAGTTCGGAGGATCTGGTATCCGTGCGATCAGATCGTGCGTCGGTGTCGGGCCTCGACAAGATGATGGACCCCGAGAAATTCCGAGCGAACCTCGTCGCTCTTCAGGCCCGCCTTGAAGAAGGATCGCCGGAAGCCGATACCGTGGGGCGCTTCCTGATCGCGTGGAAGCATCGGGACGAGCACGGCGACTGGTAGTCTACATCCCGAATGCATCGGTCAGCGGGCGGCCAGACGATTTTGATAAAACAATCCCCGCCCGGCCTGCGTCTTAGTCGTAGAACGTGAGGTGCTAAACGGGGGCAAAAGGCGTCAGGATGCATTTCACGGCGGCATTATAGTAGCGTCACAGCGTAGACGTAGTGCTCATCATCATCGGTTGTGGCCCGCCACCGCGCAGCGTGGGATAAATTAGCAGCGCCAAATCGATCTCACACAAACGCGGCCGACGGCGCGGAATTCACTGCCGCCGGGCCCCGGTACCTCATCAGTTCATTCGTAGAAATTCACCGCGTTTTAAGTACCCTACCCTATCGCAATGCCCTGAGACCGGCCTTCATTGGGGAAACAGCCGGCCGGTCATGGGGCATGGCATGCGCAAGACCCGTTTTGCAGCGATCAGCGAACCGTCCGCGCGGGTCCGCAATCTCGGCTATCTCGACGTCTTCCTGTTCGACTTGCGCCCGGCGCGGCAGCCCGATGATGAGCGCATCGCCAACGAGCGTATTCGCGGCCTGTCGAACACCGGCCCCTATTTGCTCGCGTCACACCTGATCTGCGCGATCGTTCTCGCCATCCATGCCTTTCGCACGCGGAGCGACAATCCGCTCGCGGTGATCTTGCCGCTTGCCGGTATCGTCGTGCTCGCCGCGCTGTCCACCTTGCTCAATCGCCGTCGCACCAAGGCAATGCGACCGCACCAGGTGGTTCGCCTGTGGGGCGGATTCACCGTTGCGATCGGCCTGTTATGGGCGATCGTCATCGGCGTCGGCTTGCCGGCGGAGACGGGCGCGGTGTCGCCGGTTATCCTCGCGGCCCAGCTCGGTGCGTTCTGCCTCACGATCGCGGCGTTCGTTTCGGTGCCGAGCCTGTTGCTGGTCGGCTATGTCGCGGCGTTCGGATCGTTCGTGCTGTTTTCGACCAACGTACAGACGTTGGGCTTGCTCATCGCGTTTGGCGGCTGCCTGCTCGGCGCCAGCATTTTCAGCGCGCGAGGCGCATTGATCGCGGCGGGTCGCCGACTCGCCAACGAATATCAGGCGCAAAAGGCCGCCCGCTTCGTCGCCGAGTTCGAACAGAGCGGGCGCGGCTGGTTCTGGGAAACCGATGCCGATGGCGCGCTCACCTATGTCTCGACCCAGCTCGCCGACGTCCTGAAGCGTACCGCGACTCAATTGATCGGCACGCAATTCGTCGACCTGCTCGGCACGGATGCGGGCGCGCATACCGACGGCAGCGAATGCACGTTGGGCTTCTATCTGTCGGCGCGCGTACCCTTTGCCGACGTCACCGCGCAGGCGAAGGCGTCGGACGACATCTGGTGGTCTCTGTCGGGCACCGCGCATTTCGACGATTATGGCCGCTTCCTCGGCTTCAGCGGGATCGGCACCGACCTGACCGAACAGCGGCTGGCCGAGGCCGAGATCAACCGCCTCGCCCGCTACGACGCGCTGACCGGCCTCCCCAACCGCACGCTGATGCGCGCGACGCTGGAAGACGCGCTGGGCAGCATCGAGAAGCAGAAGAAAGGCGCGGCACTTTATCTGATCGATCTCGATCGCTTCAAGAACGTCAACGACACGCTCGGCCATCCCGTCGGCGACGCCTTGCTCAAAAAGGTCGCGGGGCGCCTGACCGCGGTGATCGGCAAGGATGGCCAGGTCGGGCGGCTGGGCGGCGACGAGTTCCAGGCCATCTTCCCGTCGATCGATTCGGAGCAATATCTCAGCACCCTGGCCCAGCGCCTGATCGAGCACGTCTCGCAACCCTATCGGATCGACGGGCACACTATCTCGATTGGCGCGTCGGTCGGCATCTCGATCGCGCGCAGCCAGTATCAATGCGCCGACGCGCTGATCCGCGACGCCGATCTCGCGCTCTACGCCGCCAAGGACGATGGCCGTGGCACGTACAAGCTGTTCTCGCCCGACATGCACAGCGAAGCGCAGGAAAAGCAGGTACTGGAACAGGAATTGCGCGGTGCGATCCAGCGCGGCGAGCTGAGGCTGGTCTATCAGCCGGTCGTCAACACCATGACCGAACAGGTCGTCGCGTTCGAAGCGCTGGCGCGGTGGGTGCGCGCCAACGGCCAATCGGTCCCAGCCGAACAGTTTATCGCGCTGGCGGAGGAATGCGGGCTGATCATCGCGATCGGCGAATGGGTATTGCGCACCGCCTGCATGGAGGCGGCGCATTGGCCGACGCAGGTGCGGATCGCGGTCAACATCTCGCCGACCCAGTTCGCCAGTCCGACCCTGGTCGCGACCGTGATGAACGTGCTCGCCGCCTCCGAGCTCGACCCGAACCGGCTGGAACTCGAGATCACCGAAGGCGTGTTCCTGTCGGACGAGACGAACGTCGACGAGACCTTCCGCCGCCTGAAAGCTGCCGGCGTCCGGCTTGCGCTCGACGATTTCGGCACCGGCTATTCGTCGCTCGGCTATCTCAGGCGCGCACCGCTCAACAAGATCAAGATCGACCAGTCGTTCGTCCGCGGCGCCGCCGCTACCGGCAGTACCAGCGAAGCGATCCTGCGTTCGATCATCTCGCTCGCACAGAGCCTGAAGATGGACACCACCGCCGAGGGTGTGGAGACCCACGACGACCTCAACCTGATCCGCGAACTCGGCTGTTCGCAGGTACAGGGCTATATCTTCGGTAAGCCGATGGAAGCCGCCGCCGCACGCACGCTCGCCTGTTCGGTCGAAGCGGTCGCGGCGAAAGGCTACGAGAATGCCCGGGCGCCGCGCTACAGCCTCATCCGCACCGCGAATGCGCAGTGGAACGGCATGACCTTCACCGTCCGCATCCGCAACATCTCGATCGGCGGCGCCCTGCTCGAATCGACTCGTGACTTGCCCGATGGTGCGCAGATCCAGCTCGATATACCGGGCTGCGCGGTGATCGGCGCCGACGTGCGCTGGTCGAAGGAAGGCAAGATCGGGGTGCGCTTCGAACGGCCATTCAACCTGCGCGATCTGGGGCCGGTGCAACGCGCGCCGGCGAACGATCCCATACCGCAGGCGACCGCAAAGGCGCGCCTGACCCCCGGCGATCTCAATCGATCGACGGTGACGCCGAAGCGCGGCTGAGCGATCCTTCCAGGGATACGATAATGGGTGCGGGCCTACGCCCGGCCGACCGCGACCAGGATGTCGAACTGATAATCGGCCAGCGGTTCGTGGAACTGGCAGCCGGCATGGAAATCGTCGGCCCAGCGGACAGTCGCCGCGACCTGGCCGATGCCCGGCAACGTCAGCCAGATCATCGAATCCCGCTTCAGCGCCGAATAGCTGCTGATCCGCGCGCCCTCGCGCGACAAATCGGTGATCCGGCACAAGGTGCGGTCGAGGCCGCCCCGCCCCAGCTTGGCGTCGAGCGACACCGGCGCGCGGGCGCTCTTGCGCTTCGCCATCAAAGCGGGCTCGAACTCGGAACGGATGTCCATATGCAGCGCTTCCATGACGGAAATGCTAGGCCGGTGATGCCTAACAGCGCGTTAAGCACATAAGAAGACGCCGCGCTCCCGGTTCCGGAAGCGCGGCGTCGAGCCTTTTCGCCGTGGCGCGGCTTATTTCTTGGTGAGGTTGAGCCCGCCGAAACGCTTGTTGAAGCGCGCCACCTGGCCACCCGAATCGAGCATCTGGCCGCGGCCGCCGGTCCAGGCCGGGTGCGACAGCGGATCGATTTCGAGCGTCATCGTGTCGCCTTCCTTGCCCCAGGTGGAGCGCGTTTCGTACACGGTGCCGTCGGTCATCTGGACCTTGATCATGTGGTAGTCGGGGTGCGTATCGGCTTTCACAATGAATTCCCTGGATAGAGCCGCCGGTTTCCGACCGGCAGCGAAGGCGCGGCGCGTAGCAGAGCGGCGCGACGCCCGCAATCCCTCTCCCTGTCGAGGAGGGAGGGAGCCGCGTAGCGGCGGAAGGGTGAGGGTCGAGCCGAGTCACCGACTTCGACCCTCACCCTTCCCACTCGCTTCGCTCGCGGGCCCCTTCCCTCTCCCAACGGGAGAGGGAGTTTAGACCCTAATCGCTTGGCGGGTCCGCGATCATCGCGGTGAATTCGCATTCGGTGGCGACTTCGCCATCGAGCATGGCCTTGCCGGCGAACTTGCACACGCGGCTGCGCTTCTGGACGAATTCGACTTCGAGCTTGAGCAGCACGCCGGGTTCGACGGGTTTCCTGAACTTCACGCCGTCGATCGACATGAAATAGACCAGCTTGCCCGACCCGGCGAGGCCCAGGCTTTCGACCGCGAGAACGCCCGCCGCCTGCGCCAGCGCCTCGACCTGGAGGACGCCGGGCATGATCGGCCTTCCCGGGAAATGCCCCTGGAAGAATTCCTCGTTCATGCTCACCGCCTTGATCGCGGTGATCCGCCGGTCGACGACGAGTTCCTCGACCCGGTCGACCAGCAGCATCGGGTAGCGATGCGGCAGCGCCGCCATCACCCGCTTGATATCAAGCGGGCCGATGGCGGTCGCTGCTGCCGTTTCCTCGCTCAACGGCCGGGCTTCTTGCCGCCGGCGGCAGGTGCCGGAGTCGTGGTCGCCGGCACGGCCGGCGCAGCGCCCGTGGCAGGCGCCGGCTGACCACCAGGCTGCCAATTGGCGGGCGGGGTCGGGCTTGCGGTCGGCACGAGCTTGTCGAGTTCGGCGGTGATCGCCGGCGTGATGTTGCCGACCTGATTGGCCCACACGACCGCGTCCGGCTTGACGATCAGCGACAGGCCGCGCGCGGTGATCACCGCCTGGACCGCCTGGTTGAGCTTGGCCGAGACCTGCTCGAAGACATAGGCCTGCGCGCGGGCGATCGGTGCCTGGGTGGAGTTGATCTGCTGCTGCTTGGCGACGACATTGGCCCAGGACGGGCTGGCCTGCGCGGCGCGCAGTTCGTTGTCGTCGATCTGGTTGTCCTTGTTGGTATCGAACGGCGCGAGCAGCGCCTGCAGTTCCTTCTGATACCCCTCAACCTGCGTGATCTGCGCCTGATAGGTGGTCTTGATCGTTGCTGCGGCGGCGGTGAACGCCTTGGTCTTGACTACCGCGCCATCGAAATCGGCGGTTGCCACGCTCTGCGCCTGCGCCTGCGGCGCCGCCGCCAGCGCCGCGGTCAGCGCGATCGCGCCGAGGCCGAGATATTTGAAATTGGTCTGCATCAGAATTGAGTCCCTACGTTGAAAGTAACAAGTTTGGTGTCGTCGCCCTTCTGGTGGAGCAATGCCTTGGCGATATCGATGCGAAGCGGTCCGAACGGCGAGTTCCAGTTGACCCCGAAGCCGATCGAAAGCCGCGGTTTCGGCGAATCGCCGAGGAAGCGTTCGAGGAAGGGTTGCGTCGTATTGTTGAGCGCGGAATTCGGCGTGACGCCGTTACAGCCGCCGTTGCCGTCGGGCAGCCCGGCCGCACAGGTCGTCGAGTGCGACGTGCCGGTGGGGTCGACATAGGTGTACAAGGGGTTGCCGCTGCCGTCGGTGATCGGGGTCACGATCGGGTCGACGATCGTCTTGCCGGTGGCCTGGTCGACATGCGTCGGGAAGGTTGCGGTCGGCAACGGACGCTTGACGCCGAACACCGCGCCGACATCCATGTAGATCGACGGTCGCAGGCCGAGTTCACGCGCGCCACCCGCCAGCGGCGGCTCGATTTCGAACCGGAACATGTAATAAGCCCGGCCGCCCAACGCGTCGTCGATGATCTGATCCTTGCCCGACTGGAGGACCTGGTTGCCGTTGTCGTCGGTAGTGTAATAGATACGCTGGACGCGCGGCCCGACGCCGCGAATGTCGAAACCGCGGATCTGCGGCTCGCCGAGATAGAAGCGGTCGGTGATGCGGACCGGGTCGATCCCGGGACCGCGGCTCTTCTCCAGCGACTTGATATAGCCGCCCTCGCCACTGAACGAGAAGATGAAGCCCTTGCCGAGGTTCCAGTATTTGCTGGTTTCGATCCGCGAGCGAATATAGCGGACGTCGCCGCCGAGCCCGGCAAAGTCCTGGCTGAGCACCAGGCGCTGCCCGGCGGTCGGACGCAAGCCGCTGTTGAGGCTGTTATAGACCAGCGAATAGCCGACCGCCGAGGTCAGGCGATTACCGATCGCCTCGCACAGATAGCGCCCGGCCTGCAGCACGTCGCAGGTATCGGTAGGACTGTTCCCGCGAATGCCGTCGCTGTTGGCGTCGGTATAATAACTCGCTTTGTCGAGCCCGACCTGATCATAGGTCAGGCCGTAACGCGCCGACAGCGACCAATATTCGGTCAGCGGAATCCCGGCGCGCACCTGGAATCCGGTCGACACCTGCGAATAAGTGGTCTGCCGCTGATCGCCCAGATAGTTGAACGAATTATAGTCGCGCCGGAACACATCGACACCCAGCGCGATGTTCTTGTCGAACAGATAAGGCTCGGTGAAACCGAGCTGAACCGACTTCGAATAGACCGAATAGTCGACATTGGCCCGCAGCTCCTGGCCCTTGCCGCGGAAATTGCGCTGGGTGATCCCGGCCTGGATGATGAAACGCTCCAGGCTCGAATAGCCCGCCGACAGCGACAGTTCGCCGGTCGGTTTCTCTTCGACGTTCGCGTTGAGCACGACGCGGTCGGGCGCCGAGCCCTGCTCGTTCTTGATCTCGAACTTGTCCTGGAAGAATCCCAGGCTGTTGATGCGATCCTGCGATCGCTTGATCTGGAAGGTATTGAACGCATCGCCTTCCGACAGGCGGACTTCGCGACGGACCACCTTGTCCTGGGTGTTGCGGTTGCCGGTGACCTCGATCCGCTCGACATAGGTCCGCTTCGCCTCGGCGATGTGGAAATTGACCGACATGGTGAGATTCTCGGCGTCGCGCTGATAGTCCGGGCTGACGTCGGTGAAGGCGTAGCCGAACAGGCCAGCCGTCTCGTTCAGCGAGGTGACCGAATCCTCGACCTTCTTCGCGTCGAACCACTCGCCTTTCTTCACCGCCAGCGCCTGCGCCAGCCGGTTGTTGTCGAAATCGCGGATGTCGCTGTCGACCGTGACGTCGCCGAATTTATAGCGCGGCCCTTCTTCCACCACGTAGGTGATGATGAAGTCGCGCTTGTCCGGCGTCAGTTCGGCGACCGCCGAGGTGACGCGGAAGTCGGCATAGCCTTCCGTCAGGTAGAATTGGCGCAGCTTCTGCTGGTCATAGGCCAGCCGGTCCTGATCGTACGACGTGTTGGACGACATCAACCGGAAGAAGCGCGCCTGTTTCGTCACCATCTGTTCGCGCAGTTTGTCGTCGGAAAAGACGGTGTTGCCGATGATGTTGATCGCGCGGACCTTCGACTTCGGCCCTTCCGTGATCTCGAACACGATATCGACGCGGTTCTGGTCGAGGCTGACCATCTTCGGCTCGATCCGCGCGGCGAAGCGGCCCTGGCGGCGATACAGCTCGATGATGCGCGCGACGTCCTGGCGCACCGCCGTCCGCGTGAAGATCTGGCGCGGCGCGAGCTTGATCTCCTTGGTGATCTTGTCCGACTTGAGGGTCTTGTTCCCTTCGAGCAGCACGCGGTTGATGATCGGGTTCTCGCGGATGCGGATCGTGATATCGCCGGTCTCGACGCCGGCGATCGACACGTCGGCGAACAAGTCGCTGGCGAGCAGGTCACGCAGCGCCTGGTCGAGCGTTTCGTTGGTATAGGGCTGGCCCGACCGCAGCTTGGTATAGCTCAGCACCGTCTCGGGCTCGATACGCTGCGACCCCTCGACCCGCAGCGACTTGATCACGCGCTGCGGCGCGGGCGCTGGAGCCGGGGCAGCCTGGGGCGCGGCGGCGGCGGGAGCCGGGGCGGGCGCGGTCTGCGCGGACGCCAGCGGAACGCCCGACAGCATCGTCCCCGCCAGCAAAGTCGCGGCGGCGCGCGTCCCGAACGTCGTAACCTTGATAAGCTTCACCATCAAACCCCAGCCGGAGACATTGCCGTCGCGTAAAATCGGGCGCGCCCGCCCTGCCCTAACCTTGTTGACCGATCAACCCGGCGAGATGCTGCCACAGGCCGATCGCGCCCAGGTCGTTGAAGGTAACGACCAGGAACAGCATCAGAATCGCCGCCAGCCCGCCGCGAAACGCCCATTCCTGGATTTCCGGGGTGACCGGGCGCCGCCGTATCGCCTCGATCGCATAGAACAGCAAATGTCCGCCATCGAGCATCGGAATTGGCAAGAGGTTGATGAACCCCAAGTTAATCGAGATGAACGCGGCGAGGCTGACGAACGCCACCCAGCCGAGCGACAATTGCTCGCCGGAGATTTTCGCCATGCGGACGACGCCCGACATTTCCTTGACCGAGCGCTGCCCCGTCACGAGCTGGCCGAGCGCGGTGCCGGTGACGCCGACGATATCGCTGACCGCGCGGAACGCGATGCCCGGCGCTTCGGCCACGCCGACCGGGGCGACCGTCATCGCCGCCGGCCCGACGCCGAGCAGGCCGACATCCTGCGCGTTGCCGAACTCGTCCTTGCGATGATCGATCCCGATCACGACGTCGCGCGACAGCTTCTCGCCACCGCGATCGAAATCGACCCGCACCGGCTGGCCCGCGCGGATCGCGATGAACAGCACCATGTCCTCGAACTTCGCCACGTCGCGGCCGTTCAGCGCCGTGATGCGGTCGCCGGGCTGCAATCCGGCCGCCGCCGCCGCGCTATTGGGCATGACCGACCCGATCTCGGTCGTGGTGGTGTTCTGACCGTAGGCCAGCGTGAACCCCAACAGGATCAGGAAGGCGAGCAGGAAATTGGCGAACGGCCCCGCCAGCACGACCAATGCGCGCTGCCACACCGGCTTGGACTGGAACGTCTTCGATCGTTCTTCCGCGGGCAGCGCCAGCCAGTCAGGATCGCTCAGCCCCGCCGGGCTCATGTCGCCCGCGAACTTCACATACCCGCCCAGCGGCAGCAGGCCGAGCTTCCAGCGTGTCCCGCGCTTATCGGTCCAGCCGGTGATCTCCCGCCCGAAGCCGATCGAAAACACGTCCGCCTTGATGCCGAACCACCGACCGACGAAATAATGGCCAAGCTCGTGAAAGAACACGAGCGGCCCCAGCATCAGCAGGAATGCGGCGATGGTCAGGAGGAAACCGGGGCTCTGCATCAATTCACGCAATCCTCAACTCGCCAGACCCCAGCATGGTTTCCGCCATGGTACGCGTTTCGGCATCGATCGCCAGTACGTCGTCCAGCGTCTGCGGCGCCGGCGGGTCGTAACGATCGAGCGTATCGGCGACGATTGCGGCAATTTCGAGGAAGCCGATCCGGCGGTCGAGAAAGGCGGCGACGGCGACCTCGTTGGCGGCGTTGAGGATCGCCGGGCGCGCGCCGCCGGCGTCGAGCGCCCGCCGCGCCAGTCCCAAAGCGGGAAAGCGCTGCGCGTCGGGGGCTTCGAAATCGAGCCGGCCGATCGCGACCAGGTCGAGCGGCGCCATCGGCGTCGCCATGCGGTCGGGCCAGGCCAGGCAATGCGCGATCGGCACGCGCATGTCGGGCGGGCCGAGCTGGGCCAGGGTCGATCCGTCCATATATTCGACCATCGAATGGATCACGGATTGCGGATGGACGACGATCTCGATCCGGTCGGGATCGACCGGGAACAACCGCGCCGCCTCGATCAGTTCGAGGCCCTTGTTCATCAGCGTCGCCGAATCGACCGAGATCTTGGCCCCCATCGACCAATTGGGATGCGCCACCGCCTGTTCGGGCGTCACGCCGCGCATCCGCTCGGTCGTCCAGTCGCGGAACGGGCCGCCGCTCGCGGTCAGCACGATGCGGCGGACGCGGTCGGCCTGGTCGGCCGCGAAGCATTGGAAGATCGCATTATGTTCGGAATCGGCCGGCAGCAGCGTCGCGCCGTGCGCCTTCGCCGCCGCCAGGATGACGTTGCCCGCCGACACCAAAGGTTCCTTGTTGGCGAGGACGACCGTGCCGCCCTGCTCGACCGCCGCCATCACCGGGCCGAGCCCGGCGCAGCCGACGATCGCCGCCATGGTGAGATCGGCCCCGCCGCGCGCCGCTTCGCACACGGCCAGCCTGCCCCCGCCAGCGGCGATATTGGTGCCCCGCAGCGCTTCCCGCAGCGCGGGCAGGCGCGTTTCGTCGGCGACAACCGCCAACTCGGCCCCGGTCCGGATCGCGGCCGCCGCCAGCCCCTCGACATCGCCATTGGCGGTCAGCGCCCTGACGCGGAAATCATCCGGCGCGCGCTCGATCAGGTCAAGCGTCGACGTGCCGACCGACCCGGTCGCGCCCAGGATCGTGACGGTCTTCACGGCAGCCCGCCCAATCTGGGCAGCACGACGACCAGCAACGCCGCCGCCGGCGCGACCGGCACCACGCCGTCGAGCCGGTCGAGCGCGCCGCCATGGCCGGGGAGCAGCGTGCCGCTGTCCTTCGCCCCGGCGCGGCGCTTGAGCCAGCTTTCGAACAGGTCGCCGCCTTGCGCGAGCGCCGCGAGGAACGGCGTCGCCAGCACCGCCGTCATGCCAAGGCCGTACGCATAATGCATCGCGACCGCGAACAGGGTCGCCGCGACCATGCCGCCGATCAGCCCCGCCCAGGTCTTGTTCGGGCTGACGGCCGGCGCGAGCTTCGGCCCGCCGATCGTCCGCCCGGAAAAATACGCGCCGATGTCGCAGGCCCAGACCAAGGCGAGCGTCCACAAGGTGTAGACCAGCCCGATATCCTTCTGTTGCCGGATCAGCAGCAGCGACAGGATCGGCACCGCGACATAGATGATCCCCCAGGCCAGCCACGCCCGCCGCGTGGTTGCGCCGACGAAGAAGAACGCCGCGCCGATCAGGCCGATCGCGATGAACCCCGGCCCCGCCCCGATCACCGGCGCCATGATCGCCAGCGGCACCACCAGCGCATAGAGCACCAGCCGCTTGTGCCCCGGAGTCGCCGCGACGAGACCCGCCCATTCCGCCATCATCACCATGCCGAGCGCCACCGCCAGCACCCAGAACAGCAGGCCGCCGACCCCGATCGCCAGCAGCGCCACCGCGATCAGCCCGACGGCCGTGACGACACGAACCGCCAGTTCGGACGGCCGTTTGGGCGCGGAGCCGTCGCTCACAGGCCTCCGAAACGCCGCTGGCGCCGGCCGAACGCGGCGATCGCTTCCGCCAGCGTATCGGCGCCGAAATCGGGCCACAGCGTGTCGACGAACAGCAATTCGGCATAGGCCGCCTGCCACAGCAGGAAATTGGACAGCCGTTGCTCGCCCGACGTGCGGATCAGCAGGTCGAGCGGCGGCAGGTCGCGCGTTTCGAGCAAGCCCTCGATCGCATCGCCGTCGACCGCCTCGACCGCCATCTCGCCGTCGCGCACGCGCCGCGCCAGCTCCCGCGCGGCCCCGGCCAGTTCGGCCTGCGACCCGTAATTGAGCGCGATCGCCAGCAGCGGCCCGGTATTGGCCGCGGTCCGCGCGACGGCGTCGTCGATCAGCTTGACCGTGTCGGGCGAAAAGCGGCGGTAGTCGCCAATCACGCGCAACCGCACATTCTCGGCCACCAGCTCGGCCAGGTCGCTCTTGATGAAATGGCGCATCAGCCCCATCAGGTCGCCGACTTCCTCCTCGGGCCGCCGCCAATTCTCAGACGAGAAAGCGTACAGCGTCAGCGCCTCGATCCCCATCGCGCGCGCGGCGCGGGTGACCTTGCGGACGGCCTCGACACCCATCTTGTGCCCGGCGATGCGCGGCAAATGACGCTTCTTCGCCCAGCGCCCGTTGCCGTCCATGATGATCGCGACGTGGCGGAGCAAAGCTCCGCCAAGCCCCTCCCCTTCAGGGGAGGGGTTGGGGTGGGGCCGCGCCGCGGGCGACGCACTCTGCGAGGCTTTCCCCACCCCCATCCCCTCCCCTAAAGGGGAGGGGCGAAGAGAGCCGGCGCTCACTGGCCCAGGATTTCCTTTTCCTTGGTGCTCGCCGCCGCGTCGATATCGGCGATCGTGCTGTCGGTCAGCTTCTGCACCTCGGTCTCGTGGCGCTTGCGCTCGTCTTCGGAATAGACGCCCTTCTTCTCGTCGGTCTTCAGGCTGTCCATCCCGTCACGGCGGACATTGCGCGCGGCGATGCGCGCCTTCTCCGCATAGCTGCCGGCGAGCTTCGCGAGTTCCTTGCGGCGTTCCTCGGTCAGATCGGGGATCGGCAGGCGCAGCGTGTTGCCGTCGTTGATCGGGTTGAGCCCCAGCCCCGCCGAGCGGATCGCCTTTTCGACCGGCCCGATGTTCGACTTGTCCCACACCTGCACCGACAGCATGCGCGGCTCCGGCGCCGAGACGGTCGCGACCTGGTTGAGCGGCATGTGGCTGCCATAGACCTCGACCGTCACCGGATCGAGCAGCGCGGTCGACGCCCGGCCGGTGCGCAGGCCCGCCAGATCGTGCTTCAACGCCTCGACGCTACCGGCCATCCGGCGTTCGAGATCGGCCTTGTCATATGCGGCCATCGGTCATCCTTCCTTTTGCACCACCGTCGACACGCCCTCGCCGCGCAACACCGAGGCGAGATTGCCCGGTTCGCGGATGTTGAAGACGACGATCGGAATGTTGTTGTCGCGGCACAGCGCAATGGCGCTGGCGTCCATCACCTTCAGATTGTCCGCCAGCACCGTGTCGTAACTCACGGTTTCGTAGCGTTTCGCACTTGGATTGGTCTTGGGGTCGCTGTCATAGACGCCATCGACGGAAGTTCCTTTGAACAGCGCATCGCATTTCATCTCGGCGGCGCGCAACGCCGCACCGCTGTCGGTCGTAAAGAACGGCGAACCGACGCCCGCAGCGAAGATGACGACGCGGCCTTTTTCAAGGTGACGCTCAGCCCGACGGCGGATGAAGGGTTCGCATACGCTCGCCATCGGGATCGCCGACTGAACCCGTGTCTCGACCCCGATCTGCTCCAGCGCGTTCTGCACTGCCAACGCGTTCATCACGGTCGCCAGCATGCCCATATAGTCGGCGGTCGCGCGGTCGAAGCCCTTGGCCGCTGCGGCCATTCCGCGAAAGATATTGCCGCCGCCGACGACGACGCAGAGTTCATAGCCCATCGCCTTGGCATTCGCGATTGCCTCTGCCGACCGCGCGGTTGTCTCCGGGTCAATGGCAAGGCCACTTTCTCCCATCAGACCGGCTTCCCCGGACAGTTTCAGCAGGATGCGTTTATAGGCTGGCGCGGTCACTCGATTCTCATGTGGCTGGAGGCGGCGCGGACCTTAGGGGCGCGACCCAGCGATGCCAACCCAAATCCCTCTCCCTTTGGGAGAGGGAGGGAGCCGCCGCAGGCGGCGGAAGGGTGAGGGTCGACACGGGCGAACCGACAGTTCGTCGCGCCCCGCCCTCACCCCGCGGCGCTTGCGCGCCTTGCCCCTCTCCCGATGGGAGAGGGGATAGTCACCTTATGCCGGCTGCGGCACGCCCGAGGCGGCGGCGACTTCGGCGGCGAAGTCGCTCTCTTCCTTCTCGATGCCTTCGCCGAGCTGGAAGCGGACATAGTCCTTCAGCGTGATCGGCGAACCCGCATCCTTGGCGGCGTTGGCCACCACGGTCGCGATCGGCGTCTTGCCGTCCATCACGAACAGCTGGCTGACCAGCGCGTTCTCCTTGCGGTACTTGGCGATGCCGCCCTCGACCATCTTGGCGATGATGTCGGCGGGCTTGCCGCTCTCGGCCGCCTTTTCGGTCGCGATCGCGCGCTCGCGCTCGATCAGGTCCTGATCGAGGCCGGTTTCGTCGAGCGCCAGCGGGAAGGCCGCCGCGATGTGCATCGCGAGCTGCTTGCCCAGCGCTTCGAGCTTGTCGGCCGGCGCGGTGCTTTCCAGCGCGACCAGCACGCCGATCTTGCCGAGGCCCGGCGCCTGCGCGTTGTGGACGTAGGGCACGATCGCGCCTTCCGACACTTCGAGCCGCCTGGCGCGGCGCAGGTTCTGGTTCTCGCCGATCGTGGCGATGTTGTTGGTCAGCGTTTCCTCGACGGTCTTCGCGCCCAGGCTCGCCGCCTTGATCGTCGCAAGGTCGTCGCCCAGTTCGAGCGCGACCTGGGTCACGTCGCGGACGAAGCCCTGGAACTGGTCGTTCTTGGCGACGAAGTCGGTCTCGGATTTGACCTCGACCGCGGCCCCCTTGGTGCCGTTGACCGCGACGCCGACCAGGCCCTCGGCCGCGGTGCGGCTCGACTTCTTGGCGGCGGCGGCGAGGCCCTTGGCGCGCAGCCAGTCGACCGCGGCGTTCATGTCGCCGCCCGATTCCTTCAGCGCCTTCTGGCAATCCATCATGCCGGCGCCGCTCTTTTCGCGCAGCTCCTTGACCATTGCTGCCGTGATATCGGCCATCTTACATTCCTTTTGGTTGAATACGAACGCGGCGGGACAGAGCGATTGTCGCCCTGCCCCGCCGATGTTTCATTTCGACGACGTAGGGCGCTTACGCGTCCAGCTGACGCTCGGCCTCGACGGCCATTTCCGCCTGCTGCGCCTCGTCGGCGACGACCGGCTCGGCGTTGAGCGCTTCCTCGACCGGCGCCTCGACCTGCGCGCCGAGATCGACGCCCGACTTCGCCTGGCGTTCCTGCCCGCCACGGGTCGCGGCGATCGCCACGGCTTCGCAATACAGGCGGATGGCGCGCGCGGCGTCGTCATTGGCCGGGACCGGGAACGCGATGCCGTCCGGCGAGACGTTCGAATCGAGGATCGCGACGACCGGGATGCCCAGCGTGTTGGCTTCCTTGATCGCCAGCTCTTCCTTGTTGGCGTCGATCACGAACATCACGTCGGGCACGCCGCCCATGTCTCGGATGCCGCCGAGCGACAGTTCGAGCTTGTCGCGCTCGCGGGTGAGCTGCAGCACTTCCTTCTTGGTCAGGCCGTGCGTGTCGCCCGAGAGCTGCTCCTCAAGCGTCTTGAGCCGCTTGGTCGAATTGGAGATCGTCTTCCAGTTGGTGAGCATGCCGCCCAGCCAGCGATGGTTGACGAAATGCTGGCCCGCGCGGCGCGCGGCGTCGGCGATCGGTTCCTGCGCCTGGCGCTTGGTGCCGACGAACAGCACCTTGCCGCCGGCGGCGACCGACGAGCTGACGAATTCGAGCGCACGCGCGAACAGCGGCACGGTCTGCGACAGGTCCAGGATGTGGACGCCGTTGCGGTCGCCAAAGATGTAGGGTTTCATCTTCGGGTTCCAGCGGTGGGTCTGGTGTCCGAAGTGCGCACCAGTCTCGACGAGCTGCTGCATGGAGACGACGGGTGCCGCCATAGGGATAACTCCTTCCGGTTGAGCCTCTGGGAAGCGGATGACGCGCGGCTTTGGGCCGGTGCGCACCGGGTTATGATGCTTCCCATGCGGGTTGAGGGCGCGCCGTTAGTCGAACGCGACGAAAAGCGCAACCCCTGGGCGGGGCATCGCCGTGCCCGGCAATGACGGGCCTGCGATAGATCTTGGCATTAATTCCTGATATGTTCTCATTTTTCGCTTGACGATTGGAACATCAACAGAACATACAGCGATCGTCCACAGGACGGGAACCGACCGAATCGACCAGCCGTTGATTCAGCGCCGGTTCCGGCCCGGCCACGAAAGGGAAGTCGCGATGTTGACGCTGATCGCCGTTCTGATGTTCGCGGGTGCGCTCGCCGCCGCCACATTCGTCATCGGCGCGACGATCGTGCCGGCATTGCCGAAGATCCGGACCGCATTGGCTGGCCAGGATAGCGTGCCGGCCCTGCCATCGCTCCCGCCGCGGCGTGTCTCGACCTTGCGGGTGGCGGTCAGGCCGGCGGTGCAACCGGCGTGCTGGCGCGCAGCCGCTTGACGCGGGCATAGCCGGCGATGCTGAACGGGATCGTCGCCAGATAGGCCCCGCAAATCACGACCAGGGTGGGCCAGGGGATCGAGATCAGCGCCGCGCCGACTCCAACGATCACCACCAGCGCTTCGAACCGGATACGGCGCCGGAGCCGCATCGACGACCAGCCGAACGTGGCGATGCTCGATACCATCAGGATCGCGACGAACGCCATCCATGGCGCCACCAGCCAGGGCGAACGAAGCACCGGATTCTCGATCCACAGCCACAGATAGAGCGGCAGCATCGCCAACAATGCCCCCGCCGGCGCGGGAATGCCGGTGAAATAGCCGGCCGCCTTGCGCGGCTGGTCGGTCGCGTCGATCGCCGCGTTGAACCGGGCGAGCCGCAATGCGCAGAACACCGCAAACAGCAAGGCGCAGGCCCAGCCGAACTTGGGCGAATGGGTCAGCGACCACAGGTACATGATCAGCGCCGGCGCGACCCCGAACGAGATCGCATCGCTGAGTGAATCGAGTTCCGCCCCGAACCGGCTGGTCCCGCGCAGCATCCGCGCGACCTGGCCGTCGACCCCGTCGAGCGCGCTGGCGACCAGGATCATCACGACGGCAAGCTGCCAGTTCGGCCCGTTCATGTCGCCGATCGCGAACCGCACGCCGGTCAGCCCCGAACACAGCGCCAGCGCGGTCAGCGCATTCGGGGTGATCGTGCGGAGGGGCAAGCCCTGCGGCTGACGCCTGCGCAACGGTCGGGGTGGCCTCAAAATCCCTCTCCTTTTAGGAGAGGGAGGGAGCCGACCCTAGGTCGGCGGAAGGGTGAGGATGGGTGCGACTCATCAACGGCATGGCCCCTGCCCTCACCCCGCGCAGCTTCGCTGCTCGCCCCTCTCCCGATGGGAGAGGGGTAAACGGCGCGATTTACCGGAAGAAGCCGTTCGTCCTGAGCTTGTCGAAGTGCGCCGCGCCTCATGCGACGTGCTTGTGGCAACGCGCCCTTCGACAGGCTCAGGGCGAACGGAGGGAGCGAAGTCACTGCGTGATCCCCGTCACCGCCTCGCCGCCGACCTTGCCCAGCACCGTCTCCCCCGCGATCGCGCGCTGGCCGAGCACCACTTGCGGCACGGTATCGGCCGGCAGGAACACGTCGACCCGGCTGCCGAACCGGATCAGCCCGACGCGCTGCCCGGCGGCGAGCATGTCGCCTTCCTTGACGAACGCGACGATCCGCCGCGCGACCAGCCCGGCGATCTGGGTGAAACCGATCAGCCGGCCGTCCTTCCCCTCGACGACGATGTGTTGGCGCTCATTCTCCTCGCTCGCTTTGTCGAGGTCGGCGTTGAGGAACTTGCCCGAGATATAGACGACCTGGCGGATCGTCCCGCCGATCGGCGTGCGGTTCACATGGACGTCGAACACGCTCATGAAGATCGACACGCGGACCAGCGGCGCGGTGCCGAGAATCGCGAGCTCGGGCGGCGGGGTCACCGGCTGGATCATCGTGATCAGCCCGTCGGCGGGCGCGATGACCAGCGCGTCATTCTTCGGCGTCACGCGGATCGGGTCGCGGAAGAACGCCGCCACGCCGAGTCCGAGAAACGCGAGCGGCCAGAACAGCACGTTCCAGATGAGCAGGCTGAGCAATGCGGCGACGGCGACGATGATGACGTATCGCCGCCCTTCGGGGTGCATGGACGGAAAGCGCCACTTGATGGTCGGCTTGGCCGTTTCCGGCGGATCGATTGCAGGCATCGCGGCCGTTTAATCGTGTTGGCAGGGCAAGACAACGTGACGCTTTCCTACAATGCCGGATTTCCGCTATGTTTCCCCGAATGCTCTTTGACGTTGCCGACATTTCAGTGAGGAGCATGTGGGCTGCGGCGCAGCGTCCTAGTGTGACCCTGGTGTGACCTTTCGCCGCCGGCCGCGCCTTCGCCCGGCGCTTGACCCCCCTCCCCGCTTCCCCCTAGAGCGCCGCCAAACCTCCCCCAAATCAGGAAGCAGAGCATGGCCAAGATCAAGGTGAAGACGCCCGTCGTGGAAATCGATGGCGACGAAATGACGCGGATCATCTGGGAATGGATCCGCGAGCGCCTGATCAAGCCCTATCTCGACATCGAACTCGATTATTACGACCTCGGCATCGAGCATCGCGACGCGACCGACGACCAGGTGACGATCGACGCCGCCCACGCGACCCAGAAATACGGCGTCGCGGTGAAGTGCGCGACGATCACCCCGGACGAGGCCCGCGTCGAGGAATTCAACCTCAAGGCGATGTGGAAATCGCCCAACGGCACGATCCGCAACATCCTGGGCGGCACGATCTTCCGCGAGCCGATCGTCATTTCCAACGTCCCGCGCCTGATCCCCGGCTGGACCAAGCCGATCGTCGTCGGCCGCCACGCGTTCGGCGACCAGTATCGCGCGACCGACTTCCGCGTCCCCGGCCCCGGCAAGCTGTCGATCAGCTGGGTCGGCGCCAACGGGGAGCGGATCGACAAGGACGTGTTCGACTTCCCCGGTTCGGGCGTGGCGATGGCGATGTACAATCTCGACGATTCGATCCGCGACTTCGCCCGCGCGTCGATGCATTACGGCCTCAACCTGAAATGGCCGGTCTATCTGTCGACCAAGAACACCATCCTCAAGGCGTATGACGGCCGCTTCAAGGACCTGTTCCAGGAAGTGTTCGACGCCGAGTTCGCGGAACGGTTCAAGGAAGCGGGCATCGTCTACGAACATCGCCTGATCGACGACATGGTCGCCTCGGCGCTCAAATGGTCGGGCGAATTCGTCTGGGCGTGCAAGAATTATGACGGCGACGTCCAGTCGGACCAGGTCGCGCAAGGCTTCGGCTCGCTCGGCCTGATGACCTCGGTCCTGCTCTCGCCCGACGGCCGGACGGTCGAGGCGGAGGCCGCGCACGGCACCGTCACCCGCCACTATCGCCAGCACCAGCAGGGCAAGGCGACCTCGACCAACCCGATCGCGTCGATCTTCGCCTGGACCGGCGGCCTCAAATATCGCGGCAAGTTCGACGGGACGCCCGACGTGACCCGCTTCGCCGAGGAACTGGAAAAGGTCTGCATCGAGACCGTCGAGAGCGGCAAGATGACCAAGGACCTCGCGCTGCTGATCGGCCCCGACCAGGCGTGGATGACCACCGAACAATTCTTCGAGGCGATCCGCGAGAACCTCGAAGCCAAGATGGCGAACTGGGGCTGAACAATGATCGTCATGCCAGCGAAAGCTGGCATCTCTATCCGCTAGAGACCCCAGCTTTCGCTGGGGTGACGGGAGAGGCTTCCGGCGACCGGACATGTTCCGGCCGGAAGCCCATGCCCACCACACGCGCCGGGATGCGGCGCAGCAGCGGGATGCGATCGAGCAACCTGGCGGCAAGCGGCGGCGCGTCGAGCGGCTCGGTGCCGGCGAGCAACGGCGCGATGATCGCGTCCTGCACCAGCTTCTGCATCCCCTGCGTGAGCTTGACCGCACGGATGCGGCGGTCATGGACCTTGTGCAGCAGCGGGTCGGGATTGTCGCCCGCCGCCATCGGCCCCGCCAGCAGGTTCGCCGCCGCGACCGCATCCTGCACCGCCAGATTGATCCCCACCCCGCCGATCGGCGACATGGCATGCGCCGCATCGCCGATCACCAGCAGGCCGGGCCGATGCCATTGCTCCAGCCGGTCGACGGACACGGTCAACAGCTTGACGTCGTCCCAGCTCCCAATCGTCTCGTCCACCGTCCGCGTTTCCGGCCCGACCGCGCGGACGCGGTCGCGAAATGCCGCGATCCCCTCGGCCTTGATCTTCTCCGCGCCGCCCTTGGGAAACACGAATGCGCATTGATAATAGTCGCCGCGATCGATCAGCACGAACAGCAAACCGGTGTCGAACACGCCCATCGAATCGTTCTCGGGCTGTTCGATCTTGGGGATGCGGAACCAGAACACGTCCATCGGCGCGCCGATCGTCGTCGAGGGCAAGCCGTCGCGATGCCGTGAATCACGCCCGTCCGCGGCGATCGTCAGCCGCGCGCGAATCTCCTCGCCATTCGCGGTGCGCACGCCGCGGACCCGGCCTCCTTCCTCGATCAGCGCCGCGCCTTCGCAGCTCCGGCGCAGGCCGAATCCGGGATAACGCCGCGCCGCGTCGGCCACGAAATCGAGGAAATCCCATTGCGGCATCAACGCGATGTACGGCGCCGGCACGTCGAGATGCGTGAAGTCGGCGATATGCATGTCGCGCCCCGCAATCCGCCCGCCGAGCTGGCGGACCTTCTGGTGCGGCCGCCGGAGCAGTTCGTCGAGCAACCCCAGTTCGCTGAAGATCCGCAGCGTCGACGGGTGGACGGTGTCGCCCCGAAAATCGCGCAGGAAGTCCCTATGCTTTTCCAGCACGATCGTCCTCAATCCGGCGCGCGCGAACAGCAGTCCCGCGACCATTCCCGCCGGCCCGCCGCCGATAATGCAGATGTCGGTGTCAGTCATGGCCTGACAAATGCCTCCCGGCCTGCTTTGATGCGGTCATGGCAATAGGTCTCGACAATAAAGGTTTCAGCGACGCGCTGGTGATCCTCGGCGCGGCGGGCATCGTGATCCCGGCGTTCGCGCGATTCAAGATCAGTCCGGTGATCGGGTTCATCCTGGTCGGGATGCTGGTCGGCCCGGCGGGCCTGGGCACCCTGGTCGGGCAACATCCGTGGCTCTATCATTTCACGATCACCGACCCGCATGCGATCGAGCCGTTCGCCGAATTCGGCATCACGCTGTTGCTGTTTTCGATCGGGCTTGAACTGTCGCTGAAGCGGCTGTGGGGAATGCGCGGCGCGGTGTTCGGAGTCGGCGCGGCGGAACTGTTCGGATGCGCGGCGGTCATCGGCGGCGCATTGCTGATCGGCGGCGAAAGCTGGACGGCGGGACTCGGCCTCGGGCTCGCGCTCGCATTGTCGTCGACCGCGTTGGTCCTGCCGATCGCCGGGACGGAGAGCCCGGTCGGCCGCAGCGCCTTCGCGATGTTGCTGTTCGAGGATCTCGCGCTGGTCCCGATCATCTTCGTGCTGGCCGCACTCGGCGGCGGAGCAGCGAGCGGCATCTTCAGCACCTTGCTCTGGGGCGCCGTCAGCATCCTGGCGATCTTCCTCGTCGGGCGATTGCTCCTGCCACGCCTGTTCGCGCAAGCCGCACGCACCAAGAGCCCGGAACTGTTCCTGGCGATCTCGCTGCTGGTCGTGATCGTCGCCAGCCTCGCCACCTCCGCCGCCGGCCTCTCGCCGATCGTCGGCGCGCTGCTCGCCGGGCTGCTGATCGCCGAAACCGAATATCACAGCGAGGTCGAGGTCATCACCGCGCCGTTCAAGGGGCTGGCGCTCGGCGTGTTCCTGATCACCGTGGGCATGAGCCTGAACCTCGAAACGCTGCTGGCGAATTGGGTGGATTTCGTCGCGGCGCTGGCCGGCGTGGTCGCGGCCAAGTCGCTGGTGACGTTCGCGCTGCTCCGCCTGTCCGGCGCGCGCAGCGGGACCGCGGCGGAGACCAGCCTGTTGATGTCGAGCCCGTCCGAAACCACGCTGATCGTGCTCGGCACCGCCGCGTCGGCAGGGCTGATCGCGGCGGGTGACGCGGCGTTCTGGCAGACGGTGACCGCCCTCGGCCTGACCGTCACGCCCGCGCTCGCGGAAATCGGCCGCGTCGTGGCGCGGAGAATCGAAGCGCGGGAGGGCGTCTCGCCCGACCTCCAGCTCGATGAGGCAGGCCCCGGCACCGTCGTGATCGGCTTCGGCCGCGTCGGGCGCATGGTCGCCGACATGCTCAAGGAACACGGCCAACCCTATCTGGCGGTCGAGGCCGATATCGACGCCGCCAATGCGGCGCGGCGTGAAGGCTATTCGGTGGTGTTCGGCGATGTCGCGCGCAGCGAGTTGGTCGACCGCCTCAATCTCGGCCGGGCAAAGGCGCTGGTGCTGACGATGGACGATCCGGTATTGACCGTTCGCCTGACCAAGCGCGTTCGCGGTTGGCTGCCCGGTCTCACGATCGTCGCCCGCGCGCGCGACGCCGGGCATGCCGCCGAACTCTACAAGGCGGGCGTCACCGACGCGGTGCCCGAAACGCTCGAAAGTTCGCTGCAATTGTCCGAAGCCGTGCTGGTCGACCTCGGTGTCGCGATGGGCCCTGTCATCGCCTCGATCCACGAAAAACGCGACGAATTGCGCCGGGCGATCCGGGACGAAGCCAGCCTCGACCGCGATCCCCGGATCAAGCGCGTGCGCCGCGCGGAGGCCTAGGAACGATCAAGAGCGCGGCGGAAGCACAATACACTCCGTGCTCCTGCGAAAGCAGGAGCCTAGGTTGTAGTGAGGATTTAACGATTAAGGATTCCCATGGTGGATGTGCTGTGATTCATCTCTGATTTTGGGAGATCGGTGATGGATCGCGCGCGCGACGGTTTGACGGAGGAGCAATGGG
>Ga0153956_1001221_pt1 | contig 23679 bp, 22 predicted proteins | sample TSFL040MetaG_FD_104704 | JGI IMG/M metagenome (GOLD analysis project Ga0153956, IMG submission 104704) | Attine ant fungus gardens microbial communities from Florida, USA - TSFL040 MetaG | ecosystem: Host-associated > Fungi > Mycelium > Unclassified | place: USA: Florida, Wekiwa Springs... | reverse complement strand
TCCTGTTCCTTCAGTATCCCGATGATCTGCTCTTCGGTGAACCTGTTGCGCTTCATCTCTGGTCCTTGTTGTGGGGCCAGAGCTTACTTCAAACTGGATTAAGCCGAGGGGGCAACGTCACATGCGTTCATCCATTCGTCTCGCTGCTGCAATCCCCGCGATGCTCGGCCTTGTCATCGCATTCAGCGCGAGTGTGAGCCAGCCTGTTCTGGCACAGGCGGCCAAACAGCAGCCTCCCGCCGCACAGGAGGCGCCTGCTTCTGCCCAACCGGCGGAAGCCCAGGCGCCGAAGCAGATCGCGCTCACCGACAAGCAGGTTGAAGGCGTGCTCGCTGCCCAAAAGGATCTCGACGCCATTACCGACAAGCTGCCGCAGGATGCGTCCGCCAAGCCGGATCCCAAGATCATCGCGCAGCTCGACGGTGTGGCCAAGAAAAATGGTTTTGCGAGCTACAGCGAATATAACGACGTGGTGGAAAACATCATGTTCGTGCTCGGCGGTTTCGATCCGAAAACCAAGACCTATGTCGGCATCGAGGCGGTCATCAAACGGCAGATCGCGGCTGTTCAGGCCGACCAGAAGATTCCGGCGAAAGACAAGAAGGCTGCGCTCGATGAGCTCAACGCGGCCTTGAAGCAGCCGCAGCCGGCGGTGGAGAACAAAGGCAATATCGATCTCGTGGCGAAATATTACGACAAACTCACCGCCGCGATGCAGGACGAATAGGTTCGGTCGACCCGCGCGTTGACGGGGAATGGAGTTGTTGCGAAACGGCTCCGTTTGCCGTTTCAGCATCGGACGGGAACCCGCGAAGTTCGGTCTTTAAAGTTCAGTCTTGGCCTTCCGTCGATTGTTGTCTAAGCCCAACGGATCATTCATCGACGCGGAAGATCGAGATGTCCAGCAAGCCACAAGACCGCCCCGCCCTGCCGCTCAAGGGCTATAAGCTGCTGGACTATCAGCCGGACCCCACCGTGGTCGGCATTGCCTTCGAGACGGATGACGGGCCATTCATGTTCGTGGCGACCAAGGAAATCCTCGACACGCTCGGTCAGGCTTTTGTCCACAAGGCGGCTTCGATGCCGTCGCGCGAGCAAGGTTGAGCCCGGAAACGAGTGGCGAATCCGCCGGCGAAGGCACACATTGATGCTTCATTGATGTGAGGAGGTCGCCATGGCTGACATCCAGTTCGCTCTTTTTGATACGGCGATCGGCCGATGCGGCATTGCCTGGGCGGAGCGCGGTATCGTCGCCGTCCAGTTGCCGTTGCCGAGCGAGACGCAGACGCGGGGGCGCCTGAAACAGCGATATCAAGCGCTGCGGGAATCCGTGCCGCCTGCGTCCGTGCAAGCTACAATCAATCGCATCGTTGAATTGATGGACGGCAAGCCGATCGATCTTGCCGATATCGATCTCGATTTGAGCGATAGCCCTGATTTCAACCGCAATGTCTATGCGATTGCCCGCGAGATTCCGCCGGGCAAGACGATGACCTACGGCGATATCGCCAAGCGCCTCGGCGGTGTCGAGCTGTCGCGTAATGTCGGCCAGGCGATGGGGCAGAATCCGTGTCCGATCATCGTGCCGTGCCATCGCGTGCTGGCGGCCGGCGGCAAGCCGGGCGGATTTTCCGCCAATGGCGGCGTCGAGACCAAGCTGAAGATGCTGGCCATCGAAGGCGCATATGTGAATTACACGCCTTCGCTGTTCGATTGATCATGTGCTCAGGCTGATGGCGGGGCGGAGATTTTCACCGACTCGCGCTGGAGCATGCGTTCATGGAATGCATCGAGCTTGGGAAATGCCTTGCGCCACCCGCAATCCGCGAATCGGAAGTCGGCGTAGCCCAGGATGCACACCAGCGCGATCTGTGCGGCGTCGAGCGGGCGGGTGAGAATGTCCGGATGGTTCTCGAACCGGGTGAGACCCTGCCACGCGCGATCCCACTGATCGTCGTACCAGCCCTTCCAGAAAAACTCCTTCGGACGCACGCCGACTTCATAGCGGCACAGCAGCATGGCATCGGTCATGCCCTGGATCATTGCGTGCTCGGTCTTCACCTTCCAGCGCGTGGCGCCCGAAGCGGGGACCAGTTTGCCGCCGCCTGCGAGTTCGTCGAGATATTCGGTGATGTTGTAGGAATCGACGATCGTGAGCCCGTCGTCGAGAATGAGTGCCGGAAGTTTCCGCAGCGGATTCACGTCGTGAGCGTAGGCCGCGTTAGCCTGCGTCGGCGCTACTGCCGTCGGCACCATTTCGATCCTGTCGATCAGTCCGAGTTCGATCGCCGCGATCCGCACCTTGCGGGCGAACGGAGAGGTCGGGGAAAAGGTCAGCTTCATTGTTCGGAGTCTTCGTTCGAGGGAATGCCGCGGGCGCATGGCGCCCGCGCTGCTTCACATTACGGATCAGGCCGCCACGACCTTCTGCTTCTGCTCACCGAGACCTTCGATGCCGAGCGTCATGACGTCGCCGACTTCGAGGAATTTCGGCGGCTTCATGCCGAGGCCGACGCCGGGGGGCGTGCCGGTGGTGATGATGTCGCCGGGCATCAGGGTCATCATGCCGGAGAGGTAGGACACGATCTGCGGCACATTGAAGATCATGGTCGCGGTCGAGCCAGTTTGGCAGCGCTGGCCGTTGACGTCGAGCCACATGCCGAGCTTGTGCACGTCGGCGACCTCATCCTTGGTGACGATCCACGGACCGAGCGGGCCGAAGGTGTCGTGCGACTTGCCCTTGGTCCACTGGCCGCCGCGCTCGATCTGGAAGAAACGTTCGGAGACGTCGTTGCAGACGGCGTAGCCGGCGACATGCTTGAGCGCATCGGCTTCGGAGACATATTTGGCTTTGGTGCCGATGATAATCGCGAGTTCCACTTCCCAATCGAGCTTGGTGGAGCCGCGCGGCTTCTCGACGTCATCATTGGGGCCGCACAGGCTGTTGAGCGCCTTCATGAAGACGATCGGTTCGGACGGGATCGGCATGTTGGATTCGGCGGCGTGGTCCGCATAGTTCAGGCCGATGGCGATGAATTTCGGCTTGCCGCCCACCGGTGCGCCGTAGCGCGGGTTGCCCGGAACTTCAGGGAGCGAGGCGGGATCGATGGCCGCAAGCTTGGCGAGATTGTCCGGCGAGAAGGCGTCATCGGCGAGATCGGCGATCTTGCCGGAGAGGTCGCGCAGCTTGCCGTTTTTATCGATCAATCCCGGCTTCTCGCTGCCGAACGCGCCGTATCTTACGAGTTTCATTGTCGTCTCCCTGAGGTCGTATTTAGCGTGTGAAGTTGTGGAACACCGCGCAGCGAAATTCAACTGCGTGTGCGGTCAGGTTTGCAACGCATCGAAGCGCCAGGCGTCGCCGTCGCGCTTCAGATATCCCGCGCCGTAATGGCCGCCGATCACCATCGTCGGCGTGTCGGCGAAGCGTGCGAACAAGGTCCGTCGCGAATGTGTGGAGAGCGCGGGGTCGGAATCCGCTGTCGAGGCCCAGTCGGGGTGCGCCATCTGCACGGGATGATGCGCGGCATCGCCGGTGAGCAGGGCTTCCGCGCCGGCGGATTTGATGTGCACGCTCATATGGCCGGGGCTGTGGCCCGGCGTCGGGATCAGCGTGATCTCGTCGGTGAGCTCGGCGTCGCTGGCGATCAGATCAACGAGGCCGGCATCGGCGACGGGCTTCACCGAGTCGTTGAACACCGCGATATGGTCGGGGCGTTCGCTATGCGCTTTCCAGTGCTCATATTCGTCGCGCCCGAATACGTAGCGCGCGTTCGGGAAAGTCGGCTCCCACCGGCCGTTCACCAGCCGGGTATTCCAGCCGACGTGATCGACATGCAGATGCGTGCACAGCACGGTGTCGATGCTCTCCGGCGGAAATCCCGCTTCGGTGAGATGACGCAGGAACGGCGTGTCCAGGTGATTCCAGGTCGGCACCGAGCGGCCTTCCTTGTCGTTGCCGAGACAGGTGTCGACGATGATCCGGCGCGTCGGCGTTTCCACCACCAGGGCATGGATCGACATTTTCAGCCGGCCTTCTTCATTGGCGAAATCGGGGATCAGCCAAGGCAGCGCCTTGACTTCGTCAGGGCCGGCCTGCGGAAGAATGAAGCGCGTGCTGCCCGTCATCCGGCTCTCGGCGACCTGCGTGATCCTGACCTTGCCCACCGTCCATTGCATGTCGCGCTCACTCCCTTGTTTTTATTGGAGGCCGGTCGCACGGTAATTGATCTGCCGGCGACGAAGCTTATTGAGCTGAGGAACCTTTACCTCTCCCCACCGGGGAGAGGTGCAAAAAGACGTTCGAGCGCTAACGTGAGGGGAGAGAGGTGTCAGCGCGTCGCGCGTAATTTCTTCTTACATCGTGCCCGGGAAGGCGCCGCCGTCGAGCAGGATGTTCTGGCCGGTGATGTAGCCGGACTTCGCGCTGCACAGCCAGGCGCAGGCTTGGCCGAATTCGTCGGCTTCGCCGAAGCGGCCGGCGGGGTTTTCGCTGGCGCGTTGCGTCAGAATTTCATCCACCGACTTGCCGCTGTTCTTGGCCTGACCGGCCGCGACGCCGCGGATGCGGTCGGTGTTGAACGGGCCGGGCAGCAGGCCGTTGATGGTGACGTTGCTTCGCACCGTCTTGCGCGCCAGGCCGGCGACGAAGCCGGTGAGGCCGCTGCGGGCGCCGTTCGACAGGCCGAGCACGTCGATCGGCGCCTTCACGGCGGCCGAGGTGATATTGACGATGCGGCCGAACTTGCGCGCCATCATGCCGTCCACCGTCGCCTTGATCAGCTCGATCGGCGTCAGCATGTTGGCGTCGACGGCCTTGATCCAGTCGTCGCGGGTCCAGTTGCGGAAATCGCCGGGCGGCGGGCCGCCGGCATTGTTGACGAGGATGTCGATCTGGCCGGCCGCCTTCAGCGCGGCTTCACGGCCTTCCGGCGTCGTGATGTCGCCGACCACCTCGATGATCTCGACCCCCGGATTGGCGTTGCGGATGTCGGCGGCGGCGGCGGCCAGCGCCTCGGCGCCGCGTGCGGTCATGGTGACATGGACGCCTTCCGCCGCCAGCGCTGCGGCGCAACCACGGCCGAGGCCCTTGCTCGATGCGCACACCAGCGCGCGGCGTCCTTTGATTCCCAGATCCACGATGTCACTCCCTCAAGGTTGGCGAAGAGGGCGGCACTCTAGCGGTTCCGGCGGAGTGAGGTAAGCCGTATGGGTATGCGAAGAAGGGGTGGATGGGTTGTGTTGATGCGCGAGCATTTGCGATTGCGCCAAGGCCGAGTATCACTGAATGCAAAAGCAGAGACAACATCAGGGAAATTTCATGTCCGCGATCTTCGACGTCAGCAAGGAAGTCATCTTCATCACCGGCGCCTCGCAGGGGCTGGGCCGCCAGTTCGCCCGCGTTCTGTCCGCGCATGGTGCCGCCGTGGTGCTCGCGGCGCGGCAGACGGGCAAGCTGGAAAGCCTGCAGAAGGAAATTGCGGACAAAGGCGGCCGCGCTTTCGCCGTGCAGATGGATGTCACCGACACGGCCTCGATCGCCAAAGCTTTCGATGCGGCGGAGGCGGCGCTCGGCCCGGTCAGCGTGCTGATCAACAATGCCGGCATCGCGGTGGAGAAAATGGCGGTGGACCAGACCGAGGCCGACTGGGATTCGGTCATCGGTGCCAATCTGAAGGGTGCCTATTTTGCAGCGACCGAACTCGCCCGCCGCATGATCGCCCGCAAGCAGGAGGGCAATATCGTCAACATCGCCTCGGTGCTCGGTTTCGGGCTGACCAAGGCGGTGTCGCCCTATGCGATCTCGAAAGCCGGCATCGTCCAGGCGACGAAGGCGCTGGCGCTGGAACTCGCCGGCCATCGCATCCGCGTCAATGCGCTGGCACCCGGCTATATCGACACCGACATCAACCACGACGTCTGGGAGACCCCGGTCGGCGAAAAACTGATCAAGCGCATCCCGCAGCGCCGGGTGGGCCACGAGAGCGATCTCGACGGCGCCATCCTGCTGCTGGCATCAGGGGCTTCGCGTTATATGACGGGCAGCACGGTGACGGTGGATGGCGGGTTCCTGCTGAACTGAGGGGCCTGCGGGCGGCATTCTCCGGCCCTCATGGTGAGGAAGCCGCGTAAGCGCCGTCTCGCACCATGGGATCGCCGGGTGCGGGAGCGGAAGATGATTTCCCCATCCCGTCATAAAAACGCAAAAAGATGGCTCCAGCCCCTTTCCAAAGCGGACGGGCATTGATAGATACCCGTCACGCCGTGGCCATGGCCCGGCGGCTTCTCAGGAACATATGGTCCGGGATCGCTTGACGCCTCTGGCGTTGGCCTCTGGATCGTGTTTCCGAACGATTTGGCGCGGGGTGGAGCAGCCCGGTAGCTCGTCAGGCTCATAACCTGAAGGTCATAGGTTCAAATCCTATCCCCGCAACCAAGACTTCGAAATGAAATCAAAGAATTAGCCCGCCTCTGGCGGGCTTTTTCATGTCAGACGAAGCTGTTCGAACCGCTTTTGCCTATGTCACTGCATTCGCTGGTGTTTCCACGAATTCCGCCGCTCGTTTCCGGGCGTTCCCAAATGCTCCATCTGACATGGATCTGACATGACGACTACCAAAAGACGGCGGGAGTTCATGCTGCCCCACTTCACCGGTCTGGCGCGGGGGTTTGTTGACTTGCGAGACTGTCATGCCACCGATTTGCCCAATCCAACCCTTGGCCTGCCTGAGGAGGCGCTACACTGCTGATTCAACGTCTTCTCCTTGTCGTTCTTCTTGCGATATTCTTTCCAGCCGTGGCGCATGGGCGGCGGGCACCTCGCCGGGCGGCAGCAACACGCAGGTGCAATTTAACAACTCGGGCGCCTTCGGCGGCGATTCCAGTTTCGTTTGGGACAACATGAATAAACGCCTTGGTATTGGTACGCCAAGCCCACAAGCGCCTCTGGATATCACCACGAGTTACACCGCTATCCGCTTGTTAACCGGAACCAACACGAGTGCTTATGCGCTGAGCATAGGTGTCAACGATGACGGCGTGAATTTCACCAATAATTCGGCCGTCCGCGGTTTCAACTTCAAAAACGCGAACGGCTCGCTGATGTCTATTGATAGCAGCGGCAAGGTTGGCATCGGCACGACATCACCGGCGGCGCTGCCTGATGTCGTTGGCGGACAGGCGCGCATTGCGCCTGGCGCCAGCAACTATGCTTCGTCCTTCACGGGGCCCCAGAAGTCTGCGCTGGCCATCAGCGGGAGCATCGGGACCGGTGAATATGCGCGATTGACTTTCGGCAACGCCGTACAAGGTAACTACGGTGGCATGGGCCTCAGGGTAGAGAACACCGGAAGCTATTTGTCGTTCGGTACATCGAACAACTACAATAGTGGGATTACGAACGAAGCAATGACCATCGATCCGGTGGGCAAAGTCGGAATCGGGACGACGAGTCCGGCATCGGCCCTGCAGATCGGCAATGGCACGGCTTATACCCAAGTAACCATTAGCGGCTGGACTTCAGGCGGCGGTTCGTCGGCTCTGACGTTTCAGAATTCCCTGACCACGAAATACAACATCTTTCTCGCATCAGCCAACAACTGCTTGTCTGTATCTGACGTCTCCAGTGGCGGCATGTACATGTGCCAGGGCGGCACCTCATGGGTGGCGAGGTCGGACAGCCGGCTCAAGAAGAACGTCCACACCTATTCCGTGCTCGATCGCCTCAAGGACTATCGTGCGGTATCGTTTGACTGGAAGCAGAGCGGCAAACATGAAATTGGCGTAATCGCCCAGGAAATCTACAAGGCTTTCCCTGAAGTCGTGCGGAAAGGCAGCGAAGACCCCAAGGACAATCTGACAGGCGCGACCGATCCTCGCGCATGGGGCGTGAGTTATGATCGCCTCGGGGCGCTCGCCTTGCAGGCCGTCAAGGAACTTCAAGCCGAGAACGAACATCTTCGTCGGGATGTTGACGAACTGCGCCAACGCGACCACTCCATGTGATCGTCACGCGGAATAGCTATCGGCCACTCTTTTATCGCCGTCACGGCACCCAAATATCGAGCACTTTAACCGCGGGAAACGTCATCGCGACCCTCATGAAGGCCCTGCCGTGATTGTGGGCCGGAACGCTTTCCAAACACGAATACTGGGTGCAGGGAAACGGCGCCGCTATCCAGGGGAAGGGCCTGCGAGGATCGTGCGGATGTTTTCCATGCCGTTCTTCGATCGGTGCCGTATCATGTAGCCGCCAGGTCCGCTCCTCTGGATAGAGCCGGCGCACTGGCCTATACATGCCGATAGCAGAGGTGCCGCCAGGGAAGCTTGGATGTCAGAGGGCGACGCAGCGGGCGAGAACGGCCGTCCAGCGGATAGCGCGACGTTTGAATTGCGGGTCCTCGGGCCATTCGCCCTTATCGAGCGCGGCTCGGGCCGTCCCGTGACGGTCAAGTCCGTCAAAATGCGAGCCTTGCTCACCTTTCTTGCCGCTGCGCCCGGCTTGCGGGCCAACCGTCGCAAGATTGCGGGGATGCTTTGGAATCTCGGCGAGCAGCCCGCGCTTCATAATCTTCGGGTGATGCTGAGCAGCTTTCGGAAAGCCTGCCCCGACGCCGACATCCTCATCACCGATGATGAATGCGTGGCGCTCAATCCTGCGGTCCTTTTGACCGATTACAGCATGCTTCAGCGAGCGCGCCAGAGCGGCGATGCCGCAGTGTTGCGTGCTGGCGCAACTGCCTACCGGGGCGAATTCGGCGCCGGTATCGATCTTGCCAAGGAAAGCATCGATGGCTGGCTGGTCGATGAGCGAACGCGCTGCCGGGATGCTGCCATTTTGGTTATTGATCGCTATGCACGCCTGCTCGTGGCGGCGGGCCAGCACCGGGAAGCCTTGGAGCACGCCAACCGCCTCATCGAAATCGACTCCTACAACGAAGCCACCCACCGGCTTGTGATTGCCGCGGAAGACAAGGTCTCGGGCCGCGCTTCCGCGCTCGCGCGTTTTCAGCAGTTCGAAGAATTGCTGCGGGCCGAGCTGGATGTTGCTCCCGAACAGGCCACGCTTGATTTGGTTGAAAGCCTTCGCGCGCGGGCCGAAACACGCACGGCGCCGATTTTGCCGGAGCCTGCAAAAGCAGGGGAGACGCGCCCCGCCCCCGAGCACAGCATCGCGCAGGTCAGCACCGCGCGGCGTCGCTGGCTTCTTCCCGTGGCGGCCGCCCTTGCGGCCATCATCCTTGGCGGCAGCATCGTCACATGGCAAATGCTGCGCGCGCCGGTCGTTTATGCCGGGGAAAGCGCGGGCCGCGTCTCGGTCGCCATTCTTCCGTTTCAGCCCGCGACCAGTGACCCGAATGCTCCCGCGCGCATCCCTGCGCTCGAAGCCGACACACGGCTCGCCTTCAGCCGCGGCTTCAACATTGCGCCCGTCGAAATCCGGGATGGAGTGGGGATGCGCGACCCGGTTAGCGCCGGTCGAGCCCTTGGCGCACGCTACGTCGTCAAGACCACGCTCACGCAAGCCATGGGCGCTTCCCAGGCCGATATCGTGCTGTTCGACACCGGTAGCGGCGTCAGCGTCGCGGCCACCACCATTCCCGACAATGGCATGACGATAAAGTTTGCCCGGGAGCTGTTTCATTTTATTTCGTCCGAAATCATTCTCCACCACGCGGGCTTCCTTGATTCAACGGCTGCCAATTCCACGGCGGATCTGCTTTGGCGCGCGGAAGCATCGCGCTTGAGAACGCGCCTTGGCGCGGCCGAACCCGACACCGTGGCCCTTTATGAGTCCGTGCTTGCGCGCGAGCCGGAGCAGTTTCTTGGTCTTATTGGCCTTGCCGGCACGCTCATTCTGCGCGCGGCCCGCGAGCAAAGTTCGGACCGCGCCGCCGATATCGCGCACGCGGGCGAGCTTCTCCGGCAGGCCCGCCAGCAGGCGCCCAACCTCCCGGAAATCATCTTCCGGGAAGGCATGGTGGACAAGCTGCAAGGCAGGTTCGATGCGGCGGAGCGCGCGTTCGAGCGTACCTTCATGCTGGATCGCACGCACTGGAATGCCGCCGCCCAGGCAGCCCACGTCAAGACATTCATGGGCCAGTTCGAGGACGGTTACACCGAGATGGAATCCGCGACGGCCTATCTCCTTCCGGACATGGGCGCCGCCGAAACCGCCTACATCGCGGGAGAGACCGCCCTTGTGACAGGGCATCCGGACCGGGCCGTCGGCTACCTCGACATGGCGGTGGCGGGCAATCCCTCGATCGCCCGTATCCATGGCATGCGTGCCGCCGCCCTCTGGATGGCGGGGCGGCATGAGGAGGCCCGTATCGCAGCGCGGGAGTCGCAGCGCCTTCAGCCACCCTATGGTCCCGACCTCATGGCAAAGCGCGGCCGGGCAACGGCCTCCCCGCGTTTCAAGGAAGCCAAGGACAGGTATGTCGATGCCTACCGGGCCGCACTCGCGCCTGCTCCCGCATCCACCAACTGAAGAAAATAGGGCCTTTTTGATTTTTCGGCGCGGATTGACGCTGAACTGACGCTCGCCTTGCGGCGGGCATGCTTGCCTTCCGGTGTTTTGATTCCACCGACAGCACCCCAAAGGCACCACATGACTTTTAGAACCCGCTGGTCCGAAACGCTTGCGAAGGTCCTCCTCATAGGAGCCTTCCTTGGCCTCGGTCTCACCCTGGCCGAAGCCGCCACCATCGTGGCGCTGGGCGCCAGCAACACCTACGGCAAGGGGGTCGCCCGCAACCAGGCCTATCCCGCGCAGCTCGAAGCCATTCTCCGCGCCAAGGGCAAGTCCGCACGCGTCATCAATGCCGGCATCAATGGCGACACGACCGAAGGCATGTTGCGGCGCCTCGACCGCGCCGTGCCCAATGGCACGAGCCTTGTTGTCTTCCAGCCGGGCGGCAACGACCGCCGCAAGGGCAGTGCGGACCGCTCCGCCGATATTCAAAGCCGCCTCGGCGCGCGCGGCATCCCGGTCATCGTGCTCGGCAATGAAATGCTTCACGGCCTGCCGCACCAGCCGGACGGGATTCATCTCACGCCCGAAGGCTATCACATGCTCGCCGAAACCGTTGCCTCGCGCGTCGAAGGCGCGATGGGCCGCTGAGACCAAAGCAGAGCAGGTGAAGGAAACTCCATGCGACAGATAGCTCGTTATGTAAGCGCCGCACTGCTGGTCTATGCGGCGCAGATTGCCGCGCCCGCGCTCGGGGCGGATGGTGAGACGTTTCAGGTGGCCGCGGCAAGCTGTACCAGCCACTACAACACCTGCGTGACACGCTGCCGGCGCGACGTGCCGCAGGACAAGGCCTGTCCCTCGGACCACTGCGTGCCGAAGCTTTCCGAATGCAAGGCAAGTGGATGCTGGCAGGAAGGCCAACGCTATGGCGGGCATCAATTCTGCGATCTGAAGCCGGGGTGAGCCATGCAGCGTGGTGAAGTAAGAGCCGCGCCACACCGCAGTCACATGTGATCAGGATCAGCGAGTCCTGCGGGAGGCTTCTTTGTCAGGAATGACGTTACCGAAAACCGACCAAAGAACTCGTGCTCAATCGTGATTGATGATCGAAAGTTGGAAATGCCGAAAATCTTGGCAGTGTAGATGGTGGCATTCAGTGCTTTGACCTGCCCGAAATTGAGAACGTCCATCGGAGCGCTCGCGTAAAAGGAGCGCATTGACGCTTCCCACTGCTTTGCTTCTGGATCTTCATTCTCGCTGGAAAAATTGTGATGCACGTGGCTCACGACGAAATCGTCAGGGAGCGGTGCGCCGCAAGCCTTGTAAACGATACCGAAGCTCAATGCTGTGAAGAAATCGTCGAACCTGGGAACGTCGACTTGGTATGCGACTGCGCCGGCAGGAAGCGTAACGGAGCCACTTGCCAGCATCTTCCTCAATGCACCCTCGTTATAACCTAGCTGGGGCGCGATCGTTTTTAAGAAGACCTCGCGCGATCGGTTCACCTTGCCGCCCTTCTGCTCCCGCCGGCGCTGCGCCGGCTCTACATCGCCCGCGACGCCGATGCCGCGGGCGACAGGCGCTCGCGGCATTGACCGCACGCGCCGAAGCGGCGGGCATTGAGGCACTTGCCCTGTCTCCGCGGACGGGCGACTTCAACGAGGATCTGCGTGCATTCGGCCTCGGCGCGCTGCGGGTGGCACTGCGCATCCAACTCGCGCCGCAGGATGTCGTTCGGTTTATGCTCTTCGCTGAGGCCGGGGCGGTTTGACCGATCGGCCGCCGGCGCCACCGGCAATTGGGCAGATTATATCGTGTTGTCGATTATGTTGCGGACTGCAGTCGATATTGGACGCTGGAGCGCATAGCCGGCTTTGTCCGCCTCTGCCGCCTGCGCGGTGCAATAAGTCGGCAGCTATCTGAGGTGCAGCGACCGCGGCACTAGCGCACTGGGAAGGTAGCCCTTGACCCGAAGCGGGCATTTGAACGCACAAGAAAATCGGTTCAAGCAGTTGACTGCAACCACTCCGAGAAAGCTCGGATGGTCCTCGCGCGCGGATGACCCGGCCTGCTGACCACATAGAAGCTATAGCCGGACAAGCTCGACTTGAACGCTTTCACCAGCGTGCCGGCGGCGAGGTCGCCTGCCACGAGCACATCACTGAAAATCCCGACTCCCTGCCCGGCGATCACCGCTTCGATAGCGTGCAGTTCCTCCCGGAAACTCAGGTGCTGCATGTCCTTGAATTGGGGCACTTCACGCCACCTGCGCTGAGCCGCGGCAAGCCAGCTCTGCCATGTGGGCGGCTCACGATCGGCTGGCGACCAGTAGGAGTGGATCAGAACGTGGTTTGTGAGGTCGACTGGTCTTTTCAGGCGTCCCGTTGAAAGCAAGCGTGGATTACAGACGGGCCAGAAAGTATCGCTGAAGAGATCATCGACGATGCCGTCTGTCGGACGTACCCGGCTGGTCGCGTAACGAATGGCGACATCGCCATCTCCGGCCTGCAAATCGAGCACCGAGTCCGTGCCTATGACGTCCAGCGGCACGTCGGGATGCAGCTTTCGCCACGCGGGCAGCCGGGGCACGAGCCAGCGGCTGGCGAAAGCGTTGGTTGTCGTCACCCGCAGAGGCTGTTGGTCGCTTTCCTGTTTGATGCCCGCAATTGCAGCGGTAAACACCTCAAGCCCGCCGCGGATGGCGGGAAACAGTCGCGCTCCGGCGTCGGTTAGCGAAAGCGGCCGTGGTCTGCGGCGGAACAGGGCGCGACCACAATACTGCTCAAGCAATCCGATCTGGTGGCTGATCGCCGTTGGCGTCACGCCGAGCTCTGCCGCGGCCTTCTTAAAGCTCAGATGGCGAGCGGCAGCTTCAAAAGCGCGGAGCTCGATGAGGGGTGGCAGCTTGTGCATGCGGCCAGTCTAGGTGAAATTAATTCATCGTCACCTGAATTCTTCGGATTTGCTCCGCGACAGCGCAGGATTGAGGATATGGCGGGTTGAACCGAGGAGACCGTGTCATGTCGTCCATCGCATCTGTCGCCAGCGCTGCCGCCGACCTCAGCGCCTCCTTTGGAGGACAACTCCTCAAACCAGCCGACGAGGGTTACGAGGAGGCCAGAAAGATCCACAACGGGCTGATCGACAAGCGGCCGGCGTTAATTGCCAGATGCCGCAGCGTGGCCGATGTCGCCGATGCTGTCGCTCTTGCGACCAAGCTCGGCCTTGAGGTCGCAGTTCGTGGCGGCGGTCATAATGTGGCAGGACGCGCGACCATCGACGGCGGGATCATGATCGACCTGTCACCCATGAAAGGCATCCACGTCGATGCTGTCGGCAAGACCGTACGGGCGCAGGGCGGGGTCACCTGGGGCGAGGTCAATCGCGAGACGCAGCTTCACGGACTTGCGGTCACCGGCGGCGTGGTCTCGACCACGGGGATCGCCGGGCTAACCTTGGGCGGAGGACTGGGTTGGCTGATGGGCAAGTACGGCCTGGCACTGGATAATTTGCGGGCCGTCGAACTCGTCACTGCCGATGGCAAGGTGTTGCGAGCCAGCAAGCAAGAGGAGCCCGATCTGTTCTGGGCCATCCGCGGCGGCGGTGGAAACTTCGGGATCGCCACCAGTCTCGAATACGATCTTCATACGGTAGGGCCAGTCATCATCGGCGGGCCAATCATCCATCCCATCGAACGCTCCCGTGATCTGCTCGAATTCTTCCGGGCCCGCACGCGATCGCTGACGGACGAACACACGCTGTTTGCAACCCTGACCCATGCGCCCGACGGGTCCGGCACGGATGTAGCCGCCCTGGTCACCTGCCATTGCGGCCCGACCGCCGATGCGGAACAGGCCATGCGGCCGCTGAAGCAGTTCGGCGCTCCGCTCCTGGACGCAGTCGGGCCGATGCCCTACTGCGAGCTCAACAGCATGCTCGACGCCAACTACCCGAAAGGTGCCCTCAACTACTGGAAATCGAGCTTTCTCACGGAGTTGAGTGACGCTGCCATTGCGACCATGATTGAATGTTTCGCGCATTGCCCGACTCCGATGGGGCAGCTGCTCCTTGAACACGTCCACGGCGCGGTGACTCGTGTCGATGCCGGTGCTACGGCCTTTCCACATCGGCAGGAGGGTTATAATTTCTTGATACTCACGCAATGGATGCAGCCGAGCGATACGAGCCACTGCATTGCCTGGACACGTGAAACCTACGAAAGGATGCGGCCCTTCTTCGCATCCGGCCGGTATGTCAATTATCTCGATGATGACGAGGCGGGCGAATCTGTCGCTGCGGCGTATGGACCGAACTACCGGCGTCTGCAGCGGATCAAGGCCAAATACGATCCGAAGAACTTCTTCCGCATGAACCAAAATATCCGACCGTTCGCCTGATCACAAAAGAGAGGGCATGTCGTCTCCTTCATGCTGATTCCGGATGTCGGAGGACTGCCTAGACGCTAGGGGCCAGGCTCGAGTGGTTGCCTCGGCGTGCAGCTTTCGGAGAACTCGAAATGCCTGTTGAGTGTCGACCCGCTCGTATCGACGACTTGAAACGAGCCGATGAGATCGTCGTCGCCAGCATCAATGAACTTACTGAGCGACGGGGCTTCGGAAAGATGGCATCCTCTCACCCTCCGACTTTTCAAGCATTCTCGCTGAGGGACGATGCCGAAGGGCTATGGGTCGCCGATGACGACGGGGAAATCATCGGCTTCGCGTGGAGTTGGGTCTGCGGTGAACTCTGGTTTTTGGCGCAGCTGTTCGTGTCGCCTGACCGCCAGAGCGGCGGCATTGGCAATCAGCTAATGGGCAAAACATTCGCTCATGCGCAAATGCGCGGAGCATCCACGAAAGCGCTGATCACTTTTACTTTCAACAACGTGTCTCAGGGTCTCTACATCCGCCACGGACTATTCCCGCGCTTTCCGATCTACATGGTCAGCGTACCTCGCGACCACCTGGCGTCCCGGTTGGCTGAGCCGCGGCTTCATCTTGAGCCGTTAACGGCCAACACAGCGAGATTCGATGAACTGGCGCTCATCGATGTCAATGCTCTCGGCTTTTCCAGAGAGAAGCACCATCGATATCTCCTGGACGACAGCGCGACGAGCGGGTTCACCATCCACGATGGGAACGAGTGCGTAGGGTATGTCTACATTTCCGATGGACACATTGGCCCGCTTGCAGTCCGCCGGCCTGACGTAATGGGCACCGCCTTTGCTGCGGCTTTATCGTTAGCGGTACGCAATAACTCTCCAACTATTTCGGCTTTCTTGCCAGGGGCAAGCGAGCCTGCGCTGAAGGCGGCGATAGACCACAGGATGCATATAACGTTCCCGATGTTGCTGATGTCGAGCCGGGAATTTGGAGATTGGAGCAGCTATCTTCCGCGCAATCCGGGGTTCATGTAACTCAACGCACTTGAATTTGAAGGCAGCGTTTGGGCAACCAAAATTGCGGCCTAGCCGTTTCCCGCGCGGTGTGGAAGCCGCCTTCTGGTCCAAGGCTGCTGACTTGTGCGCTGCGGGCAAGTCGGTAGCTATTTGAGGTACAGCGCACATCAAATCACGTAGTCGTCACGCAGGCCCGTGGCCCATGCGATCCATCGAAAACAGACTGACTCTCACCATGCCCAGACGTGGGATCCAGCAATGTCGTTCCACCAACTCGTCAAAACCTCTGTGCACTAGGCAGCACAGTCATTAGGTGTGGATGGCGGGGATGTGCTCGCCGCGCTGTCGTCGGCGCATCTCGCCGCGATTCTGTTCCTGCCCGATTTGCGCCGCTTCTACCTCGCCCGCGACAATGATGCGGCCGGGTGCCGTGCCGTGGCACGCCTGACCATACGCGCGCACCGCGCAGGAATTGAGACCGCTGTGCTGGTGCCCGAGGCCGATGACTTCAACGAAGACCTTCGCCGCAATCGAGATCGGCGTCGGGTCTGTGGCGCGGCGTATAGAGCTTCCAGCCGTCGGCCTCATAGACTTTGTGTCGGGTGCCGATGGCAGCCAAGCGGATGGGTGCCGGTACGGCCAACTCGAAGGCGTCGATCAAGGCGGCATAACCGACCGGGATGGCTGCTTCCGGCAACGGGCGGCCGCGGAAGACTATAACTGTTTCTGAAGACGCCAAGGAATTGAAGACGCGAGCGGGACGCGCGCTGCTGAAACTTCTTCAATAAACAGGCAAGCCTGCGTCGGTTCGAACGACCCTTGCCACGGAGTTCTCGGGGGCGGAACGCAATGGTTCCCGCCCCCGACTTGTGTGTGGCTGCCGGTCCCTAGAATTTCGCCCTGATGCCGGCATAGGCGGAAAGCGGCATGCCGGGCACGAAGGTGCGGGGATCGGTCAACGAGGCCATGAGGTTGGTGACGCCGCGGGTGGTGCTGGCGAAGCCGCCGGTTTCCCCGAAAGTGCCGGCCAGATAGTAGTTCTGGTTGAACACGTTGTTGATCAGGCCGAACACCTCGATATTGGGCGTCACCTGATACGATGTATGCAGGTTCACGACCCAATAAGTGGGCACCTTCGGGCTCTGGTTGGTGTCATCGTGTATCAGCCACTGGCTGCCGACGACATTGAGATCCGCACCCAGTTTCCATTTGTCGGTGATTAAATATTCGGCGCCGACCTTGAAGCGGTGTGCGGGAATCCCTGGGATACGATTGCCGGGCCGGACATTGACGAAACTGACGTCGTCATTGTCCGGGGAGGTCAGGGCATTGGGATTGCCTGGAGAGGACAGCGTATTGTAGCTCTGGTAGGTGGCATCGACAAACGTGTAGTTGGCGTAGGCATTCCAGCGCTCCTGGCGATAATCGACCTTGGCTTCGAAGCCTTGCCGCAAGGTCTGCCCGGCGTTCTGGAAGTAGCCGAAATTGTTGACGCCCAGCGGGCTTGTCACCTGGATGATGTCGTCGTCGGACAGGGTGTGGAATGCACCGACGCCCCAGGTCAGGATGCCGGTTTTGAGATCGTGGCCGAAACCGCCGCGGACGCCGACTTCGAACGTATGCGACACCACCTGCTTGAGCGGAGGGTCAGCGACCAGGAAGCTGTCGATCATGCAGGGGTGGTTGGGATCGGAACAGCCGAGCTCCAGCGGCGTCGGCGCGCGATTGGCTTCCGAGTAGCCGCCATAGAGGTTGACGTTCGGCGTGAGCTTGTATGTGGCGCCGATGACCGGATTGAACCGCTGGAAGCGATTGTTGCTGTTGAGCAGCGGATTGAGCCCGGTCTGGTCTTCCAGGTCGATCTGGGCGAGGTTGAAGCGTCCGCCCGCCGTGACCGACAGCCTGTTGGTGACGTCGAACGTGTCGGTGATGTAGACGCCGGTATAGGTGTTCATCGCGTGCAGGTCGACGGGGCTGAGGCCGGAGTCGGGTTGGTTGATGTAAATCCCGGTGCCGGTCACGAACAGGTTGTCGCCGACCGTTCCGAGTTCGCTGGTTGCGCTGAATTTGGTGGTGCCGTGATCGACACTGACGCCCATGACGACGTGATTGTCATGCCCGAACAGCTTGTCCGTATTCGTGAGCTGTGCCGTGCCGCCGTATGAGTTGGTGGTGACCCAGTTGCGGTCGACCTCGCCGAGGAAAGCCGTGCCGAGTGTGTTCGGCACCGGCGGGCCGCCGACCGGGCCGTAGATCGGATTGTTGTCGTGCGCGCCGTCGATGCACAGGAAAAGACCTCTGCTGCACGCCTCCACGTCCGTGCCGTTGCCGTCGACATGGGACTGCCTGAAACTGCGGAAATAGGCATTGCCCTGGAAAGACCAGGTATCGGAGAAATCATGGTTCAAGGTCGCGTTGAGGAACGCGAGTTGAAGATGCGTCGATTGCGGCCATGTGTAGACGCTCGCCCATCGCTGATTGAGCATCTGGAGCGGTGTCGCTGCGACGTTGCCGAGGACATTGTCGGCACCGGTGAAATTGACGTGCAGTTCGGTCGTGTCGTTGCGCGCGCCGACGTCCACATACATCCGGTTGACGTGCGACGAATTCGCATAGTCACGCCATCCCTTGTCGTAGGCGGATTCGAAAAGGGCGTAGGCGGACACGTTGTCCTTCTGTCCGCCGGCCTGAACGCTGCCCTGCACGCGGCCATAGGAGCCGCCGAACGCCTCGGTTTCGACGCCCTGCCAGGTGAAGCCGTTCTTCATCTGGAGGCTGAGGGCGCCGCCGACCGCATTGAGGCCGAATACGGGATTGCCGGGAGACATCGTCATCCGGTCGATCGCCTTCTCCGGGATGAAGTCCCAATTGACCACATCGCCCCAGGATTCGTTGATGCGAACGCCGTTCTGATACACCGCGATGCCCTGCGGGGTGCCCTGCACCGGTGAGGCGGTGAAACCGCGATAGTCGAGATTGCGCTGGAAAGGATTGCCGGTCTGGTCGGTGAGCGTGACCCCGGGCAGGTTGCGGTTCACCGAGTCGAGAAAGTTGGTCGAATAGTTGTGGCTGAGTTCGCGCGAAGTGACCACCGCGACATTCGAAGGAACCTTGCTGAGATCCAGCAGGCTGGCGTCGCGATCGGCAGGGGCCGCTATGCCCACCGTCGATGCGGCGTCGATCGGCGTGCCCGGCGCTCTGGCGGCTCGCGTCCGCTGTGCGGGGACCGGCCTGTGGGATGGTCTGGGGCTGCGCGTGCCGGAGAGCGGTGAAGGCGCAACCACCGTGACCGGAGGCAGTTCGGTCGCGGGTGCGGCCGCTGATTGTGCCGACGCGGTCGACGGCGTCATCGTCAGCCCGAAAAGGATTGCCGGTGTGATCGCAGCGGCACGCCGACCCGACCGTTTTCCGTGGAACTTACGCATATACCCCCCCCCAATGGAATCTTTGTTTTTTATCGTTGATCGGACCGGTGCCCGTCACATCTCGCTCAGCGCTCGAGCTTCGTACCACGGATAATTGCGGGGAAAGAAGGACGCTTGCCTGAGAGCGAACCTGCTCTGCTCGATCATGCCGCCAGGCCGGGAGAGATTGTAGGGCGGGTCGGGAAAAAGTCCCGAATTTGTTGGAAGTTTGCTCGTCGCATTCGATTCAAGGCCGTATGGCCCGGCTTGCCGCATCTCATGGAGTTGCTGATTCTGAAAATACATAGGCCGCACGCGCCCGAGGGGCAGTTGGGTCGCGAACTGCTCAATGCCTGGTCTTCCTACATCGCCTATGCTGTCGCTTTCATTTATGTCGGTGTCATCTGGCTCAATCACCACTATCTGTTCGAGCATCTGTCCAAGGTCGATTTCACGACCAACAGGATCAATCTCGGCATCATTGGCACCGCGGCGCTGATTTTGTTCCCAACCGGCGTCCTCGCGGATGCGTTCAGGGACGGGGATTTTTTCGACCAACGTGCGGCGGTGCTCCTCTACGCCGTGATCGCAAGCCTGATGTCAGCCGCGTGGCTCCCCGCGTTCCTGCATTGTTACCGGCATTCTGAGCTGGCTAAGCCGAATCTCCCCAAGTCGCTGCTGGCGACGGAGGTTTTCCGCCCGATCGTCGGCATACTTCTCTATATCGTCGCCGGCTTGATCGGCTGGTTCTACAGCCCGACCGCCGCGGTGCTGATTTTCATGCTGATCGTGGGCTATTACGCCTGGACAAGCCAAGGGCTTCATTCCGGCAGGAGGAACCCCCGCATCGCTTGTTATTGACGGCGCGATTTGTCGCCGCCGGAAGGAGCCGAAAGGCCGTGCGCCTGGGTTGGCAGAAATCGGGTGGTCATTGTTCCGATTTGAAAGCAAGGATCGGAGTGTGGCTGGCGCAGATCGGGGGCACGGTCGAACCAGAACAGCCGGAGATGACGGCCATGACGATGATGACGCAACCTGAGAGTATGCCTCGCAGGTCGACTCTCTCCGTCGCGGACGATCCACGCTGGGCGCGCATTGTCGTCCGCGACAAATCGGCCGACGGACAGCTCTGGTACTCCGTCGCGACCACCGGGATTTACTGCCGCCCGTCCTGTCCCTCGCGCACCGCGAATCCGAGGAACGTTACGCTGCACGACACGATCGAGAGTGCGCGGGCGACGGTGCCCACGACGTCAGCCAGCTCCTCCTGACTCCCCTCCAGTCCGGCCTCCGGAAATCGGATGCGCAGCGCGTCTTCCATCGCGGTGTGCATCGAGCTGAATTCAAGAGTCACGATCCCTTTGTCGGACATTGCGACGATAAAATCGCCGAGAGAACTGGACCCCCAAGCAAAGCGAATGATCTCACGCATCGTTGCCACCTTCTGAACTCGTCGTGAGACGAACTTAGAATGCGACGCGTCGCCTCTCTCCGGTCCTTGCTTTCAAATTAAAATGCAGGCAACGCGCATCTCCTTTTTCGCGGACGATCATTTTCGATTTGAGAGCAATATCCGGAGCGCCGTTGTCGCATTGCGGCACTATCGATGTGAAATGCGAAACCGGGCGCGCTCGCCGTCCGGTCTGACGGGAGGATCGCCTGATGAAGACGCTGCTACACGGTTTCCATGCGATTGCCGCTCAACGCGGTGATGGCCTGCGTCCGGAATTCCTCGAGATGATGTCGCCTTCGCGGATGTTCCCGAACATCGGAGAAATGGAGAATGGGGCCGGTGCCCGCGATCATAACTTCGATCGAAGGGATGCCGCGCCAGAGTGCGAATCCTGCACCGAGGTTGTCATCTTGCCGGTCCGGCGCCGGTGACGTTTTGCCACCTCATAAAAAAGCCGCCGGTTTCGGCGGCTTTTTTCTTGCTTGACCTTATGCTGTGTCAAACGTGTTCCGCCGCTTTCCAGTCGCGCTTGATCTTCTTGGCGAGCGACCATTTGTGCACTTCGGTGGGGCCGTCATAGATGCGGAAGGCGCGGATTTCGCGGAACGCCTGTTCGACGATGGTTTCGCCGGAGACGCCGGTGCCGCCCATCACCTGCACGCAGCGGTCGGCGATGCGCATCAGGGCTTCGGACACCGCGACCTTGGCCATCGAGCTTTCATTGGTGCCGAGCGAGCCGGAATCGAGCACGCCGGCGCACCAGTCGATCATCAGTTCGCATTGTTTGAGATCGATGAGGTTTTCCGCCAGCATGAAGCCGACGCCTTCGTGATCCACCAGCGGCTTGCCGAAAGCGTTGCGGCGGCAGGCATAGTCGGTGGCGATTTCGTTGGCGCGGATGCAGAGGCCGAGCCAGCGCATGCAGTGCGACAGCCGCGCCGGGCTGAGGCGGATCTGTGCATATTTGAAGCCCTCGCCGGATGCGCCGAGCATCTGGTCGGCAGGAACGCGCAGGTTGTCGATCTCGACATCGGCATGGCCGCCGGGCATCGAATTGTCGATGGTGTCGAGCACGCGGATGGTGCGGATGGCCGGGTCGGGCAGATCGACCAGGAACATGCAGGCGCCGTCGTCCGACTTCGCCATCACGATGCCGACCTTGGCGCCTTCCGCGCCGGTGATGAACTTCTTGCGGCCGTTGATGACCCAGTGATTGCCGTCGAGCCGGCAGGTGGTCTGCATCATCGACGGATCGGAGCCGGCGCCGTTTTCGCCGGCCGGTTCGGTCATGAAGAAGGCCGAGCGCGCCGCGCCCGAGACCAGCGGATCGAGGAAGCGCTTCTTCTGCTCGGGTGTGCCGACCTTGCCGAGCAGATACATGTTGCCCTCGTCGGGGGCCATGGTGTTGCAGGCGAGCGTGCCGAGCGGCGACAGGCCGGTCTTGATGAGAGCGATCGCCGTTTCGCGCTGGGTGAAATGCGAGCCGTCCGGCAGGATGTGCGGCGTCAGCACCCCGGCGGCACGGGCCTTGGCGCGCAGCTCCTGGACCAAATCATCGCTCGGGCCGTGGCTGCCGACGCGCGGGTCGCGTTCGTAAGGGATCACCTCGCTGCGAATGAAGGCTTCGATCTTGGCGGCAATGGCGTGAGCGCGTTCGGTCATGATGGCACGGTTCCCGGTCGTTGTCCGGCCGGTTGGATTCCGGCGGCGTCATGAGGGAAAGGTTGTGTCCGGGACGGTCCTCCGCGTCAACAGCAACGGTGGCATTCCGTCATGCGAGCCCCGCTTGGCGCGCGCAGGTCGCAGGCTTGACCCGGTGCGGGATCGAGGCAGCATGCGCGGGGAAACGTCTTAAGGAGAATGACAGGACATGCAGGACCAATCGGCCGCCGCGCGCGATCAACTCGGTTTTCTCACGGCCGGTGAACTCGTCGCCGGATATCAAGCGGGGCAGTTCACACCGAACGATGTGGTTGAAACCCATCTGGCGCGGATCGGCGCGTTGAATGAGAGGGTGCATGCCTTCATCGATGTCTATGCCGATGAAGCCCGCGCCGCCGCGCAGCGATCGACACGCCGTTATGCGGAGGGCAAGGCGCTTGGCGGGCTCGACGGCGTGCCGATCGCCGTCAAGGATCTGATCGAGATCGCGGGCAAGGTCTGCACGGCGGGGTCCGCGACACGCCGCAATCATGTGGCCACGCAGACGGCGACCGTCGTGCAGAAGCTGGAAGCGCAGGGGGCCGTCGTGCTGGGCAAGGTGCACACGGTCGAATTCGCGCTCGGCGGCTGGGGCACCAACCAGCATCTCGGCGCGCCGCGCAATCCGTGGCGGGCGGACGTGCCGCATACGGCGGGCGGCTCCAGCAGCGGTTCGGCCGCCGCGGTGGCGGCGCGGCTCGCGACCATCGCGATCGGCACCGATACCGGCGGTTCGGTCCGCGGTCCCGCGGGCTTCAACAACCTGTTCGGGCTGAAGACGACGAGCGGGCGCATCAGCCTGCACGGCGTGGTGCCGCTCAGCCTCTCGCTCGATACGGTGGGGCCGCTGGCGCGTTCGGTGCACGATGCGGCGCTGCTGTTCCAGGCGATGCAGGGGCCGGACCCACACGATCCGACCACGCGCGACATCATGCCGATCGATCCGTTCGAGGGAATGGAACAGGGCGTCCGTGGCCTGACGCTGGCCGTGATCGACGCGCGCGAGCGCGAGGCCGTCGATCCCGACATTCTCAAAGCCTACGATGCCGCGATCGAGGTGTTCCGAAAACTCGGCGCCACCATCGTTACCATCGATCTGCCGAAACCGTTGCCGGAGTTTTCGCGCGCGGCCGAGATCATGATGGCGGAGGCTTACGCCATCCACGGCGCGGTGGCGGACGATCCGTCGTCGCCGATGGACGACGGCGTGCGCAAGCGCGTGCTGAGCGGCAGGATCGACGCCAAG
>Ga0153956_1001220_pt1 | contig 23680 bp, 25 predicted proteins | sample TSFL040MetaG_FD_104704 | JGI IMG/M metagenome (GOLD analysis project Ga0153956, IMG submission 104704) | Attine ant fungus gardens microbial communities from Florida, USA - TSFL040 MetaG | ecosystem: Host-associated > Fungi > Mycelium > Unclassified | place: USA: Florida, Wekiwa Springs... | reverse complement strand
GCCTATGCCGGCCTTGCCCGGTCACAAGATGGTCGGAACCTATGTTCCCGCCGAGCTTGCCGAGCGGTTCGAGGCGTGGGCGCGTCCGGACGGGGGCAAGGCGGCAGCGCTCCGGCGCTTGATCGCGGAGGCAGTGGACGGCGGGGCTGGGGGCTTGCACGGTGCAAGCCCTGCTCGTTCGGCGCTCGCGCCGGTTGGCGTCGGGCGCGGCAAGCAGATCGGAATCCGCTTGAAGGCCGCCGAGCGGCGCGCGCTTGCCGAGGCGGCCGAGGCGCACGGCACAAGCCCGGCGAATTGGGTCCGCGCCTTGGCGATCGTCCACCTAGCTGGAAAGCCGCAATGGAATCCGGCCGAGGTCGAGGAACTGCGTGGGCTGTTCCGCGAGCTGCGAGCGATCGGGAACAACGTCAACCAGATCGCCCGCGCGCTCAATGTCGCCGTGCAGACGGGGGAGTATCCCCCGCACCAAGGCCGAGCGGCCAAAGAGGCGGCCGAGCTGGTGCGCTACGAAATGCGCCGGATCGTGGCCGTGATGACCGGCAATTTCGACTATTGGGGCCTGCCCGACGCGGAGCGGCCTACAGCCGCTCCGGGGGCTGTAGAACGGGCGGACGCTGCGGCCGAGATAGCCGAGGCGGCGCGGAAGCGACGGCCGCGTAAGCGGGCCGCCCGGTTTGCGGATGATGAAGCGTGACGCGCCGCCTCGCGGCGCTGTTGCTTGCCGCCGTGGCGGCGTTTGCCGTGCCATCCTACGCAGAGCCCGCGGCCAATCCCGCAGGCGAGATTGAGGGCGTTCCTACGTCGATCACGGACGGCGATACCTTTCGCCTGGGCGTCATCCGCGTGCGGTTGTGGGGGATGGACGCGCCGGAACTGGCAACCCGATTCGGCCCGCCTGCCCGGCAGCGCCTCGCGGAGGTGATCGGAGGTCGGGCCGTGCGTTGCGGCCCCGAGGTCCAGAAATCCTATCGGCGCACGGTGCGGGCCTGCCAGAATTGGCAGGGGCTCGACCTAAGCCGCGTTATGGTGCGCGAAGGCTGGGCGGTCGATTGGCCGAGCTATTCGCATGGAGCTTACGCGGCCGATGAGGCAGAGGCGCAGCGCGCGAAGGCGGGCGTGTTTGCCTACGGCGTGAAGCCGTGGAGGTGACTGCTAGCCGAGGCGGCGCGAGGATCTACTTTGTAGATCGGCGCGCCTTGCACCGTGCAAGACTAGGACGCAGCGGCCAGCCGTTTTTTCCCGGACCTTGATACGCTCATCGGTTCCGGCCTGCCGAGCAGATAGCCTTGGGCCTCGTCGCAGCCTTGTTCGCGCAGGAAGGCGAGCTGTTCGGCGGTTTCGACGCCTTCGGCCAGAATCGGTATGTCCAGGCTGTTGCCCAGCGCGAGCACGGCGCGGATGATTGCGGCCGATTGGGGGGCTCCGCTCAACTCGGCCATGAATGAACGATCGAGCTTGATTTTGTCGAACGGGAACGCGCGAAGCGTTGAGAGCGACGAATAGCCCGTGCCGAAATCGTCCATCGCGATCGTGATGCCCAGCGCTTTGAGTTGCCTCAGAATATGCGTGCTGCGCTCAATATCGGAGATCATGGCCGTCTCGGTTATTTCCAGTTCGAGCCGTGACGGAGCTAAGCCCGTGTCGAGCAAGATTTGGTGGACCAGCCGGGGCAAATCGACGTGCGAAAGCTGCACAGGCGACAGGTTGACCGCGATCCTGTGAGGCTCGGCCCAGCTTGCCGCTTCCGCGCAGGACGCGCGAAGCACCCATTCTCCGATCGACAGGATAAGGCCCGATTGTTCGGCAATCGGGATGAAATCGGTCGGGGAGACAGACGCGCCATCGGGCCGAATCCAGCGCAGCAGGGCCTCATAACCTGTAACCTGCTCGGTCTGCACGTCCACCTGCGGCTGCCAATGGAGCGTGAACTGATCGCCGTCGATCGCCTCGCGCAATTCCTGCACCATTCGACGCCGCGCCCGCACGGCTTTGTCCATTTCCTCTTCGTAGAAACATACGTCCGTGATGAGCGACGATTTCGCTCGATACATCGCAAGATCGGCGTTGTTGATGAGCGCGGACATTTCGCGGGCATCGTGCGGCCAGATCGCAACCCCAATGCTCATGCCGCATGAGAGCAGGTTGCCGTGAACATCGACCGGAGCCGTAACCGCACCGCGCAAGCGTTCGGCAAGGTCCAGGGCGTCCTCACGGTCACGGAGCGGCATCAGGGCCACAAATTCGTCGCCGCCAAGGCGCGCGATAAACTCGCCGGTTTGACGGACTGCTTGCATCCGCCCTGCGATAGCGGCCAACAACTGGTCGCCGGCCGCGTGGCCGTGCGTATCGTTGACCTCCTTGAAGCGGTCGAGGTCAATGGACAGCAACGCCAGCGCCGTATGCGGGCTTTGATCGTCCGTCTGGCGCGCCAGCCATTCCAGGAAGGAGGCGCGATTAGGCAGGCCCGTCAGGCTGTCGTTACGCGCCAGATGCGCGATGCGGCGTTCCTGCGCGAGTCTCGCGCGGAGATCGCGCACAGCGTAAATCATGGCGCGTTGGGCTTGACGGTCGTCTACGCGCAAGCCCACCTCAACCGGAATCTGACCGCCCTCGTTTGGGATCAGGTTGATTTGGGTGAGCGCGCCGACAGGAACCATCGCGATGTCCGGGAGCCACTGTTTCAGCGATGCGCCGATAATTTGTTCAGGTGTCCCGCCGATCAGCGCGGCGAAGGCCGCGTTCGCCGCCACGATGAGCCCGTCCTGTTCGACCAGCATCCCGTCCACGGTGCCTTCCAGCAGTTCGGTCAATCGTTGGCGGGCGAGCGCGCGGGTTTGCGCTTCAAGGGCCTGACTACACAGGCCGGTTCCGAGCACCAGCAGGCCGACGCCAGCCACGGCGAACGCCATCGCCAGATTGGCGCCGCTCGTCGTCAAATGACCGTCTCGCGGCGCGAACGGCGTGATGGTCACGGCGGCCATTGCGGTGAAATGCAGCACAACGATGCCCAGGACCATCGTTGCCACGGGCGGCACGATCGATCCGGTTTGTGCCCTCGCGCGGCCACGATCGAAGGCCAGCGCGCCAAAGCCGATCGCCGCCACGACAGACGTGATGACATATGGCAAGGACCACTGGATAACGCCCTGGACCGCGAAAGCGGCCATGCCGGTATAGTGCATGGCGGTCACGGCCAGACCGAAAATCGCGCCGCCTATGGCTCCGGCGAAGCGAAAGGAACGGCTTGCGGTCCAGAGAGCCAGTGCGCTGCCGGCGATGGCCACGCCCAAGGATACGCCGGTCAGGATCGGCTCATATTCAACCGGCAAGCCCGGCTGATAGGCGATCATCGCAACGAAGTGCGTACACCAGATCGTCGCCCCGCTTGCGACGGCCCCCATGAATACCCATGCGAGGAGCGAACTCTGTTCGGCGGAACGCAAGCGGTCGAACAGACGGATAGTGATATAGGAGCCGAGAAGGCAAAACAGCGCCGCCAGCCCCACCAGCCAAAGGTTATGTTGTTGAGTGAGGCAGAGTGCGAAACGCATAGTGGTCCGATCTTAAGTAAAACTTGTCGTTTTACGGACTTAGCACCCAAAGTATTGAAAAAATGCTCACGGCACGCAGCCGAATCTCACCAAGCTTCCTGTGGTGGATGGCATAGGTTGCGGCGAGGGTGTTTTTTAGAAATCACTCCCCCTAGGAGATTATACGTTGGCTAAATTAATCGATGTGTAGCCATATCGAACGAAAGAGGGGCAGACCTCGCAACTAAAGGGCGGGAGGGAGTGAGAACGGCGTGGTGGACAATAGCGATATGGGTATGCGGGATGCTGAGCGTCCTGTTGATGGTTTTGGCGTTCTGGCCCCGTTCGACCGATCGTTGGTGATCGCGCAGGGGAAAGCACTTGCCCTGGTCGCGGCTTACTTGGCGCGGGCTGGGATCGTGGACGTTCAGGAGTTCGGGCGGACGCTCGGAGTGCTCGCCGTTGCCGGGGCGGAGGACGAACCGGATGCGCCGGACAGCGCGACCGAGGCCGATATTCTCGGCGCATGGGCAGGGATCATCATCGACAGCGGCGAGCGTTAGAGGCTTGCACCGTGCAAGACCGGCTTAGCGGTTACTGCGAGGCTCGCTCATGCCCTGTCATTGAGTCGAGCTTAGACAACAAATCTTGTGGCATTATCGGCTTTGCCATGAACTGTGCGCCAGCAGGGAGCGCTGCATCCAGCGGCTGCACTCGGCCTGATACGATCAGAATTGCGATCGACTCCCAGCGCTCCGCTATCAGACGGGCGAGCGCTAAGCCGTTCATTCCGGGCGGCATTTCAATGTCCGTTACGACCGCCCGGATATTGGTGCAAAGATCGAGCATCGCTAGCGCGTCAGCCGCGTGTGCGGCCTCCAATGCCTCATAGCCGGCGCTGATAAGCAATTCAGACGTGTACGCTCGTAGAATTGGTTCGTCATCCACGACAAGGACTACCGGCGGACTGACTTCATTCGATCTAGGTTGGTTCACAAAGCATCCGGCCTCCCTAGCCGCATTGTTAATGGTCTACAGTTGATGGGTATGACCTTGCGAGCGGTTCATGGGTTGCGGCGTCGATTGCCGCTTGCATGTGGCACCCGGCGTTTAAGAGCCCGCTGTCAGGTGCGGCGGCATAGGCTTTGTCTACCAGCGCGAGAGCGTGCCGCATCGCGTCGATTGCTTTGCGATGTAATTCGTGGCCGGAGTTCATTCGTAAGCCTCCCTAGTGCAGGCGGGGCGTAACTCTGCGGCGGGCTTGATGCTGGGGGCCGGTAGCTCGTTGCTGCACCAATCTGTCCGCAAAGCGTTCTTGCCGCTATTCTTGGCCGCATACATCAACATATCCGCCTGTTCCATTAGGTCGGCTTCGGCGGCCTGGTTGTCAGGGGGAACGATGAGCGCGCCCATGCTGCATGTTACTGGGTGCGGTCCATTCGCGAGGACGGTTGTTACCCGGCAGTGGAGCGCGGTGGCGAACGCCTTGGCTTCGTCTCCGGAGGGGAGGGCGGCGAGCACGGCAAATTCGTCTCCCCCTAGCCGGCCGAAATCATCTTCGCGGCGAATGACCGAAGCCGTCGCCTTCGCAAACGCGCGCAGCACGGCATCCCCTGCCGCGTGGCCGTGATCGCTGTTGACGGCCTTGAAGTCATCCAGATCGAGCATCACCAGCAGCATGGTCCGGCCGGCCGCTCGGGACGCCGCAATCGTCGCATGAGCTTGCTCACGGAATGACTGTGCATTGAGCGCGCCTGTCATACGATCCCGGAGCGCGAGGAAGTGCGCGCGATCATACGCATAGCGGAAGCTAGAGACGATGCCGGCGATGAACAGGAAAGCGGCGAGGCGAACCAGAAATTTGCCCAGCAATACGCTTGTCGGGGCGCCGGGGGCCAATCCGGGGAGTGCAGACGCCGACAAAACAGCCGTGACGGCCGCCGTGAGATAACCAGCTCTTGAACCGAGACACCAACTCGCCGCGCAGATCACCGGAATGTGGAGAGGGCCGAAGCCAATGCCCGGAACGGCGCTGTTTAGGAGCGCAACCGCGCTCGATGCTGCAATTACAGCGGACCACGCTTCAACACGGGTCAATCTTTCAAGACGCTCGGCCACGCGGCCGACAGGAAGATGACTAGGCAAAATCTTATCCGATCTGGACCATCCCTTTTCATGCTCGCGGTCGTAGTTGTGTGCCGGACAGCCGGCGGCACGCCTCCGAACGGGAAGCGTGCCGGCCCTAGAACCGGGTGTTGGAAACCTGAGAGTAAGTCAGGCGCGGACGCCTTTGGCCGGGTGGCTTGGACATACGCGTCCGCCACCCGGTCGTTGGAACTCGACCGGCTCTTACTCTCAGGAGGTTTCCACGCCTCCGCCTGCCTCTCGGCAAGCGGGCTCATGGTAGCGCCGAAACATTAACAAAATCAAGAATTGGGGCCATTTCGGCGGCTTTTGCGCGGCGAAACGGGTTTGGGCGTGCTGATGATGATTAACATCGTCTTTCCAGCGCGACCCGAGGTGTCGAGCAACGGAACCCAAGAAGGGCGGCAGGGGCAGACGCCATAGCGGTTTGTTATCGGCGGCGGGGCTTCGGTTCATCCCGTGTGGGGTTTGCACGGTGCAAGCCTTCCGGTGCTGCCGGCGCTGACCCGGAGGGGGAGGGGGCTACCCTGCCCGGACGCTGATCGAGAACGTGGCGCAGTTCCGTCGCGAGCGCCTGCCGGCGCGTGAGCGGCACGGGCATATCCGCCACAAAGCGCCGAATATCTTGAGCAAGCCGCCGATCGGCCGCGTCACCTTGCGCCAGTTCGTCCGCATGGCCGAGGTAAGCGCGGCGGATCGAATCTTGCCGGGCTTGAATGTCCCGGCTCCAATCGCGGGGCTGTGGCGGCTTCGGGGTCTTTGCCTCGCGTTCGGCCGACTGCCGTTCAAGACGACGCACGCGCGGTTCCACACCGCGACGTTCCATGCCGACGATCGGTCCTTTGGCGGCCTTGCGAACGACGCCACGGGCTTGCCGTGGCGTGGCTTCGGCCTCAACGCCGAGGCGGCGCAGTTCGCGTGCGAAGCGCTCGCGCCACGCCTGTAGATCGTCCGGACCCGGCGCTAGGCGTTTGCCGTCATACCCCACGGCCCGCACCGTGACATGCACATGCGGGTGCTTGGTGTCATCGTGCCGGGCCAACAGGTAGTCATATCGGCCGCCGAGGGTATCGCGCGCCCAGGTGCGGGCGGCATCCTCCACGCGATCGCGTGGCGTGCCCGGCGGCATCGAGAGAATGAGGGCAACGCTTTGGGCGGCGTTAGGGCTGGGTCGGCCGCGCTGTTCGGCCGCGTTCGCCAGCAACCAATCGTCATGCAGATCGCGCAGACGGGCGCGATCGGTGATGCGCTCGCCGTCCTGCGTTTCGGCTTGGAGCTTGCCGTTGCGGGTGATGTAGTCGAGATGCGATTTCAGGTGGCCGGGGCCGCCACGGGACCGGCCCGTGACCTTCACCATCGCTTCCGGGGCCTTGTTGGCGATACGGGCCAATCGCGCCTTTGCCGATGACGACAGGGGCCGCTTTCCGGCCCCTGCCTTGAGTTTCACGTCACGGCCGCGAACCGTGCCTGGAAGCCTCCAAACGTCATCCTCTGGCGCTGCCATCCCGGCCCCTTATCGCGACAGCGAGCGGCGGGGCGCTTCGGGTTCGAGGCGACGGGTCGGAGCGGTTGCCGCCTGCTTTGGAGCCGGCGCGGGGGCCGTGGCGGCTTGGCGCTGTTCCTGCGAAAGCACGGTTGGACCTTCCGCCTTCTCTTTTTTCATCAACTCAGACCCGACGAACGCCTTGATTTCGGTTTTCGCTTCCGTGTTCAGCTTGTTCATCTGCCGGTCGATCTTTTCCGAGAGCGCGGCGAGCAGCAACCGCCCGTCCTGCGACAGCTCCTTTTGTGCCTCGCGGATCGTGCGCCGGTTGTCCGTCACGGTTGGCGGCGCAGGCTCGCCGGGCTGCTTTTCCTGCGCCTTGCCCTCGTGCTTCGCAGCCGCGGCCGGATGGCCGGCGGCCCGTTCCTCGCGGGCTTCCGTCCGCTCGGTCGCGCGGACCTCGTTCGCTTGCTGACGCTCGGCGCGGCGGCGTTCGGCCTCCTGACGATCGGAATCAGATGGGGAGAAGCCGCGCCCTTCCAGCCCGCGCGCGTTCGCTTCGATCCACGCTTCCCGCTTGAACTCGGCCGAACCGCGAATCTCGACGGAGTGCCAGCCCCGCGCCTCCGCAATTTCGAGCATGGCGCGGATGGTGTTCAAATCCTCGCGCTTGGAGCTGATGGACGTATCCGTTGCGCGCATGGCGAGGTTTTTGCGCTGATAGTCCTCGAAATACTGGCGTTCGCCCCGCCGTTCCTCGACGTAATAGCGCTTGGCGATGCTTTCCGGCTCGCTCTGGTAGGGTAGCGCCTTCTCTTGCCCGTCAGGCCGCCCAGGACGGCCCACAGGGCGCGTTCCGGCTCCGGCCGGTGTCTCGGGGCCTGCGGGCGCAGGCGAGGCTCCTACGGGCTCTAAAACCGCCTCTATCGAATTGGTCGGCCGAAGGGCCTCCCGTGCTTTGTCCGCAAGGGCCATGTCATTTCCTCCTATCGGTGGTTTCACCGCTGGAATCGGCCGGCGGTGTCGGGGCGTCAGGCGTGATGTGCGTCGGCACCACGGGCAGGCTGGGCGCGCGTGCCCTCGCCCCGTGGGCCGATATGGCTATAACGATGGCCCCGGCCGTCAGGAGGCTAAGGGCGGCGATATGGGCGGGTCTAAGCGCCATAGCCTTGCCTCCTTCCACGGGTCAGGGATTCGACGGTAGGGGTCGCCTCTACGATCGCGGCGACGGCCGCCTTTGCGTCCGATAAGCCGAGGTCGCTAAGGTCAACATCCGTTCCCATGATCGCATGCAACAGCCCGTCCGCTTGGTGCGGCGCGACGGGCGGGAACGGCAATTCTGGCGGTTCGGGCGCGGGGGCCGCATCCTTCGGCGCCGGAGGCGTGGGCGCGTCCGAGACGCTTTCCGCGTCGGCCGCTTCCGCCGTGTCAACCAACTCGGGGGCGGTTCGCTTTCCGGTTCCCTTAGCCTTCGCGCTCCTGGGTTTGGTGGTTTTCGCTTTCGTCGCCATCGCGACGAGCTGCGGGCTTGCACCGTGCAAGGTGGAGGGCGGCGAAGATCCGCTATGCGGATCGCCACCTTGCGCGGGGACCGCAGGTTGCGCGACGTCCGCCGCGATCGGCTCAAAGCCCTTGCCCTGATCCATCCTCACGACAATTTCGATTGCCGGCACATCGGGCGGGCGGCGCACGAGGCGCGAGAACGTCCGATCTTTGAAATACCGGATGCGCCGGCAGCGGATCGGGAACATGCCCGGTCGGACCAAGATCGCGTCCAGTGGCTTGAGGCGCGCGATTTCCTGCGGGAGCAGGAGCGCGCGGCGCTGGTCGCTGTTCGTCATCGAGAGCTTGTCGCGCCGGAGGGCCTGCCAGAAGCGCGGCCCGGTGCGCGTCGTTCCCTCTACGGTGTCGTAGCCGAGGCGCGCGCTCAATTCTTCCGTCAGCTTGAGGTCTTTCGTGCCGAACACGACTTCAAGTCCGCAATTATCCAAGATCGCTTCGGCCTTGTCCGGCCCATACAGATCGCGGTCGCGGAGCTGGGCCTTGCTCTGCATGATGAGCATCATCCGCATGTTGTAGCCGGCGACATAGGCGAAGGCGTCCGCGAGGACCGGCATGGGGCCGAGCAACGGAAATTCGTCCAGCAGCACGAGCACCTGGTGCTTTGCCTCCGGATCGTGCTGGGGCAGCGTCCTCACGGTCAGGTCAACAAGCTGTTGGAAGAACAGCGCCAGCAGCGGACGCAGCCGCGCGATGTTGTCGGGCGTGACGCCGATATAGATCGCATGGAGCGAGCGGCGCAGCTCGCGCAAATCGAAGTCGCTTTCCGCTGTGGCCGCATCAATACGCGGGTTGAACCACAGCGACAGCCGGGCCGTGATCGTCTTGCGGATGCTGTTGACCAGATCGGCCGACCCTTTCAGATAGTCCTCTAGCGCCTTCACGGTCGCTTCGGTGTAGGGCTTGCCGTGCTGCCGGCGCGCTTCGATACGTTCGATCATCGACGCCGCGCCATCGACACTCGACAGCAGGCGTAGCACTTCCCCGAAGGTCAGCGGCAGCTCTGGCGTTTCCGCGAGGAAGCCCGCCGCGCCCGTGAACGCCGATCGCGCGCTATCGGTCCAGAACTGTTGATCGCCCGAGACGTGCGGGAACACCATTTGCGCGATGCGCTGAATGTCCTCGAAAGCGTCGATCGTGCCGCGACGGACGTAGGAGAAGGGGTTATAGCGCGCCGTGCGACCGTCAGGGGCGAGCGGGTCGAATAGGAAGACTTTTTGCCCGCACGCCTCGCGGATGCCCGCAGTTGCCGCCCAATTCTCCTTTTTCACGTCCAGGCACACCAACGAGGATTCGTAGAGCAGGCAATTCGGGATCACGAGGCCCACGCCCTTGCCCGATCGCGTCGGAGCGTAGCAGGCGACATGCTCCGGGCCGCCAAAGCGCAGATAACGGCCCCCCTTCTCCTGCCCGACGAACAATCCCCCGAAGTCCGCATAGAAGCCGGCGCGCACTAGCTCGCCACGCTTCGCCCATCGGGTTTCACCGTGCAGCTCGCGCCGATCGGAGCCCGGCCAGCCCTTACGGGCCACGCGCGCCACGAACAGGATCACCGGCAGGGCGGTTGCTACGCCACCTGAAATCTTGAGCCAGAGGCCGACGACGGGCTGGTGAAAGCCGTAGGCCGACAGGTATTGCCACCATTGCAGCAGCGGCACGCTATCCGGTTTCAGAAGGTGCGTGCCGGCGAGGAAGATCAGCGAGGCGAGAACGGACCATAGGGCCGCGCCGAGGATCAGCGCGAACAGGATCAGGAGCCCTTTGGCCGGCGCGGGCCATTCCGAAAAGTCAGACACGCGCGGCTTGCCTCCATGAATGGGCGGGCTCGGGGATCGCCTCGACCTGGGCGGCCAGTTCCGGCGATTTGGTGAGCGGGTCGAAATAGACTTCTTCGATCGCGAAGCCGCGATGATCGCGCCGACAATGCACAACCACGTCCACGAGCTGCTTGAGCAACACGCGCACGTCAGCGTCCGCCAGATGCTTGCCGGCGTCGTGTTGCTTCACCATGAGGCGCAGCGCGTCGAATGCGCCCGGCGCGCTGCCGGCATGGCATGTCGTGATTGAGCCCGGATGCCCGGCCGCGATCGAGCGAATGAAGGTGAAGGCCGCGCCGTCGCGCAGCTCTTGCATCAACACGCGATCGGGTCGCATCCGCAACGCGGCCTCTATCAAATCTTCGGAGCGCACCCGCGCAACGCCCTGGTCGCCTTTCGAGTAGAACAGCGACACGAGATTTCGTTGCGGCAGGCCGATGAACTCGGCCGTGTCCTCGATGGTGATAAGCCGTTCCTCTAGCGGGATCGCTTGAATCAATGCCTTGGCGAACGTGGTTTTGCCCGAACCCGTGTCGCCCGTGGCGATGATCGTTTTCTTGGCGCGGACGGCCGCCGGGAAGAAATCTTCCCAGCGCCGCGCCGCGTGCAGCTCCATCAATTCGCGGTCCATCGGATTCGCCCGGAAGGTCGCGCCTTCCGTTCTCGAGAACAGGCCGCCGGCGGCCAGACTCGAGATCGTCGGCGCAAAGGTCGATGGTCGCCGGATCGTGAGGCTGATCGTGCCGGCGTTGACGGCCGGCGGCCGACAGATTTGCACCCGCTGTCCGTCCGGCAGCACCGATCCGCACAGCGGGCGCTCTGGCCCTACGTCCTGTTGCGACATGGCGGCGGCGAGCGTCGCTATCGCGTCCAGACGTTCAAAGGTCAGTTCCGGCAAATCAAGCCACGTCCAGCCCTCGCGCGTTTCAACGCCCGCTTCTCCCGGCCGATTGATGACAACTTCCGTCACTTTCGAGTCCGCGAGCTGCGGGGCGATCGGCGCCAGCAGAAGGCGCAGCGTGCTTTCGCCGGCTCGGGTCATTTCGTCACCATGCCTCCACGCTGGGGGGCAGCGGCGCGGACATAGCGCGGCGTCGTCGGCTGCACGCGGTAGACCGTCGAAAAGTCCAGATCGCGCGCGACAAGGATGCTGACCAACTCGCCCTGATGCTTGCGGACCGTGGGCGGAATGTTGATCGAGCCGCGCAGACTTTCCGCAATGACCGATTCCGTCGTGCCGGTGTTGATCGTCGTCGTCCCCTCTTTCGAGGCGGCGGCAACGCCGGCCTGCAAAGCGCCGTCTACCGTCGAGAGCAGGAGCGCACCGCCGAAACGCTGCCAGAAATGCCGATCAACCTCGCCGTCCAGACCAGAGCGGCCGAGCGGGTCGGTTGCCGGGCTGTCGAGGCTGATAACGACGCCCTGCGGCGTCTCGGCGCGGGTCCACACGACGAACAGCCGTTCGACGCCCTGGCGGACGCCGCCCTTGAACTCGCCCACAACCCGCGTGCCGCGATCGAGCAGCGTCAGGCCGGTTTTACCCTGCACGTCCTGCGGGATCACGCACGTCACAAGGCCCGGCAGCGTCGAATCCATAGCCGTCTGCAAGACGCATGGGACCATCGTTCCCATCGTCAGCAGGTACGGTTGATGCTGTAGTACGCTGGCCGAGACGCCGGTTAGCTGTGTCGGCTTCAACCGGCTTGCCAGCGTCTCGCGCTGGGACTGCCGTTCGTCGGCCGTCAGGGCTTCGGGCTGGCCGCCGCCGCCAAGGCCGCCCAGGTCGGCCGAGCTTCCGCCGACAGCACCGGGGGACATGAGCCCGGCCCCCGGTCCGCTCTCGTTATTCGTATTGGCGTTGCCCGACGTGTAGACGAGCAGCTTGGTATCCCGACGCGGCGGCGGCGCGGTGGCCGGCGCGGGAGCCACAGCCGTTTGATCCGGCAGCGGCGGGGGCAACGTCGCCGGCAGCGGCGGCGCTGGCGTTGCGACCTGTGCCGGCGGTGGCGGCACATAGGCCACCTCGGGGCGCACGGCCAGCTTGGGGCCGTCATCCGTCTTGAGGTTCGGCTTGGTCGAGGTCAGCAGGATCACGCCGCACAAGATGGCGGCCCCGCCGATGATGACGCCGATTCCGGCTTTCTTCGACACGAGGCCGGGGCGACCGGCAACGTCCGAAACATGCCGCTCGCCCGCGAGTCCGGCTCCACCTGAAGGCGGCGGCGGGGGCGCGGCGTTGTCGCTCGGGCCGATGTTGTTATCGTCGCTCATGAGCCGCTCCTAACCGTGCGAGTGAGATCGGGGGTGCCCGTTCCTGTGCCGGGGTTGCGGCCTACCGGATCAAAACCCTGATTGATGATGCGGACGACTTCTTGCCCGTCGCGCAGCGTGAAGATTTGCCCGACCGTCTGCACAACGGCCGTGTCGCCAAAGACCGTGTAAGGCACGATTGTATCCGTCCCGTCCGGAGCCGCCGTGTAGATCGTCGGCAGGCGCATATTGCCGGGGAACCGGAAGGCGGTTTGGCGGCCGTTGTCGCTAACTTCGGTCGGCTCGATCTTCTTCGACCCTTGCGCGACATAGCGCCAGTTGCGCGGGCCTTCGGCCCATGCGTTTTCAAGCCGCGCCTCCGAAGCCTTTTCCTGCGCTGCGGCGTTGGCGCGAGCGCGGGCCAGCTCGCGGGCGCGCGCATCGTCCCCCGGATAGGTGAAGCTCAGGGCGAAAATCGCGGAAGTTGCGCCGTCCTGCCCTCGCTTCGTCGCGATGAGCCGGAACTGATACGACCGATTGCCGCCCCAAGGTGTTTTGGTCACGACCGTCATGTTGGTGGACAGTCGGATTTCGGTCGGCTTGATGAACAGCAGATTGCCCGCCGGCTGTGCCAACCAGGCGTCCGCGTCACCGATCGCAACTTGCGTGATTTCCTCACCCGCCGCGAAGATGATTTGCGTCGAGTTCGTTGGGCTCGACATGATTTGAACGACGTTGAGCGGGTTATACGCGACCAACTTCACATGCTGGTCGTAGCCGCCAGAATACGGCGTCTGTTCGGCTAGAACAGGGCTCGCCAGCAGCACGGCCGCAAGGCCCGCACCGGCAAGAAGGGTGCGGGTCATTGTCCGGCCTCCATATCTGCCCGGTAACTCGTAACGATGAAGCCGAGCGGGTTGACGTTGATCGCTGAGGAATTGAGCTGGCCGGGCGCAAATTCAAATTGGATCGTCGCGACCATGCGTTGCGCCGGCAGCGGCACCCCGGCCTTGCCGGCGAACTGCATGAAGCGCACTTGCGCCAGCTTCGGCCCGAGGAATGACGTGGACACCCATCGCACGGTCGCGTTGCCGTCCTGGCCGAGCAGGACTTGCGGGCTGTTCGGGTTCGTTCCCTTGAAGCCGTCGGCGTATTCTTTTTGCACCTGGGACGCCGACATGAGCGCCACGGCATTGAAGTTCGATTCCGCTTCGGCCGCCGTGTAGGTCTGGCGGTGCAACACATACTGCCAGAGGAAATAGCGCTTCTCGGCCTCCCCTACCTCCATGTTGCCGCCGCGCACGTCATAGACGCGCTCGACCGCGCCCGTCGCCTTATCGACCCGGAACACGAGGGGGATTACCGTCTTGAGCGGCGACAACGTAGCCACGGCCGCCACGCCCAAGACGCCGATCGCCGCGCCGATCGCGCCGATGGTGAAGCCCGCACGCGCCACCTTACGGTCCCGCGCCCGCTCGCTCGCCTCATAGCTCGCGACCTGGGCAAAATATGCGTCCAGCACGGTCGGGTCCGCCGTGATCGGCCGGGCCATAAAGGCTTCGGCCGGCGCAGCGCTGGCCCTTCGAGCAAAAAGTTTCATCGGCCAGTCTCCGGGGTTGGAGCCGGCGTGTCGGCCGGCGGGTTCGCATAGGGGGAGTTCGCCGGCAGCATCACCTGACGGGGGCCGCGCAGATCATCGGACGTGGGCGACCAGCGGCCGGGATTGAGCGCGCGATACGACCCCGAGGGCTCCGCAAGCGGCGGATGGGATGCACAGGCCGCGAGGGAGAGCGCGAGGGCTGCGGCGGCAAGAACACGAATCATGGTTTGTTCCTCAAAATTGGCGGATTCCGATCTTTGACGCGCGCGCGTCTAACCGCTGTCGGAGAGCGAGCCGCCGGTTGAAGGTCGGACGCGCTGATAGACGGCGCGGCCCATAGCCCCCGCCCCTCGCCCGACCGCCGAGCCTGCCATGTGTCCAGCGCCGAGGATGCCGCTCCGGCCTGTCCGGTAGCTGCTGCCGTCGCCGCCGATTTGTTTCTGGCCCGTGGAGCCGATCGTGTTTTGGAGGCCGCGCGCGATGGCTCCGGTATGGAAATGCAGGCCGCCAGAGAGCGACGACGCCACGCCGGGGAGCTGGAAAGCGACAAAACCCGCCACAGCAAAAAAGATCACGCCCGCGAACAGGATTTGAATCATCGCCATAGGATCGGTTGACCCCGAAGCGGCGACCTTTCCGACGACTTGTTGTTCAACCGCGAGGATGATGAACAACAACACGATCGTCGTGATTTGCAGGATCACGCAGGAGATCAGCGAGCCAATCCAGCGTTCAAAGATCGATCGCGTTGCCGGAAACAAGGCTAGACCGATCAGCAGTGGCCCAAGGGCGATGTAGAGCGCGAGCAGCACGCGGGAAATCAGCCAGATCGCGAACGCGACCACGGTTGAAATGATCGCGGCTCCCCAAAAAACGACGATCACCAGCTTTTCGGCTATGTCGTGCCAACTCAGCGTGCGCCAAACTTCCAGCCCTGCCCGCCATGCTTTGAGCCATACTTGATCGAAGCTGTTAGCATCGATCGTGTTCGCCCCGCCCGATGACGTGAGGGCTTGCGCCAACGCTTGCGGAAGCGTCGTGAAGAAAAAATCATAGACATATTGCTGATAGACGCCCGAGCCGGTCAGCACCCACACGACGAGCGCCATCTTAAGGAAGCGACCGAGCAGCGCCGAACCCGCTTCATCCGTCTGCCCGCGAATGATGAGCACGCCCGTCAGCGCGATATACAGCACAAGCGCCACCTTGAGCGGCGGACCTACAAACGTCAGGAAGGCCGTAACGACCTGTGCAACCGCGCTGACTAGCGGCGTCTCGACCTGGGAGACGATGTAGGCGAACACCTGCCACTGAATATCGCCCATGCCGGCTTACCTTTTCGCTTTCCCGGCCTCGATGAGCAGCGAGCGCTTGGCAACATCGCAGTAATCGAGCTGGGGATTTAAACGGCACATCAGGAGTTTGCTTCGCCGGTTGTTCGGGTCGTCAGACCAGAAGGCCGGATCGGCCGGGTTCATCGTCCCGGTGCGCGAACGGGCGGCACGCAGAGCCACTTCAACACTCGCCTCGTGCGCGTTGATGCAATCCGGCGTGTTCGCGAGCTGGCCCGGATTATCCATGCACGCGAGCTGTATTTGCGCGCGCTCCTGCTGGTGGTCCGCATACCAAGAGACGGTCTTAGCCGTCTTTTGGGGAGCCCCCTGCCCCGCCGCCGGCATCGAGACGGCGAGCATGGGCAGGAGAAAAAGGACGGACGCCAAGGCTTGCACGGTGCAAGACTTTTTCATTTCAGCCCCCGTGCGCTTTTGCTTGGTCAATCAGGTTGTCAATCTGCTGCCGCCGTGCTTCGTCGTTGCGCTGATCCTGATTGCGCTCCTGCGCGGCCTGCCACATGGCGAGCGATTGGGCCTGCACTTGCTGCGCCGAAAAAGCGGCCTGCTCCATGCCGATGCGGGCTTGAATGTCCGCAACCGCCTTCGCGTCCGGAGCGCTCGACAACTGGCCTTCCAGCCCTTGCAGCGTTTGGATATGGCTCGCGGCCGACTGATACAGCTCGGCGGCCATCGCCTGCGCGCCGGCAACGCTGGTCGCGTTCCGGTTCATCTGCTGGGCCTGAAAATCTTGGCCGCTGGGCGAATAGACGCGGTTCTGGTTGAGGTAGGTTTGCACGTCCGAGCCGAGCGCACCGCCGCCCGGTCCCGTGCCGTTCATGATCGAGCCCACGTCTACCGAATTAGACGCCAGCGGATTGCGAAACTGCTGGGTGTTGAGCTGCGATTGCAACTGATTCAGTGCGTTTTGCGGCAAGTGCGCGATCGCCTGATACTGCTGCATCATTGTCGAATATTGTTGCTGCAACACTTGGTATTGCTGCTGCAACTGCTTGAGCTGCTGGACCGCCTGCCCGATCGCCTTCACGTCAACGACGGCCATTTGTGCGCTCGCGGGGCCAATGCTGCCCCCGGCGATCGACAGCGCCGCAACGCCGGCCAAAATAGCTTTCCGTATCTTCATGGGTCTTTCCTTTCCTCTAGCCCGAGCTAGGCGGACGCCTCCCGCCACTGTTGCCGGAACAACGGCAGCCATGCCGCCGGGTCCGGGCCTACTTGTGCAATCAGCCGCTCCATGAGACGCACCGTGCTTGCGCGGCCGGAAAGCACGGCGATTTCGTCATCAAGGCCGGTCAGGTCCAGCTCGCAGGCAACGCTTGCGTTGCCCTGCTTGAGCAGGAATCGCCGGCCTCCAACCGTCAAATCCTCACGGATCGCCAAGAACTCCGGTTCCGTGAGCTTGAGCCCATCCCGATAGTCGGCGGCATCCGCGCGCGTGTTCGGCATGAGGATTTGTGTCGGGCATTGTTCAATGATGCTGTGAGCGATCGGAGAGCGCAGCGCGTCGGCCGGCGATTGCGTCGCCAAGATCACGAGGCCGTTTTGTTTTCTAATCGTCTTGAGCTTGTCGTTGACGAGATCGCGGAAACCTTCATCGAGAAGGACTTTCCAAAATTCATCAATCGCCAGCACGAGCCGGCGGCCGTCCAGCAGGCTTTCGACACGGTGGAACAGGTAAGAGAGGATCGGGCCGCGCGTCACCGGATCGTCCAGAACGGCCGTCACGTCGAAGCCGAGGAACGGTGCATCGAGCGAAACGCGGTCCTCATCGTTATCGAGCACCCACCCGAGCGCACCGCCCTTGCACCACTTATCGAGCTTGGCCCCCGGCCCTTCCACGTCCGCTTGCCCGAGGAAGGCGCGCAGCTCGCGGAAGGTGCGTGCTTCACGCGGCAGGCCCAGCACGGAGCGCACACCCAGCTCTAGCCGCCGTTCGTCCTCCGGCAGCATGTCCTTGCCGGGCTCCAGCACCAGGGCCTTGACCAGCTCCTTGATGAACTCGACGTTGGCCGGCGTGGCGTCCAGCGCCTTGAGCGGGGCGAGCCCGCTAGGCTCACCCGAGGGCAACACGAGATAGGTTCCGCCGACCGCGCGCGAGAGAATGTCGCCGCCCCGGTCCTTGTCGAAAAGAACCGTCGTCGCCTTCTGGCGTTCCGCCATCGCCAACAGGAACAGCATCAACGTGGTTTTGCCGGAGCCGGACGGCCCGGCGACGAACACGTTGCCAAGATCGCGCACCGTCTCCGTTGGCGCGTGCAAATGGAAGCGGTAGGCCGTGCCCCCGGTCGATCGGAACACCGCCAAGGGCGCGCCCCAATGGCCGCGATCGGCACCAAGGGGGTAATTGTGAAGGCTCGCCATTGCCGCGAAGTTGCGCGAGCTGATCGCGCCCGGCCGCGAGCGCAAGCGCATGTTGCCGGGGAGCTGCGCCCAATACGCAGCCTCTAGGGCTAGATCCTCGCGCACGATCACAGAGCCGCTTTCCGCCAGATCGCGGCGGGCGTGGGCGGCGACAGCGCGCAGATTGTCGAGGCTGTCCGCGAAGGTCATCAGCGATAGGTGATGATCCCCCATGACGAAGGCGTTGGACGCCAGCATGTCGGCCGCTTCGGTCAACGCTTCCGTCTGGCTGGCGGCCTTATCCTGGGCCGTCACCATCTGGTTTTGCTTGCGGGTCATGATGCCTTGCGCCGCCTGCTTCCCGAGGAAGCCGAACGACTGCGTAAGCACGCAGCGGTAGGGCGCGCCCAACACGGTATCGAACATGCCCGGCCATGTGACGGCGGGATATTCGCGCAGGCCGAAACCGGCGGCGAAGGCCGAACCGCCCGCGCCCCGGATTTCGATCGCCTCGCGGCCGACAATGACGCGATCGGTATAGATCGCGCCGCCAAGGTGGCCGTTCACCAGCGGGACCGGCATGTGCTCACCCGTGAGCACCAGGCGCAGCGCTTCCGCCAGCTCGGAAAACATCAACCCGTTTTCCGAGCGCAATTCGAGTTGGCGCGCGCCGTAGGCGTGCAATTCGTAAATCAGCGTCGAGACGATGCCGGCGAGCTGGTCGAGGTTCGCGGGCGAAGCCGCGCGCGCCGTGTCGCCGCGTTTGCGCCGCGCGAACAGGGACGCGATGTTGCCTTCCGACAGGCTCGCGCGGCTTGTGGCGCGCAGCACGACGGACAGGAATAGCTCATTGCGAAAGAGGCGGTTCGACAGCAGGCGCGCGCGGTATCCGGCATCGAGGGCGCGCGCGAACTCACTCGAACATTGCTCGGCCGGATAAACGCTCGGGTCCGCCAAGGTGCGGACCATATGCGTTTGCAGCACCACGCGATCGGAGGCGATGTTGCGGAGAAGGATATTCCGCTGCGCGTGCATCGAATTGACAACGGCGGGGTCCGCCGTCTCGAACGTCGCGCCGTCAACGCGCAACATCGCCAGCAACGAGCCGTCATCGAGCAGCAGCACGCTCGGCGCGGCATGGCCGATATAGGGCGTGTAGGTGTCCGGCTCGCGCTCGCGAGAAGCCGTGTTAAACATGGATTCGGACCTCCCGCGCCTTGCGGGCAGGCCAAAGGGGAAGCGGGCTCACGGACGAGCCCCCCCAATAGTCCTTGTTGCGGGCGCGTCCTTTGGTTTCAGCCCACAACCGGAGGGTCGTGAACATATTGTAGTCGTGGCTGATGAGCGCTCGGGTGGCGTAATGAACCGCCACCCCGATCAGCAGATAGAACGGGTTGGACATCAGCACGAAGACGATGCCCGACACCATGCCGTTGATCGCCAGCGCCTCTAGGGGCACGCCCTGCCACATGGCAGGACGGGTGCAGGCGAGGAAAAGCGTGTCCTCAGTTAGCCCGTCCTGTGCCATGTCATTGCCCAATAATCTGATCGACGATCCACGCCGACGAGAAGATGAGAATCACGCCCAGGATCACGCCGCCGGCTGCGCGCATCGACAGCGCGCCCATGAGCGCGCCGACGCCGACGATGCAGATCGCGAGAACCGCAATCAGCTTGCCCGCCGTGCCGGTGATGATGTTGACGAGGTTCTGTAGGAACGTCGTCACGTCGCCATTCCCGCCGGCCGACTGCGCGAACGCCGGATCGGCCGCGGCCGTCAGCACCACGGCCGCCAGGGCGAACGTCGCCGCGCGCTGCGCGTCGAACCCGCGCGCCTTGCGAAAGCAAGCGGCCGAAGCCGAGCGCACAAAGTCATTGAAACGCGCGGGGGCGAACGCCAGCGCTTGAATGGAAAGTTTCGTCATTACAGACCCTCACTCCGTCACGGCAGGCCGCGAGACGCGAGAGCTTGCACTGTGCAAGACTCCACGCTCTTGCCGGGGGGCTTGCCAAACCCCGGCACGATGAATTGCGAGGGTCGAGCCCTCTACTGACTGTCGCCGTCAGGCAGACCGGCGACCGTCCGTAACTGCACGGGTTCAGGGGGTGGCGCGGTCGCAGCGCCGCCCGGCGGGGATGCCGGCGGCTTTGGCTGCGCGCGCTCGGTCGGCGTGGGTCCGCCGAACACAAGGCCCCCATGTTCTCGCTGATAGCGAGCTTGCCCAAAAACGTCCCAAGCTGGCGGCGGGGGCGGTGGAGGCGGCGGCGATGCGGCCCCCTCCCCTCCCTGTTGCCCGTCCGTGCTAGTGGTTCCGCCCGCGCGGATCGCCGGCACGACCTGTCCGGCGGCGAGCTGCACGCGCTGGACATAGCCGTTGGTGAAGCCGCGAGACGGATTGCCGGTGTTGTAGCGAGACAGCGCCCGCATGAGCGCCGGTTGCGCGTCCTGGCCCGATGCGGGGGCCTGATAGCCCGCCACCAGCACGCGCGCGCCCGCTGCGATGCTCTTGCAGGCGTCGAAGGCGTCGGAAATTGACATGCCGAACGGCGCAAGGTTGGCGCTGTTCACCTGCATCACGCCGAGGTCGGCCGAGTGACGCTTTACCGTCACGAGATCGGTTGCGATCCGGACGGCTTCGGCGGCCGAGGCTGGCGCATAGGTGCGCCCTGTTACGTTGTCGTGGATCGCCAGCGTGTTGAGGTGGCTTTCCGCTTGGGCAACCGCCGCCAGTGTATCAACGTGGACGGACGGGCCGCATTGCGTGGCGAGCTGAGCGAACGCGACAACCGACAGGATCACGCACACCCCCGATCGAGGCGTGCGGTTCCCCGGTTAGCAGTCGCCGCAATCGTCGCAGAACGGCGGAATCGGGCCGTCCGGCGGCTTTCCTTCCTGTGCGGCGCTCTTGTAGCGCGCAAGCTCGGGGTCGCCCACGATGTAGACAGGGACGACGCCGCGATATTTGAAATCCACCCGAATGAGGATGAGAAGCCGGTCAAGGTCGCGATAGGTTCTATCGCCCTTGTCCTGCCATGTTTTGAGCGGCAGGAAGTCCCGCCGCCAGCTTGGGCGAATATAAGCCAGATGCTCCGTGTGCTTCCCAACGCACTTTGAGACGACGAACACGTTGCGAACGTGACCGCCCTCTTGGATCGCCTGCTTGATCTCGCCTTCTTGTAGTCCTGTGGACAATCCCCGCTCCGCGTCCTCTGCTTTGCCGCCTGCGGCACGGCAAAAAGCAGGAGCCGAGTTCCCCCACGACTCCCGACGTTGTGTTCCTGTCCGGTCCGCCCCACGCGAGTCGGGCCGCTATTGCGGCCAGCTTCGCAGCCCGTGCTCGCTTCAATAGCAGCGATGAGGGCGGAAAAGCGAGTGCTGACAGGTGAGTAACGGGGGACCATTGAATTTTAGCGCTTCCGGTTGTGGGCCAGCTCAAGTTTATACCGAGCAGAGTGTTTTTATCAAAACACTTTTTCAGCCACTTTGGATCAACCCCGCTGCACCCGCCAATTTTCGGGGTTTTTTGCGCCTCTCAATGCTTAAAATTATAGTAAATTCAGAGCCGATATAGCCGTGTGGGTATGTAGGCGTGTCGAAGGTGACGGAAACAATCATCCGTCACATAACGTCAGCGATTTTACCAAAAGGCAAGGCCGACTTACACTTCTTCACGGCTGTTATCTGAGTCGTGTCGCCGCAACACCGGAGCTGGGCCAAAACGCGCCGTAGCTGCCGGAACACGCGGCGAACACGTCTGAATTGACGGCTGCACACGATGACGGCAGAGTATCGGCTGTTTTTGAGGTTTCTTGAAAAGGATTCGCCCGAGTGACGTAACCCGAGCCTGAAAATGAAAAAGCCCCCGTTGGCGCGGAGGCTTTTTCGGATGAGGTTGGCAGGCCGCCGACCGACAATTCGTTTTCCAAGGATGAGAGTAAGGCCGGCGACGATCGCCGTCAAGACTCTCAATGGCGGCTTGCGCCTTGTCGAAGGCTCCTTCTGATGAAGGATCGACAATGACGCAGACTATCGCGGCCCCTACCGGCCGCCGCCGGATCACGCCGGCCATGTTGAGCGTGCGCGCTCAACGCCCCGCCTATTACGCGCCCACCACGCCGGGAAAGGCGCTGAGCGCCTTCAAGCGCGCCTCAACCGCGCTGGGTATCCCGCGCCGCGTTGTGGAGCTGGTGGACTACCTGGTTGGCCGCACCAAGGCGGTTGATTGGGAGGGAGAACGGCCGATCGCATGGCCGAGCAACGCCACGCTGCAAGACGCGCTCGACCTGGGCCGATCGCAGATCAAGACCTTGATCCGCATCGGGCAGGAGTTGGGCCTGTTCGAGATGCGAGACGCCCCGGACGGCAAGCGGTTCGGCACCCGCGACAACAGCGGGCGCATAACGCTTGCCTATGGCTTTGACCTATCCCAGCTCGCCGCTAGGCGCGACGAGTTCGACCAGATCGCACGGGCGCACGCCGAGGCGCGCGCCGAGGGCCGCCGGCTGCGCGGCCAGATCACGGCCGAGCGCAACGCGGTCCTGTCGCTGTGCGATATGGCCCGCGAGACGGGCGCAGCGGGCGATTGGGAGCGCGTAGACGCCGACGCACGCCAGCTCGCGGCGAGCCGTGGCAGCTCTTACGAGCCGCGCCAGCTCGCGCAAATCCTCGCTGAGTTGACCATGCTCCGCGCCGCTGCGATCGAGGCCCTGACGCCCGCCGAGCCTGTGGATAACCCGTCGGCTGAGGCCGTTAATCTGGTTAGTGTTTCTGTGGATACTGACCCCAAGGGGCCGGAAAATCGGCCGCCCCTTACACCTACAAACCCCCCTTCAATCCCTAAAGGGAATACAGAGCAGAAAATGGACGGGCCTAGTCGGCCCGGAGTCATCTCAAGAGGCGCAGCCCCCCGAAAGGTCGGAGAACTGATCCAGCGCAGCACCGGGGCTGCGCCTGTAAGATCGGGCAGAAGGGAGGGAGGGCGAGAGTCGGCGTTGCGCGGCTTCGTCGTGACGCCCGATTTCATCATCCGGGTGGCGCCGGCCTTCCGATCATGGGTGCAGTCCGCAAATCCGACGTGGCGCGAGCTGCTGGACGCGAGTTTCTATGTCCGGTCGGAACTTGGAATCTCGCAACATGCGTGGGCGCAAGCGTGTGTCGTCCTGGGCCAGACCGAGGCCGTGGCGACGATCGCCGCGATTGCCGCGCGTCACGCGGCCGGCGAGGTCAAATCGCCGGGTGGACTGCTGCGGCGGATGGTCGAGCTACACGAGACGGGCGAGCTGCGCCTTGACCGGACGTTGTTCGGGCTCGCGGACGGCTTGAAGGGGACGAAGCATTGACGGGCATGGAAAAGGCCCGAAGGGCGGCAACCCCTCGGGCCTTGAAAATTGCACCAGCTCATGCAGGAGCCAGGACAGCGGGTAGGATAGCAGAAAGAGCGCGGATTTACAGGGTTTTTGTGCAGCTCAGGCCGGAAGTGTTTGGCGCCTGCCGCTTAGGCGGCACCGTGGCTCTATTCGCTTCGCTCACCAAGCCCGCGCGCGGTCTTGGCCCATGCGGGTAACGATCCACTGGCGGGGCGGCGCGGATCTACTTCGTAGAT
>Ga0153956_1001219_pt1 | contig 23681 bp, 18 predicted proteins | sample TSFL040MetaG_FD_104704 | JGI IMG/M metagenome (GOLD analysis project Ga0153956, IMG submission 104704) | Attine ant fungus gardens microbial communities from Florida, USA - TSFL040 MetaG | ecosystem: Host-associated > Fungi > Mycelium > Unclassified | place: USA: Florida, Wekiwa Springs... | reverse complement strand
TGAACCATTTGACCGTTCCCTTCACCGAAGCTTGTGCAAGGGGACGCGAACCGTTGTTGTCGAAGTTTGCCATGATGAAGCCGATAAACCTGCCGGGGCGCCATTCCGCTGGGCGCCCAAACCTTCCGGCATGGGGCTGGGGCGCTTAACCCTTATCATGCGCAAAAGGTCGCGGTTTCCGCAACTGGGGTAGGGAAAAGGAAATGCGGGGCGCCGGGCTGGAGAGGCTAACCGGCGCCCCGCGAGCGGGTGCGTTTGGGGGCACGCAATCCGCTGAAACAGATCAGGCGATGCGGGCGATTTCGTCGAAGGCAAAGCGCGGGCTACGCGGGAAGACTTTCGTAGCGTCGCCATAGCCAATGTTGATCAGGATGTTCGATTTCACATCGCTGTTCGGGAAAAAGGCTTCATCGACCGCCGCGTTGTTGAAGCCGGTCATCGGGCCCGTATCCAGGCCGAGAGAACGTAACGCCAGGATAAGATAAGCCGCTTGCAAGCTGCCGTTCTGGAAGGCGGTGCGTTCGGCGAATTCCTTGTTCCCGTTGAACCATGGGCGAATGTCCGCATGCGGGAAAAGACGCGGTGCATGCGCAAAGAAATTGTTGTCATGCGCGACGATGGCGGTGACGGGCGCAGCCATCGTCTTCTCGACATTGGCTTCCATCAGCGCCGGCTTCAGCTTCGCCTTGGCTTCGGGCGAGCGCACGAAGACGAAGCGCGCGGGCAGGGTGTTGGCGCTGGTCGGTCCCATCTTGGCCAGATCGACGGCTTCGCGGAGCAGGGCTTCTGGGACCGGTTTGTCCCGCCAGAAATTATGGGTGCGGGCTTCGCGGAAGATCTGGTCCAGCGCGGCATCGCTGACGGCGGCGGTTTCGATGGGTTTGTCTGCGAATTTCAGCATTTTGGTCTCTCCAGTTGTTGTCTGGGGAGGATGTGGGGAATATATTTATCAGGACAATCGGCCAAATATTGTCGAGTTTCATCAGAAAAACAGATAGATGCTGGATCGCCTGACTCTCGACCAAATGCGCGCCCTGATCGCCGTGGCGGAGACGGGCAGCTTCTCTGCCGCCGCCCGTAAACTGGGGCGGGTCCAGTCCGCGATCAGCCAGTCGATCCAGTCGCTGGAAGACACACTGGGCGTCGAGCTGTTCGACCGTGACGCGAAAACACCCAGGCTGAACGAAACCGGCCGGGTGCTGCTGCAGGACGCTTATGGGCTTGTGCACGGCGCCGAAGCGTTGCGCGCCCGTGCGACAAGCATCGCCGACAATATCGAGCCGGAACTGACGCTGGCCGTCGATTCAATGTTTCCCAACCATGTGCTGATGGCGGTGCTGCGCGAATTTGGCACCGTCTTTCCCAATGTCAGTGTGACGCTTTTCACGGAAGGATTGGGCGCGGCCGAGCAGCGGTTGCGCGATGGCGTGGCGCGTCTCGGCATCTACTCGCCGCTATCGACCGCGATCTCCAACGATCTGCAATGGGAGCCGATGACGAGCATCGAGCTTATTCCCGTCGTCGCGGCATCGCATCCGCTCGCGAATGAGCCGTCGCCGATCGATCGTTACACGCTCGAGAAGCACACCCAGCTCATTCTCACCGACCGCACGCCGATGAGCCAGAACCTGCGCGGCGGAATCCTGTCCTTGCATATCTGGCGTTTCGCCGATCTCGGCACGAGGCTCGAATTTCTTCTCGCCGGCTTCGGTTGGTGCAACATGCCCCGCCATCTCGTTGCCGAGCACCTAAAGACCGGCCGGCTGAAGGAGCTTGCGATCAAGGATCACACCAACCTCGCGCTGCCGATGCATGTTGTGTACGACCGCGGCCGCCCGCCGGGGAAAGCGGGGCGCTGGTTCATCGATGAACTGCGCAAGCGCATCGTCCAATGCATCCCGCTGAAAGCGGGCATCGGACCGGCGGCGGATATCTAGCGGCCGGCTTCGCGGAACAGCAGGAAAGCGAGAACGAGCGGCACGATTACGCCGCCATAGCTCACCCACATGGGAATATCGTAAGGACCGACCGTGATCGCCCATGCGGCATAGATCCTGTACGCATGAACAGCGGCGACGATGAGAAAGAGCAACGCCGCGAGCATCGTGAATGGTTTCATGTGATTTTCGGGCCTGCAGGCCCGTCCTCCCCAGGAACGACGGATGTTTGCGAAACGCGCGCGGGCGCGCAATGTTAAACCGGTTCAGTAAGAAGATGTGATGAGCGCTCCCCTCGGAATTATCGAAGGTTATTACGGGAAAACCTGGAGCTGGCAGGCGCGGGCGGACACCGTCACGTTTCTCCAGCCGCATGGCTACGGCTTCTATATCTACGCGCCGAAGTTCGATCATTTCCTGCGCGAACGCTGGGCGGAGGAACATCCGAAGGAAGAATTCGAAGCGCTGAAAAAGCTTTCGGCGCATTGCCGTTCGCTGGGTGTGCGTTTCGGTGTTGGTCTTAGTCCGCTCAACATTTTCCGCGATTTCAATGCGGAGGAGCGCAAGCGCCTGTCGGACAAGCTTGCGGCGTTGGATGCCATCGGCGTCGACGATCTGGCGCTGTTGTTCGACGACATGCGCGGCGATCTCCCCGATCTCGCGAAAAATCAGGTCGAGATTTCGCATTTCGTGAAGGCGCACAGCAAAGCGACGCGTCTGATCGTCTGTCCCAGCTATTACACGGACGATCCGTTGCTGGACCGCATCTTCGGCCAGCGCCCGCAAAACTATCTCGAAGATTTCGGCAAGGCGCTTGATCCCCGGGTCGAAGTGTTCTGGACCGGCGAGGAAGTCTGCTCGCGCGAATACAGTCCCGGCCATCTGCAGCGCGTCAGCGATCAACTGCGACGCAAGCCATTCCTGTGGGACAACTATCCCGTCAATGACGGCCCGCGCATGTCGCAATATCTCTATCTGCGCGCGTTCACCGGACGGCCCGCGTCTATCGGCGCGCATTTGTCGGCGCATGCGGTGAACCCCGCGCTGCAATCGGTGCTGTCGCGTATTCCTTCGCTCTCACTGGCGGAGAGCTATGCGAAGGGCGAGCGCTACGAATATGGCGCGGCGTTTCTCCACGGAGCAACGCAGGTGCTGGGAAAAGAACTGGCGCTGCGCGTGCAGGCCGATCTGTTGTCGCTCAACGATGTCGGTCTGGACAAGCTTGGCGAGCGGAAGGAAAAGTTGCGCGCCCGCTATGCCGCATTCGATCATCCGGGCGCGCAGGAAATCGTGGCATGGCTCGACGGCGCCTATCGCATCGGCGCCGACGAGATGCCGACGGGTTGATTATTCCAGCGGCTTGAGCATGGCTTCGGTTTCGCTGGCGTCCTTCTGCGCCGCCGCCAAATCGGTGGCGGCGATGCCGCTTGCGGCTTTGTCCGCGGCAGCCTGCAGCGATTTCTTCTTCGCGGCGTCCGTGCTGTCCGGGATCGCGCCATTGCCGCTGTGAGCGCAGGGGTTCATCTGCTTGGCGTCGAAGCCGGTTCCGCTGGGGCCGACCAGGCAGTTCAGTGCGTGATGCAGATGCATGTGGACGCCATCGATCGCCGTCGCTTTTGCGGCGAGGCCGGCATGGGTTTCGGCATTCACGACCTCGCTCTTTACGTCCGCGTTCGCCTGCACCGCGATCAGCGAGAGCCCTGCGGCCAGAGCCAACATTGTCGTTTTCATATTTTCCTCCCTGTTAGGCACTCACTATAGCGCATCCCGGTTGACACGGCTCGCGCCACGAACCTTTGATCCGGCGATGAGCGACGAACAGACGGGAACCGTGGCGGCTGCGCTGGCGCAGGCCGCGAAAATGCTTGGGCCGCGCCCCGATCTCGCTGCCGAGCAAGCGCGCGAAATCCTGAAGATCGCGCCCGGTCACGCGCAGGCGCTCTTTCTGCTGGCGTCGGCATTGCGCATGCAGGGCGAAGCGCGGGAAGCGCTGCCGATTCTTGAGACGCTGGTGCGGGCGTTGCCGAATTCGGCGGACGCGCATCATGAGTTGGGCCTCGCGCGCTCCGATTTGGGTGACACCAAGGGCGCGATCGAAATGCTGACAAAGGCGACGCGCATCAACGGCAAGCACGCCCATGCGTGGCGCGCGCTGGGTGATGAGAAAACGCTCGCGGGCGACGATGCGGGCGCCGACGCGGCCTATGCCCGCCACATCGAAGCGTCGGTGAAGAATCCGCGGTTGCTGGAAGCGGCGGTCGCCTTGCGCGAGAACAAGCTCGCCATCGCCGAGCGGATGCTGCGCGACTTCCTGAAGGCCAATCCCACGGATGTCACCGCGATGCGGATGTTGGCGGAAGTCGCCGCGCGGTTGAGCCGCTACGAAGATGCGGAGAAGCTTCTGGCGCGTGCGTTGGAACTCGCGCCCAGCTTCGATGCGGCGCGCAACAACTACGCTTCGGTTCTTTATCGCAACAGCAAGCCGCAGGCGGCTATCGAGCAGACAAACATTCTGCTGGCGAAAGATCCGCGCAATCCGGGTTATCGGGCGATCAAGGCCGCCGCGCTCAGCCTCGTTGGCGAATACGAAGAAGCGGCGAAGACATTCGGCGGATTGCTGAAATCCCATCCGGATCAGCCCAAGGCGTGGATGAGCTATGGCCATGTGTTGAAGACGACGGGCAGGCAGGCCGAAAGCATTGCCGCTTATCGCCGTGCCATTGCGCAGCTTCCGAGCTTGGGCGAAGCCTATTGGAGCCTCGCCAACCTCAAGACTTTCCGGTTCACGCCGGAGGATATCGCCGCGATGCGCAAGCAACTCGCGCGCAGCGACCTCATGGATGAAGATCGTTTCCATTTCGATTTCGCGTTGGGCAAGGCGCTGGAAGACGCCGGCGATTACGCGCCGTCCTTCGCGCATTATGAAAAAGCCAATGCGCTGCGCCGCAAGAGCCTGCCTTATCATGCCGACCAGACGGCAACCTTCTCGCAACGGCTCAAGAGCGTCTTCACGCGCGCGCTCTTCGAAACGCATCGGGGCGCGGGCAGTGAAGCGCCCGATCCCATCTTCGTTGTTGGCCTGCCGCGCTCCGGGTCCACGCTGATCGAGCAGATCCTGTCCAGCCATTCGCAGGTCGAAGGCACGATGGAATTGCACGACCTCGGCCAGATGTCGCGCAGCCTCGGCCCGTGGAACAAGAAAGACGCGGACGTCACCTATCCCGAAGTGGTGGAGACGCTGCCGACCTCGCGCTTCAGGGATCTCGGCGAAGAATATCTGGGGCGCACGCGCATCCATCGCAAGCTCGGCCGCCCGTTCTTCATCGACAAGATGCCGAACAATTTTCTACATGCCGGGTTCATTCATCTGATTCTACCGAACGCAAAGATCATCGATGCGCGCCGTCACCCGCTCGGTTGTTCCTTTTCCTGCTTCAAGCAGCATTTCGCGCGCGGGCAGGGCTTCACCTACGGGCTTGAAGACGTCGGACATTATTATGCGGACTATGTGGCGCTGATGGCGCATTACGACGCCGTGCTGCCGGGACGCGTTCACCGGATCATCTACGAGAACATGGTTGCCGATCCGGAACGTGAAACGCGGCGGCTTCTCGAATATTGTGGATTGCCGTTCGAAGAATCCTGCCTGAAGTTCTACGAAAACGACCGTGCGGTCCGTACCGCAAGTTCCGAACAGGTGCGCCGCCCCATTTTCGCGGAGGGTGTTGGGCAGTGGCAGCACTACGAGCCGTGGCTTGATCCGCTGAAAACCGCGCTCGGGCCGGTCCTGTCCGCCTATCCGGACGTGCCGGTATTTTGAACACAGTCCCAAATTCCTTTGCCGCGCTGCCGCAAACGAGCATTGACGGCGGCGAAAGCCCGGTTTCACAATAACATCATAAAATACGGGATTCCCCCGGGAAGCTGGCGTTGCGGGCGCCGGCAGGGATTTCTCGTTTAGAGGGGCAACATCATGCGTCGTCGTCTGTCAGCCAAAACATCCATGCGTTATGCGATCGGTCCGGCACTTCTGGCCTCGACCATGCTCGCCGGCGTTCCAGCTCTCGCGCAGAGCACCGGTATCGAAGAAGTGGTGGTCACTGCCGAAAAGCGATCCGAAGATCTGCAGAAGGTTCCGATGCAGGTGCAGGCGATCACGGCGCAGAAGCTGCAGGATCTTCACCTCAACAACTTCACCGATTTCGCGCTCTATATGCCGAACGTGACCTATGCGGTCAGCGGCCAGGGCAGCAACGGCGGTCCGGGCTTCTCGAACATCAACATGCGCGGTATCGCCAGCGACCAGAACGGCAACCACTCCGGCCCGGTGCCGACCGTGGGCGTCTATTTCGACGAAGCGCCGATCACCACCATCAACGGCACGCTCGATATCCCGACCTATGACGTGCAGCGCGTGGAAGCGCTCTCCGGTCCGCAAGGCACGCTCTATGGCGCCAGCGCGGAATCGGGCGTGGTGCGCATCATCTCCAACAAGCCGGACACCGACGGCTTCGCGGCGAGCTACGACGTCGATATCAATTCCGTCGATCACGGCGGCGTCGGTTACGGCGGCCACGGCATGGTCAACATCCCGATCTCCGACAACGCCGCGATCCGCATTGTGGCATGGGACGAACACGACGCGGGCTACATCGACAACGTGCCCGGCACGCGCACTTACACGTTCGGCAACGCCAATCCACCGATCGTACCGCAGCCCGCCGATATCACGATCAGCAATGCAGGCCACACCAAGAACAACTACAACACGGTCAACAAGCTGGGCGCCCGCGCCGCGCTGGAAATCGATCTCAACCAGAATTGGACGATCACGCCGACGCTTATGGGCGAGACGGAAAACACCGACGGCATCTTCGGTTACGACCCGTCCGTCGGCGATCTGCAGGTGCAGCACTTCCTGCCGGAATATGTCCACGACAAGTGGTACCAGGCGGGTCTGACGGTGCAGGGCAAGATCGGCAATCTCGATCTGACCTATGCCGGCTCTTTCATGGACCGCAAAGTCCATTCGGCCGCGGATTACACCGACTATACGTTCTGGTACGACCAGTATAATTCCTACTACGTCAATTTCACGGATAATTCCGGCCATCAGATCGACCCGACGCAGCGCATCCTCGGCAACGATCACTTCAAGAAAGAAAGCCACGAACTTCGTCTCGCTTCGTCGAGCGAAGATCGCTTCCGTTACACGCTCGGCGCCTTCTACGAAAAGCAGACGCACGCGATCCTTCAGGACTATGTGATCCCCGGTCTTGCCGATCCGGGCACGGGGCAACCGACATCGCATGTCACCGGCTGGCCGGACACGCTGTGGCTCACCGACGAATATCGCGTGGACAAGGACTACGCGCTCTTCGGTGAAGCTTCTTACGATATCACATCCAGCCTGACGCTCACTGGCGGTATTCGCGTCTATCGCTACGACAACACGCTGAAGGGCTTCTACGGCTTCAACAGCTACGAGACATCGCGTTGTTTCGCGCCGACCTCCGTTGATGCGGGGCCCTGCACCGACATCGATTCACGCGCGAAGGGCCACGGCGAAACCCACAAGGTCAACCTCACCTGGAAGGCGACGGACGACAAGCTGCTCTACGCCACCTACTCCACGGGCTTCCGTCCGGGCGGCGCGAACCGCGTGTTCGATCCGGCCACCGGCAAGGCTTTGCCCGCCTACTCGCCGGATAAGCTCGACAACTACGAACTCGGATGGAAAACGAGCTGGGACGACAACCGTGTGCGTTTCAACGGCGCGGTCTACTACGAGGAATGGAAAAACTTCCAGTTCCCGTTCCTGGGCGCGAACTCCGTTACCATCGTCGGAAACGCGAAGAGCGGCGCACGGGTAAAAGGCTTCGAGTACGACCTGACCTGGTTGCCGCTCGACAGCCTCACGCTGACCACCTCGGGCGCTTATAACGATGGCTCGTTGAAGGGACCGTATTGTAACGATCAATCGATCGTCTGCACCAACGCCGTCGCCAATGCGCCGGGTGGCACGCAGCTTCCGATCACGCCGAAATGGAAACTCAACGGCATCGCCCGTTACGAGTGGAACATCGGCGGCGATTACGAGGCGCATGTTCAGGGCGCGGTCGTGCATTCCAGCGGAACCTGGTCCGACCTGCGTCTGGCCGAACGCTCCTTGCTGGGTCACAACAGGGCGTACACCACGTTCGACTTCACGACGGGCATCGATCGCGACAAGTGGTCGTTGGAGCTCTATCTCAAGAACGCATTCGACAAGCGCGCCCAGCTTGGCCGCTACGCCGAATGTACGCCGGGTACTTGCGGCTTCGAACCGTACATCCTCGCGAACCAGCCGCGCACGATCGGCATCACCTGGAGCCAGAAGTTCTGATCGGTTCCTGATCTGACATGCAGCAGCCGCGCGGCAACGCGCGGCTGTTTTTTTGCCTGCATGGAAGTTGCGACGCCGGCGCATAGCACGCAAATATCTGGCGCGCCGCCAATGCTGCGACGCACCTGACCAGGTTTTCACGCAATCGCGACGTTCCTTGCGGCGCGTTTTGTGGCGTGGGGCAGAGGGATGGGCTACACAAACGGCCGGATTTTCATCCGTCAAAAAGAACCTCGAAGGGGAGTCTTCATGCTTCGCATTCGTTCGCTGTGCCTTGGCGCAGTTGCTGTCGCCGTGCTCGCCACCGCCGCCTCCGCCAACCCGTTCGACGCACCCAGCACACTGCCGCTGCAGGCGCCGATGTTCGACAAGATCAAGGACACCGACTACCAGCCTGCCTTCGAGAAGGGCATGCAGGAGCAGATCGCGGAGATGAACGCGATCGCCAGCAACAAGGCCGCTCCCACCTTCGAAAACACCATCGTCGCGATGGAAAAGTCCGGCCGCATGCTGGACCGGGTGTCCGAAGCTTTCTTCGCCGTCGTGGCCGCCAACACCAACGACACGCTGGACAAGGTCCAATCGGTCGAAGCCCCCAAGCTCGCGGCGCATAATGACGCGATCTTCCTCAACCCCAAGCTCTTCGCACGCGTGAAAGCAGTCTATGACCAGCGCGCCAAGCTGAAGCTCGATCCGGAATCGCAAGAGCTACTGAAGGTTTACTACCTGCAGTTCGTCCATGCCGGCGCGAACCTGTCGGACGCCGACAAGGCGAAACTGCGCGAGTTCAACAAGGAAGATGCATCGCTGTCGACGGAGTTCCAGCAGAAGCTTCTCGCCGGCACCAAGGCGGGCGCGCTTGTCATCGACAACAAGGCCGATCTCGCCGGATTGAGCGCGGAGGAGATCGCCGCCGCCGCGAAAGCCGCAGACGACCGCAAGATGCACGGCAAGTGGGTTATCCCGCTGCAGAACACCACGCAGCAGCCGCTTCTGGTTTCGCTCACCAACCGCGCCGTCCGCGAGAAGCTGTTCAACGCTTCCTGGACACGCACGGAGAAGGGCGACGCGAACGACACCCGTGCGATCATCGAGAAGCTGGCGCAGCTTCGCGCGCAGAAGGCCAAACTCCTCGGCTATCCGAGCTACGCCGCCTATGTGCTCTACGATCAGATGGCGAAGACGCCGGAAGCGGTGAAGAATTTCATCGGCCAGCTCGTCGCGCCGACGGCCGCGAAAGCCGCCGACGAAGCCAAGCAGATCCAGGCCGCGATCAACGCGGACGGCCAGAAGTTCGAGCTGAAGCCGTGGGACTGGGAGATGTATTCCGAGAAGGTCCGCAAGGCGAAATACGATCTGGATCAGAACGAGCTGAAACCGTATTTCGAACTCAACAAGGTGCTTGAGGATGGCGTGTTCTACGCCGCCAACAAGCTCTACGGCATCACCTTCAAGGAACGCCACGACATCCCGGTCTATCAGCCGGATGTGCGCGTGTTCACCGTCTATGACAAGGACGGTTCGGTACTGGGCATGTTCTATTGCGACTACTTCAAGCGCGATAACAAGTCGGGTGGCGCGTGGATGAGCAATTTCGTCCAGCAATCCACGCTGATGGGTACCAAGCCGGTGGTCTACAACGTCGCCAACTTCACCAAGCCCGCCGCCGGTCAGCCGGCGCTCATCAGCTTCGATGATGTGACGACGATGTTCCACGAATTCGGCCACGCGCTGCACGGCCTGTTCGGCAACGGCAAATACCCGTCGCTGTCGGGCGCCAACACTGCGCGCGACTGGGTGGAATTCCCCTCGCAGTTCAACGAGCACTGGGCGCTCTATCCGGATGTGCTCAAGCACTATGCGGTGAACTACAAAACGCATCAGCCGATTCCGCAGGCGCTGGTCGACAAGATCAAGAAGTCGCAGACCTGGAATCAGGGTTACGAGCTGGGTGAGTTGCTCGCGGCGTCCGAACTCGACATGCAGTGGCACATGCTGCCGGCGGATGCGCCCAAGCAGGATGTCGATGCGTTCGAGACCAAGGCGCTGGCGGACACGCACACCAACTTCCCCAACGTGCCGACGCGCTATCGCTCCAGCTACTTCCTGCACATCTGGGCGAACGGTTACGCGGCGGGCTACTACGCCTATCAGTGGACCGTGATGCTGGACGATGATTCCTACGATTGGTTCGAAAAGAATGGCGGGTTGACGCGCGCCAACGGCCAGCGCTTCCGCGACATGATCCTGTCCAAGGGCCGCAGCGAGGATTACGGCACCATGTTCCGCGCCTTCTATGGCAAGGATCCGGACACCGCGCCGATGCTGAAGGACCGTGGTTTGCCCGCGCAGAAGTAAGAATGGCCTGATCGGGAAGCCGGCGTCCGCGACAAGCGGGCGCCGGTTTTTCTTTTGGACATCATCGCTGTCCTCCGCCACTCTCCCGGCCAAGCGAGGCGGGATTTTTCAGTGAACCGGCGACATCTTCTCAAAAGCTTTGCTGCTTCCGCTCCGCTGCTCGCCTCTACATCGCTCCTCGCTGCGCCTAAGCAAGATTGGAAGGCGCTCGCGCAGGACGTCCGCACGCAGATGGCCTGGGCCTGGCGCGCCTATGTGGAGCGCTGTTTCGGCCAGGATCAGATCAAGCCGGTCAGCGGCGGCGCGGAGCCGTTCTTCTTTCCCGGCGGCCCGCCGCTCGGCCTTTCCATCGTCGAAGCGCTCGACACGCTTTATGTGATGGGCCTCGACGCCGAAGCGGAAGAGGGCATCCGCTGGATCGCCGACCATCTGAATTTCGACATCGACGGCGAGGTGCAGGTCTTCGAGACGGGCATCCGCATCGTCGGCGGATTGCTCTCCGGCTGGCACGGCACGAAAGAGAATAAACTGCTGGCGCTGGCGAAGGACATGGCGGATCGGTTGTCGCCCGCCTTCACCAAGTCGCCGACGGGCATGCCCTATCGCTTCGTAAATCTGAAAACCGGCGCGGTGCGCGATCCGGTGAGTTTCCCGGCGGAGATCGGCACCTACATCGCTGAGTGGGGCACGCTCAGCAAAGCCACCGGCGACAAGCGCTATTACGATATGGCCAAGCGCGCGATGACGGCCTTGTTCGAGCGCCGCTCGAAGATCGATCTGGTCGCCGACACCATCAATATCGAAACCGGCGCATGGGCCAGCCGCCGCGCCAGCATCGGACCGCCGAGCGACTCCTATTTCGAATATCTGTGGGATGGCTGGCAGCTTTTCGGCGATGCCGATTTCAAGCGCATGTACGACGTGCATACCGCCGCCATCGTGAAATATCAGGCGCAGGAAATGAACGGCGATCTGTGGTTCCCGCAAGTCGATTTCGAAACCGGCGCGGTGCAGGACCATCACCAGAGCGAACTTGCTGCGTTCTATGCCGGGCTTCTTGCGCAGGGCGGGGATATAGCGCGGGGCAAGGCCTATCTCGCAAGCTGGGCGAAGGTGCAGGCGAAGTTCGGCGTGCTGCCCGAAGGTTATGACTATGCGAAGGCCGCCGCCGAGCGCGTGACCAATGAGCTGCGGCCTGAATTCGTCGACTCCTGTCTCAATCTCTTTCTGCTGGAGCCGGATGACCGTTATCGCGATCTCGCACGGCTGCACTATGAGATGATGAAAACGTCGAGCCGCGCCGCTTACGGCTTCACCATCATCGACGATATTTCCGCGACACCGATGAAGCAGGGCGATCTCTGCCCCGGCTATTGGTGGAGCGAGCAGATGAAATATTACTGGCTGCTATTCTCCGATACCGACCGCTTCGACTACAAAAACAACTATCTCTCCACGGAGGGGAACGTCTTTGTCGGACTTAAATAAGAGCCGTCTCAATCCGGCCTTCGCCACCGTCACCACGCTTTTCTTCATGTGGGGCTTCGTTACCGCGTCCATCGACCCACTAGTGCCCAGCGTCAAAGCCGTGTTCAGCCTGACTTACGCGGAATCGATGCTCACCCAATTCGCGTTCTTCCTCGCTTATGGCGTGATCTCGCTTCCGGCGGCGCTGGTGCTGGAAAAATTCGGCTACGCGCGCACGATCCTGTTCGCGCTGGGAGCGATGCTGGCGGGTTGTCTGCTCATGCCGGTGGCGACGCATTTCAACGCTTACTGGTTCGTGCTGATCGCGCTGTTTGTGATCGCGGGTGGCATCACCCAGCTTCAGGTCGCGGCCAATCCGCTGGCGGCCTTGCTGGGGCCGCCCAAAGGTTCGCACTTCCGGCTGACGCTCTCGCAGACGTTCAATTCGCTGGGAACGGTGATCGCGCCGATCATCGGCTCTTACCTTATTTTGCGCGGTGGCGTGTTCGAAGGTGCGGTCAGCGCAGCCTCGCGCGATGTCACCTTGCGCAATGTCGACACGCAGTTCATCGCCATTGCGGTGATCCTCGTATTGCTCGGCCTCTTCCTGTGGCGTCTGCGCCGCCTGCTGCATGTGCCGCAGGAGATGGACGACACGAACGCTTCGCCCTTCGCCGCCTTCGCCTCGCGCTGGGCACTGTTCGGTGGGCTGGCGATCTTTCTCTACGTCGGTGCGGAAGTGTCCATCGGCAGCATCATGATCAACTTCCTGCACGCGCCCTCGATCATGAATGTGAGCTTCGCCGAAGCGGGGCGTTTGCTCAGCTTCTATTGGGGTGGCGCGATGGTGGGCCGCGCGCTCGGTAGCGCGGTGCTCATCCGCGTTCCGGCGGATCGCGTGCTTGCCGCCGCTGCGGTCGTTGCGATGTTGCTGTGTCTCGTCGTCACGCAGCAAAGCGGCCTTGTCACCCTGCTGTTCGGCGGCGTGAAGGCAGGGCAGGTGGCCGGTATCGCCGCCATCGCGGTTGGCTTCTTCAACTCGATCATGTTCCCTACGATCTTCACCTTGACGATGGAGCGTTCCGACGCGCCCACGCCATCCACTTCCGGTCTTCTGTGCATGGCCATCGTTGGTGGTGCGATCCTGCCCGTGATCACCGGCTACACCGCCGATCACGCCGGGTTGACGCTCGCCTTCTTCGTGCCGCTTGTCTCCTACATCTGCATCGCGCTCTTCGCGCTCGCCGGCGCATCACGCCGTCCCAAGATCGAAAACGCTCCCATCTCTGCCTGAGGTTTCCATGCGCAAAATCTTCGTTGCTGCCGCTATATTCGCGTTGACCGGTGCCGCGCAGGCCGCGCCCGATCTGGCGGGCGATGTGAACGTCTTCATCGGCTCGACCAATGGCGGCAACACATTCCCCGGCGCGACCTTGCCCTTCGGCATGGTGGGTTTCAGCACGGAAGAAACGCCGTTACCGGGCAAGAGCTATCCCATCGCCGCGCCGGGCGGTTACGAATGGCGCGCGAACGGCATCAAAGGCTTCGCGCTGACGCATTTGTCCGGCACAGGCTGCACCGGCGCGAGCGGCGATATCCCAATCATGCCGGTGACGCGCCCGGTGGAGATGTCTCCCTCCGCCGATGACAGCTTCAGCATGTATTCGAGCTGGTTCAGCCACGACAAGGAGCAAGCCTCGCCGGGCTACTACAAAGTGTCGCTCGACAATGGCGTGACCACCGAACTCAGCGCCACCTTGCGCACCGGCATCGCGCGCTTCATCTGGGCGAAGGACAAGGACGCCAATCTTCTCTTCCGCACATCCGATTCCGAAGTCGGTAGCAGCGATGCATCGGTGAAGGTTGATCCGGACAAGCGTGAAGTCACCGGCTCCGTCACCAGCGGCAATTTCTGCGGCTATCTCTCGCCCGACCGCCGCGAGAGTTACTACACGCTCTATTTCGTCGCCGCATTCGATCGGCCTTTCACCGCAGGCGGCGCCTGGCACGACATGGACGTCACCAAGGGCGCGCGCGAAGCGCATGGCGGCACGACCTATGGCGACCGCGGCCATCCACCGGGCCGCAAGGGCAGCGGCGCATGGATCAGTTTCGATCCTGCAAAGACGCCTGTCGTGAACATGCGCGTCGGCATCTCGTATGTGAGTCTCGCCAACGCCCGCGCCAATCTCGAAGCGGAAAGCCCGGCCGGCACGACGCTGGAAAGCGTCCGCGATGCCGCGCGCGCGGCATGGAACGCAAAGCTCGGCCAGATTGCCGTGAAAGGCGGCACGAAGGACGAGCGCGCGGTGTTCTACACCGCGCTCTATCATGTGCTGCTGGGCGAAAACACCTATAGCGATGCCGACGGCTCTTATGTCGGCTTCGACAAGAAGGTGCACAAGGTCGCGCCCGGCCATGTCCAGTACGCGAACTTCTCCGGCTGGGATGTCTATCGCTCGCAGCTTTCGCTGGTCACATGGCTCGATCCGCATATCGGCTCCGATATCGCGCAATCGCTCTACAATCAGGCTAATCAGAACGATGGCGTATGGGATCGCTGGACACATCTCACCGGTGCCACCAGCGTGATGAATGGCGACCCGTCGCCGGCCTCCATCGCCGCGATCTACAATTTCGGCGGCCACGATTTCGATGTGAAGGGCGCTTACGCCTCGTTGCTGAAAGCCGCAACAACGCCCACCGCGCTCGACATCAGCCATCGCGGTTGTGGCGTGCAATGCGTCGGCGAACGCCCCGGCCTCGATCAGTGGCTGAAGCTGCACTACATGCCGGTCGGCTCGCCGGGCTGGGGCAGCGCGGCCGACACGCTGGAGCTGACCGCAGCCGATTTCGGTGTTTCGCAACTCGCGGCGATCAATGGCGACACTGAAAACGCCAAGCTCTTCCAGAACCGCGCCGGCTGGTGGCGCAACCTGTTCAATCCCGCCACCGGTTACATCCAGCCGCGCAACGCCGACGGAAGCTGGAAGTCCGTCGATTTCAATGTCGAAGATGATGACGACTATGTCGAAGGTTCCGGCGCGCAATATCTCTGGATGGTGCCGTTCGATCCCGAAGGCTTGTTCGAACAGATGGGCGGCCACGACAAAGCTGCCGCCCGCATGGATCGCTTCTTCTATAACGAAGACGGCAGCCTTGCCGTGACGAAGTCGGGCGGATCGCACGCCGAACTCGACAACGAACCTTCCATCGCATCGCCCTGGCTTTACGATTTCGTCGGCACGCCATGGAAGACGCAGGAAGTCGTGCGCGCCGCGATGAAGCAGATCTGGACCAACGCGCCGAACGGCATCTCCGGCAATGACGATCTAGGCGAGATGTCATCCTGGTATGTGTGGGCGGCGCTGGGCATGTATCCGCTCTATCCCGGCCGTGCCGAGCTGGTGCTCGGAAGCCCGCTGTTCGAGGAAGCCACAATCACCGGCGCGGGCGTGCACACCACCATCCACGCAAAGGGCGCAGGGATGGATGCGCCATACATTGCCTCGCTGTCGGTGAACGGAAAGCCCAGCGGTCGTGCATGGCTCCCGGCATCCTTCGTCGCGACGGGCGGCACGCTGGATTACACGCTGTCCAAGACGCCGCAAAAGGCATGGGGCGCAAAGCCGGAAGATGCGCCGCCATCCTTCGGGCCGGAGAAATAGATTCGCGTAACTGATTCGCTGAAAACGATTCACAGCGACTCACGCTGAGTCGCTGCGTTTCGCGTTGTATTCCATCGGCCCCAATTCTCGCCCGTGATACCTTTCCTGTGTGGGTGACGATTCGCCGTAAGCGCAGTCGAACTTCCGGCGCTTGCGCTTCCGAACGCTGTCAGCTGCGATGGAGGAGGGTGCGCGATGCTCGCTTTAGACCCCGATATTGCAGAACTCGATCTGGAGCCGATCGCCTTCAAAGCATGCATGGATGAGGGCTGGGACGTCGAGAAAGTCGACGCCATCACGCTTCGCTATCGCTGCTTCCTGCAGGCAATCCGCAAGACGACGGAAGCCTCGCTCGCGCCATCGCGCGACGTCGACAAGTTCTGGCACCACCACATTCTCGACACCCGAAAATACATGGAGGATTGCGAGCGCCTGTTCGGCCAGTACATCCATCATTTTCCCTACTCCGGCATCCGAGGGGACAAGGATGCGCAAGAGCAAGACGAACGGTTTCAACGTTCGCAAGAGCTTATGTACTCGTCCCAACAACCGTGAAGGAGTTGATCGACATGATGAAGCAGGATCAGAAGCTGGAAACGCGCCCGACACGCGAAGACATGCTCGCTTTCGTGGCGAATGGCCGGCAGAAGCCGGACGCCGCGTGGGCCATTTGCCTCGGCGGATGGCACCCCCGGAAAGAAGTGCCGCTTAGCTGATATAAATGTGTTGAAGAAGATGCGCGGGCGGCCATGGTCGTCCGCGCATTTTTTTGTGTCCGCGTTTCGCGCATCGCCGAATTGTGTTGATCGATTGCGCGCACCCATCGCCTCTCCGGCCAAAAAGATGAAACTCCAGTCTGTGCCAATGCGGGGACGCGCATGATCGTCAGCTTGGGCGTGGAAGACGAATTGCAGGTTGTTGACGCGCTGACGGGCGCGCTCGCGCCCTTCGATATCGCGCGCGCCGTGAGCGCATTGCCGGAAGGGCCGGGCGGGATCACCTGCGAAATCCACAAATGCACCGTCGAATTGCAGACGCCCATCTGCACCAGTCCCGACGCCATCGCGGCTTCGTTATCGTCCCTGCGGGAATTCGCGCGGCAGCAGGCGGCACGCGACGGGCAGAGCGTGCTGGCCGCGGGGTTGCATCCGTTTTCGTCGTGGCGGAGTCAGACGGTTTATGAGGACGCGGAAAGCTATCCCACCTATGCCTGGATACTGAACGAATATGGCGACGTCGCGCGTGGAGCGTTGTCTTTCGGTCTGCATGTTCATCTGGGTTTGCCGGATGCGAAACTGCGCATTCCCGTTCTGAACGGACTGCGCTCGGTACTGCCCGACGTGCTGGCCTTGTCCGCCAGCTCGCCCTTCCATGAGGGCCGCGACACCGGCCTTGCGAGTTGGCGTCACAGCGTTCTGGAACGCTATCCCCGCATGGGTGTCCCCGATGCATGGCCGGATGAGAAAACCTATTTCGATCATATTGAGCGATTGCGCCGCCTGGGCAGCATCCTGCCGTTTCAAGGCATGTGGGACGATTTGCGCCTGCATCATCGTTACGGCACGCTCGAAGTGCGCATTTGCGATGCCGTGATGTCGCTTGAACGCATCTGGCTCATCGTCGCGCTCCTGCAGTGCGAGGCAACAGTCCTGGCAGAAGAAGCGGCGCGCGGAAACTTGCCGGAACCCGAACCCAGATTGTGGATCGAAGAAAACAAATGGCGCGCGCGGCGCCATGGCTTGAACGCGTCGCTGGTGGATTGGCGGCGAGACGAAGCCGTCTCCACACAGGCGCGCTACGATCGCTGGCTCACGCGGCTCTTCCCGGTGGCGAAGAAGCTTGGTCTCTGGCCGCGCCTCGAAGTCGCCGTTGCCGCAGCGCTCCTGAAAGGCACGGAAGCGGATCAGCAGCGCCGCTGGCGGAGCGAAGGCGGTTCATTCGAGAGTGTGGTGAAATCGCTTGTCGCAGCCACGGCCGAGCCGTGGAACGCGGCGGCGCCGGTCAGGCGAACGCGCGGCGATGTCGAAATAGGAAGCTCAAATGCGGCCTTGGGTCCTCCGGTCGAGCCGGAGGACAGCAGCTTTTCTAATTCGCTACGCTCATAAGAAAAGCTAGCTGGCTGGGGGACTAGGATTCGAACCTAGACAACCAGAGTCAGAGTCTGGGGTCCTACCGTTAGACGATCCCCCAACGGAGGCCGCTCGTTTATACGAGGAGTCCCGGCCTTTCAAGCCGAACGCACAAGGGCCGGTTTTGCGCGTTGTGCCGGAGGATTTTGCGCCTCTTCGTGGGGCCAGAAGGGCTGGCCGGCACCCACATCCAGAAAGGCCGTGGCGTGGGCACGGTCGAGCGAGACCATCGCCAGATCGGCCGGTACGTCGCAGACCTGACCACGGCTGTACACGGCCAGGATCATGAGTTGGGATGGCCCGTTCGCGCGCGACAGCGGAAACGCGGTGACCTCGAGGGATTTGAACAGGCTCTGTTGATAGTGAATTCCCATCACCTGCCAAAGCCCGCACGGTTGCGTGACGAGCGTCTGCAATCGCAGCTCTGTCGTGGCGCGCATGGTGGCGGGCACATAGTGGAAATAGTCATGCCCCACGACAGGAAAGGGCATGCGTTCGCGGATGCGCTCGCCCACCAGGGCGACGCGCGAGCTGGCCGGCGTGCCCGTCACGATATCGATAAGCGCCATGTCGGGCAGCAGCTTCCCGAAACCGCGTAAGGACAGATTGGCGTGATCCGGAACGAGCCCCTGCCTGGGAAGCGCGCGCCAGGCGGCCTCGAATGCAAGGCTATCCTTCGTGCGCTGATGGGCCAGCGCATAGGGCTCATGTTCCGACACGTCCACCCAGCCATTCCCCCTGATGCCGACAATATCGCAGCGCGATTGTTTCGACTTTGTTGCGCCCTGCCGTTCTTTACGGTGTTGTCTCTTTGCGCGCGGGGTGTCGCGTGTGGGTTCCTTACCGGCGGCTTGACCGGTAAGGTCGAATTTTAGCGATTGCGAGAAACGCCGGCATGGCTGGAAATTCAGGCAGAGGTCCCTCCGGGCGCGGCGAGGTCATGCGCGAGCGCGTGAAGACGTCCAAGCGCCGCACCGCCTCGTCCAATCGCTGGCTCGAACGGCAGCTCAACGATCCGTATGTGCGCGAAGCAAAGGCCAAGGGTTATCGCAGCCGCGCGGCGTTCAAAATCGTCGAACTGGATTCCAAATTTCGTCTCTTCAAGAAAGGCATGCGGGTTCTGGATTTGGGCGCCGCGCCGGGCGGCTGGAGTCAGGTCGCCGCGGCACGCGTGGGCGACACCGGAAAGGTCGTTGCCGCCGACGTTTTGGAGATGGAGCCGATTCCAGGCGTGGAAGTCTTTCTCGCCGATCTCACCGATCCCGATGTGCCCGCGCTGCTGAAGAACGCGTTGGGTGGCCCTGCCGATCTGGTGCTCACCGATATGGCGGCGCCTACCACCGGGCATCGCGCCACCGATCATCTGCGCACGCTGGCGTTGTTCGAGATCGCGCTCGATGTCGCGGAAGACACACTGCGACCTGGTGGCGCATTCGTCGGCAAAGTGTTTCGCGGCGGTGCAACAGGCGAGCTTTTGACGCGCATCAAGAAGCTTTTTGCCGACGTGAAGCATGTGAAGCCGCCCGCATCGCGCGCGGAGTCGGTCGAACTTTATCTGGTCGCATTGGGATTCCGGGGCTAGGCTTTTGCCACGTAAAGGGGAGAATCCATGCACCGCTTCGCCGCCGGCCTTAGCGCCGCGTTCCTGATTGTCGCCCTCATGCCCGCACACGCCGCTACCGCTCAGAAATCCCCTACCGCGGATGCGCGTTTCAAGGCGATCTACACCAAGGAATGGAAGTGGCGCGAAGATCAGTTCGCCAGCGGCGAGAATGGCGGCCATGAAGAGATCATCGATCATCTGCCGAAGGTCGATCCCGCGACGCAGGAGATGCGCCTGCATTATTGGGAAGACGTGCTGAAACAGGTCAAAGCCATTCCGCGCGATCAGCTTTCGGCGAAAGAGCAGGTGAACTACGATGTCTACATCCCGCAAATCGAAGTTCTGATCGCGAGCCAGAAATTCCGCGACTACGAAGCGCCGGCCAATTCGGATACCACTTTCTGGACTGACCTCGGTTACACCGCGCGCAGCGATTTCCGTGGCGAGAAGGATTATGTGAGCTGGATCGCGCAGATGCGCGACGTGCCGCGTTACTTTCACGACGAGATGGACGAGATGCGCGCCGGTCTGAAGCGCGGTTTCACGCCGCCACAGGTGACGATGCAAGGCCGCGACGGCTCCATCACCGCGGTGCTCAACGCCAAGCCGGAAGACACGCTGTTCTACGAACCGTTCAAGCACATGAACGGCATTTCGCCCGACCGTCAGGCGGCACTGCGCGCACAGGCACTCGATGTGATCCGCACGCAGGTACAGCCGGTTTATGCCGAATTGCTGAAATTCTGGAACACCGAATACGTCCCCGGTGCGCGCAAGACCTTGGCGGCGGACGATCTGCCGGACGGCAAGGCTTATTACCGCGCGAAAATCTTCGAATTCACCACGCTCGATATGGACCCGGCTGAGATTCACAAGATCGGCGAACAGGAAGTGGCGACGCTGCACCAGCAGATGCTCGACACGATGAAGGAAACCGGATTCAAGGGCGACTTCGCGGCCTTCCAGGAATTCCTGCGCACCGATCCGCAATTCTATGCAAAGACGCCGCAGGAATTGCTCAATGACGCGGCGTGGATCGCCAAGGAATTCGACGGCAAGGCCTCGCAATATTTCGGGCTGTTGCCGCGCTCGCGCTTCGCCATCAAGCCGGTGCCGGACGATCTTGCGCCGTTCTACACCTCAGGCCGTGGTGGCCCCGGCGTCTATCTCGTCAACACCTATGATCTGCCGCATCGCCCGCTGTTCAATCTGCGCGCGATGACCTTGCATGAATCCGCGCCAGGCCATGCCTTCCAGATGCCACTTGCGGCCGAAGATAAGACGCTGCCGGATTTCCGCCGTTACACCTACATCTCCGCCTATGGCGAAGGCTGGGCGCTCTATTGCGAATATCTCGGCGTGGAAATGAACATGTATCCGACAGCCTATGACCGCTTCGGATATCTGGGCTGGCAGATCTGGCGCGCGGCGCGTCTCGTCGTTGACACCGGCCTTCATAGCCAGGGTTGGACACGTGATCAGGCGATTCAATACATGCGCAAATATACGGCGCTTCCCGATCATGAGATCCAGACGGAAGTGGACCGCTACATCGCGTGGCCCGGTCAGGCGCTTTCTTATTATCTGGGCGAAATGGAGATCAAGAAGGCGCGCGCGAAAGCCGAAGCGGCGCTTGGCCCGAAATTCAACATCCGCGCCTTCCATGACACCGTTCTGCAACTCGGCTCCGTGCCGATGCCGGTACTGGAAGCGCGCATCGACAAGTTCATTGCCGATGGCGGCAAGGGACCGTATCCCGATCTGGAATAATTACCGTCGTAAACAGTTATCGGCCTGACTTTCACAAAAGGGGAAATCGCATGCAGTCCTTCGTCGCCGGTATCGGCATGACCATCCTTGTCGCTGCCGCAGCGGTTCCCGCGCAGGCCGCGCCCGCGAAAGCGTCCAAGACCAGCGCGGATGCACAATTCACGGCGATCTACACCAAGGAATGGGCGTGGCGGAACGCGCAGTTCGGGAAGCAGGACGACAAGAGCATCGACGGCTATTTGCCGAAGATGGATCAGGCCACGCAGGACATGCGCCAGCATTATTGGGAAGACACGCTGAAACAGGTGCAGGCGATCCCCCGCGCACAATTGTCGCCGAAGCAGCAGGTCAATTACGACGTTTACGTCCCGCAACTCAAAGTGCTGATCGAAGATCAGAAATTCCACACCTATGAAATGCCCGCCAATTCGGACTCCCAGTTCTGGTCCGGCTTCGAGCACACGCGGGGGTTCAAAACCGAGAAGGACTACAAGAACTGGATATTGCAGATGCGCGATATCCCGCGCTTCTTCGATGAAGAAGTCACGCTGATGAAGGCGGGCCTTGCGCGCGGCTTCACGCCGCCGCAGGTCACGCTCGAAGGCCGCGACAAATCCATTTCCAACGTCATCAACGCCAAGCCGGAAGACACCGCGTTCTACAAGCCGTTCAAGGATATGAACGCCGTGCCGGAGGCCGATCGCGCCGCGCTGCAAGCGGAAGCCGTGAGCGTGATCCGCGATACGATCCAGCCGGCTTATGTGAAGCTGCTGGCGTTCTGGAACAATGAATATGTCCCCGGCGCGCGCAAGACGCTGGCGGCCGACGATCTGCCCAACGGCAAGGCGTTCTATCGCTCGCAGATCATCGAATACACCACGCTCGATATGGACCCGGCCGAGATTCACAAGATCGGTGAATCCGAAGTTGCGCGTCTCCATCAGGAGATGCTGGGCGCGATGAAGGACTCCGGCTTCAAGGGCGATTTCGATGCGTTCCAGAAATTCCTGCGCACCGATCCGCAGTTCTACGCAAAGACACCGCAAGAGCTGCTCAACGACGCGGCATGGATCGCCAAGAAGTTCGACGGCAAGGCCGCGCAATATTTCGGCCTGATGCCGCGTGGACGTTTTGCCATCGTGCCGGTGCCGGCGGATATCGCGCCGTTCTACACCTCGGGCCGCGGCGGCTCGGGCGTCTATCTGCTCAACACCTACGACCTGCCGCATCGTCCGCTGTTCAACCTCACGGCGCTGACCTTGCATGAATCCGCGCCGGGTCATGCCTGGCAGGGGCCGATCGCCGCGGAAGACAAGGACCTGCCGGACTTCCGCCGCTACACTTACATCTCCGCCTATGGCGAAGGCTGGGCGCTCTATTGCGAATGGCTCGGCAATGAGATGGGCATGTATGAAACGCCATACGACCGCTACGGCATGTATGGCTATCAGATCTGGCGTGCGGCGCGTCTCGTCGTCGATACCGGCATCCACTCTCAAGGTTGGACGCGTCAGCAGGCCATCGACTACATGGTGAAATACACCTCGCTTCCGGAGCACGAAGTCGAAACGGAAGTGGATCGCTACATCACCTGGCCGGGGCAGGCGCTGTCCTATTACATGGGCGAGATGGAGATAAAGAAGCTGCGCGCCAAGGCGGAAGCAGCCCTCGGTCCCAAGTTCAACATCCGCGCCTTCCACGACACCGTGCTGCAACTCGGCTCCGTGCCGCTGCCGGTTCTGGACGCCCGCATCGACAAATTCATCGCCGAAGGCGGCAAAGGCCCTTATCCCGATCTGGAATAGTCGCCCGGTCTGTGCCTCAATCTCGGAAACGAAAATCCGAGATTGAGGAAACGACGACATGGCGATCGATTTTGAAATTCCGGCGGAAGCCAAGGCCATTCGCGCGAAGGTGCGCCAATGGGTCGAGGATGAATGCCGCCCTGCCGAGAAAAAGCTGCTCGAAGGCGCGGACTATAAGACCACGCTGGGCGAGCTGCGCAAGAAGGCGCGCGCGCAAGGCCTGTGGTGCCCGTTCATCCCGAAGGAATATGGCGGCATGGGGCTTGGCCCGCTCGCCAACGCGCTGGTGCAGATGGAGCTTGGCGAAAGCTACCTCGGTGCGCTGTCGATGAACACGCAAGGTCCGGACGACGCGACCATGCTCACCCTGCTGCAGAACGGCACGGACTTCCAGAAAGAGAAATTTCTTAAACCTCTTTTGAACGGCGAAAAGCGCATTTGCTATTCGATGACGGAAAAAGCCGCGGGCGCGGACGCGACCGGCATGCAGACGCGCGCCGACAAGAAAGGCAATGACGCCTATATCCTGAATGGCGAAAAGTGGTTCTCATCGGCGGCG